>OGYN01000092.1_pt1 | contig 74914 bp, 68 predicted proteins | sample 1576551 | NCBI WGS metagenome assembly OGYN01 (sample SAMEA3541589, study PRJEB24748) | human gut metagenome | biome: human gut; feature: human-associated habitat; material: faeces | place: China | collected 2012 | reverse complement strand
TTTTCTCTTGGCGAAGGTGTAGAATATGTATCAAGAGATATTGGTTACAGCCGTGTCAGTATATATTCATGGTATCGAAAATATAAGAAATTTGGAGTGGCAGGTCTTATGTCATCTAAGAAACAAATAAAAAGAGAAAATATAGATTTTAATATAGAACCTTCCGAGCAACAGGATATCTCAGAACTGCAGGATCAAATCAAACAATTACAAATGGAAGTAGATATACTAAAAGAAGCTTTAGGTTTATTAAAAAAAGATCAAGGCATCAATATGATGAAACTGAAAAATCATGAAAAAGTAGTGGTTATTGATGCCGTTGAAGATAAATATCCACTGCATCAGCGTTTAAAATGTCTATGTATGGCAAAAAGTAGTTACTATTATCAGAAGTCTGTGATGAAACGCCCTGACAAATATGCAAAAATCCGTATACAAATAAAAATGATTTTTCAAAAAAACAGAAATTGCTATGGATATAGGCGTATTTACGAAGAACTCAAGAAAATAGGTATTACTGTTTCAGAGAAAATTGTACGACGTATTATGAAAGAAGAAAATTTAACAGTACCAACAAAACATATAAAAAATATAGCTCATATAAAGGCGAAATCACACCGGAGGTAGACAATATAATTAATAGAGATTTTCACGCAGAACGTCCTAATACAAAATGGTTAACCGATATAACCGAATTTGCCATTCCTGCCGGGAAGGTATATTTGTCTCCGATTATTGATTGTTTTGATGGTATGGTTGTAAAATGGAATATCAGAACAACTCCAGATTCTATCTTGGTCAACAAAATGCTCGAAGATGCTATTAGCACATTGTCACCATATGAACATCCTCTTGTACATACGGATAGAGGGTGCCATTATCGATGGTCCGGATGGATAGAACAGATGCGAGTTGCCGGGCTAACACGGTCTATGTCAAAAAAAGGCTGTTCACCTGATAATGCAGCTTGCGAAGGATTTTTTGGTAGATTAAAAAATGAAATGTTTTATGGACGCTCATGGATAGGTGTCACAATGGATGATTTCATAAATGAGCTTAACAACTATATTAATTGGTATAACACAAAACGAATAAAAAAATCTATCGGTTATATGAGCCCGGTAGAGTACAGACATAGCCTTGGATTATCAGCATAAAATAGTCCAAGAATATGTCCGCACCCCCAACTGTCGCCAATCTTGTGTCAAGAACTGTTGTGCCGGTTGCCGTAAGTGACGCTTGCAATCCTTTATCCGGTAATATGTCACCTAAGTTTCTTTTTTCACCGACACGAATTTCGATTGTATCTATCCCTTCAATATCACTAACCGCCGAGCCGTCAATTATTTCACTCGGATCACTTGCTACCGAAGTTCCTCCACTGTCACTTAAAACTGAAATATTATAATTGCAACAAGCTTTTTATTTATTTCATCAATGTTAATCTTTGCCAAAGATTCTGATGCTTCATTTGTCTGCTCCGGCTCAATTGCATACATTGTTGTTGGCAAATTATTTTTTGATGAAACTTCTGTTGTCGATTCAGCCGGTGTAATAACTTCCGTTGTTTCTGAATCATCACTTGAATTACTGTCTGCTGCAACTTCGATAATTGCGTCAGCATTAATCTTGTTTTGAGAATTTACTGTTTCTGTATTTCCAGAAACTGTTTCATTCTTAGCGGCTGATTCATTATTTGTAGAATCGACTGTCACTTCTTTTTCAACAACATTTGTTACTGTTTTTTCAACTTCTTTTTCTGTAACGTTTTCAACTGTATCTGATGACGAAGAAGTTGATGTTGATGTCTTGGTTTCTGTGCTTGGCATTTCTGTTGTTGTGTAATCTCTTGAAGAAGTTGATGTTGAATTGTCAACTACCTTTGTTGAAATTACATTTCCTTTTTCGTCTGTAACAGTTTCCGTTGTTGTTGTTTCTGTTGTTGTTGTTTCTCTTACAGTGTATTGTGTTTCGATTGGTGTTTCTTCTTCTACTGTTTCCTCTACTGTTTCATAAACAGTTTCAACAACCGGATTTGTAATTGTATCTTCTATTGTTTCTGTAACAGTTTCTGTTTCTCCGTTTTCATTAACTATTTCACGCTCGACCTCACGCTCAACAGTTTCTTCAACGTTCTTAGTTACTTGTTTAGGGACTTGTTTTTCAACAGTCTTTGTAACCGTACCGCTTGTTTGCTCTGTGTTAAGTATTTCTGTTGATACAGTTTACTTAACCACAGTTTCGCTGTTAACATTTTGTGTTCTCTTTTCTTGAACAGTTTCTGTTACTGTTTTTGTTTCAACTGATGTTTCTGTTTTAGTCTGTTTTTCTTCACTATCAGAAGTGCTATTATAATAGGAAGAAACTCTGTCATTTTCTATTCCATTTTCTGATTTTTCATTATCAGAAGTTGTTGTATTCTCTACATTTTCTGTTGTTTTTTCTTCTGAATTTAACTCATCATTTTTTTCTTCCGATGATTGATTTTCTTCTAACTTTTGCGAAATCTTTTCTGAATCAAATAATTCTAATGATGAGCTATTTTTTTGTTCTTCTTTTTGTTCTGTGCTTTCATTATTATCTTTGCTAATTTCACCAAGTTTCGAAAGGTCATAATCCGAATTTTCTTGTAAAAGACCTTCCTTTTGCATTTCTTTCAAAAATTCTTCTACTTCCGGCGATTCAAACTCTGTCTTTAATTCTTTGTTTTCATTTGTGCCATTTTGATTACTGTTTGAATTGCTTTCAAACAACATAGCAGTACCTTCTGTATATTCATCAGGATTAGATTTTAATCCGGCGAAGAATTTTGTTGTTTCTGTACCGCCAATCCATTCAATTTGTGCGGTACTGTTTTTACCCTCAACAGATGTTGACTTTATAAGCAATATCGTAGGATCTGCTACTCTCCAAACTATTTCATCATCCATATCATCAGAAAGTGATGCCGTAACCGATACAACGTCACCTACTTTTGTAAATCCTATTGCTTGCTTATCCAATGTTATAAAACTGCTAACTCTGTTTCCGGCAGTAAGCGGATTTTCTGTTACAGATGTTTGTGAATTGTTATAACTATTGTTATAAGAAGAATATCCATTATTATATGAAATTTCTCGGGAAGAATTAGATTTGGCAGCAGAGTTTTGTGATGAACCGTTTGTAGTATTTTGTGATGATTGTTCTTCAGAATTTTCCTGAACACCACTATTAGACGCAGCCCCTGTCTCTTCATTTTGAACAGGTTCTGCGTCTTCTGATTGTTTTGATTCATCTGGGGAAGTATTTTCAGTCCCTTCTTTATCATTATCGTTTTTGTCCTTATCTGCATATGATACGGATAAAAACATTCCGTTTTTCACCGCTGCAAGTACATCTACTTGCGGTAATGATGTCGATGCCATTGCTGCCAGCAATGCTATCGATATAGCTCTGCTTGTTTTTTTTGCCAAGTCTCATTATTTTCTCCCCTAACCTCATGATGTGACTTTATGCAATTTTCATAATAGAATTTGCCTTTATGGTAAAATTACTCAGTATTATTTTAAGTCATTATGACAAATTAGTCAATAGTTTTTTTCAAAATTGTTTCAATTAGCTTATAATTATGTCAAATATCATAGTTTTCGCTGTTTTTTACTCAATATTTTGATTGTTTTAGCTCTTTTTGTACCAAATATTGTATTGTGCAAGATAACCAAAGATTACAACAATATTACAGTTAAGTAACGATTTTTAATCATTCTTTAAACGTATGTAACATTTCAGCTTGAAATCAATTTCGACTGTTTTACAATAATAATATTAAAATCTATTTGTTATCATTTTTTAACAATAACAAAATAAAAACGAAATTTTTACGGCTTTCGTGTCACATCTTGTAATAAAATTACAAATGTTACAGAACTCTTTTAAACACTTTGTAAAATCTTTGATTTTCTTTAAAAAAACTATTGACAAATGTAGTTTTTTTATATATAATCTGATAAGTTGAGTGTGTCATAAATAATACACTTGACAAAGTACAATTTTTCAGATACGGAGTGTGACAAAACCATGATTGGTGATGCCGAAAGGTCAAAGTTGCAGGTTGGTTATAAACAAGCTGTAAGAGCTTTAAATGAAAACAAAGCCTCTAAAGTATATGTTGCCGAAGACTGTGACGACCATATTAAAGACGGAGTAAGCAAAATTGCTATGCAAAGCAATACTCCTGTGTTCTTCATTTCTACAATGAAGGAATTGGGGAATATGTGCAAAATTGAAGTCGGTGCAAGCTGTGCCGTCGTATTAAAGTAGTTTATTACATATCTTATATGATATGCGATAATATATAAAAATTTATGAAAGGAAGTGTAACACGATATGCCTACATTTAATCAATTGGTTAGAACAGGTAGAAAGACATCAAAGAAGAAATCTACTGCTCCAGCTCTTCAAAAGAGTCTAAACTCTCTAAAGAAGAAGACTACTGACAAGAGTTCACCTCAAAAAAGAGGCGTATGTACAGCTGTAAGAACTGCTACACCTAAGAAGCCTAACTCAGCTCTAAGAAAGATTGCCAGAGTTAAGCTTACAAACGGTATTGAAGTAACAGCTTACATCCCGGGTATAGGTCACAACCTACAAGAACATAGCGTTGTGCTTATCAGAGGTGGAAGAGTACGTGACCTTCCTGGTACAAGATACCACATTATCAGAGGTACTCTTGATGCTCAGGGTGTAAACGGACGTCTTCAGTCAAGAAGTAAGTATGGTGCCAAGAAGCCAAAGGAAAAGAAATAATGCCGCGTAATTAACTAATACGCGCATATCACAAGTGCATATCGAGTTATATTATTATATATTCGAATAGCACCACGGGGTTTTGAAAGAATAAACTCCGAGTACCTGTGATGTCATTAAGGGGAAAACAGATATTATATTTGTTTTCTGTCACAGTAGTTTTCCGTCGGAAAATATCGCTGAAAAGACGCAGATGAAATTTGATAAATATCAAGGCACAAAACGCAGGAATACTCTGTGTATTCCGAGTATTTGTAACGCCGATATTTGCAAATTGCATCAAGTATTTGCAGCGAGATTTGACAGAGGGAAACGCTAATTTATGAAGGAGGGAAGTAAAGTGCCAAGAAAAGGTTTTATAGCAAAAAGAGAAGTGCTACCTGATCCGATATACAATAACGTTGTTGTAACAAAGCTTATAAACAACATTATGCTTGACGGTAAAAAGGGTGTTGCTCAGAAAATAGTTTATGATGCATTCAATATCGTAGCAGAAAAGACAGGTAAGGACGCACTTGAAGCATTCCAGGAAGCTATGGATAACATCATGCCGGTTCTTGAAGTAAAAGCAAGACGTGTGGGTGGTGCAACATACCAAGTTCCTATGGAAGTTCGTCCGGAAAGACGCCAAACATTGGGTCTAAGATGGCTTACTCGTTACTCAAGAGAACGTAACGAAAAGACAATGAAGGAAAGACTTGCAAACGAAATCGTTGACGCTATCAACGGTACAGGCGGTTCAGTTAAGAAACGTGAAGATACTCACAAGATGGCTGAAGCTAACAAGGCTTTCGCTCACTACAGATGGTAATTTGTTTTTTTAACAAATCGCTTAACTTTGAAATTTAACCCGAAAATCGCATATAATAGGGGACAAGCACTTTTGCATTGCCCCTATGCGGGTTTCGACAGATACACTATTTTTACCTTTGTTGAAAGGAGGAAATTATTTTGGGTAGACAATATTCACTTGAAAATACAAGAAATATCGGTATCATGGCTCATATCGATGCCGGTAAAACTACTACAACAGAAAGAATTCTGTACTACACAGGTATCAACCACAAAATCGGTGAAACACACGATGGCGGTGCTACTATGGACTGGATGGCTCAGGAACAAGAGCGTGGTATTACAATTACTTCAGCTGCTACAACATGTTTCTGGCAACCAAAAGAAGGTCCTTTTAAGGGTATAAAGAACAGAATTAATATCATTGATACCCCGGGACACGTTGACTTTACAGTTGAAGTTCAAAGATCTCTAAGAGTTTTGGACGGTTCAGTAACAGTTATGTGTGCTAAGGGTGGTGTTGAGCCTCAGTCAGAAACTGTTTGGCGTCAAGCTGATGATTACAGCGTACCTCGTATGATTTTCGTTAATAAGATGGACATCATGGGTGCTGACTTCTATAATGTTGTAAACATGGTACACGAAAGACTAAACGCTAACGGTGTGCCAATCCAGCTTCCAATCGGTGCCGAAGATACTTTCGTAGGTATCATCGACCTTATGAACATGGACGCTGAAATTTATGATGATGAACTTGGAACAAAGTTCCATAAGGACGCTATTCCGGCTGATATGCAGGAAAAAGCTGAAGAATATCATCAGGCAATGGTTGAAGCAATCTGTGAAACAGATGAAGCTTTACTTGAAAAGTTCCTTAGCGATGAGGAAATTTCAGTTGACGAATTAAAGGCAGCTTTGAGAAAAGCTACTATCAATAATGAAATCGTTCCTATGCTTTGCGGAACAGCTTACAGAAACAAGGGTGTTCAAATGCTTCTTGACGCAGTTATTGAGTACATGCCTTCACCGGTAGATGTACCTGCTATCAAGGGTGTAAATCCAGATACAGACGAAGAGGACGAAAGACCGTCATCAGACGACGCTCCGTTCGCCGCTCTTGCATTCAAGATTGCAACTGACCCATTCGTTGGTAAGATTTGTTTCTTCAGAGTATACTCAGGTACTCTTGAAAAGGGTTCATATGTATTGAACTCATGCAAGGGTAAGAGAGAAAGAATGGGTAGAATTCTACAAATGCACGCTAACCACAGAGAAGACCTTGATATAGTTTACTCAGGTGATATCGCTGCAGCTGTTGGTCTACAAAATACAACAACAGGTGAAACACTTTGTGATGAAAAGCACCCAATTATCCTTGAGTCTATGGACTTCCCTGAGCCGGTTATCCGTGTTGCTATCGAGCCTAAGACTAAGGCAGGTCAAGAAAAGATGGGTATCGCTCTTGCAAAACTTGCAGAAGAAGATCCAACATTCAAGACTTACACAGATGAGGAAACAGGTCAAACAATCATCGCAGGTATGGGTGAACTTCACCTTGAAATTATCGTTGACAGACTTCTTCGTGAGTTTAAGGTTGAGGCTAACGTTGGTGAACCTCAGGTTTCTTACAGAGAGGCTATCAGAAAAGCAGTTAATATCGAACATAAATATGCTCGTCAATCAGGTGGTAAAGGTCAGTACGGTCACGTACTTCTTAAACTTGAGCCGCTTGAAGAGGGTGCAGGTTATGAATTCGTTAATGCAATCGTCGGCGGTGCTATTCCTAAGGAATATATCCCTGCTGTTGACGCAGGTATCCAAGGTGCTATGCAGTCTGGTGTACTTGCAGGTTACAATGTAGTTGACGTTAAGGCAACTCTATATGACGGTTCATATCATGAAGTCGACTCATCAGAAATGGCATTTAAGATTGCCGCTTCTATGGCGTTCAAGGAAGGTATGAAGAAGGCTGATCCTGTTATTAAGGAGCCTATCATGCTTGTTAATGTTATCGTTCCTGACGAATACCTTGGTTTCGTTATCGGTGACCTTTCATCAAGACGTGGTATGGTTAGACAGCAAGAATCACGCAGCGGCGGTGTTACTCAAGTAACAGCTGACGTGCCACTTGCAGAAATGTTTGGTTATGCTACAGTTCTTCGTTCAGGTACACAGGGACGTGGACAGTACTCAATGGAACCTTCACACTACAGCGAAGTTCCGAAGTCTGTTCAAGAAAAGATTATGAACGAACGTGCAAAGAACTAATTGAATTTTATACGGTAAGTAGGATCTTTTCCTACTTTCGCCGTTTAAATTTTAATAATTTATAAATTTATTGAAAAAATACTTGATTTTTTCACCAAAAGATTGTACAATAAGTTTATTAATGTATATAAAATATTTTAAGGAGGAATTTCTACAATGGCAAAAGAGAAATTTGAAAGAACTAAGCCGCATGTTAACATTGGTACTATCGGTCACGTTGACCATGGTAAGACAACTCTAACAGCTGCTATCACAAAGGTATTGGCTCTTAAGGGTCAGGCTCAATTCGAAGCTTACGACATGATCGATAAGGCTCCGGAAGAAAGAGAAAGAGGTATCACTATTTCAACAGCTCACGTTGAGTACGAAACAGACACACGTCACTATGCTCACGTTGACTGCCCGGGACACGCTGACTACGTAAAGAACATGATCACAGGTGCTGCTCAGATGGACGGCGCTATCCTTGTTGTTTCAGCTGCTGACGGTCCAATGCCTCAGACAAGAGAACACATCCTTCTATCAAGACAGGTTGGCGTTCCTTATATCGTTGTATTCATGAACAAGGCTGACCAGGTTGACGATCCGGAACTTATGGAACTTGTTGAAATGGAAATCAGAGAACTTCTTAACGAATATGACTTCCCTGGCGACGATACTCCAATCGTTTCAGGTTCAGCTCTTCAGGTACTTGAATGTGATTCAACAGATCCTAACGCTCCTGAATACAAGTGTATTCTTGACCTTATGGACGAAGTTGACAGATATATCCCAACTCCTGAAAGAAAGTCAGACCTTCCATTCCTAATGCCTATCGAAGACATTTTCTCAATCACAGGTCGTGGTACAGTTGCTACAGGTAGAGTTGAAAGAGGTCAGCTAAACCTTAACGACGAAGTTGAAATCGTTGGTCTTACAGACGAAAAGAGAAAAGTTGTTGTTACAGGTATCGAAATGTTCAGAAAGCTTCTTGACTACGCTGAAGCCGGCGACAACATCGGTGCACTACTTCGTGGTGTTCAGAGAAACGAAATCGAAAGAGGTCAGGTTCTTTCTAAGCCTGGTACAATTCACCCACACACAAAGTTTAAGGGCGAAGTTTACGTACTAACAAAGGACGAAGGTGGCCGTCATACACCATTCTTCAACAACTACAGACCTCAGTTCTATTTCAGAACAACTGACGTTACTGGCGTTATCACACTTCCAGAAGGCACAGAAATGTGTATGCCTGGCGATAACGTAAAGATGGAAGTTGAACTTATCACACCAATCGCTATCGAAAAGGGTCTACGTTTCGCTATCCGTGAAGGTGGTAGAACAGTAGGTTCAGGTGTCGTTTCTGAAATCGAAGAAGCGTAAGCTTTACTGATTTGATTATTCAAAAAGATGTTACTTCGGTAACATCTTTTTTTGTGTTCTTTTATTATTGATGTCAAGATAGGAGAGAGTATCTGTTTTACAGACTCATAGGATTTTAAAGCAAGAGATTATATAAGAGCCACCCCTTAGTCGCAATGCGACAGCTCCCCTCAAGGGGAGCCTTGTATGTTGAGGTAATGTGTGCGTAGGGGCGACCATTAGTCGCACTCTTTGGATATCACAATATAAAGCCACCCACCTGTCGTAATGCGACAGCTTCCTTGTGTATTGAGATAACATTTGTAGGGGCGACCATTAGTCGCACTCTTTGTATATCTCAATATAAAGCCACCCATCTGTCGTAATGCGACAGTTCCCCTCAAGGGGAGCCTTGTATGTTGATATAGAATGTTGTATTTTAACATTTTATCAACATTAAATCGTACTAAAAAATACTTTATCCACAATTTAAAGTTATTATCAACACAAAAAAAGAACCGCATCAGACTAAGCGGTTCTTATTTTTGATATGATTATTCAGCTACATAGCCGTTAATCTTTTTAGCACACTCAGGGCAAATATTCTTACCGTTGAATTGGAATATATTCTTTGCATCGCCACAGAATATGCATGAAGGTTCATACTTCTTTAGGATTATACAGTTATCTTCTGTATAAATTTCCATTGAATCCTTAATGTCGATTCCAAACTTTCTCCTTAGTTCTACCGGAATGACAATACGGCCAAGTTCATCAACCTTTCTAACGATTCCTACAGATTTCATTAAAATTTTCCTCCTTATTTAATATTCTTTTAAACGGTAAATTTATTATACCACATATGTAATAAATTGTCAACAAAAACAGAAAAAATACTAACAAAAATAATTTTTATAGAAATACCGCGTTTTATGCGGATTTTAGCGACAGCCACAGCGAAACGGCTTTTAAACTCACATATCGTGCCAACATATTTTTTGCTTTTATTACACGCTTTGACATATTCATCAAATAATCGGTATCATACTTAGCCGCAAGCTGTCTTAACATATCTTTTTTATCAATATTAATAATCATATTCGGTGCTTGCGATTGCATAAGAATTATATCACGCAGATATGCAAGCCAAAAAACAAATATATTTTCAGCCTTATCCTTATTTTCATCAAGATACTTCTGCACAACGAATGCCGAACTTCTGTCTGTCGACAGTACCGAAAATAATTTTTTAAGTGAAGACGTTCTCACTGTTTCAAAGTTTTCATCATTTATAATATTATCAGCCACTCCCGGCACACCTGCACAATACTTAATCAAAAACGGCAAGCGTTCCTTTTCTTCGGGATATTTTCCGCTTATATACTTCTCCATAATCGCGTCAGACACAGACGGAAAATGCACAAGCGTAAAACGTGATAAAATTGTCTGCAATAGGGAAGCGGAGTTTTCTGTTATCAAGATGAATACTGCGTATTCCGGCGGTTCTTCAAACGTTTTTAAAAACGTGTTTTGTGCCTCCTCGGTAAGCAAAGACGCGTCCTCAAATATATAAACCTTATGCTTTGAATTAAACGGCTTTACAGCCACATCCTCCTCAAGTTTACGCATATCTTTTGCACCGATACTTTTTTTGTCGGCCTTCGGTCGAACATAAATTATATCGGGGTTTGTGTCCGCTTTTGATTCTACGCAATTTTTACAACTTCCGCAAGGTGCGACACCAGTATTTTTGCACGTCAATGCCGCCGCAAAAAGTCGAGCGGAATTGAGTACACCCAAGCCTTTTTCACCCTCAAATATATACGCGTGTGAGCTTACGCCGTTATGCACCGATTCTATTAAATTTTTCATCAAATCCTCGTGGAACGTTTCGTATCCGTACATAATCTACTTCCTATCTACTCAAAATGAAATCAAATATCTTTTCCGCAACTTCATCTTTTGTCATCTTTTCAAGCTGAACTTCATCATCTTTTGTTATAAGCGTCACGATATTTGTATTACCGCCAAAGCCTGCACCGTCTTGTTTAAGATTATTTGCGACAATCATATCACAATTTTTCTTTTCAAGTTTCTTTCTTGAATTTTCAAGCATATTTTCTGTTTCCATAGAGAAACCGCAGATAAATTGACTGTTTTTTCTTTCACCGAGAGTTTTTAATATATCGTCTGTACGTTCAAGTTCAATCGACATATTACCGTCCTGTTTTTTTACCTTTTCACTGCTTACGTTCTTAGGTCTGTAATCAGCCACTGCCGCCGCCTTAACGATTATATCCATACTGTCGGCACGTTCTATTACCGCGTCATACATATCTTTCGCACTCTGCACCTTAACCGTATTCACAAACACAGGAGGCTCACTGTCGCATTTACCCATAACAAGCGTCACGTCCGCACCTCTTAGCATTGCGTTCTTTGCAAGTGCAAAACCCATTTTTCCGCTCGAATGGTTTGTTATGAATCTCACAGGGTCGATAGCCTCTACAGTTGCACCGGCTGTAACAAGCACTTTTTTACCTGTCATATCTTTTTCAAATGCAATCTCTTTAACAATGTATTCAAACAAAAGCTCTTCATCAGGCATTCTGCCGTCACCCATATCACCGTTTGCAAGCATACCGTGCGCCGGTTCAACTATTTCATAGCCGTAATGCTTCAGCTTTTCAATGTTATCCTGCACGATAGGGTTATGGAACATATTATGATTCATAGCAGGTGAAACAATTTTCTTGCAAGGACAAGCCATAACAGTGGTTGTAAGCATATCGTCGGCGATACCGTTTGCAATCTTGCCGATTACATTTGCACTCGCCGGTGCAATCATAACCACGTCCGCCGCTTTTGCAAGTGCAACGTGTTCAACGCTGAATTCAAAATTACGGTCAAATGTATCTATAAGGCATTTATGCTTTGTCAATGTTTCAAAAGTTATGGGATTTATAAAATTAGTTGCGTTCTGCGTCATAAGCACGTGTACTTCACAATGCTGTTTTACAAGCATTCTTGCAAGATTTGCGATTTTGTACGCCGCAATACTTCCCGTAACTCCAAGCACGACTGTTTTTCCTTTGAGCATACTAATCCTCCGTTCAAATTATATTTATATACATTCTTCTATTATAGCACAATTTTTCATATAAATAAATATCAAATTCACAAGAAACGGAGGAAAGTATATGAATTATATTTGGTGCTTGATGATTATTGTGTCGATAGTTGTGTCAATTTTTAACGGCACTGTCGACCAAACTATAAACGGTGCGTTTGAGGGTGCGAAAAGTGCCGTTTTTACGGTATTGTCATTTGCGGGAGTTATGTGCTTTTGGACGGGTATTATGAAAATTGCCGAAAATGCGGGATTGTCACAGAAATTAGAGAAATTATTAAAACCTATAATAAACTTCCTGTTTCCCAATGCAGGTCAAAACGCAAAAAAATATATTGCCGTGAATATGAGTGCCAACATACTCGGAATGGGCAACGCCGCTACGCCTATGGGCATAAAGGCTATGCAATGTCTTGACAAGGAAAACAACAATCCTCTTTATACGTCAAAAAATATGTGTATGCTTGTCGTTTTGAACACCACGTCCGTACAGCTTATACCCACAACAATAATCGCTCTGCGAGTCGCGGCAGGCTCTGCAAATCCGTTTTCGGTTATTCTGCCGATTTGGATTTCTTCATTCACCGCCGCATTTATTGCTTTAACACTGACAAAATTACTATATAGGGAGTAAAATATGATTTATGTAATACCGCTCATAATTGCACTTGTTCTTATAACCGCAATGATAAAAAAACTTCCGTCATACGAACTTTTTATAGATGGGGCAGAGGAGGGAATGAAAATAGTGTTGGGCATATTTCCGCCACTTGTAGCGGTGCTTACCGCCGCATATATGCTCCGTGCGTCAGGCACGCTTGACATTATAGTATCACTTCTTTCACCTATCACAAATTTAATTCCTGCCGAAGTTATGCCCTTGGCACTTATCCGTCCAATATCGGGCAGCGGTGCAACGGGCATACTTACCGAAATTTTAAGCAATTACGGTGCCGACAGCGAAGTCGGTCGAATTGCCTCCGTTATAATGGGCTCGACTGAAACAACTTTCTACTGTCTTTGCGTATATTTTGCGAAAACAAGGGTAAAACATAACTTGAAAGCTGTTCCTTTTGCGGCTGTCGGTGACATAGTTGGCATATTGACGGCGGCTATTTTGATTAAGTTGGTAAAATTTTAACGAATTTTAATTATATACTTGAAAAACAGATAATTTTTATATATAATATAATCAAGAAAAATCGGATAATTTTGTCCGCATAAAAAAGGAGAAATTGACTATGTACAACAAATTAACAGTTGAAGATGTTGACGTAAAAGGCAAAAAGGTTTTAGTACGTTGTGACTTTAACGTGCCGCTTGACGCTGACGGTAATATCACAGACGAAAACCGTATTGTAGGTGCACTTCCTACAATTAAGTATCTTATAGATAACGGAGCAAGAGTTATTCTTTGCTCACATATGGGTAAGCCAAAGGGTGAGCCTGTTCCATCACTTTCTCTTGCACCTGTTGCAAAGAGTCTTTCAGAAAAGCTTGGCAAAGAAGTTGTTTTTGCCGCTGACGATAACGTAGTAGGCGACAACGCTAAAAAGGCTGTTGCAGAAATGAATGACGGTGATGTTGTTCTTCTTCAAAACACTCGTTACAGAAAAGAAGAAACAAAGAACGAAGAAGCTTTTTCAAAAGAACTTGCTTCACTTGCTGATTTGTTCGTAAATGACGCATTCGGTACAGCTCACAGAGCTCACTGCTCAAACGTAGGTGTATCTTCAATTCTTAAGCCGGCTGTTGCAGGTTACCTAATCGAAAAGGAAATCAACTTCCTCGGTAACGCAGTAAACAACCCTGTAAGACCGCTTGTAGCTATTCTTGGCGGAAGTAAAGTTTCTTCAAAGATTTCAGTTATTGAAAATCTTCTAAAGAAAGTAGACAAGCTAATCATCGGCGGCGGTATGGCTTACACATTCTTTGCGGCACAAGGCAAGACAACAGGTACATCACTTCTTGAGCCTGATTACATTGACTATGCTAAGAAAATGCTTGACGAAGCGGGCGATAAGCTACTTCTTCCTGTTGATACAGTAGTTGCAAAGGAATTTGCAAACGACGCTGAATCACAAGTTGTTGAAGGTGACATTCCTGACGGTTGGATGGGTCTTGACATCGGTCCTAAGACAATCGAACTTTACAAGAATGCTCTTAAAGACGCAAAGACAGTTGTTTGGAACGGTCCTATGGGCGTATTTGAAATGCCTAACTTTGCAAAGGGTACAAATACAATAGCTCAAGCTCTTGCTGACCTTGACGCTACAACAATTATCGGCGGCGGTGACAGTGTTGCTGCTGTTAACCAAGCAGGTCTTGGCGATAAGATGAGCCACATCTCAACAGGCGGCGGCGCATCAATGGAATTCCTTGAAGGTAAAGAACTTCCTGGTATCGCAGCTTTGACAGATAAATAATTATTAGATAACGGACTATTTGTAGTGATATAATAGTTATCTTTGCCACCCCTCAGTCGCTTTCGCGACAGCTCCCCTCGATGGGAGCCAATCATGCCTCTCCTTGAGGAGAGGGGGACCGCTTGCGGTGGTGTGGTGGCTATCTTTCACCACCACTCAGTTGCTTTTGCGACAGCTCCCCTCGATGGGAGCCAATTAAACACTAATATGAAATATGAACATTTACCATACAATAAAAATCTAAAATCAAATGCACGAGATTTAAGAAAATCAATGACTAAGCAAGAACGTCATTTATGGTATGACTTTTTGAAAACATATCCTGTTAGGATTTACAGACAAAAAATCGTCCTAAATTATATTCTTGATTTCTACTGTCATTCTGCCAAACTTGGCATAGAACTTGATGGAAGTCAACATTATGAAGATTATACACACTTAAAAGACAATCAACGTACATTAATACTTAATAATCAAGGTATTAAAATTATAAGATTTTCTAATCTTGATATTGATACAAACTTTAATGGTGTATGTGAGTATATTCACAATACAATTCAAAATCGATTAAAGGAGAAATTACAATGGGAAAATATATAATTGCCGGTAACTGGAAGATGAACAAGCTTCCGTCAGAAACATATGATTACATCAAAGAAGTAATCGACGCAACAAAGGGTTCAGAGTGTGAAGTTGTTTGCTGTACACCGTTCGTATGCCTACCACAGGCTGTTGAGGCCGCTAAGGGTTCACACGTTAAAATCGGTGCTGAAAACCTACACTTTGAGGACAAGGGTGCTTTCACAGGTGAAGTAAGTGCAGAAATGCTTAAAGACCTTGGTGTTGACTATGTTATCATGGGTCACAGTGAAAGACGTGAATACAACAACGAAACTGATGAAACAGTTAATCTAAAGGCTAAAAAGGCTCTTGAAAAGGGTCTTATTCCTATCGTTTGCTGCGGTGAAAGTCTTGAACAGCGTGAAGCCGGTATCACAATGGACTGGATTGCTATTCAAATCAAAAAGGCATTTGCCGGAATCAGTGCTGACGATGCTAAGAAAGTTGTCGTTGCATACGAGCCAATCTGGGCTATCGGTACAGGCAAGACTGCTACTGACGACCAAGCGGAAGAAGTTTGCGGCGGTATCAGAGAATTACTTGAAAACCTTTACGATGCTGAAACAGCAAAGGCTATTACTATTCAATACGGCGGCAGCATGAATCCTAAGAATTGTGCAGGACTTCTTGCTAAGCCAAACATTGACGGTGGTCTTATCGGCGGTGCATCTTTAAAGAGTGCTGACTTCGCTGTTATCACAAAGGCAGCTAAATAATGATTTTACAAAAGGGCAGGCATTATTGCCTGTCCTATTTTTAAACATAAAGGAGTAATTACTTATGGCAAAGAAACCAATCGCATTAATTATTATGGACGGTTACGGCATTAACCAAAATACAGAGGGTAATGCTATCGTAGCGGCAAAGAAACCTCATCTTGATAAGCTTTTAGCCGAATATCCACATTCACAGCTTTCTGCAAGCGGTCTTGACGTCGGTCTTCCTGACGGTCAAATGGGTAACAGTGAAGTAGGTCACACAAATATCGGTGCCGGCAGAATTGTTTATCAAATGCTTGTTAAGATTTCAAAAGACATTAACGACGGTAAAATTTACGAAAACAAAGCTCTTTCAGACGCTATGGACGCCGCTAAAGCTAACGGCAAGTCACTTCACCTTATGGGACTTCTTTCAAACGGCGGTGTACACAGCCACAACGAACACCTTTACGGTCTGTTAAAGATGGCTAAGAAAAAAGGTATTGAAAACGTATATGTTCATACATTCCTTGACGGTCGTGACGTTCCTCCTACATCAGGTGCCGAATTTATGGCTGAACTTGAAAAAGAAATTAAAGAAATCGGAGTAGGCTCTGTCGCTACTATTATGGGCAGATTTTACGCTATGGACAGAGATAACGCTTGGGACAGAGTAGAAAAGGCTTACAAAGCTATGGTTGACGGCGAAGGCATACAGGAAACAGACGCTGTTACAGCCGTTAAAAACTCATACGCAAATGACGTTACAGACGAATTTGTTATTCCGACTGTTGTTGACAAAAACGGTATGATTAAAGAGGGCGACAGTGTTATTTTCTTCAACTTCCGTCCTGACAGAGCAAGACAGATTACAAGAACTTTTGTTGACCCTGATTTTACAGGCTTTGAAAGAAAGTATTTCCCTGTAAACTTCGTTTGCATGACTCAATATGACGAATCAATGCCAAATGTAACTGTAGCATATCCGCCGGAAACTCTTGAAATGACATTCGGTGAATACATCAGTAAGAAAGGTCTTACACAGCTTAGAATTGCCGAAACACAGAAGTATGCACACGTTACATTCTTCTTCAATGGCGGTGAAGAAAAACAATTTGACGGTGAAGAAAGAATACTTATCAAGTCACCTGACGTTGCAACTTTCGATATGAAACCTGAAATGAGTGCTTACGAAGTTACTGACGCAGTTGTTGATGCAATCAATTCGGACAAGTTTGATGTTATCATTCTTAACTATGCTAACTGTGATATGGTCGGTCACACAGGTATTATGGAAGCGGCTGTTAAGGCAGTTGAAGCCGTTGACGAGTGTGTAGGCAGAATGGTTGACGCTATTCTTGCAAAGGGCGGACAAGCTATCATCACTGCAGATCACGGTAACGCTGACTGCTTAATCGACCCTGTTACAAAAGCTCCGTTTACAGCTCATACAACTAACCCTGTTCCTATGATTCTTGTAGGTGCAGGCGATGTTAAAGTTAAGAACGGCAGACTTTGTGACCTTTGCCCGACTATGCTTGACCTTATGGGACTTGAAAAACCTGAACAAATGACAGGTGAGAGTCTTATTGTAAAATAATCGGATAATAAAAAAACGATGTATTCCGTAACAGGTAATACATCGTTTTTATTATGCAAACTTTTCTTTTATTCTTCTTATTTCATTTTCCATCATATTAATTCGGATAAGTGCCATCTCTTTTTCGTTCTCGACAGTTAAGGCTTTATCAAGTTTTCTTGACAAATCAAGATGTCCCTCTGCAATAATTTTGATATTACGGTTTGTTTCGTTTTCAAGGGTAAGACTGATTTCTCTTATTTCATTTTTCATTTTTTGAATATCCGCTTTCATTTCTGACATTTGATTATTAATATCATCAAACTTTGAATTAACATCATCAAATTGTTTATTCATATTATTTAGAGTTGAATTAATATTTTTAACATTTTCAACTAATGAAACTAACATTTCTTCAGTTGTCATAGCCGACACCTCCTTGTATATCTTAATAATAACACAATATAATAAAAAATACAAGCACATTTCTTTAAATTTCCACTTGTTATATTGCTGTTTATACTATATAATTAGCGGTGAGGAGGGATATGATATGAAAAAAATAGCAGCACTTTTTTTATCACTGATGATTATGTCACCGACGGTTTTTGCCGATGATGATATAACGGTATATCTAAACGAAGATGAATTAATATTTGAGCAGTCACCAATAATACAAAACGATTCAACTCTTGTACCGTTCAGAGCGATATTTGAAAATCTTGATATGGTTGTACAGTGGTTTGGTGACGAACAGCGTGTAACGGCTCAAAAAGACGACTTAACCATAACTTTGTTTATAAACGAAAATACAATGTATGTTAATGATATGCCTGTCGAGCTTAATACGCCCCCTATAATCTACAATGATTACACCCTTGTACCTTTAAGGGCTGTATCAGAATCAGCCGGTGCAGAGGTATTTTGGGACGGTGACACGCATACAGTTTATATTGAAACCGATAATGAAAGTAATTTTGATGATTGGGGATATGAAGTTCTAAATCTCGTAAACGAAGAACGTGCAAAATATAATATTGCACCGTTAAAATGGGACGATTCGCTTGCCGCTCTTGCCGAAAGTCACTGTGAAGATATGATAGACAGAAACTTCTTTGCACACAATACTCCTGACGGACAAACTCCGTTTGACAGAATGAAAGCCGCAGGGATATCATATTCTTCGGCAGGGGAGAATATAGCCGCAGGTCAATATTCACCGCAAAATGTTATGGATTCTTGGATGAATTCACCGGGACACCGCAAAAATATATTAAATCCCGATTTTGAATATATAGGCGTAGGACTTGCACGAGGAGGATCATACGGTATTTATTGGGCACAGGAATTTGCAACGTTTAAATAATGTAATAAAAAAATAATATTTTTCCTATTGACACATACTATTAATAGTGGTAGTATAATAATATATAAGCAAGGTAGAGGTGCGCTTGTGTATCAGTATGTATACGGAGATATGCAATTATCTTTGATGTATACGGAAAGGACACAGTGCCGAAGTTTGAATATTATTGCGGATATTCATTCTGGGCATATCGTTAACAGCGGTATGACTGTCATCGTAAGGTGGGGAGCTATCGCTGTTTTTGTTATATGCAAACATAGCAGTAGTTTCTGGCTACTGCTTTTTATTTTATAAAAAAACAAAGGAGAGTCAAAATGAAAGACAATTACAAAGTAGGTATTATAGGTGCAACAGGTATGGTTGGACAGCGTTTTATTACACTTCTTAACGACCACCCATGGTATACAATCGAAGTGCTTGCAGCATCTCCGAGAAGTGCCGGCAAGGCTTATAAAGACGCCGTAGGCGCTAAATGGGCTATGGACGAAGAAATTCCTGCATCAGTAGCAGATATGGTTGTTATGGACGCTACAAACGACGTTGAAAAAATTGCAGAAAAGGTAGATTTCGTATTCTGTGCAGTTGATATGAAAAAAGACGAAATCAAAGCTCTTGAAGAAAGATATGCTAAGGCTGAATGCCCTGTTGTTTCAAACAACTCTGCTCACCGTCATACTCCTGACGTTCCGATGATTATTCCGGAAATCAACCCTCAGCACATTGAAATTATTCCTGCTCAGCGTGAAAGACTTGGTACAAAGAGAGGTTTTATCGCAGTTAAGTCAAATTGCTCTCTACAATCATATTTGCCTGCAATGGCTGTTGTTAATATGAAGTACCCAATCGACCACGCTCTTGTAACAACTTATCAAGCTATTTCAGGTGCAGGTAAGACTTTTAAGACATGGCCGGAAATGGTTGACAACCTAATCCCATACATCGGCGGAGAAGAAATGAAGTCAGAAGTTGAGCCTAACAAGGTACTTGGTAAAATTGAAGGTAAAGAAATCGTTCCTTCAACCGAATTGCAAATCGAATGCCAAACATACAGAGTTCCTGTATCAAACGGTCACACAGCCGCTATATTCTTCTCATTCAAAGACAGTGCAAACAAGCCGTCTGTAGAAGAAATCGAAAAAATGTGGGCAGAATACAAAGGTGTTCCTCAGGAACTTAACCTACCTCACGCTCCAAAGCAGTTTATTCACGTTTACACTGAAAAGGACGCTCCTGATCAGCCTCAAATTAAGACTGCCCGTGAAATCGACGGCGGTATGGCTATTTCATGCGGACGTTTGAGAGAATCAACACAATACGATTATAAGATGGTTTCTATGAGCCACAATACTCTAAGAGGTGCTGCAGGCGGTGCGGTTCTTCTTGCTGAACTACTTACAGCTAAGGGTTATATGGATTAATTTTAAATTTTATTGAAAGGAATTGATTTAATATGTCTAAGACATTACCTTTTACAGGTTCCGGCGTTGCCATTATTACGCCGTTTGACGGCTTAAAGACAAATTATGATGAACTTGGAAAATTAATTGAATATCATATTGAAAACAATACAGACGCAATTATAATTTGCGGTACAACAGGTGAGGCATCTACTATGCCTGACGAAGAACATCTTGCAGCTATCAAGTACACTGTTGAAAAAGCAGCAGGCAGAATTACTGTCATTGCCGGTACAGGTTCAAATGATACTGCTCACGCAATCGAGCTTTCAAAAAAAGCCGAAGAATACGGTGTTGACGGAATTCTTTCTGTTACTCCTTATTACAACAAAACCACTCAAAAGGGACTTATTGCTCACTTTACGGCTATTGCCAATGCTATCAAAATCCCTGTTATCCTTTACAACGTTCCGTCAAGAACAGGTATGAGCTTTGCTATCGACACTCTAAAGGAACTTGCAAAGGTTGAAAACATAGTTGCTATCAAAGAAGCAAGCGGAAACATCAGTTATATGGCTAAGGTTGCCGCAGAAGTACCTGATTTATACATTTATTCGGGTAACGATGATATGATTGTTCCTACACTTTCGCTTGGCGGTAAGGGTGTTATATCTGTTGTTGCAAACATTCTTCCTAAGGAAACTCACAACATATGTGAATACTACTTTAACGGAGAAGTGGATAAGTCAAGAGATTTACAATTAAAAATGCTTGACCTTATCAACAACCTATTTATCGAGGTTAACCCTGTTCCGATTAAGACTGCTATGAATTTGTTAGGCTTCAACGCAGGCAACTTGCGTATGCCTCTTGTTGATATGGACAGTGCAAACCTTGAAAAACTAAAAAAATCTATGACTGATTTCGGTATGAAACTTGCATAAAGGAGCAACGGACTAATGACGAAAATTATTATGAACGGTTGTAACGGTAAAATGGGGCAGGTTATTACCCGTCTTGTCAGTGAGGACAATGAATGTGAGATTGTTGCAGGCTTTGACGTAAATGATTCTATTGAAAATACTTATCCTGTTTTCACAAATCCAGATGAATTTACAGGCGACGCCGATGTTATAATCGACTTTTCACACCCATCTGCTCTTACAACTGTACTAAACTACTGCAAAAAGAGAAAATTACCTGTTATTCTTGCTACAACAGGTTATACAGATGAGCAAAAAAAGGAATTTACAGAGGCATCTAAAGAAATTCCTGTATTTTTCTCTGCAAATATGAGTCTTGGTATTAATCTTATCATTGCTCTTGCAAAGAAAGCTACAAAACTGCTTGAAGGAAACTTCGATATTGAAATTGTTGAACGTCATCACAATCAAAAAATTGACGCTCCGTCAGGCACTGCTCTTGCTATCGCTGACGCTATTGACGAAACACTTTCTTATCCGGCTGAATATGTCTATGACAGACACGCAGTTCGCAGAAAGAGAAAGCCTACCGAAATAGGTATTCACGCAGTTCGCGGCGGTACTATTGTAGGTGACCATGAAGTTATCTTTGCAGGAACTGATGAAGTTATCGAATTAAAGCACAGCGCTCACAGTAAAGAAGTTTTTGCAGTCGGTGCAATTAAGGCTGCAAAGTTTATGAGTGACAAACCTGCCGGAATGTACAGCATGAATGATTTAATCAGCACACTTTAAGACAGCAATAAATTGTCATTTTTACTACAAAAAAAGAGGCTTTCGAGCCTCTTTTTTAATATATTTCATCAGCTATATTTACAATTTCAATACCAACATTTTCCGCATTACGAAGGGTAAAACCTGTTCCGCTTTTCTGCATAAGACAAAATGCAATACAAAATGATGAATCTTTAATCATCTTCAAATTTCTCAATTTCATACAATCGTCCGTATACACGCTTTCGGTAATATAAATTATCTTATCGGCTTTTGAAAGTACCATTCTATATCTGAATTGTTCGCTCTCTTTCCACATTTTACTCTGACCGTAACAGGGAAGGTACATAACAAGTTTTATATTCTGATATTTCTCACGCATTTCAATTACAGTTTCTGCGGCTATTGTATCAAAACCAAGTGCACCGCCGTCTATAAACGTATTAACACCGTATTCGGTAATCATTTTTTCTATATTCTCGACAAGTTGTGCCTTTACAATTTCAATTTTTGATTGTGCTATTTTTCTGTGTCCCGTAAAAAAGCACGTCTTGCTCTTATCCACAAAATCACCTCTGAAATATTATACACTTATGATATGATTTTTTCAAGTGTTATCTTACCAAAAAATACATTGAGCCGACAACCGTTACAAACGCAAGAACAAACAAACTTATACCGCCTAATTTATTATTATCCTTTAAATTATATACTCCGTAGCTGACTACTGAAGTAGTACATACTAAAATTACCATTATAACCAATACATTTCTTACCATTTTATTCCCTCACAATCAATCCTGTTCTTCTGACTTTAAAGTTGGTACACACAGAGAATTTGTATTCGCTCCAGCCGACGTTTTTTTTGAACCAATTATATTGATTATTTGTTAAAAACTTGTATTTTACCTTTTCATTTAATTTTAAAATGTCACTATTATACTTTTTTGTAAAGTTATTTATAAATTCTGTACAAGCACTGCTCGTATAATTTGCTACATCTCTTTCAAAATCTTCGATTTTATTTTCTACATTATAGTCTGCCGGCAGGGAATAAAGGTCACTTTCTATATACAACTCTATATCAACGGTCTTTTTATCAGTATCAATTTTGTATTTTGGCTTTTTCTGTTGGGTTGTTTTTACGGTTATCGGAATATCGGGAGTATCATTATTATAATAAGTAAGATAACTATAGGTATAGTCACCTTTTAACATCTTACATATTTCAGTTTCAACTTCACCAAGTTCACCGACCATTTTATCCTTTTCAAACACAGCCGCACCTATTGCTTCAGCTTTATTTTTCTTTTCAATAGCTGTCTCACCGCCAACATAGTTTTTTATATCATATTCATACTTACTTGTGTTTTTTTCTGCATCTTTTTCTTTCTCATTTTCATCTTTATCATCTGAACTTTTACTTTCAAAACTGTCCAAGCTCTCCGAACTACCCTCCGAGCCTTCATTTTGACCGTCTTTTGACTGTCCTTTATCATCATTTTGACTGTTATCGCCTGCTCCCTCAATTACACCCGCAACAGGCAATATACTATCATAGTTATCTGTATATAAACCCGTAAAAAACTCTCTTAATTGACCGTCAGGAATACCTACAAGCTGATTTTTTTGGTATATTAGCTGATAATATTGTGCAGGGTTTACCTCCATTTCAGGATTTACCGATGTCAAATAGTCATTTGCGGTCGTATTTGCCACCGCTATGAACACATCAGGTCTGATTTCTTCACTTCTCACAAGTGTTTCTATCATATCTTTAACGCCCTTTTCGGCTATTTCTTTTGAAAATACTATCAATTTTGCATGTGACATAGAAAAGCTTTTACTTACTATATTATTCGCCAAGCCGACACCGGCGTATATATTAGGTGCCTCAATAGTTACGTTGTCAACTATTTCACTGCCTGCTTTTCCGCCGGATTCCGACGCTCCTCCGCTTATTTGAGTGGTGTTCGCATACTGAATTGTTATTTTATAATTATCGTCATCTGTACTGTCTATACCAAGTGCAACCACATATGCGATTTCATTCGGCTCTTTTCCTGTACAGCCTGTGAGGAGTGTTGTTAAAACAACTACTATAATAGTTATAATTATTCGTATTCTACTCACTTTCACCACTCTCCTCATTTACAGTTCGTTTGTTATATATCTTTTTTGAATAAAATCCGAACAAAATAGGCAATAAAAATGCCACGGGGTATACTATTATGTTTTCCAACCGTTCAGATTTAACCAAATCCACAACAGAACTCGGCAATACAGCCACAATTCCGCTTATTATCACAACAGGAAGTATAAGTGGTTTATAATATTTAAGGTCAAATGTTATCTGCCACACATAACATAATGCATATACGTAGATTGATGAATATATAAGCACAAGAATTGACCATATAAATTGGAATATTACCTCAAATCTGCTGAAAAAATTACCCAAATATATCACTCTCGACAGTTGATACACGGGAATCATAAATTCTCTTGAAACCGGATAAGGATAAATTAAGCAATATGACAGTAAAATGACTACTCCAATAGTTGCACTTATATAAATTGCTCTCCAACCACTCTTTTTTGCTTCTGACGTATTCTCACAATAGGGAAGCAGAATGTTCAACAACAATATATCCGAAAACAGAGAAATTGTATTTATTCCTTTGACCGTTATACTATAAATGCCATTGCCGAGTATCGGAAATATGTTATTTATATTGAAATACGGTATCAAAAGTATCAACGACAACAGCAACACTATTCCGGCAAGCGGCATAAACATATTATTTACTCTTGCTATCGGTTCAAGACCTATATATGCACCTATTCCTATAGCAAGCATAAAAATCGGTATTATAAATTCTATTTTGAAGTCCTGCAATAGTACTATTTTGACTGTTTCGGGGAAAATTCTTATAATTGACGAATAATTTATCAATAAAACTACAAAAACAACAACTCCGACTATTATTTTAAGCCACTTTTTACCTATCATTTCAGCAAGCTGTATTATATTTTTATTACTTCTGTATAGTTTTGTTGTAATCCAAAACAGCCCTATTACAATCAACGTATTGTATATACACTCTATCCATGCCGCATTTCCGCTGTTTATAATCATTACTTTAGGAAATGTCAAGAGCATTTTTACCGATATTACATTAATGAGCAGTGTCGTCATTTTCTTTCTGTCTATCATAACTACTCCTTCTAATGTTTCACGTGAAACATTTATTGTGTATTCTTTTTAATTTTCCAATTACGGCTTATCTTCGGTTCTTCTGTATTTTTTTTAGTTTTTAGAAAATCCGGACGATATTCTTTCTTCCAAATAGGATTTTCAAATATAGAATTAGTCATACTTCTGTTATTAACCTTTGGAATAGGGGATAAATATGGTATTCCAAAACTTGTTTGCTTTGCAACATACAAGCTATATATAAAAATACCTATTGCAATTCCGTAAAACCCCATTACAGCCGCCAAAGCTATAAAAACAAGTTTTAAAATTCGATAACCCCAACTAAGTGAATAATCAGACGTTGCAAATGAACCGATACCTGTTATAGCGATAATTATAATCATAATAGGACTTACTATTTTTGCACTGACTGCGGCTTGTCCTAAAATCAAACCTCCGACAATACCCAGTGTTGAGCCTATAGGGTTCGGCATTCGTATTCCTGCCTCTCTTATCATTTCAAACGATATATCCATTAACAAAAATTCCACTATACTTGGAAAAGGTACGTTTTCTCTTGCCGCACTGATTGAATATAACAAATAAGTCGGTATGATTTCTTGATGAAACAGGGTTATAGCAAGGTATAATCCGGGAAGCAGAATAGAGAAGAACATTGCTAACATTCTGATTATTCGTGACATATTTGCATACGGTACACGCAAGTAATCATCTGAAACTGCGTGAGTAAGTTCAAAAGCGTTTGTCGGCATTATCAATGCTCTCGGACTGCCATTTAAAATCAGTACAACACGACCTTCGGTCAATGCTCTTGCTGCTCTGTCCGGTCGTTCCGTTGCAAAAATGTGGCTTGTAAGTGAAAAAGTCTTATCTTCAAGCATCATTGCAACTTCTTCGATTGCAATTACGTACTGTAAATTGATACTGTTAAGCCTTCTTCTCACTTCGTCAACCATATCATTGTTAGCAATATCGGAAATATACAAAATTACACCTCTTGTTTTACTGACACTTCCTATTTTAATGCCTTCCGCAATAAGTTTTTCACTTTTAATTATTTTTCTGACAAGAGCAGTATTATTTCTAAGCATTTCTGCAAATGCCTCTTGCGGTCCGTAAATAGACTGTTCATTTTCAGGTTTACCGATACTTCGCGTACCCCATTCACGAACATCAAGTGAAAAACCTTTTGAAAAGCCGTCTACAAACACAGCACAACCACCAAAATTAACTTCTTCAAATATAGTATCCATACTGTTTGTAGTTATTGCCTGCGAATGTGCAATAAATCTGTCTATTATTTCAGTTTCATAACTGTATATCTTGTCATCTGAAAAATAGGGGATTTCAAGCAATGTCTTTATTATCGCCAAATCAACCATATCTGTACTTACCATACCGTCGATAAATACGATAAATGCTTTGCGTCCCTCTTTTAAAACAAGCTCGCGTATTACTATATCGTTATTAATAGGTACGTTAAATCTGTTTCGTACGTACGAAAGGTTTTCTTCATAGCTTTTTGATACAGTATCATTTGCTGTTGTTTCGGTTTTTTCATTTCGCACATCGTATTCTATATCGTTACTTTTATTTTTTAACTTAAAATCATTTTCTTGAGCAGTAGGAGAGAATATTACATAATCTTTTATTTTTCTAAATAAACTGTTCATTTTAATCCTCCGTTAAATATATCATATATATTATGGTATAACTTTTTGAAAATTATACATATGTTTCACGTGAAACATTACATTTGTGTTAAATCTTCAATATGTTTCACGTGAAACATTTACAAATAAAAATTTTATGATATAATAATATATAGAAATAAATTAAAAAGTGGAGATTATTATGACAAAAATAATTGCAATAACAAATCAAAAGGGTGGTGTCGGTAAAACAACCACTTCTGTTAATCTGTCATCATGTCTTGCATATGAAAATAAAAAAACTCTGCTTATAGACTGTGACCCTCAAGGTAATTCGACAAGCGGTCTTGGTATTGAAAAAGATGATTATGAATTATCAATTTATGATTGTTTTGTTGACAGTTCTAAAACAAAAGACGCTGTAATCAAGACAAAATATAATAATTTGTATGTCATTCCGTCATCTTCAGACCTTTCTGCCGCTGAAATTGAGCTTGCATATGAAGATAAGCGTGAGTTTTTCTTGAAAAATGCCATTGATATGATTAAAGAAAACTTTGACTACATTATAATAGATTCACCTCCTGCACTCGGAATGATTACTATTAATATTATGACTGCGTCAGATTCCGTATTAATTCCGATACAATGCGAATACTATGCACTTGAGGGTTTAAGTCAGCTTATTACCACAATTAAGACAATCAAAAAGAAACTTAATCCGCAAATTGAAATTGAAGGTGTTCTCGGAACTATGTATGACGGCAGAACAAATCTTTCAATACAGGTGCTTGACGAAGTTAAAAAATACTTTCCGGATAAGGTTTATAAAACCATTATTCCGCGAAATGTTCGTTTAAGTGAATCACCGTCTTTCGGTGAGCCTATAATAAACTATGACAGAACCTCTAAAGGTGCAGACGCATATATGGCTCTGGCAAAGGAAGTTATACGAAACAATAAATAACTTAATTAATGTCAGTAAAGGAGTGAGCATATGGCTAAAAAAGGTTTAGGCAAAGGGCTTAATTCTCTTTTTAATGAAGAAGATATTGAAGAAGTTACTTCCGAAATTACTAAATCTTCAGAGGGGGACATAAAAAAAGTGCGTATGTCCCTGATTGAGCCTAACAAAAAACAACCGAGACGTCATTTTGACGAAGAAAAAATAACGGCTCTTGCAGATTCTATTAAGGAACATGGACTTATTCAACCTATTATAATAACACCGTCCGACAATAATATGTATAAAATCGTTGCCGGTGAAAGACGTTGGAGAGCCGCAAAAAAGGCAAATTTAAAAGAAATTCCGGCAGTTATACGAAAATACAGTGAAGAACAAGTTGCTGAAATTGCTTTGATTGAAAATTTGCAGCGTGAAAATCTAAATCCGATTGAAGAGGCTATCGGTTATAACTTATTGATGGACGAATTTAATCTTACTCAAGAACTTATAAGTCAGAGAGTAGGAAAGAGCAGAAGTGCAATCGCCAATTCATTAAGACTTTTGTCACTTGAGGACGAAATTCAGAAAATGCTTATTTTAGGTACTTTAACAAGCGGTCACGCACGTGCGATACTTTCGCTTGATGATAAAGAACTGCGAATAGCACTTTCAAAACGTATTATCGAAGATAACTTAAATGTAAGACAAGCCGAGGCTCTTGCAAAGCAACTTCAAAAGAAAAAGCCACAGAAGAAAAAAACTGAAAAAACGGCTTATGACATTGAAATTGAGAAGATACAAAATACATTATCTTCTGCAATGGGTACAAAAGTCAGAATTAATCATACCGCTAAAAAAGGTAAAATTGAAATTGAATATTACGGAAACGAAGATTTAGAACGTGTTCTTGGATTTTTTAATATAAAAGGAGAATGAGAATGAATATTGATACAAATACACTTATTTTTATTGCTCTTGCAATAATGATGATACTTATAGTTATTTGTTTCATCTGCAACAGCATTAATTCATCAAAAATCAACACACTTATGGATTATTCCGATGAAGGCGATATTATAGGTGCTTTAAAAGATTACTACGATAAAGTTGATGATTTATCAAAGACTGTAAATGATACATCCGACGCTGTTTTGATGTCGCGGCTTGCAAATTGCGAAAATGATTCTAATATTTCACTAAAAAAGGTAGCTATTGTTAATTTTGACGCATTTGACGATGTCACAGGCAAACTTAGCTTTGCACTTGCTATTTTGAATAACAACAACGACGGTATCATTTTAACATCGCTTTACGGACACAATTCATGCAATACATATGTGCGTGAAATTGTCGGCGGTCAGACACCTATAAAACTTCTTGATGAAGAAAATGCTGCACTTGAAAATGCAAAAAGTAAACTAAAGAGGACTGAAAACAATGGCTAATAAGAATGATAACAAATCTATGTTTCTCTACACCGCTTTAATATTTATAGTTGCGGTATTGCTGATTATTTTTTCGTTTTTAGGTCAGACAAATATGCAAAAAAATCAGCCGCAAGTTAGTGAATCACCGGATAAAGAAATGAGTATTTCCGAAAAGGCATCAATACTTAGTGAAGAAAATACAGTTTTACTGGAAAATAACAGTAATCTAAAAAAAGAAAATCAAGAATTATCCGAAGAAAATATACAGCTTAAATCTGATAATGAATCACTTACACAAAAACAGTCACAAAATGATTTATTACTAAGTGCAAACGGTTATTTTACACTCGGTAATAATTCAATGGCACTTGAAACGCTTGATAAAGTTAATTACAACGATCTTTCAAGTGACCAAAAAATTATATACGATAACATTAAAAATAATATAAATTAAAGAAAGGATAAATTTAAGATGTTAGACATTAAAGTATTAAGACAAGAACCTGAACGTATAAAGGAGGCTTTAAAAAAGCGTTTCAATCCGCTTGATATTGAGCCTGCTATAGAACTTGATAAGCAAAGACGTGCAATTCTTGCAGAAGTTGAACAGAAAAAAGCTAAACAAAACGAAATTACAAAGCAAATTCCTCAAATGAAGAAAAACGGTGAAAATACAGACCAAATTTTTGCCGAAATGAAGGAATTGAGTAATGATATTAAAGCTGACGATGAAAAGGTAAGGGATATTGACGAACAGCTAAGAAACTTTATGCTAAGGATTCCTAATATTCCTAATCCTGAAGTTCCGGTAGGTAAGGACGATACAGAAAACGTTGAACTTAGAAAGTTCTCTGAACCGAGAAAGTTTGATTTTGAACCAAAGGCTCACTGGGATATCGGTACAAACCTTGATATTCTTGATTTTGAACGCGGTACAAAAATTGCCGGTACTCGTTTCACAGTATATAAAGGTCTTGGTGCAAGACTTGAAAGAGCCGTTATTCAGTTCTTCCTTAATACTCACACAGAAGAATCGGGCTATACTGAAATCTTCCCGCCATATATGGTAAACAGAGCATCAATGACAGGTACAGGTCAGCTGCCTAAATTTGAAGAGGATGCATTTAAGGTTGTAAACAACGGCTTCTTCCTAATCCCTACGGCAGAAGTTCCTGTAACAAATCTTCACAGAGATGAAATTCTAAGCGGTGACCAACTTCCTATTAAATACACAGCTTACTCAGCATGTTTCAGAGCAGAGGCAGGCAGTGCAGGCCGTGACACAAGAGGTCTTATCAGACAGCACCAATTCAACAAAGTTGAACTTGTTAAGTTTGTAAAGCCTGAAACAAGCTATGACGAACTTGAAAAACTTACAAACGACGCTGAAAAGCTACTTCAAAAGCTTGGACTTGCTTACAGAGTTGTATGCTTGTCAACAGGTGACCTTGGTTTCTCGTCGGCTAAGACATATGATATTGAAGTATGGATGCCAAGCTACGGCAGATATGTTGAAATTTCTTCATGTTCAAACTTTGAAGATTATCAGGCAAGACGTGCTAACATCAAATATAAGGAAACACCAAAGGATAAGGCTCAATTTGTTCATACACTTAACGGCTCAGGTCTTGCAGTCGGCAGAACTGTTGCCGCAATTCTTGAAAATTATCAGAATGAGGACGGTACTGTAACAGTTCCTGAAGTTCTTGTTCCTTATATGGGTACAGATAAGATTTCTAAGTAATTTTGATTTTTGTAAATAGGCAAGCCATGGCTTGCCTATTATTGTATTTATCAACATTACAAAACAGTTGAAATTAATTTTTCCACGTTTGTGTTGATAACCTATATTGTGTTTGTAATATTTCTGTAACACAAGATATAGTTGTGGTATTATGTAAACTAATTTATGGTTAAATTTGACTTATCAACACCTTAATTTTACCACTTATCCACTTAAAAATGACGTAGACAAGCCATTTATTTTGAGTTATCCACGTTATCCACACAGTTATCCACACAGTGTGTAATTATTACCGTTTATAAAAAATCGCGTAAATATGCGATTTTTTAAGGTTTACATTTTAATATTATACTATTGTTACAAATATTACACAAATACGAGGAAAAAGTGTGGATAACTGATGATAACTCACCACAAATTACGGTTTTAAGGCGTTTTTTGTTGTTTATAACACCTTGAAAGTTATCCACACCGTGTGTATAACTTGTAGGATAACCGTATAAACTAATTTATTTGAATCTCGGAGGTAATTATTTATGATTACACCACGTTTAAAATGTATAATAGACCATACAAAAGGGAATAGAATCGCTGATATTGGTACTGACCACGCATATATTCCTATTTATCTTGTTGAAAATTATTTAGCCGAATACGTTATTGCAGGCGATGTAAGACAAGGACCGGTTGATATTGCAAAGGCTAATGTTGAAAAGCATAAACTTTCTGATAAAATTGAAGTAAGGCTTGGCAGCGGTCTTTCAGTTATTGAAAAAGGTGAGGTTGACACCGTTATAATTGCCGGTATGGGCGGTCAGCTTATCAGTGAGATTTTAAGTGCAGATATAGAAAAGGCGAGAAAATGTAATCTTGTACTTCAACCGATGAATGCACAATATGAGCTTAGAAAGTATCTTATTTCAAACGGCTTTTCTATTACGGACGAAGATATTGCCATTGAGGGATTTAAGGTATATAATATAATGAATGTTATAAATAAACCTCAAAAGGAATTTGATAACGATATTGAATATCATTTACCGAAATATCTTGTAAATCATAAGTATTATAAAAATCTCTATGATAAAAAACATCGTGAATTTGTCAAGGTTATAACAGGTCTTGAAAATTCAAAAGACGTTGATGAGGATAAACTCAATAAATATAAATACTGGCTAAAGGAATTGAATAAATATGAAAGCTAAAGAAATAATTAAAATAATTGAGAATATATGTCCCGAAAGATTGGCGTATTCATGGGATAATGTCGGTCTTTTGTGCGGTGATGAAAATAAGGACGTAAAAAAGGTATTTGTAACGCTTGATACAAATATCAATACCGTTAAAGAGGCTATATCCAAAAATGCCGATATGATTATTTCACATCACCCAATACTGCTTGGCGGTATAAAGAGAATTGATTATTCCACATCTGTGGGACAAATGCTTAAATTGCTTATTGAAAATAATATACCGCTTTTCGCCGCTCATACTAATATGGACACAGCTAAAGGCGGTATAAATGATAAACTTGCCGAAATGTTTGAACTTACAGATGTTAAAATACTTGACCAACATACCGATGATTCATCGGCAGGTTTGGGACGATACGGCAGACTTGAAAAAGCGATTAAATTAGGTGATTTTGCAGAACATTGTAAAAAGATACTCGGCACACCTTTTTTGCGTGTTTCCGGCGATTTTGAAAAGGATATTAATACAGTTGCGGTTGCATCGGGCAGCTGCAGTGAAATTATTCCGCTTGCATTTGAAAAGGGTGCGGACGTTATTATAACAGGTGATATGAAGTATCATAATATGATTGATATGACCGAACTTGGAATATGCGTCATTGACGCAGGTCATTATCCTACTGAAATATGTGTTATGGATATATTTGAAGATATTTTGAAGGATACTGATATTGAGATAATAAAATCAGAAAATAATGATATTTTTAAACTTGTTTGACATAATTTAAAATATATTGTATAATATTTTAAGAGTAAGTCAGATAATCGCGCCGTTTACGGTGAGGAAAGTCCGGGCTTCACAGAGCAGGGTGCCGGCTAACGGCCGGTAAAGGTGACTTTAAGGATAGTGCAACAGAAAATAAATGCCTTAATTTATTAAGGTGATTGTGGAAATGTGCGGTAAGAGCGCACAGGGAAGATGGCAACTGAATTCCCGTGTAAACCCCACCTGAAGCAACTTTGGGAATGTTAAGCTTGCTCGGCGTGTTCCCTTGAAAGGCTTGAGCGTATAGGTAACTGTACGTCGAGATAGATGATTATCTAATACAGAACCCGGCTTATAGATTTGCTCATTTTAAGAAATGCCTTTAGGCATTTCTTTTTTTATTCCACCACTCCGTCACTTCGTGACACCTCTCCTCAAGGAGAGACTTTTTTTACGGCACCAATTGAGGGGGAGCTGTCAACGCAGTTGACTATGTGGTGGCTTGTTCATATTTTCATATGACTGTAATTTTTTATCGTATCGTTTTCCACCACTCCGTCACTTCGTGACACCTCTCCTCAAGGAGAGGCTTTTGTATGGCTCCCATTGAGGGGAGCTATCAACTCAGTTGACTGTGGGGTGGCTTGTTTACATTTTTATATGACTGTCATTTTTTATCTTATCGTTTTCCACCACTCCGTCACTTCGTGACACCTCTCCTCAAGGAGAGGCTTTTGTACGGCTTCTATTGAGGGGAGCCGGCAACGCAGGATTTTATGCCTACTTATCCACGAAAAAAAGGGATTATCGTGGATAATCCCTTTTAATCATATCACCATACCACCGTCAACGTTGACAACCTGACCTGTTATAAAATCTGCATTTTCGCTTGCAAGAAATCTTACCGTCTTTGCAATCTCCTCCGGTTTACCGAGTCGTTCAAGCGGTGTTTCTTCACAAAGGCAATCAAAATCTTCTTTTGTCAAATGGCTGTTCATTTCAGTTTCAATAACTCCGGGTGCAACACAATTTACACATATACCCGACGGTCCCAGCTCCTTTGCAAGTGCTTTTGTAAAGCCTATAACCGCCGCCTTTGCGGCACTGTAATGAACCTCACAGCTGCCTCCGGTAACACCCCACATTGACGAAATATTAATGATTTTACCGCTCTGTTTATAAATCATATCATCAACAAAAGCTTTTGTAACGAGATACATACTTTTCATATTCACATCAAACATTCTGTCCCAATCATTTTCAGTTATATCTGTAAACAGTTTTTGTTGTGAAATACCTGCATTATTCACAATTACATCTATTTTACCGTAATTTGTGTGAATAAATTCAGCCATATCATTTACTTGTTTAGAGTCTGAAACATCTGCTTTTACCGTAACCACACCTGTTTCATTTTTTATCTTTTCCGCCTCGTCAATGCTTTTGTTATAATTCAAAAACACTCTGTATCCGTTATTTGAAAATTCATATACACAAGCCTTGCCGATTCCGCGGCTTCCGCCTGTTATCAAAACATTTTTCATAATCTGTCCTTCTTATTCTTCTTCCGGTTTCATTTTAGGTATAAACACCCTTGACGTCTTTTTCTCAACAATCTTATTTGCACGTTCAACAGCTTGTTCCATACAATATTCCTGACAGTCAAGTTTTTTCTTTCCGCGTCTGTCTTTTGTATAAACACCGTCATGCTGAATATGTGCACGCATTGTATCTTTAAGCTGTACATCAAGCACGTTTATAACATCTTTTTTCAAATTTTCATCATCAATAGGGAACATTATTTCAACACGTCTGTTAAGATTTCTCTGCATCCAATCGGCACTTGCACAGAACACATTTTCTTGACCGTCATTATAAAAATAATATATTCTTGTATGTTCAAGGTATCTGCCGACAATAGAACGAACTGTAATATTTTCCGACAAATCCTTTACACCTGCTCTCAAGGCACAAATTCCGCGCACAATCAAATCAATCTTAACACCGCTGCAGCTTGCTTTATATAAAAGTTCAATAATTTTAGGATCAACAAGCGAATTAACCTTTGCAACTATTCTTGCTTTACGTCCTTCTTTTGCGTGTTTAATTTCACGTTCAATCATTTCTTCCGTCTTTTTTCTTAGCCATAGAGGTGCAAGAATAAGTTTGTTCCAGTGTGACGGCTCTGAAAAGCCCGAAATCATATTAAAGAATGCACCGGCGTCATCACCGATTGGTTTTGAACAAGTCAAAAGTCCCATATCGGTATAGAAATTGGCAGTTATATCGTTATAGTTACCAGTTCCGAGATGAACATATCTTCTGATACCATCCTCCTCACGTCTTACTATTTCGGTAATCTTTGAATGTGTTTTAAGTCCCAAAAGTCCGTATATAACGTGACAACCGGCTTTTTCAAGTTTTCTCGCCCAAATAATATTATTTTCTTCATCAAATCTTGCCTTTAATTCAACAAGTACGCTCACTTGCTTACCGTTTTCCGCCGCACGCGAAAGTGCCTCTATAATAGGCGAATTACCGCTTACTCTGTACAATGTCTGTTTAATTGCAAGTACATTTTCATCAACTGCAGCCTGTTTTATCAAATCAACTATTGTTGAAAAACTGTCATACGGGTGATGAAGAAGTATATCGCCCTCACGGATTTTTTCAAATAAATCAACATTTTTAAGTTCAGGTCTTACCTGTGATTTAAATGGCTTATATTTATACTTGTCAAATCCATCCTCCGAATACAGCTTATTCAAAAAAGTAAAATCAATAGGTCCGTTAATTTTATAAATATCATCATTTTTAACTTTCAACTCTTTCTTTAAAATTGAAAGCAACTCGCCTTTAACCTTACTATCCACCTCAAGGCGGATTACGCCGCTTCTTTCACGTTCCTTAAGACTCTTTTCAATTTCAATAAGCAAATCTTCACTGTCGTCCTCATCAATAGGAATATCTGCGTCACGCATAACTCTGTATGAGTATGAGCAAAGCACATCATAACCCATAAACAGCATAGGTAAAAATTCCTGTACTATTTCTTCAAGCAGAATAAATTGTTTTTTACCGTTTTCTGACGGAAGTTTCACTATACGTTTAAATACTGACGGTATCTGTACCGTTGCAAAAGCCTGCTCCTTGTTTTCCTTTTTGATAAGTGCACAAATGTTAAGCACCTTATTTTGAATAAGCGGAAACGGTCTTGACGAATCAACCGCCATAGGCGTCAAAACAGGGTATATTTCATTTTTGAAATACTTTTCAATAAATTTCTTTTGTTCTTCAGAAAGCTGATTTCTGTTTAAGATTGATATGTTTTCAACAGCCAGCTGCGGCAGAAGTAATTTTTCATATGTACTATACTGCATATCAACCATATTATGAGTTTTTTCAGATATTTTTTCAAGCTGTTCGTGAGGTGTAAGTCCGGACGCGTCTTTTTTCTTATAGTCGGAAATTTCCATATTTTTAAGTGACGCAACACGTACCATGAAAAATTCATCAAGATTTGAGCTTGTTATGGCAAGAAATTTAAGTCTTTCAAACAACGGATTTTCTTTATCCCTTGCTTCATGTAATACACGCAAATTAAAATCAAGCCAAGAAAGTTCTCTGTTTATATAGTTTTCGCTTTTATTATAGTCCTGCATAATCATTTCAATCCTTTCTTCACAAGTACGGCTTTGATACCGAACACTTCTTCAAAAAATTCCTGTGCTATGTTAAATTCACGTTCTTCAAGACTTATATCACTGTCCGTATAAGCGGTTATCGTAAGTATTCCGTTTCTTATTGATGTTTTTATTTCGTCTATTTTTTGATTGTATTCAACATCAAGTGACTTGGCAAGTGAAAGTATTGCCGCAAGTTTTGAAATAAGCAATCTTCTGTTCTTTGAATATACGTTGTATTCATTAAAATCAAAAATACCGTTTTGGAACAGCACCGCACCAGATATTACTTCGTGTTCCTTTTGTGACAAACCTATAATAGGATTTGATTTTACAATGTCGTATGAGTATTTGCTGTAATCGTTTATATTTATATAGTAACCCGTATCCGCAAATATTGACGCAACTTTAAGCAATACCGCGTGACGCTTTGAAAGTCCGAACTTTTTAGAAAGCGTTGCCATTATATTTACTCCGAACTCCATAATTTTAGTATAATGGCGGTGGCTTACATCATATTTGCCTGCATAATATTTTGCACTTGATATAATATCATCTGTAAATATATGCTTTGTATGCGTATAAGCATTTTTTTCGACATATTCGACAAGTATTCCGTCAACAAGCGATATTTCAGGTGCAATGATTATCTGATTTTTGTCTTTTGACATAAACATCTTATAGAAAAGAATTGACGGCATCATCAGCTTTGCAATATCATAAGGTACTTCGTACTTGTCCTCCACATATTGCGGACCGTATTCAGATATAATCTTGTATACATCATCTATATTTTCTTCTGTTATGCTGTCCGAACTTATACCGCAGATTTTTTTGATATATCTTACTTGATTACCCATTATTACGAAATACTTATAGTTTGGATTTTTGTAGAATACATTTTTATAGTTATTGATACCTGCCTTAATAAAATCCTCAAGCACACTTGAAAAAGAGATTGTACTGTTTTTAACCGTTGAAAGATTTTCAAGTACACGAAGTGAACCCATAGGCAGGTTTTGAGAAAATTGAAGTTTAGACTGTTCATAATGTGATACCTGCACACTTCCCGATGCAACATCGACCAAAACAGCACCTGCCTCAATAATATCGTCAAAATAGCTGTTGTTAAGTGCAAATGCCTTGTTATGTAAAAATCTTTCCTCTTCATTTGATATAATAGTGACCTTTATCCCCGTTCTTATATTAATCTGGTCAATTATATACTCACTGTTTGACGCCTCTCTTACGGCAGTTGTTGCATAACAGACATATTCGTCAACTCCGTAGCTTTTCATTATCCTTAAATATTCTTCAAAGCAGTTACATATCTTGTCAACAAGGTTATAGCTTATTTTTCCGACTGCATACGATTCTTTGCCTATTGACAAATCATATTTGACGGTATCCAACACAGAAATGCCGTTTTTCTTTGAAACTTCCGCTATCTTCATTGTTATTTCCGTAGACCCCAAGTCTATTGCCGCAAAAACTTTATATCTCGGCACATTTCATCATTCCTTCCTATAGTTTTGTATTAATTTCATTATACATAAAACTTAAAAAAATCTCAATATTTTTCTTGATTAATTTACTTAAATTTGATATTATAGAGTGTAGACTTAAATATAATGGCGATATGTTTGATTTTAATACAATTTGTTAACAATAATGAAAAAAAGGAGGAAAATAATAGATATGGATATGTTAGAGATTTGGAATCAAGTTCTTGAAAATCTTGAAGGCAATGTATCTCCTGTCGGATTTAATATACATATAAAAACAGCAGTTCCCGTATGTTTTGAAAACTCGACTTTTACTATTTCCGTAGCTACTTCTATTAATAAAAATCTTGTAGAATACCGTTACAAAAAATACATCGAATCATCACTTGAAAAAGTTACTGGCGCAAAGATTTCACTTGCTGTTTTGGTCGGTGACGCAAACGAGTTAAAGCAAGAAATCGAATCAAAACAAAACTTGGAATATGACAACAGTGAAATAATAAGCAGTGACGGTTTAAATTCAAAGTATACATTTGAAAATTTTGTACAGGGTTCTTCAAATTTATATGCGTATACCGCCGCAGAGCAAGTTGCCAATCATCCGGGTGAAAGCAATAATCCTCTTTTTATTTACGGTAACAGCGGACTTGGAAAAACACATTTAATGCAGGCAATCGGTAATAAGATTAAAGCTAATAATCCAAATGCAAAGATAATATATGTTTCAAGTGAAAACTTTATGAATGAATTTATCACATCAATCAGAGAAAAAACAGGCGATAAATTCAGAAATAAATACAGAGCCGCCGATGCGCTTTTAGTGGACGACGTTCAATTTTTGAAAAATAAAGAGGCTACACAGGACGAATTTTTCCATACCTTTAATGAACTCTTTAATTCAAAGAAACAAATTGTTTTGACAAGTGACCGACTTCCGAATGAACTGAAAACTCTTGAGGACCGTTTAAGAACAAGATTTGGACAAGGTCTTACTATTGATGTATCTGTACCTAACTTTGAAACAAGAGTTGCAATTCTTCAGCAGAAGGCTTTGGAACATAATAAAGAAATTGATGAAGACGCATTATTATATGTAGCGGAGCATATTCGTTCAAGTGTCCGTGAACTTGAAGGTGCACTTCTTAAAATCATATCAATGTCGGAATTTAAAAAATGTAAAATAACAAAAGATTTTGCGGAAGAAGTTCTGAAAAAATTAATTCCGAAGAGCGAAACAGTAACTCCTCAGAATATTATAAAAAAAGTTTCTACTTTTTATAATATTTCAGAGTCTGATATTACCGGTAAAGTTAAGACAAAAGAAATAGTAGTTCCAAGACAAATTTCAATGTATCTTTGTCGAAAAATTTTAAATATGAACGATACAAACATAGGTAAAGAGTTCGGAAAAGACCGAACAACAGTAGGACATAACATTGAAAAAATAGAGGAAAGCATCGATACTAACAGTACGATTAAATCAGATGTAAATTACATATTGAAAGACCTAAATTATAATGAGGGATAAATGTAGGGATAAGTTGTTGATAACGTGTGTATTTCTGAATAAGGAAATTTCAGTAAAAAAACAGATTTGGGTTATCCAAAGTTATCCACCGCCAATACATACAGTATGTGTTGATAAAATATGGCTTATCTATGCACTCTGAAATGACTTTTCCATCAATCCACGCTCTCTACTACTACTACTATTATATTATATATTATTTATATATAAATATATATGCAAAACGAAATTGCAGTGATATGTTGATAAATTTATACACAAGGAGATAATTAAAATGAAATTAGTATGCAGTAAACCACAACTTGTTGATATAATAAATACTGTTCAAAGAGCTATTGCTCCAAAGACATCTTTACCTATACTTGAATGTATTAAGATTGATGCTAACGGTGACGGTAATGTTGTGTTTACAGGTAACAATATTGATATATGTATAGAATATAATACCGAATGTACAGTTACAGAGGGCGGTACTATTGCACTTGCTTCAAAGATGTTCGGTGAAATTGTAAGAAGACTTCCTGACGGTGATGTTACTATAAGTGTTAATCCGTCTAACTATGTTACTAAAATAAAGAGCGGTTCAAGTGAATTTAATATTCAGGGTATTGCTCCGGATGAATTTCCCGACGCACCTATACTTGAAGAAAAGTTCAGATTTTCAATTACACAGGACGTACTTAAAAAGCTTATAAGAAAGACAATAGCGTTTGTTTCTCAAAATGAGGGTAAAAAGCCTGTTTTGACCGGTGCATTGTTTGAGATTAAAAACAATTATCTTAACGTTGTTGCGTCAGACGGTCATAGACTTGCTGTTGTTAAAGAAGAAATAAATGATAATGTTGAAAACAATAAACTTGTTGTTCCGGGTATGACACTCCGCGAACTTTTGAAAATTCTTAAAGATGATGAAGAAAATGTTGATATTATAGTATCGGACAGAACTGTTTTGTTTGATTTTGGATATTATCAGGTTTATTCGAGATTGCTTGACGGCGAATTTTTAAAGTATGACGCGATTATATCGGTGGTAAATACGTTAAACGTAGTTGTTGAAAAGAGCCTTATTACAGACAGCTTGGAAAGAGCGTTGCTTTTGATTAACGATGATATATCAGCAAAATCTGAAAATAAAGTTCCTGTACGTTTTAATATCGGCTATGATAAGATTGACGTTTCTTGTATAACAGGTAAGGGACAGGTTAATGACACAGTACCTGTTGAGCTTGACGGCGATAACCTTTTGATTGGGTTTAACTGTAGATTTTTGCTTGACGCATTGAGTGCTTGTGACGAAGAAAAGGTTAAGATGGAATTTTCTGCTCCGACAAGCGGTTGCTTTATAAAGAGCGTAGAGGGTGACGACTCTTATATTTATATGATTCTTCCTGTAAGACTTTATAACTAAGAGGTGCTTTATGAAGATTAAGACAGTCAATAATTATTATACAGATGAAAATACTTATATAGTTTATGATGAAAATACAAAGAACGGTCTTGTGATTGATCCGGGATATAAGTGTGACGGAATATTGAAAGCGGCTCAGGACGACGGAGTTAATATAAAATATGTGCTTATAACTCATTGTCATTATGACCATATTTCAGATATGGAACAGCTTCGTGAAAAAACAGGCGCTAAACTTGTTTCCGGCGATAAGGCGAGCATAAATATAACAGACCCGGACATTAATTTGTCGTATTCGGGACTGGGTTATGAATTGTCGGCTAAAAAGTCTGATATTGTTTTGAAAGATAATGAAGAACTTAATATTGACGGACTTAATATCAAATGTATCTATACGCCAGGTCATACAAATTGCGGCGTATGTTATTTGATAAATAATGAAAAATTGTTTACGGGCGATACATTGTTTTTGAGAAGTGTCGGCAGAAGTGATTTGCCGACAGGTGACGGGGATATTCTTGTAAAATCAATAAAGACAAGAATATATACGCTTGATGATGATATAGAAGTTTTTCCGGGACATGGCGGACAGAGTTCTGTTGGATATGAGAAAAAGTATAATATGTATATAAAGGACTAAAAAATGTTAATTATTCAAAACGGTTATGAATGTGATTACGAAATGAAGCTTTTTTATAAGCTTTATTTTGATATGAACGAAGATATATATGTGTATTCAAACTTTGAATATAAGGATAAAGTTATAAACGTGTATACGGAGATAATCTATAACGGCGATACATATTTTGACGATTTCTATTATGATTTTGATACTGAAAATCAAAAGGCACAGTTTATAAAAAAAATCTTTACCGCATCATGTACAAAGTCGTTTTGTCACGCAGCGGAAAAAATTAAGCATATAAATCTTCCTTGGGGAGTAATGTGCGGTATTCGTCCGGCTAAAATTGTCCGTGAACTTATGGAAGAAGGACACAGTGACAGTGAAGTTGTTGAAATATTAAAGAAAATTTATGAAGTGTCCGATGAAAAGATTGACCTTGCATATAAGGTTGCAAAAAATGAAAAGATTTTGCTTGACGAAATCGGCGAAAATTCAGTAAGTATATATATCGGCATACCGTTTTGTCCGACAAGATGTTTGTATTGTTCATTTGTTTCAACAGATATACGCGTAAGCGGAAAATATATGGACCCGTTTGTGGATAAATTGCTTTTGGAGATTGATAAAACTGCGGAAGTAATTGATAAAATGGGTGCATATGTTGAAAATATATATATCGGCGGCGGAACACCGACAACTCTTGAACCACACCACTTAAAAGCAATATTTGACAGATTGAAAGCAAATTTTGATTTTTCAAAAATAAAGGAATTTACTCTTGAGGCAGGCAGACCGGATACAATAACAAAGGATAAATTGTATGAGGCAAAACAGGGCGGTGTAAACAGAATAAGCATTAATCCGCAGACTATGAATGAACAGACTTTGAAAAGAGTCGGCAGAAAGCATACTCCGGATATGGTGCGAAAATGCTTTGATATGGCGAGAAAAATGGGTTTTGATAATATTAATATGGACCTTATAGCCGGTTTACCGGAAGAAACCGTTGATATGTTTAAGTACAGTCTTGATGAAGTAATTAAACTTGATCCTGAAAATATAACCGTTCATTCAATGTGCGTAAAAAGAGCGGCTTCACTCAGATTTTCAGATGCGGAGCTTGCAAAAGCAAATGATATGAACGAAATGCTTTCGTATACTCAAAAACATATGGAGAAAACAGGAAGAAAGCCTTATTATATGTATCGTCAAAAAAATATTTCGGGTAATCTTGAAAATGTCGGTTATGCAAAAGACGGCTGTATGAGTACATATAACATAAACATTATGGAGGAAAAACAGACTATTATTGCACTCGGTGGCGGAGGTTCTACTAAAATTGTTATGGACGACAGAATTGAGAGAGTGTTTAATTTTAAAGACCCTCTTGAATATATAAGACGTTTTGATGAAATATTGAAGAAAAAAGACGAAATACTTGATATATTGGCAGGTGAAAAAAATGGCTGACGAACAAACTTTAAACTGTATAATGAATGAGTATGAAGAACTTCGTATCAGTGCGGCTAATGAAAGAAAAAAACGTATTGAGAAAGTTAATAAAAAAATTCCGCGAGTGGCTGAAATTGACAGAGAGATTTTTCAATGCGGTATGGAGAATACTAAAAGAATATTTAAAAATCCCGATAAGGCTGATGAATATAACAGGGATTTTAAAGAAAATCTAAGAAAACTCGAAAATGAAAAGAGTAATCTGTTAAAAGTAAACGGAATTTCTGCCGATTATAATAAATATAAATATAAGTGTGAAAATTGCAGTGATACAGGTTATGATAAAGACGGCAAAAAATGTCAGTGTTTTAAACAGAAACTTATAAATGCGGCATATTCAGTGTCAAATATTGAAGAAACAATAAAAATACAAAATTTTGATACATTTTCTTTTGACTATTATTCAAAAGATGTCGGTGAAAACGGTGTTTCGGTGTATGATAATATGACGAAGATATATAATAACTGTAAACGTTTCTGCGATAATTTTGATAATGAAACCAAAGGCCTTGTTTTTTACGGCTCGACAGGTTTGGGAAAAACATTTTTGTCAAGTGCCATTGCAAAAGAACTTATGGATAAGGGCAAAATGGTTATCTACATAAGAGCGACAAAACTGTTTTCAATAAATGAAGATTATAAGTTTGGCAGAAATACCGACAGGTCTGTTATTGACAATATATATAAGGCTGATTTGCTTATAATTGACGATTTGGGTACAGAGCCGTTCAATAAAAATAATCTTGCGTTTTTATTTGACGTTATTAACGAACGCACAGCAAATAATAAAAAGATTATTATTAATACTAATTTGCAAATAAGCGAAATTACAAAAATGTATAGTATGCGTTTTACTTCAAGATTGTATGAATATTTTATGATGTACAAGTTTTACGGGGAAGATATACGCATACAAAAATTAAGAAGAAGCTAAGAGGATTGATAAATTGTCTGGACCGTGCATAATATTTATAATTCAATAAAAACAAAAAGCAAGCCTATCTTTGATATACGGCTTGCCTTTGCACTTTTTTTGAAAATAAACTCTAACGTACCTATGTACGCCGACGAGTTCATTTTCAAAAAATCCAAACTAATTTCTCAACCTCTTACAGTATGAAGGAACTGCTATGCAGTCCCTTTAATGATTATTTGCCGTTGTTGTTTGCGTCATTACCGCCTACGGCGTCACTTACACCCTCAGCAAAATCGGCTGCTGCGTCACCGACACCTTCGACAACGTCGCCTGCCGCGTCACCGACGTCTTTAACTGCGTCGCCTGCTGCATTACCTGCGTTATCTACATCGTTTGAAACATTGTTATTGTCATTTTTATTTTCATTATTTGTATTTACCGTTGATTCCGGTGACGTTGAAGTATTGTCATTTGTATTATTCATACCGCATGATGTAAGCATTGCGGCAGCCATAAATGATAATAAAATTAATTTTATACCTTTCATTTTTATGCCTCCATTATTTATTAATATAACCTTAGTATTGTCATTATTTTTGATTTTATAAGTTTATTAATAAAAAATTCATATTTTTTTGGGAACAAAAGTGATGTTGTATACGTCTAATAAATTGCAAACAGATAAATGCAAATAATAAAAAAAAGGAGACTATAAAAATGAAAAAAAATCTAATCGCAATAATTGCACTAACAGCAGCACTTGCTGCAAGTACATCTGCTTTTGCAGACACAGTACAAATTTCAGAAGAAGAACTTAATAAGCCTGTTTCGACATATGCACCGGATGCTATGCCGACACCGGAAATTCAAGGCGACATTATGCTTTTGAACGGTGAAGAAACAGACGTAGCAGCACCTGTTGAAACTGCAAGCTATATTTCTGTAGACGTAACGGTTGTAAAAACAGACAGCGACGTTGACGGAATTATCAAAACAACAACAGACGTTAATAACAAGGACGATCAAAACAATACTGTAAATCTAAAGATTACAGATGATACACTTGTATATGACAATTTGGGTAACAAAAAAGCTCTAAGTGATTTGACTGATGGTTCAAAAATCACTGTATTTACAGGCTCATATGAACCGACTCCGCTTATTCTTCCTGTTCAGTACACAGCAAATATAATTATCATCAACGGTGACAAAGAAGGTAATGTAAATGCAGATACATACCTTGCTGATGAAGAAGGCTATACAAATGCCGCAAATACTTTGAACATTGCAACAGCTGACGATACAAAGATTGTTGATAAGGATGAAAAAGAATATAAGGGTGATATAAATAAAAATGATCTTATTGTATTCTACGATGTATCAACAAAGAGTATCCCTGCTCAAACAACACCTACAAAGGTTGTAGTTCTTGGTGAAAACGAAATTGCTCTAAAGCAGATTGAAGCTGCAAAAAATGCTACTCCGGCTCCTACAGCTTCACCTAAAGTAACAGAAGCTCCGCAAGTAAGCTATGCAGGTCTTGTAAATGTTGTAATCGGTGATAAGAATGTTTCAGATGTATATGCAAAGGATAATACAACAATGGTTCCTCTAAGAGAAGTTGCAGAAGCCGCTGGTTTCACAGTAACTTGGGATGCAGAAAACAGAGCAGTTATTCTTAATGACGGTGTTTACAGTCTAAAGATTGGTGAAAACAGCTATGTTAAGGGTAAAATGATGCCACTAACACTAAGTGCCGCACCTGAAATTGTTAATGATCTAACATATGTTCCTGCTGAATTTTTCGCAGAAGTAACAGAATCAGCTACAGTTGACGGTACATCACTTGTTGTAACAGCTAAATAATTTTTGAAAATATAAAAAAAGATGTTCGCGAGAACATCTTTTTTTGTTTGTATTATCAATTGTTTTTAAAACTAAATGTCATTTGTGCGTTTACTTCGTTTGTTATACTCATTAACGGACCGACTTGTACAGTTATAGGGTTTGCAGTATCATGCAAACTGTATGCACATTCTAATGTGATAGTTCCTCCCGGTTGTACTTCCGCTAATGACGGTTGTGCGTCCATTACATCGGGCATCATTGTAGCTACATTACATTGTATGGAATTTTGAAAAGCATTAGCACTTACAGAAGTAAGGAATGATGCGTTGGCATTACTGTTATTTGTAAAGTTATATGTTACTATAATTGCCGGATTACCCTGAAAATCTGTTGCTGTTTTTGCAGTTACTATTTCAACATCATATTTACCGCTTACGGTTCCTTTGTTTTTCTGTTTAGGCTGTTCCGTAGCAGGAACAGCCGTTGGTTCTGATACTGAATCAGTTGTTGTTTGCTGATTTGATGTTGTACTTTGTGTATTTGCAGTTTGACTGTTTACACAAGAACACAATGATAAAGTTAAAATAATTGAAAATAACAAAATTGTTTTTTTCATAATAAAATCCTTTCTCTCTATATGTATTTTTGCTGCAAATGACGGTTTGCACCCCGCTTCTCCTTTCCGTCAATATTTCCACATATTAAAAAATGCGTGGTATAAAATTCTATACCACGCATAAAAACGAGGCTTAGAATTTGTTACCACACATTTTCTGATATATGAAAAACTTTAATTTTGCAGCGAAAATAACAGTATCTCAATATATAAAGCCTGCGTTTTATACAAACACAAACTGTTATTATATGTACTGCAAAAAAGAATATTCCTAAAATTGAATACTCTAAATAAAGTTATAAAAATGTAAAGTTATATATATCATATAACAGAAAAAATGTGGTATTTTTATTATATCATATTTTGAATATAAATCAACAATTATTTATAGAATATATAGAAAAAAGGTAATTTGAAATAAAATAATATTGACATTGATTAATATTTTTGATAAAATATAAGTAGATAAAAGAGTGACTTAACGGTTGTTCTGCTAAATTTTATGTTTTTTTATGTAGATGAAATTAATCTACCAAAGTCGCCTATTGTATCAGAATGGGCGGCTTTATTTTTTTATCATATACACAAGCAAAAATACAATTACTAAGGCAAATGTAAATTCACTCATTATATTTGTTCTTTTCCCGTAAGTCAGAACAACCGCCCGGTCACTCTAATACTACAAGGGATTAAATTGCTAATCCACTAAAAATTATAACATATGATTAATCTTACAGTCAACAATAATACAAATTTGAAATAATATTGAAAACAAAAAGCCCCCAAACAAAGCTATATAGCCAAATTCGGGGACAATTTCTTGGAGCTAACGAGCGGAGTCGAACCGCCGACCTCTTCATTACCAATGAAGTGCTCTGCCTACTGAGCTACGTCAGCATTATTACAATACTGTATAAAATGCGTTACACACATATTTCATCTGTGTTTTAGTAACTATATTATTATATTATACAAAAAAGAGTTTGTCAATACAAAAACATTAAAAAAGGAGATTGAATTTCAATCTCCTTTACATCTTATCACGCATTATTTCTTCAAGTTCATCATAATTAATATTATTATCATCATAAACGCTCAAATCTTTTTGAGATTTATTTTTTGTCTTAAAATCTTCGTGGTCTTTCTTTGCGTCGACAATATTATGAATATTAAGTTCGTGCCAACGTTTTAAAATTGAGTTGATATATGGAAAAGAGAGTTTTGTTGTCTGCATAATGCAATACTCATATGCAAGTTCAACCATATCTTCATCCATCAAAAATTTATCGTGCCACGTTTTTAGATAATTTTCTTCTGTTTTTGAAAGGTTTCTGTTTTCAATACCGAAAAGCTTTCTGATTTTATACGCGTAGCCGTTTTTCTCTTTTTCGGCTGTTATGAATTTATCGGCAGCGTCTATAGTGAATATACCGTTTTTATTCCACGATATAGCTACTTTTTCGATATAGTTCATATTTTTTTTGCCGTTTGAAACACAATATTCAAGCAATATTGTTATAACCTCCGGTGAAAGCTGAAGTTCATCATAAAAATAATAAAGTGTTTCAATTTCACTGTTTGTAAGTGTTTTACCGAGTATTTCCTGTGCAAGTAAGCATAAATCGGCAAGTTCTTTATTTTGAGTCATAGCATTTGAAACTTGGTCTATACTCTTTTTAATTGGACTGCTTTCTGTATTTTGAATAGGTTCGGCTTGTCTTATGGGAATGCTTACGTTGATATTTTCTTCTTTAGCGGAAAAACTGATATTTCCACTGTCTTTATCATATTTTAAAGCACCTTTTTTATTCCAATAGTCAAATGCATTTATAACATCGCTTTCAAGCAAATTAAGCTGACTTGCAATACTGCTTGCGGACATTTCATATCCGTAAACCGCAAGAGACAGTGCAAGCAGGTATACTTTAACATAAGCACCGTTTGCCTCAGGCATATAATTTTCTATAAAATCCACCGATACGGGGATATAATCAATATTACAACTAAATTTAAGCATAACTAAAAATCTCTCCATATAAGTTATTTGGGCTGATGAAAAACTGTCACCGGCCTTATTTATATATTATATATCAGTTTGGGTCAAAATGCAAAGATTTATGAAAAAAATTCTAAAATAATACGGTATGCCTCTTGACATACCGTATTATTTGTGATAATATAATAAACTGTATCTTAGACTTAAAATCGGGATACTATCCAATAAATTTCACATTATCATTGTATGTATTATAGCATGAATATATACAAAATGCAACCCCAATTTTTTGGAGAGAAATTTAGGATAAAAGGAAAAATACTTAAACTACTATTATGATGATGAGGTGATTTAAGAAAATGGTGCATGAAGTAGAAGTAGGAAAAAATGTGCGTCTAAGCTATTCGAAAATTAAAGAAGTTTTGGATATGCCTAATCTTATAGAGGTACAGAAAGACTCCTATAAGTGGTTTCTTGAAGAAGGTCTAAAGGAAATATTCCACGATATTTCTCCTATAACAGACCACGCCGGTAAGCTTGTACTTGAATTTTTTGATTACAGATTGGATTACAATTCAAAGTACAGCGTTGAAGAATGTAAGGAAAGGGATACAAAGTATGCCGCTCCTTTGAGAGTAAGCGTAAGACTTATCAACACTGAAACAGGCGAAATTAAGGAACAGGAAATATTTATGGGCGATTTCCCTCTAATGACAGAGCAGGGAACATTCGTTATTAACGGTGCTGAACGTGTAATCGTCAGCCAGCTTGTACGTTCACCGGGTATTTATTACGAATTTGAACGTGATAAGACAGGTAAACCGCTTTACAGTTCAACAGTTATTCCTTACAGAGGTGCATGGCTTGAATATGAAACAGATTCAAACGATGTTTTCTCGGTAAGAATAGACAGAACAAGAAAACTGCCGGTAACAGTTCTTTTAAGAGCAATGGGACTTGGTTCAAATGCCGAAATACTTGACGTATTCGGTGAGGATATAAGACTTCTTGCAACATTTGAAAAAGATACTACGGAATCAAGAGAAGAAGGACTTCTTGAAATTTATAAAAGACTTCGTCCGGGTGAACCTCTTAACGTAGAAAATGCAGAATCACTTATAATGAATATGTTCTTCGATCCGAGAAGATATGATCTTGCTAAGGTCGGAAGATATAAATTTAATAAAAAGCTTGCTATTTCGGCAAGAATTAAAGGCAGAACACTTGCAGAACCTGTTGCAGACCCGAGAACAGGCGAAATAATCGCTAATGAGGGTGATGCAATAAGTGCGGATTTGGCTATGAAAATCGAAAGAGCAGGTGTAAATCAGGTTGAATTGCTTGTTGAAGGTAAAAAGGTAAGAGTATTCTCTAACAATATGGTTTACCTTGACGAGTATGTTGACTTTGAAGTTGAAGATTTCCCTGTTAAAAAGGTTAGAAAAGCAATTATTGAAGAAATACTTGAAAATGCCGAAACAGAAGATGAAATCAAGGAACAGCTATGGGCAAGAATTGATGAACTTGCTCCTAAGCATATAATTATCGACGATATGTTTGCGTCTGTAAACTATTGTCTAAATCTTGCTAACGGCATAGGTAATGTTGATGACATCGACCACCTTGGAAACAGACGTGTTCGTTGTGTCGGTGAACTTCTTCAAAACCAATTCAGAATTGGTCTTGCTCGTATGGAAAGAACAGTAAGAGAAAGAATGTCAACACAGGAACTTGAAATTATAACACCTACATCATTAATTAATATAAGACCGATAATCGCGACAATAAACGAATTTTTCGGTTCATCACAGTTGTCACAGTTTATGGACCAGAACAACCCTCTTGCCGAACTTCGTCATAAGAGAAGAATTTCAGCACTTGGTCCGGGCGGTCTTTCAAGAGAAAGAGCCGGATTTGAAGTTCGTGATATTCACTATTCTCACTACGGCAGAATGTGTCCTATCGAAACTCCTGAAGGTCCTAATATCGGTTTGATTACATCACTTGCAACATTTGCAAAGATTAATCAATACGGATTTATTGAGGCACCTTACAGAAAAGTTGATAAGGAAACAGGTCGTGTAACAGATGAAATCGTTTATATGACAGCCGATACCGAAGATGAATTTGTAATCGCACAGGCAAACGAACCTCTTGATGAGGAAGGACGTTTTATAGATAAAAAGGTTTCTGCCCGTTACAGAGATGAAATCTTGGAAGTACCGGGTTCAAGAATTGACTATATGGATATTTCACCAAGACAGCTTGTATCGGTTGTTACGGCTTGTATCCCATTCCTTGAAAACGATGACGCTAACAGAGCACTTATGGGTTCTAACATGCAGTGTCAGGCAGTGCCTCTTTTGACAACGGATTCTCCTATCGTTGGTACAGGTATCGAACATAAGATAGCTAAAGACTCCGGTAGTGCCGTACTTACAAAGGAAGACGGTGTAGTTGAAAAAGTTGCCGCAGACCAAATCGTAATTAAGGGTGACAGCGGTATCAGACATACACACAAACTTATTAAGTTTGCACGTTCAAACCAAAGCTGTTGTATCAACTACAGACCTATCGTTAAAGAGGGCGAAAGAGTTAAGAGAAACGACATAATCGCCGACGGTCCTGCTATGGATAACGGTGAACTTGCACTTGGTAAGAATATTCTTATCGGATTTATGACTTGGGAAGGTTATAACTACGAGGACGCTGTTCTTATCAGTGAAGAACTTGTTAAAAATGATGTGTTCACATCAATTCACGTTGAAGAATATGAATGTGAAGCACGTGATACAAAACTTGGCCCTGAAGAAATTACAAGAGATATTCCTAACGTATCGGAAGATACTCTAAAGGACCTTGACGAACAGGGTATTATCAGAATCGGTGCGGAAGTACACGCAGGTGATATTCTTGTAGGTAAAGTTACACCAAAGGGTGAAACAGAGCTTACAGCAGAAGAAAGACTTCTTCGTGCAATTTTCGGTGAAAAGGCAAGAGAAGTAAGAGATACATCACTTCGTGTTCCACACGGTGAACAGGGTATAATTATAGATGTTAAGAAGTTCACAAGAGAAAACGGCGATGAATTGTCACCGGGCGTAAATGAAGTTGTACGTTGTGTTATCGCTCAAAAGAGAAAGATTTCTGTCGGCGATAAGATGGCAGGCCGTCACGGTAATAAGGGTGTCGTTTCAAGAGTATTGCCGCAGGAAGATATGCCATTCCTTGAAGACGGTACACCACTACAAATCGTTCTTAACCCTTTGGGCGTGCCTTCTCGTATGAATATCGGTCAGGTGCTTGAAATGCACTTGGGTTACGCATACAGATGTCTAAGCTTAAAGACTCGTGAACAGCTTGAAAATACAATTATTGACGATAATTTTAGACAAAATATAATTGACGCTAAGTCAAAGGCAAGAGAAGGAAGATTTATTAAACTTGCAACTCCTGTATTTGACGGTGCACAGGACGAAGATATAAAACTTGCATTTAAAGAAGCAGGTTTAAGACCTGACTTTAAGTCAGTCGTATATGACGGACGTACGGGTGAAAAGTTTGATAACCCTGTTACAGTCGGCGTCATGTATTACTTGAAACTTCACCATCTTGTTGATGATAAGATTCACGCACGTTCAACAGGTCCTTACTCACTTGTTACTCAACAGCCTTTGGGCGGTAAAGCTCAGTTCGGCGGTCAGCGTTTCGGTGAAATGGAAGTTTGGGCTTTGGAGGCTTACGGTGCCGCTTATACATTGCAGGAAATATTGACAGTTAAATCTGACGATATTGTCGGTCGTGTTAAGACATACGAGGCAATCGTTAAGGGTGAAAATATTCCTAAGTCAGGTATTCCTGAATCATTTAAGGTACTTGTTAAGGAACTTCAGTCACTTGCACTTGATATTAAGATTCTTAATCATAATATGGAAGAAATCGACCTTGACGCATCATTTGAAGATGAGGACGAAGGTGTTGTAAGCGAAGAACTTGTACAAACAATGGAAGACAAGAACGGAATTATAGATACTTTTAATGAAGATAATCTTGATGATGCAAGTATGGTTTTGGATGATTCAGACGAAGATGATTTCGGCGATGATGATTCTGATGATATTGATTTCGACGATGACGACGAAATATAATCATGACGTGTGAAAAGACTATGGAGGTTTTTAGATGTTAGAATTTAACAGCTTTGAGGCAATTAAAATCGGTTTAGCTTCTCCCGAGACAATACTAAGTTGGTCACACGGTGAAGTTTTAAAGCCTGAAACCATAAACTACCGTACTCTTAAGCCTGAAAAGGACGGATTATTCTGTGAAAAGATTTTCGGTCCTACAAAGGATTGGGAGTGTCACTGTGGTAAATATAAGAAAATCAGATTTAAAGGAAAGGTCTGCGAACGCTGCGGAGTTGAAGTAACAAAAGCAAAAGTAAGACGTGAAAGAATGGGACATATTGCTCTTGCAACTCCTGTTTCACATATTTGGTATTTCAAAGGCGTTCCGTCATCAATGGGACTTATCATTGACCTTTCTCCAAGACAGCTTGAAAAGGTACTTTACTTTGCATCATATATTGTAACTGATCCGGGTACTTCAAACCTTATGCAAAATCAGATTCTTTCAGAGGCTGAATATCGTGAGGCATATGAAAAGTATGGAGATAAGTTCAAGGCAGGTATGGGTGCAGAGGCTATCAAGACTTTGCTTGAAAGAATTGATCTTGAAGAACTTTCAAGAGAATTAAAGGAAGAGCTTGACGCTACACAAGGACAAAAGAAAGCAAGAATTATTAAAAGACTTGAAATTGTAGAAGCATTCAGACTTTCGGGTAACAGACCTGAATGGATGATTATGACTGTTATTCCGGTAATTCCGCCGGAACTTAGACCTATGGTACAGCTTGACGGCGGACGTTTTGCAACGTCTGACCTTAACGACCTTTACAGACGAGTTATAAACAGAAACAATCGTTTAAAAAGACTTCTTGAACTTGGAGCTCCTGATATTATTATCAGAAACGAAAAACGTATGTTACAAGAGGCTGTTGACGCACTTATCAATAACGGTCGTCGCGGAAGAACTGTAACAGGACCGGGTAACAGACCGCTAAAATCACTTTCGGATATGCTTAAAGGTAAGCAGGGACGTTTCCGTCAAAACTTGCTTGGTAAGCGTGTTGACTACTCAGGTCGTAGCGTTATCGTTGTAGGTCCGGAAATGAAGATTTATCAGTGCGGTGTGCCAAAAGAAATGGCTATCGAATTGTTTAAGCCTTTCGTAATGAAAGAACTTGTATCTCGCGGACTTGCACATAATATAAAGAGTGCAAAGAGAATGGTTGAGAGAACAAAGCCGGAAGTTTGGGACGTTCTTGAGGACGTAATTAAGGAGCATCCTGTACTTCTAAACCGTGCGCCTACACTTCACAGACTTGGTATTCAAGCATTTGAGCCAAAACTTGTTGAAGGACGTGCTCTAAAACTTCATCCGCTTGTATGTACGGCTTATAACGCCGACTTCGACGGTGACCAGATGGCTATCCACGTTCCTCTTTCACCGGAGGCACAGGCCGAGGCACGTTTCCTAATGCTTTCAGCAAATAACTTGCTTAAACCGCAGGACGGACACCCTGTAACGGTTCCTACACAGGATATGATTTTGGGTTCTTACTACCTGACAATTCAAAAGGAACATTATGACAGAATTATTGATACAATTCTTGATGATGAACCTAAAATCAATGTATTAATCGAAAGACTTTCTGATATGGAACAGGAAGAAAACGTTGTTATATACAATGAAGAAGAACCAATCAAGAGCTTTACTGATGTAAGAGAGGCTCTTAAATATATGAGAGAGTTGCCGGAAGTTGCAATGAATGAAACAGAAATTCACGCAAATCCTGTAACTTTGGTATTACCTAATAAATCACTTCAAATTTCACTAAAGAAATTAATAAGTGAGGCTAAGAAACTTGTAATAAAGAAGTATACTACATTTGATGAGGCACTTCTTGCTTATTATAATCACGAAGTAACTCTGCACGAAAGAATTCTTGTTGAAGTTACAAAGAAGATTAACGGAGTAGAAAAGTCAAAACTTATCGGTACAACTGTCGGTAGAATTATATTCAATAATAATATTCCTCAGCATATCGGTTATATTGACAGATCAAATCCTGAAAATGAATTTGACCTTGAAATCGACTTTGTTGTAGGTAAGAAACAGCTTGGTAAAATTATTGATAAGTGTATCAGAGTTTGCGGTACTTCAGAAACAGCCGAAGTACTTGATAAGATTAAGGCTACAGGTTATAAGTATTCTACAAGAGGTGCTATAACTGTTGCCGTATCAGATATCGAAGTTCCTGAAAAGAAACAAGTTATCCTTGCTGACGCTGAAAAGCAAGTCGAAGGCATTATGCAGAAGTATCAGATGGGTCTTCTTACAAATGAAGAACGTTATCAACAGACAATTAAAATTTGGGCAAAGGCTTCATCTGATGTCACAGACGCCATGATGGAACACCTTGGTGAGTTCAACCCAATCTTTATGATGGCTGACTCAGGTGCCCGTGGTAGCGTTAACCAAATTCGTCAGCTTGCAGCTATGCGTGGACTTATGGCGGATACACAGGGTAGAACAGTCGAAATTCCTATCCGTGCTAACTTCCGAGAAGGTCTTAACGTACTTGAATACTTCATTTCATCACACGGTGCGCGTAAAGGTCTTACAGATACAGCTCTTAGAACAGCCGACTCAGGTTACCTTACTCGTCGTCTTGTTGACGTATCACAGGATGTTATCGTTCGTGAAATTGACTGCGGTACTGATGAAGGTGAATGGGTAACTGAAATCACTGACGGTAAAGAAAGTATCGAACCGCTATATGACCGTATCGTCGGCCGTACAGCTATGCAGGATGTTATTCACCCTGAAACAGGCGAAGTTCTTGCAAAGAACGGTGAACTTATAACAGATGTACAGGCTAATAATATTGTTAATGCCGGTATTGAAAAAGTATATATCAGAAGCGTACTTACTTGTAAGTCAAAAATCGGTGTTTGTGCTAAATGTTACGGTACAAACCTTGCTACAGGTGAACTTGTTAATGTCGGTGAGGCAGTTGGTATTATTGCCGCACAGTCAATCGGTGAACCGGGTACACAGCTTACAATGCGTACTTTCCACGCCGGCGGTGTTGCGTCAGGCAGCGATATTACACAGGGTCTTCCTCGTGTCGAGGAACTTTTCGAGGCAAGACGTCCAAAGGGTCTTGCTATAATCTCAGAAATCGGCGGTACAATTACTGTAACAGAATCAAAGCGTAAGAGAGAAGTTACAGTTGCCAATGACCAGACAGGCGATGCTAAGACTTACACAATTCCATACGGTTCAAGTATTAAAGTTCATGACGGTGACGTTATTGAGGCGGGTGACGAACTTACAATGGGTTCTGTAAACCCTAATGATATTCTTCATATCAGAGGTCCTCATGCCGTTCAGGTTTATATCGCACGTGAAGTTCAGAGAACATACCGTATGCAGGGTGTTGATATCAACGATAAGCACGTCGAAGTTATCACACGTCAAATGTTGCGTAAGGTTAGAGTTGAAGAGGCAGGCGAAACTGATCTTCTTATCGGTTCACTTGTTGATAAGTTTGAACTTGAAGAGGCAAACGAGAGAGTTAAGGAAAAGGGCGGTACTGAATTTGCAACTGCATCTCCTGTACTTCTTGGTATTACTAAGGCTTCTCTTGCAACCGAATCATTCCTTTCAGCCGCATCATTCCAGGAAACTACAAAGGTTCTTACAGATGCAGCTATTAAGGGTAAGGTTGACCCGCTTCTTGGTCTAAAGGAAAATGTTATCATCGGTAAACTTATTCCTGCCGGTACAGGTATGAGTATGTATAAAGATATTAATATTACTATCGACGGCGAAGAAGTTGACAACGAAGAAATAGAATAAGATAATTATGAACTGCTGTGAATTTTCACAGCAGTTCATTTTGTTTAAAAAAATTATATATAAAACTGATATAAATAGGCTGCTTTTTGTGCAAAAGGAAGAATTAATCATTAAAATGATATAAATTTAACATATAGGCTTGTATATTTTATAAATTTGATGTAAAATATATATAAATGGGCATATACTATGCTCACTCAAAGATAAAAAAATATATATATTTTTTAGGAGGAATTTAAAATGGCAGTTAAAGTTGCGATTAACGGATTCGGACGTATTGGACGTCTTGCATTCAGACAGATGTTCGGCGCAGAGGGTTATGAAGTTGTTGCTATCAACGACCTTACAAGCCCAAAGATGCTTGCTCATCTACTAAAGTATGATTCATCACAAGGTAAGTATGAAAAGGCTGATACAGTTTCAGCAGGTGAAGATTCAATCACAGTTGATGGTAAGGAAATCAAAATCTACGCTTTCCCTGATGCAAATAATTGTCCATGGGGCGACCTTGACGTAGACGTAGTTCTTGAATGCTCAGGTTTCTATACATCAAAGGAAAAGGCTCAGGCTCATATCAATGCCGGTGCTAAGAAAGTTGTTATTTCTGCTCCTGCAGGCAACGACCTACCAACAATCGTTTACAACGTAAACCACGAAACACTAAAGAAGGGCGACAACATCATTTCAGCTGCTTCTTGTACAACAAACTGCTTGGCTCCTATGGCAGACGCACTTAACAAGTACGCTCCAATTCAGTCAGGTATCATGTGCACAATTCACGCTTACACAGGTGACCAAATGACTCTTGACGGTCCTCAAAGAAAGGGTGATCTAAGAAGATCAAGAGCTGCTGCTGTAAACATCGTTCCTAACTCAACAGGTGCTGCAAAGGCTATCGGTCTTGTTATTCCTGAACTAAACGGTAAGCTTATCGGCTCAGCTCAGAGAGTTCCAACTCCAACAGGTTCAACAACAATCCTTACAGCTGTTGTTAAGGGTGACGTTACAGTTGACGGTATCAACGCTGCTATGAAGGCTGCTTCAAACGAATCATTCGGTTACAACACAGATGAAATCGTTTCATCAGATATCGTTGGTATGAGATACGGTTCACTATTCGATTCAACACAAACAATGGTTGCTGAAATCGGTGACGGTCTTTACGAAGTACAAGTTGTTTCATGGTATGATAACGAAAACTCATACACATCACAGATGGTTAGAACAATTAAGTATTTCTCAGAAAATTGCTAATCACAATTTGAACTCTTTTAAACAACTGCCTTTATGGCAGTTGTTTTTTTATACTTGAATTTTCTGCAAAACTTCGTAGTGGCGATCATTGGTCACCACTTTTTTGTCTTTTATATTGACACGAATTAAAATTTAATTTATACTATTGTTATAGTAAAAAAGAAAAAGGGGATAAGTATGAGATTGCCTGAAAAATTTGAGGACAGAATGAAAAAAATGCTCGGAGATGAGTATGATGATTTTATAAAATCAATGGACGAAACTCCGATATTTACGGGAATACGCATAAATACATCAAAAGTCGGTGCAAAAGACGCAGTAATCAAAGAATTTGGTGAACTTCAGAATGTACCTTGGTGCAGCGACGGATTTTATGCGGATAAGTCTAAAATTTCAGGTAATCACCCTTATCACCTTGCGGGACTTTTTTATTTTCAGGAGCCGTCCGCAATGTCAACCGTATCGGCTTTGAATATTGAAAGTGACGATTATGTACTTGATTTGTGTGCCGCACCCGGCGGTAAGGCTACTCAGGCAGGTGCTTTTATCGGCAAAAACGGATTGCTTGTAGCAAATGAAATTGTAAAAAACCGTGCAAATATATTGTCTGACAATATAGACAGATTCGGTTTGACTAATGCAGTAGTCACAAATGAAACACCTCAAAGATTGACTGAAAAATATGTGCATTTTTTTGACAAGATTATAGTTGACGCACCATGCAGCGGTGAGGGAATGTTCAGAAAAGAGCCGCAGGCAGTGGACGAATGGAGTGTTGAACATACGGTTTCGTGCGGCATAAGACAGAAACATATACTTGATTGTGCAATGAAAATGCTTAAAGGCGGCGGACATATTGTGTATTCAACGTGCACGTTTGCACCGGAGGAAAATGAGCAGGTGTGTGCGTATATGATTGAAAATTATAATGTGGAGCTTGTAGAACCGAATAATCTTGATATGATGTCTAAAGGCAGAGGAGAGTGGTCAAATTCCGACTATGATATGAGCAAAACGCGAAGAATTTTTCCGCATAAAAATAACGGTGAGGGACATTTTGTGGCACTGTTTCACAGTTTGGACAATTACGAAAGTGAAGTAAGTAAGCCTAAAAAAACAAGTATGACGGATGCCAAAAAGGTGTACAGACAATTTGAAAAAGAGTTTTTGAATACAGAACTTGACGGTGAATTTTGTCTGTTCGGAGAACAGCTTTACTTAAAACCGAAATGTATTGACGTTGATAAAATTAAGGTTGTCAGAAACGGTCTTAATCTCGGAATATATCGTAAAAACAGATTTGAGCCGTCATATGCGTTGTGTTTGGCACTTAAAAAAGAAGATTTTAAGAATACCGTTGATTTTGAATGTGACAGTGAAGAACTTAAAAAGTATCTTATGGGTAATACAGTCGAATGTGATAAAAAAGGTTGGTGTGCCGTAACTGTAAACGGTTATCCGATAGGTTGGGGAAAAGCGTCAAACGGAATACTGAAAAATCATTTTCCTAAATATTTGAGATTGAAAAGATAGGGAGAAAAATTATGAATTTGTTTGAATCTGAACGTAAGGTTATGGACGTTTTGTGGCGTGAGGGCAGTATAACCGCAGGTGAAATTGCAAAAATACTGAATATTGATATTGGCTGGAACAGAAACACTACATATACGGTGATAAATAAGTGCATAAAAAAGGGTTATATATCGCGTGGCGAGGATAAATTTCTTTGTACACCTGTTATAACGAAAGATGAAGTAAAAAATGATGAATTGGAAGAATTGATGAAAAAATATTTTGATAATTCACCCGTAAAACTGTTTACTTCTGTTGTAAATTTGGCAGATAAACAGGAACTAAAGAAAATGAAGAAGATTATAAAAAATACCGCTAATCTTTAGATATTAGCGGTATTTTAATTTTTAGTCTTTTATTAATTGATAAAATTCATTACGCAATTCGTGGTCGGTGTCAAAAAGACCGCGTATAGCACTTGTGCGTGTTTTAGCACCGCGAGCCTTGATACCGCGAGCTGTCATACAGCTATGCTCACCCTCAACAACAACGATTACGTCCTCAGTATCGCAAACCTTTTGAATAACTTCGGCAATATCCGAGCAGATACGTTCTTGAAGCTGAAGTCTTTTTGAAACCATATCGCATATACGGGCAATCTTTGAAAGACCGATAACCTTGCCGTTCGGAATATATCCGACGTGGCAATGCATATTGTACATAAGTGCAAGATGATGTTCACAATGGCTGAAAACCTCAATATCTTTAACAATTACAAGGTCGTTCGAGTCAACCTCAAAGCACTTGTTAAACATTTCAGCGATTTCGTCATTGGTGTATCGCATACCCTCAAAAATTTCGTCATACATACGCGCAACGCGGTCGGGAGTATCCTTTAATCCCTCACGGTCGGGGTCGTCGCCAAGTTCTGTAAGAATTGTGCGTATAGCATCTTTTATCTTTTCGTGATTAAATTCTTTTTTCATTTAAACACCTCTTTCTTCCGGATCCCAGATAACCTTGTGAAGTTGAATTTGAAATGTTGCGTCACAAAGCACAGGCTCTTTAAGCATTATATTGACAAGTTTTTGTGCGTCAAACATTCCGTAAACCGCACCGAGATAAATATGTGGCATTTCGGTATAAACTTGTTTTAACTTCTTGACTATATCAATAGTCAAGTTCATATCTTCGTCAGAGCCTATAACGAATTTGATAACATCGCAAGGCTGTAGATTAATAAAATTATTCCAAATCATTTTGTCGGTCATACCGCTTGACGGAAGTTTGTAGTCGATTGTAAAAAATAAATTATCCGACTTCGGCACTTTGCCGAGAAAATCAACTATATCAACTGCACCGTTTGTTTCAATATTAACATCACAGCCGATTTCGGTCAGTTTTGAAACAAGCTCCGCACTGTCGGTATGAACAAGTGGTTCACCGCCTGTAAGCGTAACACGCTTGTAAGTCATATTAACCTTTGAAATAATTTCATCAACAGTCATTTCAGTATATTCACAGGGTGTTTCTTCACCGAACAGTGAATAAACCGTATCGCAGTACGAACAGCGTAGGTTACATCCTGCAAGACGTATAAATGTTGCACATTGTCCTGTTCGTATACCCTCACCGTCAATACTGTCAAAAATTTCGATTACTTTCATTTTGATTTTCCTTATAATAATTTTATTTTAACATTATCTTTGATGTAGCTTGCAATATTGTCCTGACTTTCCTGTATGTCAACACGATAACAGAACGGTGCAAGCTCATCGCAAATATATTTCGCCAAGTTTTCGGCAGTAGGATTGAAAGGTACAACTTCATTTATAACCTTATGGTCAAACTTGTCTTGAATTTTGCGTTTGATGTGTGTAAAATCAAGCACCATACCGTTTTTGTCAAGAGTTTCACTTTGAAGATATACGTCAATTATCCAGTTGTGACCGTGAAAATTCGTGCATTTTGAGTCGTAGTCAAGGTCTAACTTGTGTGCCGCACTTATTTCAAATCTTTTCTTTACTTCGTACATTTTTTCATCTCCATATATTGTTCGTAACCGCGTCTTCTGAGCGTGCATGACGGACAGTGTCCGCAGCCTTCGCCGAGTACGCCGTTATAACAAGTAAGTGTTTCGTTGTAAATAGTGTCAAGTACACCCAAATCGTCAGCCATTTTCCAAGTTTCAGCCTTGTTCAGCCACATAAGCGGTGTGTGGATAACAAAATTGTAATCCATAGCAAGATTGATTGTAACATTAAGAGATTTAACGAAAATATCACGACAATCCGGATAACCCGAAAAATCTGTTTCGCATACGCCTGTTACAAGGTCTGTTATGTCGTGAGTTTTTGCATATATAGCGGCATAGCTCAAAAACAATAAGTTTCTGCCCTCAACAAATGTATTCGGCGGTGCACCCTCCGGCTTTGTTTCCTCAACGGGAATATCTTCACGCGTAAGTGAATTTGCGGAAAGCTGATTTATAATAGGCGTCGGAACGATTTCATAAGGAATACCGACTTTTTTACAAATCTTGTCTGCACATTCAAGCTCAAGCTTGTGACGCTGACCGTAGTCAAAACCTATTGCAGATACATTTTCTTTACCAAATCTGTCTATTGCCCAGAACAGACAAGTTGTACTGTCCTGACCGCCCGATAAAACAACAAGTGCTTTTCTGTTTTTCATTTTAAAGAATTTCCTTTCTTTTATTAGTAAATAGTTTAACATTTTCTAATCTTTTATTAGATGCTAAATAGTATTCTTTATCTATTTCTATACCTATAAATTTTCTATTTAATTCAAGAGCTGCTACACCAGTTGAACCTACACCCATAAACATATCTAAAACAATACTTTCGGGATTGCTTGCTATTTCAATAATGTGTTTTAAAATAGAAACAGGTTTTTGAGTTGGATGTTTAGGACTTTTTAACCTTTCTGATCCCATACATATAGGGCTTTCAAAAAAATTATGCATTTCAGATTGAGTAGAAAAATTCCAAATATGTCCTTTATTCCACATGCAAACAATAAGTTCACAACTATTTAAAAATGATGATTTTCTAAAATTAGGTACAGGATTTGTTTTATGCCATACCATAAATTGGAATGTGTCAAATTCAGAATCAAAAGCCTGGTGCCATTTTCCTATAAGGTTATAACTTGTAAAGATAAATATATTTCCATTAGGAGATAATATTCTTTTAAATTCATCTATAAAATCATTAGGATTTATATTTATTTGATCCCATTCAGCAACATCGTTATTAATATCACTTCTCCAATCAAATTTCATGTTTCCAGTTGAATATTGAGCAATATTATATGGAGGATCACACAATATCAAATCAATACTTTTGTCTGGAATATTTTTTAATTCTTGTAGACAATCACCATGAATAGTAAGAAAATCTTCTATATTGTTAATATCAATCATTATTATTAGTCCTTTTCAAAATATAAAGTTTTAATTCTATTTAAAGATTCTTTAATATAATTGGCACTTATTTTATATTGATCAATTATAATATCAAAACCTTTATCATCTTTACAAACAAAATTCCAATAATTTCTACCAATAAGTAATTCTTCATCAGCAAAATATTGACGTACTCTTTCTTGTTTCCATGGATTGTCTTCTCCATATTTGTTATATGCTGTGGCTAAAAAAATACTTATATCTTCATCATTAGTAAGAGAGTTTTTTAATATAAAATATTCATTTAATAATGCTATTTTTTCTGCTTTTGATTTTTTATTATCTAAATCTCCACCTGCTTTTAATTCTATAAGATAATGTTTTTTATTTATTTCATCATAAAAATAATTATCTGTTTCATGAGAAGTCAAAAAGCTTGAAATATTTGATGGTTTAAGACAGGTAAAATTTTTATATACATCAACACTTGGTTTGCTATCATGTTTTTCATATGCAGTCATTAAAAAATCTATATGTTGTGTTTGTTGTGGTAATAAAAATGAAGAAATTTTACCTCTAACTTCATAAGATAATTTAGCTATTGAATTTCCTATATTTTCTAATAATTTTCCAAAAGAACTGTCAAATGAACGTACAAATGCAGAATAGAATATTAGTTCATCGCCTAATTCGGAAATAAAAACATTATTTTTTTTAGCATTTATAATTCCATCTTTATTATTTACTTCTGATGTATGCCTTAATTCAAAACCATTAGCAAAATTTTTTATACTTGAATCAATAATTTCTCTTATAGCTTTTTCTTTTAATTTTTCCATTCATCTTAATCCTCCATTATTTCAAACTGTCAAACAATCTGTTTTCAGCGATTTTTTCATATTTAGTACCCGGTTGACCGTAGTTTGCAAACGGATAAATAGATATGCCGCCGCGCGGCGTGAAAATACCTTTAACTTCAAGATATTTCGGCTCCATAAGTTTAACAAGGTCTTTCATTATAATATTGATACAATCCTCGTGAAAATCACCTTGATTTCTGAAACTGAAAAGATACAGCTTTAATGATTTTGATTCAACCATTTTCACGTTTGGAATATAGTTGATAGTGATTTTTGCAAAATCCGGCTGACCTGTGATTGGACAAAGCGATGTAAATTCGGGACAATCGAACGTTACCATATAATCGTTGCCTTGGTGCTTGTTTACGAATGTTTCAAGTACCTCTGGTGCATATGTGTCCTTGTAGACTGTTTTTTTGTTACCTAAAAGTGATAAACCCTCTGTTTCTTCTTTGTTTCTCGGCATAATAAACTCCTTTTATTCCATTAACCATTTCATTTTTTGAGAGGTTGCGTGAGTCATAATTTCTTCAAGCTTTTCTCTGTCACTGTTTTCGACCGCTTCGGCAATCTTTTCGAGACTTGCCTGCATTTCATGTATTCTGTTTACAAGCTGTTCCTTGTTTTCAACGAAAAGTTCGCTCCACATTTGAGCGTTTATAATCGCGACTCTTGTACAGTCACGCAAACTTCCCGCACTGAAAAACGTTGAACGTTCAATCATAGGATTGTCGCAAAGAGCAACGGCTACAACGTGCATAAGCTGACTTGTGTATGCGATTACCGCGTCATGTTCTTCCGGTGTTGTTGTGACAACGTGCTTACAGCCGATATATTCGGCAAGCTCACGAATAAGAGCAATATTTTCGGGTTTGTTTTTCTTTGTCGGCGTAATCAGAAATGACGCTTTGTTGAAAAGTGTGTCGGTCGAACTTTGATAACCGCCGACTTCACGTCCTGCCATAGGATGTGCGCCGATAAAGTCCACATTGTCGGGAAGTATTTTAGACATTTCATCAATCATAAAACCCTTAACACCTGAAACGTCTGTTATAACCGCACCCGGTTTGATGTGCGACAAGTTGTTTTTAACCATATCGACATTAAGCTGCGGATAAAGACAAAGTATGATTAAATCCGCGTTATCCATTACTTCGCCTACGTCCGAACTTCCTTCGTCTATTGCACCGTCCTGCTTTGCAAGTAAGACAGTTTCGGATGTTCGGTTGTATGCGGAAATTGTGCAGTTGTGAAAACCGCGAAGTCTGCGTGCGATTGAACCGCCGATTAAACCCAAACCAATTATTGCTACTTTCATTTATTTTCACTCCGTTCTACCATAATTCAAACTATATTTTATCACAAAATTCGCAAATTGTGAATATATATATTAAAATTTTATATTTTTACCTGTCGGCTATTGACGATATATATGTTGAAATGATAAAATATTAAATTGAATACTTATAATTTGAAATAGGAGATTAGTATGTGGAGTGCAGATAAATGGGAGCAGTACAGACTTATAGACAGTGCTGATGGAGAAAAACTTGAATATTGGGGAGATTATCTTTTAAGACGTCCCGACCCACAGGCAGTCTGGAGTTTAAAATCTGATAAAAAACTTTGGAATAAGGCTGACGCTTGGTATCACCGTTCAAAATCGGGTGGCGGAAAGTGGGAGTACTTGAATAAGAAACTTCCCGAGCGTTGGACTGTTAATTATCGCAATTTGACTTTTAATATAAAGCCTATGGGCTTTAAGCATACAGGACTTTTTCCCGAACAAGCTGTAAATTGGGATTGGTTTTCGGAGCTTATAAAAAAGGCGGACAGACCTATAAGAGTACTTAACCTTTTTGCATATACAGGCGGTGCAACAGTTGCAGCACTTGAAGCAGGTGCGGAAGTTGTACACGTTGACGCGTCAAAGGGTATGGTAACTTGGGCGAAAGAAAATGTTGTGTCGTCGGGACTTGGCGACAGACCGGTAAGATATATTGTCGATGACGTTGTTAAATTCGTGCAGCGTGAAAACAGACGCGGTCGTCAGTATGACGCGATAATTATGGATCCGCCGTCATACGGCAGAGGTCCGTCGGGTGAGGTTTGGAAGATTGAAAATGAACTTTATCCGTTAATTGAAGAATGTATGAAAATTCTTTCGGATAAACCGTTGTTTTTCCTTATAAATTCATATACGACAGGTCTTAGCGCACAAGTGCTTATAAATGTACTTTCTATGACCGTAGGCAGAAAATACGGCGGTAAAATCACTGCCGATGAGATTGGACTTACGATGAAATCAAATAATCTTGTTTTGCCGTGTGGAATTAGTGGACGCTGGCAGGAACACAGTACAAAATAAATTTAAAGGAACAAATTAAATGATAGAAACAAAAAATCTTTCTTTTATTTACCGTGAAGAAGATATGGAAAGCGGAGAGATAAAAGAGGAAAAAGTTTTAAAGGATATTAACATTGAAATAGAAAAAGGCTCTTTTACCGCCGTACTCGGTCACAACGGCAGCGGAAAATCAACTCTTGCAAAACATTTTAATGCTATACTTTTGCCGTCGGGCGGTAAGGTATATGTAAAGGGTATGGATACGGCTGACGAAAATAATATATTTAATATACGTCAGTCGGCAGGTATGGTTTTCCAAAATCCCGATAACCAAATGGTTGCGGCACTGGTTGAAGATGAGGTGGCGTTTGCACCCGAAAATCTCGGTGTTGAGCCTAAAGAGATACGCAGACGTGTTGACGAGTGTCTTGAAATAGTCAATATGACAAAGTATGCCCAGAGTTCACCGTCAAAGCTTTCGGGCGGTCAAAAACAGAGAGTGGCGATTGCGTCGGTGCTTGCAATGAATCCCGAAATACTTATACTTGACGAGCCGACAGCAATGCTTGACCCAAAAGGCAGAAGTGAAGTTATAAAGACGATAAAAATGCTTAACGAAGAAAAAGACATTACAGTTGTGCTTATAACTCATTATATGGACGAAGCGGCACAGGCGGACAGAACCGTTGTTATTGATGACGGTGAAATTGTGCTTGACGGTACGCCGAAAGAAGTATTTAAAAATGTTGAAAAATTAAAGTCACTCGGTCTTGATGTTCCGCAGGTTACGGAACTTGCGTATGAACTTCGTAAAATGGGGATAGAAATTTCAGATGATGTGCTGACGGTTGATGAGTGTTTTGATGAAATTATAAGAATTTTGGGAGAAACAAAAAGATGATAAAAGCAGAAAACGTTAATTATATATATCAGCAGGGAATGCCTTTTGAACGTCAAGCACTTTATGATGTAAATATTGAAATTGAGGACGGTTCGCTTGTTGCACTTATCGGTCATACAGGCAGCGGAAAATCAACGCTTATTCAGCACTTCAACGCACTTGTAAAACCGACTTCGGGAAAAATTATTATTAACAGCATTGACGTTACCGCTCCAAAAGCGGATTTAAGACTTGTCAGAAAAACAGTCGGACTTGTGTTTCAATATCCCGAACATCAGCTTTTTGAAGAAACTGTATATAAAGATATTGCATTCGGTCCTAAAAATATGGGATTCAGTGATGAAGAAATTGATAAAAGGGTAAGAGAAAGTGCCGCACTTGTCGGACTTAAAGAAAAGCATTTAACGCGTTCGCCGTTCGACCTGTCGGGCGGTCAAAAAAGAAGGGTTGCAATAGCCGGTGTGCTTGCAATGAATCCTAAAGTGCTTATACTTGACGAGCCGACCGCGGGACTTGATCCGAAAGGCAGAGATGAAATACTTGCAACAATAAAAAAACTTCACGAAGAAAACAAAGAAATGATAATTATATTCGTTTCACATTCAATGGAGGATGTTGCAAAAACCGCAGAACGTGTAATCGTTATGAATGACGGACACGTTGAAATGCAGGGAACGGTTGCGGAGGTGTTCGCACAAGCGGAGCATTTGCAGAAAATCGGTCTTAATGTACCGCAAGTAACATTGCTTACCGATAAACTGCGACTTGCCGGTTATGATTTGCCCGAGCATATTTATACGGTAAAATATGCCGCGAACGCAATTAAAAAATTAATCGGAGGTGGCGGCAATGTTTAAAGATATAATAATAGGACAGTACGTTCCGGGCAATTCACCGCTCCATAAAATGAATCCGCCCGTAAAAATAATAATGACGATACTTTACATAGTATTGTTGTTTATTTTAAAAAATCCGATTTCATATGTCGTATTTACGATTTACACAATAACATTAATTCTTATAAGCGGTGTACCTTTTAAAATGATATTAAAAGGCTTAAAGCCAATGCTTTGGATATTTATTTTTACGGCGGTACTTAATGTGTTTATGACGCCGGGTGATACGGTATGGGCACTGAAGATATTTAAGTTTACTTTAAAGATTACAAAAGAGGGTATCGAATCCGGTTCACTTATGGTTATAAGGCTTTTGTATCTTGTAATGGGAACGTCACTTCTTACGCTTACAACGTCACCTTTACAGCTTACGGACGGAATAGAAAAACTGTTAAAACCCTTCAATAAAATAAAAGTTCCGTCACACGAAATTGCAATGATGATGACTATTGCAATAAGATTTATTCCGACGCTTGCCGAAGAAACGGACAAGATTATGAAAGCACAAATGGCAAGAGGTGCGGACTTTGAAACAGGAAATATAATAAGACGTGCAAAGACTATGATACCGCTTTTGGTACCGCTTTTTGTAAATGCGTTCAGACGTGCCGACGAGCTTGCAACGGCTATGGAGGCAAGGTGCTACAACGGCGGCAATAACCGTACAAAAATGAAAGAAACGCATATGACTAAAGTCGATTTGGGAGCAATTATCGTATTTGTTTTGGCGGCTGCTCTTATTATGGCGGTAGAATTTTTAATTGAAATTTAGTAATGGAAATGGTATAATGAGAAATATTAAACTGAAAATTCAATATGACGGTACAGATTATCACGGCTGGCAAATACAGAAAAATGACATAACAGTACAGGAAACAGTAAAAAAAGCCATTCAGAAAATTGTGAATGAAGATGTACATTTGACAGGCTGCGGACGAACAGATACAGGCGTTCACGCCGAAAACTATGTATGTAACTTTTTCACAAATTCAAGAATACCGTCTGAAAAACTGCCGTATGCGTTAAACACATATTTACCGAATGACATTGTTTGTTTTGAGGCGGAAGATACTGACGAAAATTTTCATTCAAACAGCAGTGCGGTGAAAAAGAGATATGTTTATAAAATTTTAAATCGTGAATTTCCCGACGCGGTTATGAATAGATATTCGTGGCATTATAAATATCCTTTGGATATAGAAAAAATGCGGATTGCCGCAAAGGCATTTATCGGTGAACATGATTTTATAGGTTTTGCGTCAAGCGGATTTTCGGTTAAAACAACTGTAAGAGAAATTTATTCGCTTGATGTTGATAAAAACGGGGATATAATAACGATTGATGTTGTCGGAAACGGATTTCTTTACAATATGGTAAGAATTATTGCGGGAACGCTTGTTTTTGTCGGCGGCGGAAAGATTAATACGAACGATATGACAGACATAATAAATTCAAAAGACAGAGAAAGAGCAGGTATAACCGCTCCGCCGCAAGGCCTTTGTCTGAAGGAGGTGTATTACTGATGAAAAACGATGATGAAATAAATGAAAGTTCAATAAGTGACCTCATACATTATGCGGAGGATGAAAAACGTAATACATTTGACGATGAACCCGAAACAGATGATGAATTTGATGACGAAATAACTGAAAAAGACGATGAAACGGTATCGGATAAGGAAGAACCTGTTTCGGAAGAAGTAAGTGAGGAAACCAAAAAAAACGAAGAAGAAACTATTTCGGAAGAAGCAGATGAAGAACCGGAAGACGAGCTTGCTTTAGAAGAAGCAGATGAAGAAAATAGTTCCGAAGAAGAAAAAACTTTAAGTAATAATGTAAATTACGATGATGATATAGATTATCCCGATTATGAAACAGATGTTGGATTTTTTGACGATTTAAAAATCGGAGACCACAAAGGTATAATCATAGGTGTGATAATAGGTATAATTGTTGTAATCGCTTTTATAACGATAGATACCGGAATAATCGGAAATTACAAAAATAATTTTTCAAACAATATATCTAAAGTGTTTAAAACGAGTAAAACAGACAAAAACCAATTACCCGACCCAACACAAAAACCTGACGAACAATACAACACAGAAATAAAGTCAAATGAAATTGTTTCTTTTGAGGGTGCGAATGAAACTGAATTTGTACCGTACAAAAACGGTGTTGTATGTGCGAAAATGAATCATATGTCGTATATTGACGGAACGGGAACTGTCGTGTGGGAAATAGATACGGCGATAGTTGATCCGATATTAAAGGTAGACGGAAATTATATTTTAATTGCCGAAAAAGGCAGAAATAAAATTTGCTTGTACATTGACAATAAACTTCAATATGACGTAGACGATCCCGATACTGTTATGTCGGCGGAACTTTCTTCAAACGGTGATGTAGTGGTTGTTACGGATAAATCGTCATACAGAGGCGGTATATCTGTATATAATAAATCAGGCGAACAAATATTCTCGTGGGCGTCGGGAAGTGACGCGGTTATATGTGCCGATATTTCGGCGGCGTCGAGAAGTGTCGCAGTGGCACTTTTAAATTCCGATGTAACCGCAAAAACAACCGTACAGCTTTTTAACGTAAATGAAACAGAAAGCTATGCAAAAATCGAAATGCCCGATACCGTTGTATATGAACTTCAGTTCGTGGGTGATAAGGTTAATGCGTTTGGCGACAACAGGGTTACGGGAATTTCATCAAGCGGGAAAATTGTTTATGACAACGATTTTTCAAATGTGCAGCTTACACATTCGGCTATCGACTCAAACGGCAATAAACTGTTGGCATTTGACGACGGTAATATACCTATGCTGAATTTGTATAGTAAAAACGGTTCTTTAAAGAACAGTACAAATCTTATAGGTGTTACTGACTTTATAGACATAAATAAAAAATATATACTTTATAACATAGGCAGAGATATTTACTTTGGAAAAACAAATTCAAAAGTAATGTCAAAATATACTGCCGCAATGGATATAAAAAATCTGATTATAGTATCGGATACAACCTTTGTGGTGATTTATTCAAACAGCCTTGAAGTTGTAACCGTATAAAGGGGGTATGGCATGAATATAACTCTTGATATTATTTTATTGGCAGTGCTTGTTATATCGTTTGTTATCGGTTATAAAAAAGGATTTGTAAAATCGGTTTGGAAAATAGTCGCATTGGTTGTAACGATAGTGCTTGTTCTTGCACTTAAAACGCCTACGGTAAACTTTCTTGCAGGTTCGGCTTTGGCAAATAACATAAGCACAAAGATTGCGGAAAATGTCAATATTCCGCAGGGCGGAGGTGTTGATATTGCCGAAACACTGAATTTGCCTGAGTTTATTCAAAGTGATATGACAAATCAAATTGACAGCACCAACAATGCGGTTAATTCAATAAACGAAAAAACCGTAATGTGGCTTACAAATCTTTGCTTGACGGTTATCGCCTGCGTGGCACTGTTTATCATAATACGTCTTATACTTATGGCGGTGTATATGATAATAAACGGTATTACGGAAGCACCGATTATAAAAGGTGTAAATAAATTTATGGGTGGAATTTTTGCAACGATAAATATAATTTTTATTATATTTTTGTTGCTTGCACTTGTATCAATGTTTGCACCGGCAGAGAGTAATCTGTATGAAATGATTGACAAAACATATGCAGTAAAATATTTATATAATTATAATATATTACTTCAACTATTTATGAAAATCTAAGGAGGAAAAAGAAATGTACAGTGATATAGTAAAAAAAGGATTAGAGAAAACACCTCATCGTTCGCTTTTTAAAGCGTCCGGATTTACAGATGAAGAAATCGAAAGACCGCTTATAGGTGTTGTAAGTGCTAAGAATGAAATCATTCCCGGACACATTCACCTTGATAAAATCGCAGAGGCGGTAAAGACAGGTGTAAGAATTGCCGGCGGTACACCGTTGGAATTTCCTGCAATCGGTGTTTGCGACGGTATCGCAATGGGACATAAGGGAATGAAATATTCTCTTGCAAGCCGTGAGCTTATTGCCGATTCAATCGAATCAATGACTATTGCACACGGTCTTGACGCTCTTGTACTTATTCCAAACTGTGATAAAATCGTTCCGGGTATGCTTATTGCGGCGGCAAGATTAAATATTCCTGCTATCATAGTAAGCGGCGGACCGATGCTTTCAATTAATTATAAAGACAAGTATCGTGACCTTAATACTGCATTTGAGGCAGTCGGTGCATTTAAAGCGGGTAATATCGATGAGGACGAACTTCTAAGACTTGAAAATGCGGCTTGTCCGTCATGCGGTTCATGTTCGGGTATGTTTACTGCAAACTCAATGAACTGTCTGTGTGAAGTCCTCGGTATGGCTTTACCGGGTAACGGCACAATTCCTGCTGTTTATTCTGAAAGAATACGTCTTGCAAAGCATGCAGGTATGAAGATTATGGAACTTCTTGAAAAGAACATTAAGCCGAGAGATATTATTACTCCGGATTCAATTTATAATGCACTTCGTGTTGATATGGCACTTGGCTGCAGTACAAACTCAATGCTGCACCTTCCTGCAATAGCACACGAGGCAAAAGCACCTATAACACTTGATTACGCAAATGAAATCAGTAAAGAAACACCGAACCTATGTCATCTTGCTCCTGCAGGCGAACATCACGTTCAGGATTTGTATGCGGCAGGCGGTGTTCAGGCACTTATGAACGAGCTTTCAAAGAAGAACTTGTTAAAGCTTGATACAATTACCGCGACAGGTAAGACTTTGGGTGAAAATATTAAGGACTGCACTGTACTTGACTATAACGTAATCCGTCCGATAGATAATCCGTACAGTCAAACAGGCGGTATTGCCGTATTAAAGGGTAATCTTGCTCCTGACGGCTCTGTTGTTAAGAGAAGTGCCGTTGCAAAAGAAATGTTGCAACACGAAGGACCTGCAAAGGTTTATAACAGTGAGGAAGAGGCTATTGAGGCTATTTATACAGGTAAGATTGTAAAGGGTGACGTTGTTGTTATACGTTACGAAGGTCCAAAGGGCGGACCTGGTATGAGAGAAATGCTTTCTCCTACATCTGCAATCTGCGGTATGGGACTTGATAAAGACGTTGCTCTTATTACAGACGGACGTTTCTCAGGCGCTACAAGAGGTGCGGCTATCGGTCACGTTTCACCGGAGGCTGTTGAAGGCGGCCCTATCGCATTTGTACAAGACGGCGATATTATTTCTATTGATATAGATAAGTGTCAGATTAACTTTAAGGTCAGCGAAGAAGAAATGGCTAAGCGTAAAGAAAATTGGACTCCGCTTGAACCAAAGGTTAAGACGGGTTATCTGAGAAGATACTCAAAGATGGTTTCTTCTGCAATTCAAGGTGCAGTTATGTTAGACGACTAAAGAACAAATGATTATACAAAAAACGCATTTCTTATATGGAATGCGTTTTTTTATAAGGTTGACAAATCAAATCATTTAAAATATAATGTAGGTAATATATAATAGAAAGAGAGCAAGTATATGCAAGACGGAGTTAAACTTGAACGTAAGACTAAAGATGAACTGAAACAAATAGCGCAAGGTCTTGGAATAGAAAAAATTTCAGCTTTAAAAAAAGATGAAATAATTGCATTGATTCGCGAAAAACGTGAACAGATTGCAAATGAGGAAAAACAGAAAGTGCAACCGAAAAAACGTGAACGTCCGGCAGACGCAGTTGAAGTAAAGGGTGTGCTTGACGTAATGACAGACGGTTTTGGTTTTCTTCGTATGGAGAACTATATGTCGGGCAAAAACGATATATATGTGTCACCTACACAAATAAGAAGATTTAATTTAAAGACCGGTGATGAAATTGTCGGTGATTGCCGACCGTCACAAGATGAAGATAAGTTTTCTCCGTTACTGTTTGTAAAGACTATAAACGGCGACCCGCTTGAAATTGCTTTAAAACGCAGACCGTTTGAACGTCTTACACCAATATATCCGAAAGAAAAAATAAGCCTTGATACAGGTGACAGAACAAGAACCGCGTCAAGACTTATAGATTTAATCGCACCAATTGGAAAAGGTCAGAGAGGTATGATAGTTGCACCGCCCAAGGCAGGTAAAACTACTATATTAAAACAAATTGCCCAATCTATATCCGAAAATTATCCCGATATTAAATTGATAGTACTTTTAATAGATGAAAGACCGGAAGAAGTTACAGATATAAAACGTTCAATAGACGGTGAAGTTATATATTCTACATTTGACCAAATGCCCGAAAATCATTGTAAGGTTGCGGAAATGGTGCTCGAAAGAGCGTCAAGACTTGTGGAGCAGAAAAAAGATGTAGTAATTTTGCTTGATTCAATCACAAGACTTGCAAGAGCATATAACTTGACAGTTCAGCCGACAGGAAGAACTTTGTCCGGCGGTCTTGATCCGGACGCATTGTATAAGCCGAAAAAGTTTTTCGGTGCGGCTCGTAATATAGAAGAGGGCGGAAGTCTTACAATTTTGGCAACGGCACTTGTTGAAACGGGCAGCAGAATGGATGATGTTATTTTTGAAGAATTTAAGGGTACGGGTAATATGGAATTGAAACTCGATAGAAATCTTCAGGAAAAACGAATTTTCCCTGCTATTGATATTTTGAAATCAGGTACAAGACGTGAAGAAGATTTGCTTAATGACCGTGAAAAAGAGGCTTGCTGGATTATAAGACGTGAGCTTGGCAGAAATTCAAATACCGAAACCATTGTCAGCTTTTTGCAGTATATGAGAAGTACAAGCAGCAATAAAGATTTTGTTGAGTTGATTATTAATAATTACGGAAGAAAATAATTTTTTGAGAACTGTAACGATTAGTTGCAGTTCTTTTTTTTTGTTGTAATCGACACAAATAGTGTATATAATAAGGAATAATCCACAATATATAGTACAATGAAAAAAAGTTCAAAAAAAATGAAAAAAAGTGTTGACAAAAGGGGTAATAGAGTGTATAATAATCAAGTCGTCAGTTGAGAGGGCTAAAGAACACGG
>OGYN01000087.1_pt1 | contig 76667 bp, 70 predicted proteins | sample 1576551 | NCBI WGS metagenome assembly OGYN01 (sample SAMEA3541589, study PRJEB24748) | human gut metagenome | biome: human gut; feature: human-associated habitat; material: faeces | place: China | collected 2012 | reverse complement strand
TTGTAAGGAACGAACGGTTTGGATCTCGGAAACCATAGATTATACAGATACCGACCCGATCATCGGAGGAGAAACGGGGATCGGAGGTGGCGGAGGCACAAGCAATGATCCGCCTCCCGGCTCTATTACCCAGGCAAGCTTAAATAAAAAAAATTCCGGATATAAAGAAAAGAATGAAGGAGTTGGCTTGTGGGATAGATGATGTGGATATTGTGCTTACGGAAGGTGTGTGCACAAGTAATGCCAAAGTTGAAATAGATGAGGAAACCGGAGGAAAGAAAATCATCCTTTGTTATAAGTTTTTTAATTATGAATATCAAGATCAAATGTCTATTCTTTATCATGAGGCCTATCATTGTAACCATGATGAGGCATGGTCAAGTGAGACTAAGATGACTCTTGATTCGCCATATTATCTCAAAATACCTCAGGAACATGTGGATTATTTGTTGAAGTATGAATTTGACGGTATTACGAATCCTATGGGTTTTATCAATGATTTTGAGGCTAAGATTACAATTCTGCTTTGTCCTGAATATTATAAGAATGAGATAAATGCGTATAAGGCGGAAATAGGATTAAATCCTTCGGTTTCCGAAAAATATGTTCTTGAGAGACTGTATATGCTATGGAAACAAGAAACGCTATATGATTATTCCTTAAAACATTATAAACATTAAAATCCATAAGTCATGAAAACTCAAGTGTTATTTCAAGTTCTATTATCCGTTTGTTTATTAATTGCGACAACTTGTTACGGTCAAACGGGATATAAATTGGAAGATTTGAAAGTGGAAAAGACCGGTTATGATTTGCAAGGTACTTTACGTGTCAGCCAATCTTATGATAAACAGACAAAGATGCTGACATTAAAGATGAAAAATGAATACAAACATGACATCATTTTATATCAAAGTATTACACCCCATTTGTTTGTATGTGATTATGCTAATCAGAAAAAAAATTCTACAAATACAATCCCGATAAGCATAACTGGAGATGCTTTGGTAAAAAAGAAAATTGTCAAACCAGATTCAACTCATGTAATATCTTATAATTGTGAAAGAAGAATTGCAGGAGGATTCGATCAGGTTTCTTTCCTATCAGATGTTTCATATTATCTTGTTGATGAAAAAGAAGAAATTATTGCAGTTGGATGTTTTCTTATCTTTGAGGAACAACGTTTCGATCTGTATTGAATCTCCCTTTTTTGTTGATCTGAAAGAATGATGTTTCAGCTCATATATATAAGAATATATCGAATAAGGTTTGATGCTGTTGATTTTAACAGCTCTATCCCTTATTCGGTATAAATATAAAATCCATAAGTCATGAGAACTCAAGTGTTATTTCAAACGCTATTATCCGTTTGTTTATTAATTGCGACAACTTGTTACGGTCAAACGGGATATAAATTGGAAGATTTGAAAGTGGAAAAGACCGGTTATGATTTGCAAGGTACTTTACGTGTCAGCCAATCTTATGATAAACAGACAAAGATGTTGGCATTAAAGATGAAAAATGAATACAAACATGACATCTTTTTATTTCAAAGTAGTACTTCACCCCATTTGTTTGTATCTGAATATGCTGATCAGAGAAAGTTTCCTACAAATAGTACCCCGATAAGTATAATCGGAGTAGATATAACAGTGAGCAAGAAGAAAATCATCAAACCGGATTCAACTCATGTAATACCTTATAATTGTAAAGGTATAATTGCCGAAGGATTCGATCAGGTTTCTTTCGAAGGAACTGTTCCGTACTTTCTTGTGGATGAAAAAGAAGAGGTTATTGCGGTTGGGTGTGTTTGGCTCGAGGAACAACGTTTCGATCTGTAGTCTTGAATCTCTTTTTTTGTTGGTCTGAAAGAATGATGTTTCAGCTCATATATAAAAGAATATGTCGAATAAGGTTTAGGGTATTGGTTTTAATAGCCCTATTCCTTATTCGGCATGGACTCAATTATTCTTCAAATAAAGTATGGCTATGCCGGAATCACGAATCCTATGACCTTTATCAATGGTGATAAGGGTAAGATTGAAAATCTGCTTTGTCCTGAATATTATAAAAACGAGGTAAATGCATATAGTGCAGAAATACGTTTGAATCCTTCGGTTTCCGAAAAATATGCTCTTGAGAGACTGTATATGTTGTGGAAACAAGAAGCTCTATATAATTATTCTTTAAAGTATTATAAATATTAAAATTGGAATCTTATGAAAACTCATGTATTATTTCAGGTTCTATTATCTGTTTGTTTATTTCTATCTGTAGCAAACTCAAGTTACGGTCAAACAAGATATAAAACATTCTGTAATGGTCAAACAAAATATAAATTGGTGGATTTGGATGTTAAAAAGACTGATTATGATGTACAAGGCACTTTACGGATTAGTCAATCATATGATAAAAAAATAAAATATTGACATTAAAGATGAAAAATGAATATAAACATGATGTCTTCTTATATCAAAGTATTACGTCCCATTTATTCGTATGCGATTATGCTGATCAGGAACAATTTCCAGCAAATAGAATTCCTATAAGTATATCTGGGGACGTGATAATAAGAAAGAAAATCATCAAACCGGATTCAACTCATGTAATACCTTATAATTGTGAAGGAATGATTGCCAGTGGATTCGATCAGGTTTCTTTCGAAGGAACTGTTCCGTACTTTCTTGTGGATGAAAAAGAGGAGATTATTGCGATTGGTAGTTTTAGGTTAGAGGAAAATCGTTTCGATCTGTAACTTAGAATCTCTCTTTCTTGTTGGTCTGAAAGAATGATGTTTCAGCTCATATATACGCGAAGTCGAATAAGGTAGGATATTGGTTTTAATAGCCCTATCCCTTATTCGGCACAGACTCAGTTATTCTTTAGATAAAGTATGGCTATGCCGGTATCACGAATCCTATGGGATTTATCAATGATAATGAGGCTAAGATTGAAAATCTGCTTTGTCCTGAATATTATAAAAACGAGGTAAATGCATATAGTGCAGAAATACGTTTGAATCCTTCGGTTTCCGAAAAATATGTTCTTGAGAGACTGTATATGCTATGGAAACAAGAAACGCTATATGATTATTCCTTAAAACATTATAAACATTAAAATCCATAAGTCATGAAAACTCAAGTGTTATTTCAAGTTCTATTATCCGTTTGTTTATTAATTGCGACAACTTGTTACGGTCAAACGGGATATAAATTGGAAGATTTGAAAGTGGAAAAGACCGGTTATGATTTGCAAGGTACTTTACTTAGCAGCGAATCTTATGATAAACAAACAAAGATGTTGACATTAAAAATAAAAAATGAATACAAATATGATATTATCATATTTCAAAGTAGTATTACGAACCATTTGTTTGTATGTGAATATGCTGCTCAGAAAAAGTCTCCTACAAATAGAATCCCGATAAGTAAAACCGGAAGAAATGATGTAGCAGTGAGCAATATGAAAATCGTCAAACCGGATTCGACTCATGTAGTATCTTATAATTGTGAAGGAATGATTGCCAGTGGATTCGATCAGGTTTCTTTCGAAGGAACTGTTCCGTACTTTCTTGTGGATGAAAAAGAAGAGATTATTGCGGTTGGGTGTGTTTGGCTTGAGGAACGACGTTTCGATCTGTAGTCTTGAATCTCCCTTTTTGTTGATCTGAAAGAATGATGTTTCAGCTCATATATATAAGAATATATCGAATAAGGTTTGATGCTGTTGATTTTAACAGCTCTATCCCTTATTCGGTATAAATATAAAATCCATAAGTCATGAGAACTCAAGTGTTATTTCAAACGCTATTATCCGTTTGTTTATTAATTGCGACAACTTGTTACGGTCAAACGGGATATAAATTGGAAGATTTGAAAGTGGAAAAGACCGGTTATGATTTGCAAGGTACTTTACGTGTCAGCCAATCTTATGATAAACAGACAAAGATGCTGACATTAAAGATGAAAAATGAATACAAACATGACATCTTTTTATTTCAAAGTAGTTCTGCGTCTCATTTGTATGTACGTGAATATCCTATAACAAGAATCAGTAACCCGATAAGTATAATCGGAGTAGATATAACAGTGAGCAAGAAGAAAATCATCAAACCGGATTCAACTCATGTAATACCTTATAATTGTAAAGGTATAATTGCCGAAGGATTCGATCAGGTTTCTTTCGAAGGAACTGTTCCGTACTTTCTTGTGGATGAAAAAGAAGAGGTTATTGCGGTTGGGTGTGTTTGGCTCGAGGAACAACGTTTCGATCTGTAGTCTTGAATCTCTTTTTTTGTTGGTCTGAAAGAATGTTTTATATAAAGATTTTGCAAAATAACCATCATACTATCATTATTACTCTATAGAGTTTGTTCTTCAATGCCCTAAAACATGATAGTTTCTATTTTTAATTGTCATATTACTATCATGTTTTTAGTTTGTGATTTTGTATATGTTATTTAGTATTAGATATTTATGTTTATGTAAATCAAAATAATCATTTACAGGCATAAAGGGGTTATTGTGTTAAAAAAAACATATTCCTTACGGATTAAAAGCAGAAACAGAGCATAAAATTCCTCAGAACAAGGCAGATAAACAGCTTCACATCCCCGTTCCGGTTTCACGGAGACCCGGGTATTCACATCTCTTACATCCGGGTTTCCTACGTCTCTACATCCGGATCTAAAGCAGTTTTTCAAGCTGTTTTCTCTAAAAACTTTTATAAGAATATGCTTGTACTGAAGGTAAGAATTGATTTGTTCTTTGTGGTTTTTGGTGCAGTTGCCCTGGAAGTTCTTTTATATGCTGTGTTAATTCACTATATTTGTGAACGATTTGGCATGTCTAAGAATGAATACACAAATAAAATCTATTATTCCTAAAAATGAACATCATGAAAAAAATCTCGTTAGCCTTAGCGCTTTGCTGTGCTTCTTTCTATAGCATGGCTGATCAATTGCCGCTTGGGGGATTTAGTTACGGACCGATGGAAGCACCGACCGGTAAAGAGTGGGAGTCGCCTGAGAACCTGGCTCTGAACAAAGAACAACCGCATGCTTATATTTTCCCTTTCCAGGATGTGGAAAGCGCTCGTAAGGTATTACCGGAAAACAGTAAATTTTGGCAGTCTTTGGATGGAGACTGGAAGTTCAATTGGGCGCCTGATCCCGATTCACGGCCGAAAGACTTCTATAAGATGGAGTTTGATGTATCCGGCTGGGATAATATCCCGGTTCCTTCCAGTTGGAATATTTATGGAGTCCAGAAAGACGGTAGCCTGAAATATGGAGTTCCGATCTATGTGAACCAGCCGGTAATCTTCCAGCATAAAGTGGCGGTCGATGACTGGCGCGGAGGTGTGATGCGTACTCCGCCAGCAAACTGGACGACTTACAAGCACCGGAATGAAGTCGGTTCTTTCCGTCGTAATTTCGAGATACCGCAGGATTGGGACGGACGCGAAGTTTTTATCAGTTTCGATGGAGTCGATTCTTTCTTCTATCTCTGGATCAACGGTCAATATGTCGGTTTTTCCAAAAACTCCCGCAATACGGCTAATTTCAACATCACTCCTTATCTCCGTAAGGGGACGAATGTGGTGGCCGCTGAAGTATATCGCAGTTCCGACGGTTCTTTTCTGGAAGCGCAGGATATGTTCCGCCTGCCGGGTATCTTCCGGACGGTCGCTCTGTATTCGGTTCCGAAAGTGTATGTGCGCGATTTGGTGGCGATTCCGGATTTGGATGTGACTTATACGGATGGTTCGCTGGCAATCTCGGCCGATGTATGCAACTTGGATAAAAAGGTTGCGAAGGGATATAAACTGGAATATACTTTGTATGCCAATGAGTTGTATTCGGATGAAAACGTCAAAGTGGAAAATGTGCTTGTTTCGACAGCGGTGGATGTGGTAAATCCCGGACAGATACAGACCACGAAAGCTGTCTTGAATGTAAAAGCTCCCCGGAAATGGTCGGCAGAGTTCCCATATCGCTATACGCTGGTTGCAGAGTTGAAGAATGCTAAAGGGAAAGTGGTGGAGACAACCTCTACGATCGTCGGATTCCGTAAGGTCGAGATCAAGGATACACCGGCTGAAGAAGATGAATTCGGGCTGGCGGGACGTTACTATTATATAAATGGTAAGACCGTCAAGCTGAAAGGCGTGAACCGTCATGAATCGAATCCAGCGGTCGGACATGCCATCACGCGCGATATGATGGAAAAAGAGGTGATGCTGATGAAACGTGCCAATATCAATCATGTGCGTAATTCGCATTATCCGGATGATCCTTACTGGTATTTCTTATGTAATAAATATGGTCTTTATCTGGAAGACGAAGCCAATATCGAGTCGCATGAATATTATTACGGGGCCGCCTCCCTTTCACATCCGGTAGAATGGAAAAAGGCGCATGTCGCACGTGTGATGGAGATGGTTCATGCTAATATCAACAACCCGTCTATCGTGATCTGGTCGTTGGGTAACGAGGCGGGACCTGGTGAAAACTTCGTGGCTGCTTATGATGCGTTGAAGCAGGTGGATAAATCCCGTCCCGTCCAATATGAACGTAATAATGATATAGTGGATATGGGGTCGAACCAGTATCCGTCTATTGGCTGGACGCGTGGTGCGGTGAAAGGTGATTATGATATCAAATACCCGTTCCATATTTCTGAATATGCTCATTCGATGGGGAACGCCTGTGGTAACTTGGTGGATTACTGGGAGGCGATTGAATCGACAAATTTCTTCTGCGGTGGTGCTATCTGGGATTGGGTGGACCAGTCGATGTATAATTATGATAAAAAGACCGGTAAGCGATATCTGGCATACGGTGGGGATTTCGGTGATACTCCGAATGACGGTCAGTTCGTGATGAATGGCATTGTGTTCGGTGATCTGGAACCGAAACCGCAGTATTATGAAGTGAAGAAAGTCTATCAGCATATTGGTGTGAAAGCGGTCGATGTCAGGAAGGGGCTTTTTGAGATATTCAATAAATATTATTTTAAGGACCTTTCGGATTATGATATAAGATGGTCGCTTTATGAAGACGGAAAGGAGATTCGATTCGGTTTTGTTAATTCCGGGATGATCCCTGCCCGTGCCAAAGCACAAGTGTCAATACCTATGCCTTTTGACAAGTTGAAGAATGATTCCGAATATTTTGTAAAGGTGCAGTTCCTTCTTAAAGATGATATGCCGTGGGCTGAAAAAGGATTTGTGACGGCGGAGGAACAAATTTTGTTGCAGGAAGCTATGGCGCGTCCTTCCATCAGTGCCGTGACGGCTTCTGCCGGAAAGGTGAAGTTGGATAAATCGGATACTTCGATTAAAACGGTGAGTGGTGACGGTTTCGTTGCTAAGTTCGATATGGAGACGGGTACGATTTACAGCCTGGCCTACGGAGGCAAGACGATTATAACCGATGGAAACGGTCCGAAGCTCGATGCTTTGCGTGCTTTTACCAATAACGACAACTGGTTCTATTCGCAGTGGTTTGAACACGGCTTGCATAACCTGCAACATCGGGCAACGAGTAGTACGGTTTTGGAAAGAAACGACGGTACGGTCGTCTTGGCTTTCACTGTCGAATCGCAGGCGCCGAACGGTGCTAAGATCAAAGGTGGAACCAGTACGGGAAAAAATAGTATAGAGGAACTGACAGATAGGAGATTCGGGGAAAATGATTTCAAGTTTACGACGAATCAAATCTGGACCGTTTATCCTGACGGGTCTGTCGAGTTGCAGTCGAGCATCACTTCTAACCGTCCGAGTCTGGTATTGCCACGCCTAGGATATGTAATGAAAGTCCCGCAGCAGTATGCAGACTTCACTTATTACGGACGTGGCCCGATCGATAACTATGCTGACCGCAAGAGCGGACAGTTTATCGAACAGCATAGGAATACGGTGGCTGGCGAGTTTGTGAATTTCCCGAAACCGCAAGATATGGGCAACCACGAGGATGTACGCTGGTGTGCCCTGACCGATCCGGACGGCGAGGGTGCTGTGTTTGTGGCTACCGACCGTTTGTCTGTATCGGCTCTTCAATATTCTGCATTGGATTTGATTTTGGCTTCTCATCCTTACCAGTTGCCGGTTGCAGGGGATACGTATCTGCATTTGGATGCGGCTGTGACCGGGTTGGGTGGTAACAGTTGCGGACAAGGCGGACCGTTGGAACAGGATCGCGTCTTTGCCGGACATCATGACATGGGCTTTATAATCCGTCCTGCCGGAAAAGATGTAACCGTTACGGCAAATGTTGCACCCGCCGGAGAAATGCCGTTGACAATCATGCGTAATCGCGCCGGATCCGTTGAGCTCTCATCGGCTCGTAAAGACGCTGTGATTTGCTATACGACCGACGGGAAAGGAAAAGCGAAGGAATATTCGGAAGCCATACCATTCCGCAATGGTGGTACCGTAAAAGCCTGGTTTAAAGATAATCCGAAAATCAATGCAACGGCTTCTTTCAGCAAGATCGAGAGTATTCAGATGGAAGTGGTCTATACAAGCAGCGAAGAGTCCGGTTACGGAGATGCCAAGAACCTGACGGATGGTGATCCGAATACGATCTGGCATACGATGTTTTCCGTTACCGTTGCCAAATATCCGCATTGGGTGGACTTGGATGCAGGGGAAGTAAAACAGATTAAAGGTTTTTCATTCCTTCCCCGGCAGGACGGATCGAATGGTCATGTCAAGGATTATTCGATTAGTGTCAGCCTGGATGGTAAAAACTGGGGTGAACCGGTCTTGAAAGGTACTTTTGAAAATAACCAGAAGGAAAAGAAAGTGCTGTTCGATCAGCCGGTCAAAGCCCGCTATATCCGTTTTACAGCATTGAGCGAGCAGCGCGGACAGGATTTTGCATCGGGTGCTGAATTGGTGATTTTGGCTGATTAATTGAACTTTATATTATATGATGGAACAGGAGAGGAAGTCATTCCTTTCCTGTTTTTTTATACTTTGTGCCTTCGATATGTCTGTTATCTCATCATTTTTGTTTTTCTTTGCGGAAAAATTCAGACACGTGAATCTCATTATAGAACAAGGAAACACATCATCGAAAGTGGCTGTATACAATAAGAGGCATATGGAGGCTTCTTTTGTGTTTAAGAAATTCGACGTGGAAGTTGTCTCTTCTATCTTTAAGAAGTACCCGCTGACGAAAGGGATATTCTCGACAGTGATAGATAAAGATGACGAATTGGTTGAATACCTGGGAAGCAATCTTCGGAATTTTGTGTTTTTGGACGAAACGGTATCTCTTCCGATCAAGGTGCAATATAAAACACCTAAAACGTTGGGTAAAGACCGGCTGGCTGCCGCTGTCGGAGCTAATTACCTGCAACCAGGAAAGGATTTGCTGGTGATTGACGCTGGAACAGCTATTACATATGAACTGATCGATGCTTCCGGTTCTTATTTAGGAGGGAATATTTCACCTGGAATGACAACCCGGTTCAGAGCATTGAACCTGTTTACGGAGAAATTGCCTTTGGTTGTCGAACAGGAATACATTCCTTTGGTCGGAACGGATACGGAAACAGCCATCCAGGCTGGAGTAGTAAATGGTATAGTGTGCGAGATGGATGGGTATATCGAAATGCTTCGGCTAAAATATCCTAACCTTTTGGTTTTTTTAACAGGAGGTCATTCGTTTTATTTTGAAAGACGACTAAAAAACTCCATCTTTGCAGACATTAATTTAGTGTTGACAGGATTAAACAGAATCTTAGAGTATAATGTTGAAGATTAATAAAGTACTAATAACAAGCGTTCTTATATTCATGCTGTTGCCTTTGATGGCGCAAAACAATACAAACTCGCCCTATACCCGTTTCGGGTATGGTGATTTGGGAGAACGTTCGTTCGGCGCAGGTCGAGCCATGGGCGGTGTTGGTTACGGATTACGTTCGCCGAAACAAATAAATCCGATGAACCCGGCATCATACAGTTGCATGGACTCCCTGACATTTCTCTTTGATTTTGGTGTAGCCGGTCAGTTGTCGTGGTTTGATGACGGAAATGCCCGTCAGAACGATATCAACGGAAACGTGGAATATATTGCAATGCAGTTTCCGATTCATCGCCGGATAGCCTTGAGTGTCGGTTTGTTGCCTTATTCTTATGTTGGTTATAAGTTTGGAGCTTTGCGTAACGACGAAGGAGTTACATTTACGGAAACTTATAACGGCTCAGGCGGTTTGAGTGATTTCTATGGAGGTGTCTCTATTGATATCTGGAAAAAACGTTTAGCAGTGGGAGCCAATTTCGGTTTCCTGTTTGGGAATATCAAGCATGAACAAGTTGTAATCATGAGTGGTGAAGGAACAGGAGCATATAATACGAACCGTAACCAGGAATTGAGGGTGCGTGACCTGAAAATGGATTTCGGATTGCAATACACACATCCGTTAAGCAAGACGGAGAGTGTGACGTTAGGTCTTGTTTTTTCTCCTAAAAAAAGTTTGCATGCAAAATCCTATCAATTGACTCAGTCTTATACATCTTCTGGTTCAGATGGAGAAGTTCTTCAGTCTGATACTATCAGCGGGAAAGCGTTTGCTTTGCCTAATTCGTATGGAGTGGGGCTTTCTTATGTGAAACAAAATAAATTAACGTTAGCAGCTGATTTTTCTTATGAAGATTGGGGAAAAATGCCTTACTTTGGGGAGAAAGATAATTTCAAGAATCGTTATCGGGTAGCGGTTGGTGGCGAATATATACCGGATTATATGCGCAAATCATATTTCAGCAGGATTCGTTATCGCGCAGGTGTCCATTATGGTAATTCTTATTTGCGTATGAACCGGACAGATGCCAATCCTTCCGGAGACGGTTATAACGAGATCGGAGCAAGCCTTGGTCTGGGGTTGCCGTTAATTGATAACCGTTCGTTGATTAACATATCGTTTGAGTATGTGAAAAAGAAACCGGAAGTGAAGATGAACATGATTGATGAACAGTATTTTCGTTTTACTGTGAATTATACGTTCAATGAAGCATGGTTTATGAAATTTAAGGTCGATTAACTAAATAGTTAACTTTAATAGAAATAAATATGAAGATCAAAGTATTATTATTGGCTCTCGGATGCTCTATGATGTCGTTCGGAGCTTATGCACAAAAAGGTGTGGATACTGGTACTCCGTTCGGTTCTGGTGAAGATAGCGTACGTTGTATTACCAATATCAGCTTGTTTGTCCCTTACGCCAAAGCAGGGAATTTCAAGGATGCTTATGAATTCTGGTATCAGGCTTATACCGAATGTCCGGGAGCTCATAAGGATATCTACTTGTATGGTGTGAGGATCATGGACTGGAAAATCAATACCGAGAAAGATCCGGCTAAGAAAGCTGCTCTTATCGATGATTTGATGAAGGTGTATGATACACGTGTGAAATATTTCGGTAATGACCGAAAGTATGGTAAGGACTGGATTGTTGCTCGTAAGGCTGCTGATTATATCCGTCTTAAGGGAGATGATGCAGATCCAAAAGTGTATTATGCTTGGTTGGGTGAAGTGATCAATGAGTTTGGTGAAAACTCTGAAGCAATGGGTGTGTCTTTGTATATGATGGGATCTCACCGTCAACTGTTGGCTGACCCTAATTTCAAAGAAACTTATTTGGAAGACTATTTGAAATGTTCAAAGATCATTGCAACTCAGTTAGCCGCAGCTCAAGCAGCAAATAATGAAAAAGAAGTAAAGAACCTGACTACCTACAAGTCAGCTATTGATGGTGGTTTTGCTGGAAGTGGTGCTGCTGATTGCGAAACATTGCAGAATATGTACGCTTCCAAAGTCGAAGCTGCAAAGGATGATTTGCCAGCTTTGAAAGAAATTGTATCTCTGCTGAGACGTGTCCGTTGTCAGGAAATCGATGCTTTTTATACAGCTGCAGGTTATGCCTATAAACTGGAACCGAGTGCAGATGCCGCTCTGGGTATTGCGAAACAGGCTGTAAAAGCTAAAGATTATGATAAGGCTATCCAGTATTTTGAAGAAGCAGCCAATATGGAAACGGATGCTGTATCAAAGGCTGAAGACTATTATCTGATCGGTGTACTGTTGTTCGAACAGAACAATATGTCAAAAGCAAGACAATATTGCCAGAAAGCAATCGAAACCAATCCTGATTACGGTGCGCCGTACATATTGATTGGCAATATGTATGCTAAATCTGCAAAATCTATCTATCCGAATGATGCCGTTTTGGCTAAAGCTGTTTACTATGCAGCTATCGATAAATTTGAAAAGGCAAGACAAGTAGATCAGAATGTGGCAGAAGACGCTGGTAAATTAGCTAATACTTATCGTGCTCACCTTCCTTCCACGGAAGAAGTTTTCATGCATCCGGATCTGGAAAAAGGAAAAACTTTCAAAATCGGGGGCTGGATTGGTGAGACTGTCACAATCAGATAATTATGATTAAGAACCGTTTTCTTTGTAAAACGAACGAACAAGGCATAACAACTATCTTTGTGGTAGTTGTTATGCTTCTTTTGTTTACAGCCTCTTGTAATGGCGATAACAAGGAGGTTGTTGTGGTTGCTTTCGATCCCGAAACAACTTATACGTTGAGGACTACTGACTATACAACTCAGTTCTCCGATTCGGGGATTACACGCTATCGTGCTATCGCTAAAGAATTTTTGAAATTCGATAAGGCAAAAGAGCCGTTCTCATATTTTCCTGAAGGTATTTATGTGGAAAAATTCGATACTTTATTTAATATTGAAGCGAGTCTTAAAGCGGATACGGCTTATAATTATGAGAAGAAAGGACTATGGAAGCTGATAGGCAATGTGAGGGTTGAGAATCTGGAAGGGAAAAAATTTGAAACTTCCTTGCTTTTTTGGGACCAGAAAGAGGAAAAGGTCTATTCTGATAAATATATTCGGATACAAGAGGATGATAAAATCATAACGGGTATCGGATTCGAGTCGAATCAGAATATGACTCAATATAAAATATTTAATTCTCAAGGAGTATTCCCTGTCAGTGAATCGGTAACGGCTGATTCAGCCCAAAATATTGTTCCGGTAGATTCTATGCCCATAGCTGCCAACCCTGCTATGGAGACTGTTCCGCAGAAGCAATCGGTACAGAAGGAAAAAGTGGTTCCACGAAAATTGGTGCCGGCCGAGATGGATAAAACGAAGTAATGGGTGCACTTACATACATATTAATATCATTGGCTTTTTCTGCATTCTTTTCAGGAATGGAGATTGCCTTTATCTCTTCCAATAAGTTACGTTTCGAACTTGATAAAAAGGAAAAAAGCTTGACGAGTAAGATTCTGGATATATTTTACCGGAACCCGCATCAGTTTATATCTACAATGCTGGTCGGAAACAATATAGCGTTGGTGGTCTACGGTTTGCAGATGGCGATTATACTGGAACCTCTTATTGCTCGTGTGGTAAATAACGAGGCACTGATTGTTTTGACTCAGTCTATTATCTCGACTATCCTGATATTGTTTACCGGAGAATTTATTCCAAAAACTGTTTTTAAATTGAATCCGAACTTTTCGCTTACGTTGTTTTCGGTACCATTGTTAATCATATATGTTGTTTTGTATCCGGTTTCTAAATTTTCTTCTTTGCTTTCTTTCCTGATTCTGAAAATTGCTGGTGTAAAGAATGTGACCGGTTCGACGCAACGGGCGCTGGGCAAAGTCGACCTTGATTATTTTATCCAGCAGAGCATTGAAGATGCGCCTCAAAATTCGGATATGGATACGGAGGTAAAGATTTTTCAGAATGCACTTGATTTTTCGAATGTGCGTTTGCGTGATTGCATCGTTCCCCGTACGGAAATTGTGGCTTGCGATAAGACGGCTGCTCTTGAGGAACTACGTTCCCGTTTTGTAGAGACTGGACTTTCTAAGATTCTTGTTTATAATGAAAATATAGATGATATTGTCGGATATATCCATTCTTCGGAAATGTTTAAAAATCCGGAAGACTGGACACAAAGTATCCGAAGCGTCTCGATTGTTCCGGAAACGATGGCTGCCAATAAATTGATGAAAGTCTTGATGCAGGACAAGAAAAGTATGGCTGTTGTGGTGGATGAGTTTGGTGGAACTTCGGGAATCGTAACCTTGGAAGATTTGGTGGAAGAAATATTCGGAGAGATAGAAGATGAGCACGATATCAAGTCGTATGTTGCCAAGAAGGTGGGAGATGACGAGTATCTATTGTCCGGTCGTATAGAGATCGATACGCTGAATGAGAAGTTTGACTTGGAATTACCGGAGTCAGACGATTATGTGACAATAGCCGGTTTTATATTGCATTTTTATCAGAAATTTCCGAAGTTGAATGAAACGATTGTAATTGATAAATATTCTTTTAAAATCATAAAAGTGACAGCTACGAAAATCGAATTAGTTCGTATGAAAGTAGTGAGTTAATTAAAAAAAAAGCATAAAAAGATGCGGCAATCTCTTTTTTTCGTATCTTCGTGCCCTTAAAATGTGGAATAATAAACTTTAAAATAGATAAAGATAAATGGCTACGCTGGAAAAAATCAGAAGCAAAGCAGGACTGCTGGTACTCGTTGTGGGGGTGGCATTGTTCGCTTTTATCATCGGTGACTTTTTAAACTCCGGTTCTACTTATTTCAGACAATCGCAGGAGACGGTTGCGGAGGTAGACGGAGAAGTTATTAAAATTCAAGAATTTCAGGATCGTGTAGACGAAATGACTGAAATGTACAAAATGCAGACAGGTTCCACCAGTCTGCCCGAAGAATACCAGACTCAAATCCGTCAGTCTGTATTCGATGGTATGGTACAGGATATCGTTTTGAATGAAGCAACTTCCGAGTTAGGAATGGGAGTAGGTCCGGAAGAACTGTTTGATATGGTTCAGGGTGAAAACATTTCTCCGATGATCCAACAGATGCAGATGTTTGTGAATCCGCAGACAGGTGCATTTGACAAAACTGCATTATTAAATTTCTTAAAGACTATCGACGACGATAATATTGCCAACTATCCCGTTGACCAGCAGGCACAGTTGTTGCAGGGGCGTCAGTTCTGGATGTTCTGGGAAAAGAATATCAAACGTCAGCGTTTGGAACAGAAGTATACAACTCTGTTGAGTAAGGCTGTTTCTGCCAACAAACTGGATGCAAAAGATGCTTTCGATGGCTCGGCTGTAAGCTCTGATATCGTTTATGCAATGCAATCTTATGCTTCTATTCCTGATTCAACTATACAGGTAAGCAAGAGTGATATCGAAAAGCTGTACAATCAGCGTAAGGAGTTGTTCAAGCAGAAAGAAGGAAAAGTAATCAAATATATTGCTGTCGACATCCGTCCGAGCAAAGAAGATTACGACAAAGCAAGTGCGGAGATCGAAGCATTGAAGAGTGAGTTGGCTACTTCTGAAAAAGTGGCTGATTTGGTGACGGAAAATTCTGAAATACCTTATATGGATGCTTTCTTTACAGAGAATGCATTAGATCCTGAAATGAAGCAATTTGTAAAGACTGCAAATGTTGGTGACGTATACGGTCCTGTTTTTGAAAACGATAAATACAGATTGTTTAAGTTGGTCGATAAAACCGTTGCTCCTGACTCTGTAAAGGTCAGTCATATTATGTTGGCAAATACAGGCGATGAAGCTGCTATCAAAGCAAAAGCCGATAGTTTGTTGAATGTACTGAAGAAAGGTGGTGACTTTGTTGCCTTGGCAAAGGAATATTCAGCTGACCAGGCTGCTGAAAAAGGGGGTGAACTGGGCTGGTTTACTGAAGCGACAGCTTTGAGAGGTGTAAATGATGATTTCAAAAAAGCTGTTTTCTCGACTCCGATCAATGACTATTCAATTGTAAAATCTTTGTATGGTACACATATCATCAAAGTTACCGATAAGACTGCAAATGTAGACAAATACAAAGTAGCAGATATTGATATGACCGTATCTCCGAGTACAAAGACTTATGGTAACATCTATAATGAATTGAACCAGTTCATTTCAAAGAACCAGAATATAGATAAATTGGATGATGCTGCTAAAGAGGCCGGTTATAACTTGTTGTCAAATGTAACAGTAACAGCTAACGACCAGTTGCTGGGTTCTATCAAGAATTCCCGTCCGGTAATCCGTTGGGCGTTCCAGAACAGCAAAGGCGATATTTCTGAAATTTTTGAATGTGACGATAAGTTTGTGATCGCAGCTATTCTGGGTACGTTGCCGGAAGGTTATCGTTCTTTGGAATCTGTTACTCCGATGTTGAAATCAGAGTTGATCGCTCAGAAGAAGGGTGAAAAGATCGCACAAGACCTGTCTGCTAAGAATTTAAGTTCTGTCGATGCTTATGCTCAGGCTATGAATTCTTCTGCAGATTCTGTTAAGTTCGTTAGCTTTGCAACACGCCGTATCGCAGGTATCGGGGTTGAGCCGAAGTTGAATGCAATGGTTTCCTTGGCTCAGAAAGATCAGTTGAGCGCTCCGGTTGTCGGCAACAACGGTGTATATGTATTCAAGGTATACGAACAGAACAAGGACGCCAAGAATTATGACGAAGCTGCTGAAATCAAAGCATTGGATGCTTCTAACGCTTACCGTTTTGGTTTCCAGGCTATTCAGTCATTGGTTAACAAAGCTGATGTGGAAGATAACCGTATCCGTTTTTATTGATCGTTGAACTGTTTGCGGCAGGAGAGACTGCCGTCCATTATAGGGAACCGCCAATCGCAACCGATTGGCGGTTTTTTTATATCTTTGCATGAAAGAAACACAGGAAGGATCATGAATGAGAAAAGACGTTTATTGGGAATGACTTTGGATGAACTGAAAGGAGTGGCTTTTGAAGCCGGACTTCCAGGCTATGCAGCTAAGCAGATGGCTGACTGGCTGTATAAAAAAAAAGTGACTTCTATTGCAGCGATGACGAATATAGCCTCGGCGAAACGTGCCTTGTTGGAGAAAAACTTTGAGGTGGGTGCCGTGCCTCCTTCCGACTTGATGAAGTCGGTGGACGGGACGATCAAGTATTTGTATCCTGCCGGTCCTGGTAATTTTGTTGAATCCGTGTACATCCCGACGGAAGACAGGGCGACATTGTGTGTTTCCTCCCAGGTCGGATGTAAAATGAATTGCCTTTTCTGTATGACCGGTAAACAGGGGTTTACCAAGAATTTGTCAGCTAATGAGATTCTGAACCAGATACAATCTTTGCCGGAAACGGAAGAATTGACTAATATCGTTTTTATGGGAATGGGCGAACCTCTGGACAATGTGGATGAACTGTTCAAAGTATTGGAAATCTTGACCGCCTCTTATGGATACGCCTGGAGTCCGAAGCGAATCACGGTTTCGACTATAGGGGTAGCCAAAGGGTTAAAACGGTTTCTTGAAGAGAGTGACTGCCATTTGGCTGTCAGCTTGCATTCGCCTTATCCGGACGAACGGCGATCTTTGATGCCGGTTGAAAAGGCTTTTCCTGCGTGTGATATTATCGAGACGATCAAGCAATATGATTTTACGCATCAACGTCGTGTTTCATTCGAATACATTGTTTTTAAAAATTTGAATGATGATCTTCAACATGCGAAGGCTTTGGTTTGTTTATTAGATAAAGTTCCCTGCAGAGTCAATCTGATCCGTTTTCATGCAATCCCTAATGTGTCGTTGGAAAGTTCGGACTTGGCAAGAATGGAGGCGTTCCGGGACACGTTGAATGCAGCTGGTATCGTTTGTACGATCCGAGCATCACGAGGAGAAGATATATTTGCCGCATGCGGGATGCTTTCTACGGCGAAGAAACAACAAAAAGAATAGAAATGGTTTCTTTTGAGGGAAAAGAAGCTATATTTGTATAACAAAAAAATTAAACGGGTATGAAAACACATTCTTTATTGATCAGCTTTTTAATGCTTCTTGTCATTATGGGAGCATGTAGTTCGGGCCCGGTGATGAGAAATGCTACCGGTTTCGCCTATGAAATTGTTGTGACGATGGATAAAGCTGACTGGGATGCTCCTGCCGGGAAGGCTATCAAAGCCGAATTGACTTCCGATATTCCAGGATTGCCACAGGCTGAACCTGCCTTTAAGATCACCTATGCGACTCCTGACCAGTTTAACGGTTTGTTAACATATGTGCGCAATGTTTTGATTGTTAGGATAGATAAGTCTCAGTATACGAAAGTTTCACTGAACTATGAGAATAATCGCTGGGCAAAAGGTCAGGTAGTGATGACATTGACAGCTCCTGACGATGCAGCCATTCTTGAATACGTAAAGGCTCATCCGCGGAACATAGTGGAATTTTTTACCAAGTGCGAAAGAAACCGTACGATCGGACAATTGGAGAAAGAGCATAGTCCGGTGGTTATGGATCACGTGAAGGACCGTTTTAACGTCATGTTGAGTGCTCCGGCGAATATGACCTATTTCCGTGACACGACAGGCTTTTTCTGGGCTTCCAATAATGCCAATACTGGGCGTACGGATATTGTTGTCTATGATTTCCCATATAAGGATGCTGATACTTTCACAGCTGACTATCTGATTGCAAAACGTGACTCTGTCATGAGGCTGAATATGCCGGGGACGTTTCCCGGATCTTATATGGCTACGGATACAGCTTGGGTAACTTATCATCCGACAACGGTAAATGGTAAATATTGTGGTGTGTTGCGCGGTTTATGGCATATGAAAGGCGATATGATGGGAGGACCATTTGTCAGTCATGCACGTTTGGACGAAAAGAACAACCGGGTTGTAGTCGTTGAAGGCTTTGTATTCGCCCCGGAGACGGATAAGCGCAATTTTATCCGCCGTGTCGAATCAGCATTGTATACCTTGCGTCTGCCTGGTGAATTTGAAGAAACACAGGTAGAGAAACTGGATGTTCCCGAAGAAAAGTAACAAAAGATTTGTGGTTTGTGATTTAGAGCAGCGATGGAATAAATCATAAATCATAAATCATAAATCAAAATATATGGAAGAACGATTGGTTAAGGTGGGCATAACCCACGGAGATATAAATGGTATCGGTTACGAGGTGATACTGAAAACATTGTCGGATACTCGTATAGCCGAACTTTGCACGCCGGTCATTTACGGCTCGTCAAAGATTGCCGCTTATCACCGGAAGGTCTTGGAATTGCCTGCTGTGAATTTAAGCATCATTGCACAGGCTGAAGATGCTGGGGCAAACCGGGTGAATATTATCAACTGTGTGGATGACGAGACTAAAGTAGAGTTGTGTCAATCTACAACTGCTGCCGGTGAAGCCGCTTATCTGGCTTTGGAGGCTGCCGTTACCGACTTGAAACGCGGTGCGGTGGATGTATTGGTAACGGCTCCGATCAATAAGCACAACATACAGAATGAACAATTTCATTTTCCCGGTCACACAGAATATCTGGAACAATGTTTCGGTGGTTTGGGAAAAAAGGCATTGATGATTCTGATGAAAGATAATCTTCGCGTTGCCTTGGTAACGGGACATATCCCATTAGCACAGGTCGCATCAAAGATTACCGTTGAAGATATTGTGTCCAAATTGCGTATTTTTAATCAGTCACTTAGGCAAGATTTCGGAATCGTGCGTCCCCGTATAGCTGTCCTTTCTTTGAATCCGCACGCTGGAGATGCCGGATTGTTAGGTAAGGAGGAGGAAGAAATCATTATTCCGGCTATCCAGGAAGCAGAGAAGAAGGGAGTAATGTCTTTCGGACCGTATGCTGCTGACGGTTTCTTTGGTTCGCAAGTGTACGATAAATTCGATGGTGTACTGGCTATGTATCATGATCAGGGCTTGGCTCCGTTTAAAACGCTGGCGATGGATGACGGTGTTAATTATACGGCAGGTCTATCAATCGTACGGACTTCACCGGCTCATGGTACGGCTTATGATATTGCCGGTCAGAATGTGGCCTCTGAAGAATCTTTCCGTCAGGCCCTATATGCTGCATTGGATATTTACCGGAATCGTATCCGTTATCGTGAGGCAACAGCCAACCCCCTGCGCAAACAGTATTTCGATAAAGGAGGTGACAATGAAAAGCTCGACCTGACAAAAGAGGAAGACGAATAACCGGAAGCCCGGAAATCATTTGAATACTAAAAAGCCATTTCCTGCTTTATCCATAAAGCAGGAAATGGCTTTTTTTGTCCGTAGTCGAAAAGTAAAAGAGAGGTGTTTTTTTGTTGTAAGAGCCTGTTTAGTCGTTCGTTAGTTGAAGTTGTGTCATTCTTGTATTTTACTTAAGTATATAGTTGTGGATATGAGGCGGAGAGAGAGAATGCCCAAACTGAATCAGGACGAGAGTCCTTTTTACCGCCATTTTTTTTTTGATAGGAAAAGTTTGTGTAAGTTTGCGGTTTCAAAAGGATATTAAGTATTATGTTTAAGGATAAAACGATTGTGTATACATCAGGGACATTCGATATGTTCCATTACAACCATCTTCGGATGATAAACTATGCCCGCAGCCTTGCGGATATTTTGATTGTGGGGGTGAGTACGGATGAATTGGTGTCTTCTTATAAGGCGAAGCCGATCATTCCTTTTACGGAACGTCTGCAAATCATCGAAGCATTGAAAACTCCCGATATTGTCATTCCACAACATACGTTGGATCATTCCGAAATAGTCAAAAAGTTGAATATCGACGCTTTTGTTGTGGGGGACGACTGGTATGGCAAGTATGATTATTTGAAGGACTTGGGCGTACAGGTGTTCTATTTCCCTTATGGGACGGGAGTGTCCTCTTCCAACTTGAAGAAAACGATCCATGATTCATACGAAGCGAATTTGAAGTCTCAGCGGCAGTCCAAACCTGAATCTGTTAAAGGCTTCGGTGAAAAAGAATAAGGGTGATGGAAAAAAGGGTATTGATTACCGGAGGGACGAAGGGGATAGGCAGAGCGGTTGCCGAATGTTTGGCAAAAGCTGGCTACAGCCTGATTTTGACTTATGCTTCGGATAAAGATGAGGCTCTTCGGGTGGCAGACGGTTTGCTGCAGCAATACAAAGTGGAGGTTCTTACGCTTCAGGCCGATATTTCCGATCGGAAATCAATCGAAAAGATAGAATCATTTCTAACCGGGTGCTCTATGCGCTTGGATGCGGTGATCTTTAATGCCGGCCTGACCTGTCGTGACTCGTTTGAGGAATTGGATATAGTAGAATGGGAACGGGTGTTTTTTGCCAATGTGCATTTCCCTGTCTTCCTGTTGCAACGCATTGTTGGTTTGATTAATAAGGGAGGAAGCATTGTCTTTACCGGTTCTCTGATGGGGATACAGCCCCATTCGGTTTCACTGGTGTATGGCGTGACGAAGAGTGCCGTGCATGCGTTGGTGAAGAATATGGTGAAGTTCCTGGTTCCGTATGAGTTGCGTGTGAATGCTGTGGCTCCCGGTTTTGTGGATACCGAATGGCAGAAAACGAAACCTGCTGAAATACGTCGTAATATAGAGAACAAGGTTTCTTTAGGACGTTTCTGTGATCCGGAGGAACTGGCGGAAGTTTATAGAATGGTAGTAGAAAATAGTTATTTAAATGGCGAAGTGATCGTTGTCGATGGCGGTTATTCGTATAAATAGAAGATAAATGAGCGACTTGGATAAAGAGTACGAGGCTTCGTTGAAGTCGATAGAAACAGAAAACAAGATTGACCGGATTTTTTATCGTCCTATCGGCTTTCGTATCGCCCGTATGTTAAAGGGTACAGGTATTACGCCTAATATGGTGACTGTTGTGTCTATTTTTGTAGGGGCGGCAGTCGGTTTCTTTTTTTATCATGATGATCTGATTTATAATGTTTGCGGTATCCTGTTGCTGGTGTTTGCAAATATTCTGGACTGTGTGGACGGGCAGTTGGCCCGCCTGACGGGGATCAAATCGGCGATCGGCCGTATTTTGGATGGTTTTGCCGGAGATATCTGGTTTACGTGTATTTATGTCGCTTTCGCCCTTCGTCTGTCTCATGACTATGGAACGGACTGGTTCTTCGCATTGGCGGTTCTTTCCGGTTTGTCACATTTGGTACAGGCGAATATTACAGACTACTACAAGACACTTCATTTATATTTTATCAGCAAGGATAAAGGTGCGGAGTTCCAGTCGTTGGAACAGGTACGTGCCCGCCATAAGGAAATGAAGTACGGTATCAATAAATTCTTCTATTTCCTCTATCGTGGCTATACGCTTTTGCAAGTGAAGGCCACTCCGTCCTTACAGGGGATGCTTCGCAGTTTGCATGAGCGGTATGGAGATGATATTCCGGAAGATATCCGTATCCGTTTCCGCAAGCAGAGCAAGGAGCTGATGCACATGATAGACCTTTTGACTTTTAACGGACGTACGATCGTGATGTTCGTCGTGGTTCTGGTCGGTGAGGTCTGGGTTTATTTCTTGTATGAGATAATTGTGTTGAACATCGTTTTGCTGCTTGCCATGAGAAAGCACGAACAGATGTGTGCAACATTCTATAAATAAGAATTTATGAAAGAGAGCGTAGTAGACATACATGATTTACAGGAAGCTGCCCCGTTCTTTAAAAGTCGTTTCGGCTCTTTTCTGGGGAAAGTGCTGATCAAATGGTTGAGTATCGATAAGGTAAATAAGGCTCATGCCCATAACTGCCATTTGCGGGGAGCGAAGTTCACAACGGCCTTGCTGAACGACCCGTTGATCGATATTAAATATGATCTGCATAACGCTGAGGTGCTGGATCATCTGCCCGAAGGCGCTTTCGCTACTGTTTCGAACCATCCTATCGGATCGATAGACGGGATTATGTTGATCGATATATTCGCTTCACGCCGTCCGGATTTCAAAGTAATGGTAAACGGTGTATTGACCAAAATCGGGGCCATGGGAGATAATTTCGTGTCCGTTAAGCCAGACTCCAATAACCAGGGGGCTAATCTGAAGAATATAAACGGGGTCCGTATATCCCTGCAACAACTGAAAGAGGGGCATCCGATGGGCTTTTTCCCTGCCGGGGGGATCTCGATGTATAATAAGAAGACGAAGAAGATACAGGATTTGCCCTGGACGCACAGCGTGATTCGTCTGATCCGGAAAGCGAAAGTGCCTGTATATCCTGTTTATTTCGATTTCCTGAATTCCCGCTTTTTCTATTGGCTGGGCCGGATTGACTGGCGTATCCGTACGTTGCGCATACCAGCCGAGGCCTTTAACAAGCGCGGGCGTACGGTCGATGTTTATATCGGCGAGCCTGTTTCTCCAGAAGAAATCCAAAATATTGCCAACGACAAAGACCTGGCCGAGTTTTTATATCAACGTACGTACGCTGCTAAAAAATAACAAACCTGTATAGAAACCGCCTTCGGATTTCGGTTAATTGGATTAAGATTTGTAATTTTGGCAGATAAAACTGAAATAATTACAGATAGTAGAAGAAATATGATAAAGGTTGACGTGCAGCAGATAAAACAGCGTTTTGGAATTATCGGTAATAATGCCGGGCTGAACCGGGCTATCGATGTTGCCCTACAGGTCGCTCCGACAGATTTGTCTGTGCTGATTACCGGTGAAAGTGGTGTCGGTAAAGAAACTTTTCCTCAGATTATACATCAGAACAGCCCGCGTAAACATGGACAATATATAGCAGTGAACTGTGGTGCCATTCCCGAAGGCACGATCGACTCGGAATTGTTTGGACATGAAAAAGGCTCTTTTACGGGAGCGTTGTCTGACCGTAAAGGCTATTTCGAGGTGGCGGATGGCGGGACGATCTTCCTGGATGAGGTGGGAGAGTTACCCACTCCTACACAGGCACGTTTGTTGCGTGTCTTGGAGACGGGAGAGTTTATCCGTGTCGGTTCATCCAAAGTCCAAAAGACAAATGTCCGTATTGTCGCGGCGACGAATGTCAATCTGACGCAGGCCGTAGCAGAAGGAAAATTTCGTGAAGATTTGTTTTACCGTCTGAGTACGGTGCCTATTCAGGTCCCTCCCCTGCGCGAGCGTGGTGAGGACATCATCTTGCTTTTCCGGAAATTTGCCAGCGATTGCGCGGAGAAGTACCGGATGCCGCCGATCCGTTTGGATGAGGAAGCCCGCCAGTTGATGCTTTCCTACCGTTGGCCGGGGAATGTCCGGGAACTGAAAAACATAACGGAGCGTATTTCTGTTATCGAGGAAAACCGGGATATCACCGCTTCAGTGCTTCGCTTGTATCTACCCAATCTGAATATCGAGAAATATCCGGTCCTAGTCAAACAGGATTCCGATCAGAAGATATTCAACAGCGAACGGGAGATTCTATATCAAGTGCTGTTTGACATGAAGAAAGATGTCAACGAACTTAAGAAGCTGGTACACGACATCATGGGAGGCAAGATGCCAATCGAGATGCCGGAAGAGCCGGCGGCTTATCCCCATCCGATCCATACTGTTCATCCGGTTCCTTCTATTCAGGAAGCCGAAGCAGTGGAAGAGGAGGAGAGCATGTCGCTGGAAGAAGTCGAGAAAGAGATGATCCGAAAGGCCTTGGAGAAACATAACGGTCGCCGTAAGAATGCCGCTGCCGACCTGAAGATATCGGAACGGACACTTTACAGGAAAATAAAAGAATATAATCTGGAATAAAAGATGTTGAAGATTAATAAGATATGGCTTTTCTGCCTGATCGGGCTGATTGTGACGGCTTGTTCGATCTCCTATAAGTTTAATGGAGCTTCTATTGATTATACGAAGGTCAAGACGATCACGATCAAGGATTTCCCAAACCAGGCTCCGTTAGTCTATCCGCCCCTTTCGCAAAAGTTTACGGAAGCATTGAAGGATATTTATATCCGTCAGACCCGTTTGCAGTTGGTGGGGAGCAACGGCGACTTGGACCTGGAGGGGGAAATTACGGGCTATGACCTGACTCCTATGGCTGTAAAAGAAGATGCTTATGCCTCGCAGACCAAGTTGACGATTACGGTTCGGGTTCGTTATGCCAACCGGGTGAATCCGGATGAGGATTTTGAGCAGAGCTTTTCGGCATACCGTGAATTCGATGCGACTCAGATGTTGCAACAGGTACAGGACCAGTTATCGGAAGAGATTATTGACGAGCTTGTCGATCAAATTTATAATGCAACGGTTGCCAACTGGTAATAATGAAAGCTGCTGATCTATATCGACTAATGGAGAGCCCGGCCCTGCTGACTGAGGATACACTTCAGCAGTTAAAGCAGATCGTCGATGAATTCCCATATTTCCAGATTGCCCGGATGCTTTACCTGAAGAACCTGGCGGTCTTGAACGATATACGTTTTGGCGCAGAATTGAAGAAGATGGCAATCTATGTCCCTGACCGTAGGAAGTTGTTCACCCTGATAGAAGGTGAACGGTTCGGTTTGCAGCTCCAGTCAGCGAAAGAGGAAAATCCAACCCGTGAAGATGCCTTTTCACTGATCGATGCTTTCCTGTCCAATCGTGAGGAGGAAGAACCGAAGACGGATGCGTCTCTTCTGTTCCAGCCGTCCGTTTCGTCGGATTACATCTATTGGTCATTGACGAAGGAAAACGGGCAGGTGGAGGAAAAAGAAGAGGAAGAAGAAGTCCGTTTGCAGCATCACGATCTGATCGATTCTTTTATAAAAAATGAAGAACAGCGGACTCCCGGCAGTGGTCTGAACCTGGATATGGAGACAACCGGAGCACCTGTTCCCGGAAATCTGGCGGAGTTGGAGGAGAACCAGCATAAACCTCTGGATGACTCCTATTTTACGGAAACATTAGCTCATATTTATGTAAAACAGAAGCGATATGAGAAGGCATTGCAAATAATTAAAAACTTAAGCTTGAAATATCCAGAAAAAAATGTTTACTTTGCAGACCAAATCAGATTTCTGGAAAAGTTGATTATTAACACTAAAAAATAAAACAAAGATGTACGTATTTATTTCTATCTTAATCCTGATCGCATCTATACTATTGATCTTGATTGTATTGATTCAGAACTCGAAAGGTGGAGGTCTGGCTTCAGGATTCTCTTCTTCCAACCAAATTATGGGGGTACGCAAAACCACAGACTTTCTTGAAAAAGCAACCTGGACTCTTGCCGGCACTGTTGTTGTTTTAAGTATTGTGATTACTGCTTTTATTCCGAGAGCTCAGCACACGAATCAGTCTGAAATCAAAGAACAGATAAATAATGCCGTAACAATCGATCCGAATACGGTTGCTCCTGACTTTGGCACTGCCCAGCAACCTGCGACAGCTCCCGTTTCTTCTTCTGAAGAAGAAGCTCCAGCTAACTAATAGAAAACGGATTTTCGATATAATGAAGAGGTTTCCTGCAACAAGGATGCCTCTTTTTTTGTTTTGTTTGATAGAATTATCGATAAGTGGATAGAATTAATTTATCATGGACGATACATATTTCTTCGTATCTTTGTCGTTACAGGCGGATAGGCCTGTCTTAAATCGTAAACAAATATGGACATGATTAACTTTGATGGATTGTTGATAGGTATTGCTACCTTTTTGATTATCGGGCTTTTTCATCCGGTTGTGGTGAAAGCGGAATATTATTGGGGCACGAAATGCTGGTGGATCTTTCTTGTTTTGGGAATAGCGGGAACTGTCGCTTCCCTGCTGGTTGAAAGCGTTTTCGTCTCGGCTATCTGTGGCGTCTTTGCCTTTTCCTCTTTCTGGACGATAAAGGAAGTTTTCGAGCAGGAAGAGCGCGTCTTGAAAGGCTGGTTTCCAAAGAATCCCAAACGTACTTATCCGGAGCAAAAGCCTTAATCAGGATTTTCAAGCAGAAGAACTGGTTACGATATCTTACCGACACTGCCTAAAACCAATCCTCAGGTAACCGGTAGACTAAGCCGTTTCATGCCATCAACTAAGTCAAAACACCCCAGAAACTAAATGATAACATATCGTAAAGTATCTGTTGGTAGTTACTATTTATAGACGATACGTAGTACTACCAATAGACGATATGTGGTACTACGTATCGTCTATTGGTAGTACTACATATGAATAATATGAAGTATGTCTTGAATTAGTTTACTATGACTTTTAAGATAGTTTACGGTATGTTACGGATCAGTTGCTCCATGAGAACAGGCGATAGTGTCGGGGCTTTTTATGTATTTCCGTACATTTCAGGAAAGACTGAACCAACTTCAGATATTATCCGTACCTTTGTCACGTTAAATATTATTCGTATGAAAACAAAGAAAAAAGATTCATTTATGGATTACATCAAAGCGAACCGAAAAGGAAGTAGGGAAGCGGAGATTGAGAATCACGGTCATCCGGTCAGTTTCAACCGGGTACATGTATCGAAAAAGGTTTATAACCGTAAAAGAGATAAGGCAGATGCCCGGAGGCATCTGCCTTATTTGTACATTGTCGTTTGCGACAATTAGTGCTGGTGGTTGTGTACCGGATATTTTTCCTTAAACCACTCAACCAATTTTCCGTCTTTGAAACTTAACAGGTAATACCCTTCCGTATTTTCAGTCATGGAAGCTGTCTTGTAGCTGATGGTTTCGATCGAACCTTCGGAGGTCATGCGGGCACCTGCCGATTCGAAATCTTTTCCCAATATGGAGATCACTTTCTTTTTGGTCATGCCTAATTCGATGTCTTTCATCTTGCTATCCATTTGATAGGGTTGCATGAGCGTTCCGCAACTTGTCAGCAGGAATGTGGCCAGTAGTACATACAGCCATTTCATCTTTTTCATATATCCTTGTTTTTGTAGTTAGTAAACACAATGACAAAAGTAGTGATATTCATTGAAGAAAGGAGTGTTTTTACTTCAATATCTTTAGAAAATGAAAGATGAAACCAATCAAGGGGGGCAAGTCATATACATATATGGCATCTTCAGTGTCTCCGTCTACGGCATATAGTTTCTTTTCTTTTTCGGATATCGTCCCAATAGATGATGGATGGATCCTTCCAAAGAAATGTAAATAAATGCAGACTGCCAAATAAAAAAAGAGGAAAACCTTTCGATTTTCCTCTTCTTGAGAGCGGAAGACGGGGCTCAAACCCGCGACCCTCAGCTTGGAAGGCTAATGCTCTATCAACTGAGCTACTTCCGCAATTAATTTGTGGGCAGTGATGGATTCGAACCACCGAAGGCGAAAGCCAGCTGAGTTACAGTCAGCCCCATTTGGCCACTCTGGTAACTGCCCCCGTTATTTTCAATTGCAGTGCAAAGGTACGATTATTTTTGAAACCTGCAAGCGTTTAGGCAGAAAAATTTACCATTTTAAGAGCTGTTACTGCCGCTTCATCTCCTTTGTTTCCGTACTTGCCACCTGCACGGTCTTCGGACTGTTGCATAGTGTCTGTCGTTAACAAGCCGAAAATGAACGGAATATCGTACATAAGATTTAATTCTGTAATGCCATGCGTAACGCCTGAACAGACATAATCGAAATGAGGAGTATCGCCTCTTACGACGCAGCCCAAAACGATAACGACATCCACTTCTTTTGTTTCAGCCATTTTTTTTGCGCCAAAAGTCAGTTCGAAGCTGCCTGGTACTCGTTTTACAAATATGTTTTCGGCTTTGACACCATGTTTTTCCAATGTGTTGCAGGCGCCTTCCAATAGCTTTTCGGTGATGTGCTTGTTCCATTCCGCTACGACGATTCCGACAGTCACTTCCGATCCGTCAGGAACGCTGTTAAAGTCGTACTCCGATAAATTCTGATAAGCTGTTGCCATATTTTTTGTTCTTAAAAGAAGAGGATGCCTTGTTTGACGAGACATCCTCTTATATGATTATAATAATGTGTATACGTTATTTGTTCAATGCCGAAGCACGGGTGATATATTTGTCGATATCGGAAGCTTCCATTGAATTGAAGTATTTTTCCTTAATTGTCGTGTATGCCTTAACAGCATCGCCATATTGTTTCAAGCTTTCATAAGCGATACCGGCTTTCTTCAGGTAAGTCGGGCTGATCACTTCGTTGCTTGCCTGCTTGGCTGCTTTTTCGAAATAGCTGATACCTTCTTTTACGTTGCCCATATTTACATAGCAGTCACCGATCAGGCCCGTGATAGCCGGTGAGATCATGTCGTCGCTGCCGCTGAAAGATTTCAGCAGATCCAATGCTTTTTCATTGTCGCCCATCTTGAAATAGCAGATACCGGCATAAGCCTTTGCCAAGTTACCGGCCGATGTGCTTCCGTATTGGTCGATGATAGCTTCGAATCCTTCATAATCCGCACCGTTTCCGTTCAGTGCCAGGTTGAAAGAGTCTTTTGCAAAATATTGTTCGCCTTTGAACATAGCTGCTGCGGCTTTTTTCTCCTGCGGAATCAAATATCCGTGCTTGATACCCAAAACAGCTCCAACAACGAGAGCGAGTGCTATAATACCATAAATGATTTTCTTTGAATTGTTTTCAATGAACTGCTCCGATCTCGAAACAATTTCTTCGACCTCTAACTCTTTGTTGGTGTCTTTTTCCTTAGTAGCCATAATGTTTTATAGTTGTTATTATTTTATCACTGTTTTATGCCTGTGGCAATTCAAGTCGCAAAAGTAGTTTTTTTTACTGAGAAAATCTATACTTAGAAGTATATTTTTTAATTTTGTGCAACTAATATAGCGTGGATGATACTTAAAAAGCTTTCTATACTCAATTATAAAAACATTCTCCAGGCAGAAGTTTCTTTCTCTCCCGAAATAAATTGTTTTTTCGGGAATAACGGAATGGGAAAGACCAATCTGTTGGATGCCGTTCATTATCTCTCTTTTTGCAAAAGCTATATCAATACGCCCGATTCCCAGCTGATCAACAACGGTCAGGATATGTGCGTGTTGCAAGGTAACTATGACTATGAGGGGCGTGAAGAGGAGATCTTTTGTGCTATCCGTCGCCGGCAGCGGAAACAGTTCAAGCGGAATAAAAAAGAGTATGACAAACTGTCGGAGCATATCGGTCTGTTGCCATTAGTGATGGTTTCGCCAGCCGATTCGGAACTGATACAAGGCGGGAGCGAAGAACGTCGCCGCTTTCTTGATGTGATTATTTCGCAGCAGGACAAGCCTTATCTGCATGCGTTGATACAATATAATAAAGCCTTGCTTCAGCGGAATTCGCTGTTGAAGGACCAGTGTACCGACGCTTCCCTTTATGAAGTGCTGGAAATGCAGCTGGACATGTACGGCCGGATGGTGTACGAGAAGCGGCAGATGTTGGTGAATGATTTTATCCCGATCTTCAACGAATATTACCAGACGATCTGCCGTTCGACCGAACAGGTCGGTTTGCGGTATATCTCCCAGCTGGAGAAGGGGAGCCTGGCGGATATGCTGGCTGCCAATCGGGAACGTGACCGCATACTCGGTTATACCTCGACCGGTATTCACAAGGATGAACTGGAGATGACGTTGAACGGCCACCTGATCCGCCGTGTCGGTTCGCAAGGTCAGAACAAGACGTATTTGATTGCCCTCAAGTTGGCTCAGTATGTGTTTCTTTCCTGCAGGGGGCAAGCGCGTCCGATCCTTCTGTTGGACGATATTTTCGACAAGCTGGATGCCGACCGGGTGGAGCAGATCGTCAAGCTGGTGAGCGGCGACCAGTTCGGGCAGATTTTCATTACTGATACGAACCGGAAATATTTGGACGCCATCCTGCAATCGATCAATCACGGCTACGCTCTGTTCAGGGTCGAACAGGGTGAAGTGCAACCGATGGAGGATGCGGAATGATGCACCGGAATGCACAGACGTTGGGCGATGCGATCCGGGAGTTTTTCGAGGATAATGCTGAGTTGAGGGGGAAGATACTGGAAATCCGTGTCATACGGGCTTGGGGCGAGATACTGGGGCCGATGGTCGCTCAGTACACTCGTAATATATATGTAAAAGACAAAGTGCTGTATGTATCCCTCACTTCTTCCGTCTTGAGAAGTGAATTGGTGCTGTGCCGGGAACGTCTGGTGAAGAGCCTGAACGATTATGCCGGTTCGGAAGTTATACAAGATATAGTTATCAGATAAAAGAGTTGAATCATTATGGATGCAAAAAAGATAGAAGAAGTTCCGTTTGAAGAGGTTTATGAAGTGGAAAAGTATGGTACATACTATTCTGAAAATAAATTCTGGCAAAAAGTACAACGGGTTGCAAAGAAAGTCGGTGCGACGGTGATACGCCCTGTCTTCCAGCTTTATTATCTGCTGCACGATAAAGATGTTCCGTTACAACATAAGGCTTATATCATAGGAGCTTTAGGCTATTTTATTCTGCCGTTCGACCTGATACCGGAAGGTCTTCTTCCGGTGATCGGCTTTACTGACGATGTAGCCGTGATGGGACTTGTCCTGAAAATCGTGAAGGATAGCATCACACCGGAGATAAGAGCCAAGGCGGATGCTAAGGTTATGGAGCTGTTGCAAACGGATAAGATCTGAATCACAATATTTCTTTTTCAGTTATGATCAAGTCCATTTTCCGGTCGAACGGCTCGGCCGGAATCTGATCCTTTAACTGGAAGTCATAGCAGATTCCGATTTTAGGAACATCCAGTGTCGAAAGCAGTCGGTCATAAAATCCTTTTCCCCGTCCGAGGCGGTTATGCTGGCGGTCGAAGGCGACACCCGGAACAATGATCAGGTCTATTTCGCTTTCCGGTACGGCTTCACAATCTTCGCTTGGTTCCAATATCCCGAAAACACCCGTTTTGAGTGATTCTTTTCCTGCATACAAGAGCAATTGAAGATCATTCCCTTTTATAAGAGGGAGCAATAATCTCTTTTTCCGGTACCATTTTTCGATCAGTCCGGCAGTCTGCACTTCGCCGGGGATGGCATGGTATAGTGCAATGCACGAAGCTTGCTGGAAGAGGTCTGTCTCTTCCAACTGGTCCATTATCTTAGCAGAGAGATCCAGCAATGTAGTCTTCGTATATGATCTCTTTAAGGAAGCCATATCCTCTCGAAACGTTTGTTTGGCTTTGCGCAATTCCATTGGGCGTATTGTTTTTGTTCTCCAGTACCGGGAATGATTTGCCTTCGTTCAGGACTTTGACGGCGCGTTTCAGCGTGATGTCATCGTTCTGGAATATTGGATAGAAGCCGGCTTCGTCGAAGAAGTTACGGACGATGTAGGCCTGGATCTGTTTCTCGATCAGTTTGCCTGATATGTTGATCAGGTGCGGACGTTTCTTGATCCCTTTTGCTGCGGCATAATTGGTGAAATCGGAAAGCAGCGGTTGTTGTTGCAGGTATTTGTGTAAGTCCTGATAGGTCTTGAAAGAAGCTAACTTGTCGTAATTGCGATCCGAGTATTCGAGTGCATATAGGTTCAGCATTCCGGAATTGACTACGTTGGAGAAATAGGAAGTCACACCGCTTGTGTCACGCGGGATGAAGATATCCGGCATGATACCGCCGCCGCCGTAAACGGGGCGTCCCATCACGGTTTCGTATTTTTCGCTGTTGTTCAGCTTGATGCTGTCGGCAGAATCAAATTCACCGTGCATGAAACGTTGGTAGATGTCCTGTTCGTATTCGCTGTCTTTACCCAGTTCGTACTTTTTCTGGATACAACGTCCAGACGGCGTGTAATAGCGTGCGATCGTCAGGCGGATTTCCGAACCGTCGCTTAACTGGATCGGCGACTGGACCAAGCCTTTTCCGAAAGTACGGCGGCCGATAATCAGCCCGCGGTCATTGTCTTGGATAGCTCCGGAGAAGATTTCACTGGCGGAAGCCGAGAACTCGTCTGTCAAGACTACAATCGGAGCATCCTGGCAAGTACCTGTGCCGTTCGTATAGACATCGTTGCGCGGGAATGCTTTTCCTTCCGTGTATACGATCAGGCGGCCTTCCGGCATGAATTCGTTTACCATATTGATGGCGGCATCCATATAACCGCCCGTGTTACCGCGAAGGTCGATCACGAATGAGGTACAGCCTGCCTGTTTCAGCTTGGCGATTGCCGTGATAAATTCATTATAAGTGGTACGGCCGAATTTGCTTACCTTGATGTAGCCGATTCCTTTGCTTACCTCGTAAGACACGTCGACCGAACTGACGGGGACATCGCCGCGCGTCACGTCGAAATACAACAGTTCCGGTTCGTTTTTACGTTTTATGCCTAACTTGACCGTACTGTTCTTCGCACCACGCAGAGTCTTCATGATGACTTCCTGGTCACTTTTGTTGCCGGCATACAGGGAGTCGTTGATCGTGATGATACGGTCGAAGGGCTTCAAGCCGGCCTTCTCTGAAGGTCCCCCCGGAATGACGTTGATAACCAGGATGGTATCGGTCTGCATATTGAATGAAACCCCGATGCCGCTGAACGATCCTTCCAGGTCTTCATTTGCCCGTTGGGCGTCCTTTGCCGGTATATACACGGAATGCGGGTCCAGTTCGCTGAAGACCTTAGGAATGGCATCTTCCACTAATTGTTTCATATCGACTGTATCGACATACTGTTCGTCGATAATGTCGAGGATGGCATTGATTTTATTTCCACTGGAATAAATATGCCTCTTTCCTTGTGTCAGTCTGAGGTAATGATTCCCTACAAATATCCCGAGAGCAATACTTAATGCTATAATCACAGGCAACCATACGGCCAGCCTTTTATTCTTGTCCATAAAACGTATCTTTAGTCGTTTATTTCTATATAATCTATAATAACACCGGCGCGACGTAATAGGTTGCAACCATCTTCCACCCTATATTTTTCAGAGTATACCACCCGCTTGATCCCAGACTGGATGATGAGCTTGGCACATTCGATGCAAGGGGCGGAGGTGACGTAGATCGTTGCACCTTTGCTGCTGTTGGACGAAGCGGCCACTTTCGTAATGGCATTGGCTTCCGCATGCAGAACGTAAGGTTTGGTGACATTGTGTTCATCTTCACAAACATTCTCGAAACCGGATGGCGTACCGTTATATCCGTCAGAAATAATCATTTGGTCTTTTACTATCAGTGCCCCAACCTGGCGTCTCTTGCAATACGAATTTTCCGCCCATACGGTCGCCATCCTGAGATAGCGTTTGTCCAATTCGAGTTGCTTTTCCTTCTTATCGCACATCGTCTTCTGTTTTTTATATACCTTATTATATAACAGCAGGCAAAGGTACATATATTTGGGATAAATGGAATAGGTTCGAAGTTTTTTTGTGTCGGCAAGTGTGATAAAATTATATACTGGATAACCGTGGCCGGATGCTGGTGTAATTTGATCGGAGCCGAATGCAGATAATCCGGCGGTTTCTCCGCATCTTACTCAAAAAGATTGCCGAAGCAGGAGGAGAGATCGTCTTGCAGGGAATGTCTTGGTTCGGATTGCATAGTCATTGTTCGGACTATATTTGTTTCGAAATCGACGACTGAAACAAGAAACTAATTCGTAATTTTAAAGCTAAAGCCAATATGGAAGTACCGGCTGATTTGGGCATTAACCTGATTGGAAGTCTGAGCCGAATGCGTGCCGCGTTGTCATTTCGGATTGTTGGGTCGCAATTTGGGGATGATAATGAAACCTCTCACTTAAGTCTTGTCTGTCCCGATAGTGGAGATAAGAGTTTGTTAACCTTGTATTAACCTGAAATATAATTATTATGACTGATAGGAAGTTTTACCTATATAGCTTGTTCCTATTGTCGGTGTTGTTGGGAGGATGATGAAGTGGGAAGAACGCTAAGAACTGAAATGAACGATGCCTTTTTTGAGTATGCCGGAAGTGAATTGGCCGTTATCGAGATTACTGCCGGTCTACGGCAATTGGACGAGGAAAAAGGTTTCAGTGCTTCTTTTGTGGACAACTATGGTTATCCGGTTTGGAATGAATCTAAAATCATACCGATCGATTCGGAGGAGGCGCTTGTCGTGTTGCCGGTCAAATCTCGTCATGAGAATAAGATTCCGGCATTGTGGATATTTTTGGCTCATGACAATGTCGTCTCGAATGTGGTGCTGACGAAAGAAATGGCTGGTAATTCGGGGATGGACTGGGAATGGGGGTTTGATTATTTCACTCAGAAGATGTATCCTGAAACAAGTAGTTCGAAATTGCTGGAACGAATATTACAGTACGCATGATTTCGAGATGATCGACCATATCGACCATCCCGCCAATACGACAATCGATGAGATTTATGTATATAATCAACAAAGTTGGGGTGGAGGCGGAACGACAGGGACAAGTCCATTCGGGAAAACACCAGAGGAACGTTTTGGCCGTGCTTGTAAGATCGGCGATGGAATCATGGAGGAATATAAAGGAACTTTGATATCGGCAGTGGATTATTTCGCGACGACTCCTCTTTATAGCGATTTGTACGGAATATTGGCTACGCGGGTTACAAAGATCACATTTCAAGTGGATCCACTTATAGGGACTCCGGCTCGATATGATGGGAAAACGAATACGATTTCTTTTCGGACAGTAACTGATATCATAGACTATAATACGAATGAAGAATTGGTTCATGCAGCTCAAAAGGTCATGTATGGAAGTAAAATGACGAATGATATCAAGAATTTTGAATTTGAGGCGAAGGTTATACAGGATATAGTTTCTGAACGATTGGGGTTTAGGCCTTTTAGAGGGAATTGGGGGTTGTCGGATTCTTTTGCTTCTGAATATGAGGATTTTATTGAATTGTTAGGAGCTAAAAAAGAATTGACGGAAAAAGATCTACAAGTATATTTTGAGTTATTGTCTGATTGGTCCAATCCGGAATACAAAGGGGATATAGAATTTTCGATATTACCGATATTACTTATGACTTATATTGTTTTTTAATAAAATATTTACAATGAAAAAAATATTATTATCCATAGTTGCTTGTTTAAGTTTAACAGGAGAACTTCTGGCACAGAAAACTTCTGATTTTACTTATTTTCAGGTTGTTAGCGTGTTGAATAGTGGTAAGGTGGTTTTAGAACCTTTTTCTTCACCAAAACGTGTAGGTCCTATTGGAAATTATGATTCGACTCCAGAAAATAATCGAGGATATCGTCTTTATCGAATGAGAGTTAAGAATTTACTTGAAATGTATTGCAAAAGTCGGAACTGGTTCCCTAAAAAGGAATGGTTGGAAAAATATAATCTTAGTTATACATTCTATTTTGATAGAGAAATGAAAATTTTTTCATATAAAATATCTGTTAATTCGGACGTTTTTACAGAAATATCAGAAAAACAATTGAAAGATATAGGTGAATATTTTATGGAAGAGCTGGATCTTCATCCTTATTTCTGTATAGCGGAAGACAAAAAAAGTTCTTTTACTTGGTCTGAAGTCGGATTTTCTTTTAAGATATTATTTATGCCAATTTTGTGATGGTATTTTCCGGCGGAAGATACGAAATCCATGCCTACAGAACTTTTTTGGTATGTGAATGAAAAGTTGTGACTTATGAAAAAAATAGTATGTCTATTAGTATCGTATGTTATTTTGGGTTTGGGTGTGGCATTCGCTCAAGAAATAACGTCGTTGCAGTATTTTAAAGTAAAAAAAGAAATATCCGGCCGAATGCGGCTGATAGTGCCTGATTCTCCGGAATTGGTCGGTCCATGCGGTGCTTGTGTGGAAAAGGTGGATTACCGGACAATACGCGAAAAAGTGCGGTCTGTATTAAAGGCATACTGTCAAGAAAATAATTGGTTCCCTACCGAGGACTGGCTGGAAAAGTATGCTCCCTTGTATATGATTTATTTCGATAAGGATATGAAAATTATTTCGTACGATATTTCAGTCTCTTCGGAAACTTTTTCTCAAATGACGGAAAATCAGTTGAAGGAGATGGGAACTTATTTGGTCGAAAATTTAGATTTGGGTTCGTATTATCGTATGGATTCATGTAATTCTGCGACTTCCTCCTGGGCGGCCTGTGTTGTCGGCTTGAAGTTGCTGTCGGAATAATATCGATATGTGTCCTGCCGGTATTGCTTATGACTCATATTGTTTATTTGATAAAATCCGTTCTTCATTATCGGATTATTGTCAAAAAAATGATTGGTATCCAGATAAAAAAGGTTGAAGGATGATCCTCCTCTTTATAGTTTTTATTTTGATAAGGATATGAAAGTGATATCGTATAGAATTTTAGTGTTTTCAGACATTTTTTTATTGATGGATGAAAACCGGTTAAGGAAAATCGGTGAGATTGTAGCGAAGGTCTTAGACGATAATTTGAGTTCGTATTATCATATAGATTGGGATAAGTCGCCTTCATTTGGTTGATTGCGCTTTTATTTGTCACTGCGTATTTTTCGTACGATAGATTTTAAATAAAACCGGGGTGTATGAAAAAGATATTATTTCTGTTGGTACTATTTGTTTGGGGGAGTGTGACATTCGCTCAAGAAATACCTGAATTTAAATTCTTTAAAATATATGGAGATTTGAATGGCGAAAGCGTCTTGTTGGAAACACCGAATCCTCCTAAACTCGTGGGTGTACCAGGAATTGTAGTTGAAAAGCCTGGCTGGAGCGGCATATTTTTATCTACAGATTTTACTTTGATAAGGAATTGAAACTGTTGTCATATCAAATATGGGTTCCGAGGGAAATCTTTTTGTACATGGATGAAAAACGATTAAAAGATGTTGGCGATTGCATCGGGGCTGTTTTAAATGATAATTTAGGTTTGTATTATGAGACTTATACCGGGAATGGTACTTCTGCCGACTGGACAAATTTTTGTTTGACATTGAGGAATATACTAAGAACCGATTAGGAAGAAAGGATCACTTTCATGAGAGGGTAAATGTGTCAAGGCCGTCTTGACGCATTTACCCATATTTTTGCATCTTGTTTTGTCATCAGCGTATTATCCCGTTCCTTTTCAACAGGGCGCCGATTTCTGCATCTTTTCCCCGGAAACGTCTGTACAGGATATCCGGATCTTCGGTGCCGCCTTTCGAGAGGATGTTTTCACGAAAAGAACGGGCTGTCTCCCGGTTGAAGATTCCCGTCTCTTTGAAGACCGAGAAAGCATCGGCATCCAAGACTTCCGCCCATTTATAGCCGTAATAGCCGGCTGAATATCCCCCAGAGAAAATGTGCCCGAAACTGCTGCTCATCAAGGTTCCGGTAACTTCCGGGACGATCACGGTCTGCTTCCAGGCCTCCTTCTCGAAAGCGATTACATCCCCGCCGAACGGCTCTGTCCGGGTATGCCAGGCCATATCCAGAAAACCGAAGCTCAGTTGACGGCAGCAGGCGTATCCTACGTTGAAATTAGCGGCGTCTATCAGTTTTTGTACTAATTCTTGCGGGATTTTTTCTCCGGTTTGGTAGTGGATGGCGATCTGATCCAGAAACTCTTTCTCTGTCAGCCAGTTTTCCATCAGTTGGGAAGGAAGTTCCACAAAGTCGCGATAGACGTTCGTACCGGAAAGGCTCGCGTATGATCCTTCTGCAAACATGCCGTGCAGGGCATGTCCGAATTCATGTAACAGTGTGTTGACTTCGTCGAAAGTCAATAAAGAAGGCTTCGTCTCGGTCGGACGCGTGAAGTTCATCACGATAATGATTTGCGGCCGGCTGTCTTCGCCGTCTCGATCCCGGTATTGTTCCTTTATATTGTTCATCCAGGCTCCCGACTGTTTTCCGTCGCGCGGATGGAAGTCTGTATATAATATGGAAAGAAACTTCCCGTCGGCATCGTAGACTTCGTATGCCTCTACTTCGGGATGATAAACCGGAATCTCTTTGTTTTCTTTAAAAGTGATGCCGTATAATTGCGTGGCCAGGCCGAACACGCCTTTCTTTACATGGTTCAGTTCGAAATAGGGACGCGTCATTTCATCGTTCACGTTGAAACGGGTATCTTTCAGCTTTTCGGAATAATAACTCCAATCCCAGGGCATGATGGTTATGTTTTCTTTTTCCGTTACCGAAGCGAATCCTTGCACGGCCTCGTATTCGCTTCGCGCAACCGGCTTGTATGCCTCCAGTAGCTCGTTCAGCAATTTATAGACGCGTGCGGGAGTTTTGGCCATCGTATGTTTCAATTTGTAGTCGGCATAGTCGGCATGTCCCATCAGCTTGGCGATTTCCAGGCGGATGTTGACGATTTTCCGTATGATTTCCTTATTGTCGTATTCATCCCCTTTGTTGCCCACGCTCATGTATTCCCGGTACATCTTTTCCCGCAACCCGCGCAGAGCTGAGTAACGCATGAAGGGCACGTAGCTTGGGGCCGAGAGATTGAATAGCCATCCGGTTTTTCCTTTTTCTTTAGCCCTGAGCGCGGCGGCTTCGCGTATGCTTTCCGGTAGTCCTTTCAGCTCGTCTTCTTTTGTCAGCAACAGTTCGTAGCGGTTCTTATCCTTCAATGCGTTCTGATCGAACGTGAGGGAAAGAAGGCTTAACTCGGAACTGAGTTTGCGATATTTTTCTTTTTCTTCGGGTCCGAGTGCGGCGCCACGTACACAGAAAGCTTCGAATGTCTTTTCCAGCAAGCGTGTGTCTTCCGTCGGGAGGCGTAGCTTTTCTATTTGTTCGTAGACACTTTTTACCCGTGCGAACAGTTTTTCGTTCAAATAAATATTATTGGAACTTTCCGACAATTTGGGTGATACTCGTTGTGAGATATTCATCATCTCGTCGTCTGCTTCTGCGTTCAATACGTTGAAGAAGGTCGAGCTGACTTTATCCAGTAGCTTACCGCTACGTTCGAGCGCTACGATTGTATTTTCGAATGTTGGAAGTTCCGTATTGTTGGCAATGGCCTGAACTTCCTCGTCCAATTGCTGGATTCCTTCGTCGAAAGCAGGTTCGTAATGTTCTGTTTCGATCCGGTCGAACGGGGGAGTTTCGAATGGAGTCCGATAAGTTCCGAAAAAGGGGTTTTCGCTATTTTGCTTCATGTCCTTTAGTGTTGATTTATTATATAACAAAGGTACGGAATAATCGGCAAATAAAAATGCATTGATTTTCGGGCGATGTCAAACAATCGGAATTGAAAGTTTTTAACAGCTTGGTATGTGTTTGACAACACATATATCCACTTTGGCATATTTGTAACAGATTATCAATCAAACTGTTTTTAAATCGTAAAAAATGAAATTTCTAAATAAATATGAAAGTGAATTTGTTTTTTTATTTTTTAAGTGATACTTTTGGTCAAGATACAAAAGCAATTTATATGTTATCACGTTAAAGCATAAACTTAAAACCAAATTAAAAATATGAGTTATCTTAAATTTGACAAGACTCTTATGACGAACCTGGAAGAAGCGCTGCCAAGAGAAATTCTTCGTACGAATCGTTCGGGAGCCTACCATTGTACAACTATCGTTGATTGCAACACAAGAAAATATCACGGATTACTTGTGATTCCGGTTCCGGAACTGGATGATGAGAATCATGTATTGTTGTCGTCATTGGATGAAACTGTCATACAGCATGGTGCTGAATTTAACTTGGGGCTTCATAAGTATCAGGGGGATAATTACAGTCCGAAAGGTCATAAGTACATTCGTGAGTTCGAGTGTGAGAAAGTTCCTACGACGATCTATCGTGTAGGAGGTGTTATTCTAAAAAAAGAGAAGTTGTTTGTCCATCATGAGAATCGGATCTTGATTCGTTATACGTTGCTGGATGCCCACTCGGCAACAACATTGCGTTTACGTCCGTTTTTGGCGTTTCGCAGTGTACGCGAATATACACACGAGAATGCTCAGGCCAGTCGCGAATATCAGGTTGTGTCGAATGGTATCAAAACTTGCATGTATCCGGGCTATCCCGAATTGTATATGCAACTGAACAAAAAGAATGAATTTCATTACCAGCCTGATTGGTATCGGGGTATCGAATATCCGAAAGAGCAGGAGAGGGGCTATGATTTTAACGAGGATTTGTATGTTCCCGGATATTTTGAAGTCGAGATAAAAAAAGGTGAAAGCATCGTCTTTTCCGGTGGGGTTTCTGAAATAGGAACTCGTTCGTTGAAAAAGACATTTGAGGACGAGGTTGAAGAACGTACACCTCGCGATACTTTCCAGCATTGTCTGGTCAATGCCGCACATCAGTTCCTGAATAAGCAGGAAAACGAATTTTATATTTTGGCCGGTTATCCGTGGTTCAAATGTAGGGCACGCGATTTGTTTATTTCTTTGCCAGGGTTGACTTTGGCTATCGATGAGGTCTCCAAGTTTGAAATGGTAATGGAAACGGCCCGTAAGGCGATTTATAATTTTATCCGAAATGAACCGAGACGGATCAAAATTTATGAAATGGAGCATCCCGATATCTTGCTTTGGGCTGTTTGGTGTATTCAACAATATGCTAAAATGGTTTCACGTGAAGCATGCCGCGAGAAATATGGTTTATTGTTGGAAGATATCATGAAGTTCCTCTGCCAGGATAAACATCCGAATCTGGTTCTGCATGATAATGGATTGCTTTATACGTATGGAACGAATAAGGCTGTTACATGGATGAACTCGACAGTTAACGGACATCCCGTTATTCCGCGTACTGGATATATAGTTGAAGTCAATACATTGTGGTATAACGCTTTGCGGTTTGTGAGAGAATTGTCGGGTGAGGTCGGAAATAATGCTTTGGCTGAATCTTTGGGGGCTTTGGCTGAGAAAAGCGGGAAGTCGTTTGTCAATGTGTTCTTGAACGAGTATGGCTATTTGCTCGATTACGTTGATGGTAACATGATGGAGTGGAGCGTGCGTCCGAATATGATATTTGCCGTGGCATTTGATTATTCGCCTTTGAATTCCAGCCAGAAAAAAGGTGTGCTCGATATTGTGACGAAAGAGTTGCTTACTCCTAAAGGACTCCGTTCTTTAAGTCCGAAAAGCGGTGGTTATAATCCTAATTATGTAGGTCCCCAGATCCAGCGTGATTATGCTTATCATCAAGGAACGGCCTGGCCTTGGCTGGCAGGTTTCTATTTTGAGGCATATCTTCGTATCTATAAGATGAGCGGTATAGGGTTCATCGAACGCTATCTGATCGGCTATGAAGATGAAATGTCGTCCCATTGTATCGGATCCATTTCAGAATTGTTTGATGGTAATCCTCCGTTCAAGGGGCGTGGGGCTATATCGTTCGCAATGAATGTCGCAGAAATATTGAGAATATTATACTTATTGAGCAAATATAACTATTGAAAGGAGGAGCCTGTATGAAAGTGTTAATGTTTGGATGGGAATTTCCTCCCAAAATATACGGTGGTCTTGCGGTTGCATCCTATGGTATTACTAAAGGTCTGAGTTTGCAGAATGATGTGGAGACAACTTTTTGTTTGCCGAAGCCTACCGGTGAAGAAGAAGGTTTCCTGAATATTATAGGTATGAACCAAGTACCTGTCGTATGGAGGGATGTCGATTATGATTATTTGAAGTCCAGGCTTCCCAATTTTATGACGCCGGAGCAATATTATGCTTTCCGTGACCATATCTATGCTGATTTCTCATATCTGAATGTAAATGATTTGGGCTGTATGGAGTTTGCCGGTGGGTATCCTGCTAACCTGCATGACGAGATCAATAATTTTTCGATTATAGCGGGTGTCGTTGCTCGCCAGCAGCAATTTGATATTATTCATGCCCACGATTGGTTGACATATCCGGCTGGTGTGCATGCAAAGATGGTGAGTGGAAAACCTCTTTGCATTCATGTTCATGCAACTGATTTCGACCGTTCACGCGGAAAGGTTAATCCGACTGTATATGCAACGGAAAAGAACGGTATGGATTATGCGGATTGTATTATGTGCGTATCTGAATTGACACGACAGACGGTTATCCGAGAGTATCATCAGGATCCGCGGAAATGTTTTGCCATGCATAATGCGGTTTATCCATTGTCGCAAGAACTTTTGGACATTCCTCGTCCGGAGCATAAAAAGGAGAAGGTCGTGACTTTTCTGGGACGTATCACGATGCAAAAAGGACCGGAATATTTTGTCGAGGCAGCAGCGCTTGTTTTGAAACGTACGCGTAATATCCGCTTCATTATGGCGGGGTCGGGTGATATGCTGGACGCTATGATTAATCTGGCCGCCGAGCGTGGAATTGCCGACCGTTTCCATTTTCCCGGGTTTCAACGTGGAAGGCAGGTATATGAAGCTTACAAGAACAGTGACGTCTTTGTGATGCCTTCTGTTTCCGAACCGTTCGGGATAGCCCCGTTGGAAGCCATGCAGTGCGGAACACCTTCCATTATTTCCAAACAGTCCGGTTGTGGAGAGATTCTCGACAAAGTGATTAAGACGGACTATTGGGATATTTATGCAATGGCTGACGCTATTTATTCGATCTGCACGAATCCGTCTTTGTTCGAATATCTTCAGGTGGAAGGAAAGAAAGAGGTTGATGGTATCACATGGGAAAAGGTCGGCTTGCGAATTCGCGCTCTTTATGAGAATGTCTTAAAGAATTACGGTAAATAATAAAACAACATTAGATATGAAAACAATCTGTCTTTATTTTGAAATACATCAAATTATACATTTGAAACGCTATCGTTGCTTTGATATCGGTACGGATCATTACTATTATGATGATTATGAGAATGAACGCAGTATCACGGAGATTGCAGAGCGTTCTTATATTCCGGCATTGACCGCTTTGCTTGAAATGGTAAAGAGCAACGGGGGAGCCTTTAAAGTCGCTTTTTCTATTTCGGGTGTGGCTTTGGAACAGTTGGAGATCTATTCTCCCGCTGTGATAGATTTGTTGCATCAATTGAATGATACAGGCTGTTGCGAATTTTTGTGTGAACCTTATTCCCACGGGCTTTCTTCTTTAGCTAATGAAGAATGTTTCCGTGAAGAAGTTTCCAGAATGAGTGCGAAGATCAAACAAGTTTTTGGACAAACTCCCAAGGTTTTCCGTAATTCCAGTTTGATTTATTCGAATGAGATCGGATCGGTTGTTGCAAGTATGGGATTTAAGGGGATTTTGACCGAAGGAGCCAAACATGTACTGGGATGGAAGAGCCCGCATTATGTGTATCATTGTGCCTATAATCCTAATTTGAAGATTTTGCTTCGTGATTTCAAATTGTCAGACGATATTAGTCTGCGTTTTTCAAATTCGGATTGGAGCGAATATCCGTTATTCGCAGATAAATATATCGGTTGGATTGCAGGTTTGCCGGAAGAAGAACAGGTTATCAATATTTTTATGGAGCTTTCTGCTTTGGGCATAGCACAGCCGTTATCTTCAAATATTCTGCAATTCATCAAGGCTTTGCCGGCTTGTGCGAAAGAAAAAGGTATTTCATTCTCGACCCCATTTGAAATCGTGACAAAGTTCAAGTCTGTTGATCAGGTTGATGTTCCTTATCCGATGTCATGGGCTGATGAAGAAAGAGATACAAGTTGTTGGTTGGGTAACGTGATGCAGCGTGAGGCGTTTAATAAGTTGTATAGTGTGGCTGGTCGTGTTCATTTATGTGATGATCGTCGTATCAAGCAGGATTGGGACTATTTGCAGGCAAGCAATAATTTCCGTTTTATGACGACCAAGAAAACCGGGATTTGGCTCAATCGTGGTATTTATGATTCTCCGTATGATGCATTTACCAATTATATGAATATATTAGGTGATTTTATCAGTCGTGTAGATGCCTTATATCCTGTAGAGATAGAGAACGAAGAATTGAATTCGCTTCTTACAACGATTAAGAACCAAGGTGAGGAGATTGAAAAGTTACAGAAAGAACTTGACAAGTATAAGAAAAAAGCAGCGAAAAAAGCGGCTGCTGAATAGAGGTAAAGTAATAAATAAAAACGGGGCTGTCTCAAAATGAACTTTGAGACGGCCTTTTTTGTGCCTGCCCAAAAATGTGGCAAGCCCTAACTTCGCTCAGCCAGAACTTGCCCGTGTCTCTAATTTTTTGTATCTTAGGGAACATATTTAGATATCTCAAAGATAATGTTTAAAGGTTACACATCCAACGATAATCTGCTTTTACCTCCATGTTTAGGCGATTTTATCCCCCGGAACGATCCGGTCCGGGTTGTTCACCGTATCATTGAACAGATAAACCTTGAAGAACTTTACCGTAAGTATTCCACTAAAGGCTGTTCTGCGTACCACCCACGCATGATGCTTCAGATTCTTGTCTATGCTTATTTGCGTAATATCTATTCCAGCCGTCGCATAGAAGAGTTCTCATCCTGAACTATATCTTCCACCAGTGTGCAGGTGATACCTCCACTTATCCCCTGCACATGGATGATTTCCATTCACTTTACGGCAGATACCCAGACGTGTCTGTCTGTGATGCCGGATACGGAAGTGAAGAGAATTATCTGTACGCTTTCCAACATGGCATTGAAACCTTTATAAAGTACAATTATTTTCATAAGGAACAGAAAAGAAGCTTCAAAAACGATCCGTTCTTGTCTGCCAACTTTTATTATAATGAAGAAACCGACGGCATGTACTGTCCGATGGGACAGAGAATGAAATGAAAAAAAGGCCATCTCTAGTTTGTTTTGAGACAGCCTCTTTTTTTATATCTGATAGATACTAAATAGTCGATCTGTTTATCTATATTCGATTGTTACGATACGCATTTCCATAGCGTCTTTGTCGATGCGAAGTTTTACACCGGAAGGTTTCAAATAGTTCTCAATAGCGACAGTGTATTCGCTTGTCTGTCCGTAGTAGTTAGTTGTCGTTCCTACTCTGCGCTGTACGGGGATAACGTTGATTTCCAAATCCTCATCCGGAGAGTTTTCTATGTGGGTTTTTAGCAGTTTTGCTATGTTTCCGAATGAATAGGTCCGGGTAGAAGCCACATAAGATCCCCGGTAAGAAGTGATGTTATTTTCTACATTATTATTTTTAAAGAATGTATCCATTGAATCTTTCGGGAGTATCAGCACGTTAGCCGGAGCTTCAAATGCGAATTTCCAGTCTTCTTGCGGAAGAGCTTTTAGAGAAAGGTCTACATTGCTGACAATACGTCCTTTGATAATCGGGGCAATGTCTTGTGCAGGAATTGTCAACCGGGTGTATACGCCTGCCGGACTTTTCAGATAAGCGATGCTATCGTTAGGTTCTAGCAAATGATCAATGTCTGTATTTTCGAATCTGTTCAACTGGATGACTTCGGATGTCGCACTGAATGTCTCCCAAGTTTGCACGATTGAATCTTGGTTGGCGGAACCTTTTACCGTATACTTATAGTAAATGTTCATTTGGGAACTTTCGATATTCAGAATGTTTCCTGTACCGTATGTATTTGTGACATAAATACCGGGAAAGAACTGATTGAACGTATTCTGGTCATTAAAAACTTCCGGAGTTTTGATTGTCGCGTCATAGAAACGTTGACCTACTTCCTGGGGCATGCGGATGGTTATTCTCGGTTGATAAGTCAGTACGTTGTTTGAATTTTTATCATTCCAAAGAGAGTCCGAAACACTTAGATCACGTGCCGTATATGTCTGCATACCTAATGATTTCTGCATATTGCAGTATTGTTCCGGATCGATATTCGTATAAAAATCTCTCGTTAGCGGAGTTGTTACTTCGTATAGTTGTGCACGCATCGGAGTTAGAGAATCACCTGTCCAGCTTCGGCTATAATATATTTTAAATTCGACCGAATCTATTATGCCGTTGTAGGGTGTATACCTGAACCGGAAATTTTCCGGACAGTAGAACTGGCACATAAAATCAGACTTCAGGTTTCCGTACAAAGGATCGTATATTTCCCCTAATGAACCGTAAATTGTCCGGGCATAGACAGAATCAGTCTGTAATGTTTTTGCTTTCATGTAAAATGTGTCCGCATATACCAGCGGTCTGTCATTCTCCGGTTGAATACCTGTTCCTACCTGCGTCAAATCATCATTACACCCGCTCAGAATTGAGATCCCGAGACTCAGGCCAAGTATAAAAAGCTTGATTTTCATTTCTCTAAATTTATTTTGTGCCTAATATGACATCGTAGAATTCGTTGAATTTATCCATATAAACGTCCGACGACTGATAAGGCAGGAATGGAGTGTGCTTTTTAGTGGCAATATAATCCAACACATCTTGATTGATCGTTTCACTACCCTGTATCACACCATCTGCGAAATCGATGGCGAGCTTGGTCAGCCCGGTAAAGCTTGTATCGGTTTTAATACCTTTCAAGTCGCTGTCCTTGGCTCCATCCATTTTTAACTTGCTTGCAAATTCTTTTCTGAACGGTGTTTTGAAGTCATCGTTATAAATAGAGTATACGATCTTTGCATCTTTGAGGCAAGGATCGTCGGCATACATACGTTTGATGTACAGTGCTGTTAGCGCTGACATCCAACCATGACAGTGAATGACGTCTGGTATCCAACGGAGCTTTTTCACTGTTTCCAATACACCACGAACGTAGAAGATCGAACGGTCATCGTTATCCTCGTATTCGTTTCCATCATCATCGTTGATAGTATGCTTTCTTTGGAAGAAATCTTCATTGTCAATGAAGTATACCTGCATGCGGGCTGCCTGAATGGATGCTACCTTTATAATCAGCGGGTGATCGGTATCATCAATGATGAGATTCATACCCGAAAGCCGGATTACTTCGTGCAACTGGTTGCGGCGTTCGTTAATGCTACCGAACTTGGGCATGAAAGTCCTAATTTCACGACCGCGCTCCTGTATGCCTTGTGGCAGGTTTCTGCATATCGTTGCAATCTCTGATTCGGGAAGGTAGGGTGTTATTTCTTGAGCTATAAACAAGATTTTTTTTGCATCCATTCTGTAAACTAGTTTTATAAAGACGCTACAAAGATACAAAATTTCTTTCATTTACCGCAATTATTTATTTGCTTTGCACCGTCAATAAGCATCTAAAGGATGAAAATAGTAAACAGCATTAAAGAATTGAAGAGTTATCTCGCTGAAGAAAAGCGTAATAACAAACAAATTGGCTTTGTCCCCACTATGGGAGCATTGCATGACGGACACTTGAGCCTGGTTGAACGTTGTGTGAAAGAAAATGACGTGTGTGTAGTTAGTGTTTTTGTCAATCCGACCCAGTTTAACGACAAGCACGACCTTGAAACGTATCCTCGTACGTTGGATAAAGACTGTACTCTGTTGGAACCGGCCGGTTGTGACTATGTATTCGCTCCGTCGGCAGAAGAAATGTATCCGGAGCCTGATACCCGCACATTCGATTTCGGCACTGTTTCGGCCGTAATGGAAGGGGCGCGCCGTCCCGGACATTTCAATGGGGTCGCTCAGATCGTGAGCAAACTTTTTTATGTAGTCGAACCGGATAACGCCTATTTCGGTGAAAAAGATTTCCAGCAGATCGCTGTGATCCGTGCTATGGTGAAGCAATTGGATATACCGGTGAAAATCAACGACTGTCCGATTTTGCGCGAGGCAGACGGTTTGGCTTTGAGTAGCCGTAATGTGCGCTTGACACCTGAACAACGTCAAAAAGCTCCATTAATAGCTCGTACGTTAAAAGAAAGTGCTAACTTTGCACCCGAAAAGAGCGTGCAGGAGGTGATCGACTATGTAATCAACACGATAAATGCCGACCCTGTTATGCGTGTGGAATACTATGAGATTGTAGATGGCAATACGATGGAGTCCATCAAGAACTGGTCCGATACGACTTATCCGGTAGGATGTATTACGGTCTATTGCGGAGAGGTTCGTCTGATAGATAATATTAAGTACTAAATATGGATTTGTGATTTATGAATTATGATTTGTTTCCCGTAAGTGAAACCAAAGTTCCATGCCTATGAAACCAAAGTTTCAAGTTGGAGAAACAAGTAGAACTCAATAATTCATAAATCATCAATCATAAATCAGATCGTATGTTTATAGAAGTAGTTAAATCAAAGATTCACCGGGTGACGGTAACGGAAGCCAATCTGAATTACATCGGGAGTATCACTGTCGACGAGGATTTGCTGGATGCAGCTAACCTGATTGCCAACGAAAAGGTCGCTATTGTGAATAATAATAACGGTGAACGTTTTGAAACGTATATCATTAAAGGTGAACGAGGTTCGGGAGTCGTTTGTCTGAACGGAGCTGCTGCCCGTAAGGCACAGCCTGGCGATATCATCATTATTATGTCGTATGCCTTGATGGATTTTGAGGAGGCGAAAACATTTAAGCCGTCGGTTGTGTTCCCTGATACGGCAACCAATAAACTGATATGAAGCATCGGTAGCTGAAAAGTAAATGCAATAGCATATAAAGAAGAAGCTCGCCTGATGTGGCGGGCTTTTTTTATGAGTATGAATTTCCTTCGTAAATAGATAGTATATGTACACAAACAAGCAAATTTGGAATGTTAGTTATCCAATCTTTTTGAGTCTTCTGGCACAGAATGTCATTAATGTAACGGACACTGCGTTTTTGGGCCGGGTCGGTGAAGTTGAGTTGGGAGCTTCGGCAATGGGCGGCTTGTATTATATATGTGCCTTTACGATCGCTTTTGGTTTTAGCACCGGATCGCAGATCATCATGGCCCGCCGTAACGGGGAGCGAAATTATAAGGAAGTCGGACCGGTGATGATACAGGGTGTCTTTTTCCTGTTTATGCTGGCTGCCGTCATGTTCACTTTGTCACGCCTGTTTGCCGGAGATATTATGCGGATACTGATATCTTCCGATACGATTCTGAACGCTACGGAAGAGTTCCTGGACTGGCGTGTGTTCGGGTTCTTTTTCTCTTTTGTGAATGTGATGTTTCGTGCATTATTTATCGGTATTACCCGGACGAAAGTGTTGACATTGAATGCGATTGTGATGGCGTTGACGAATGTGCTGCTGGACTATCTGCTGATATTCGGTAACTGCGGTTTCCCGGAATTGGGAGTGAAAGGGGCAGCTATCGCTTCGGTGATGGCGGAGGCGGTGTCTATCGTGTTTTATATGGTCTATACCCGGATGACGGTGGATATTAAGAAGTACGCACTGAATCAGTTCCGATCGTTTGATGTTAAATTGCTGGGGCGTGTGTTAGACATCTCTATATTTACGATGTTGCAATATTTTATTTCGCTCAGTACTTATTTTATGTTGTTTGTGGCTGTGGAACATTTAGGGCAGCGGGAACTGGCAGTTGCGAATATCGTCCGGAGTGTTTACATCGTCTTATTGATCCCTGTCAATTCTTTATCGACAGCAACGAATACGTTTGTGAGTAACAGTATCGGGGCGGGGCATAAGGATCAGGTCATTCCGATCATCCGCCATATAACCTGGATATCGTTGGGGATCATGGCTGTTTTTGTGTCTGTCACTTGTCTGATTCCTTCTACAATATTGTCGGTTTATACCAATGATGTGACTTTGATACAAGCTTCTATCCCTTCCCTTTATGTGATTTCAGGTGCTTTGTTGATCGGAGCGGTTGCCAATATCGTGTTCAATGGAGTGACGGGTACAGGAAATACTCGTTCTGCTTTTGTGATGGAGCTGGCTACCCTGGTTTTCTATACATTATTTATATATGTGGCCGGAATGCGCTTACATTTGCCGGTTGCTATCTGTTTCATGACCGAGGTGGTGTATTATACCGGTTTATTGGTCGCAAGTGTCATTTATTTGAAGAAAGCGTCTTGGCAAAATAAGAAAATCTGACTTTGTTTTGTCTGAATAGTGGTTTGTTTTGACCTGATAGATTGGTAAAATGACCGGATATCCCTGCTTGTGATTGTCGCTGTTTTTGCGTGATGCCTTGAATTTGTTTTTTTGTATATATAAAAAAGGCGAATTATGAGGTGTACTAATTGCGGTTGGGAGAATTCCGGTGACAGGTCAAATTGTGAGAAGTGTAATTCTCCGTTATCAAATTATGCCATGTGTGAACATGCGGTGACGGATGTTTATGCTCGGCGTACAGTGAATGAGAATATAGGGATAAATGTCGGTAGGCCGACAGTTTGCGAACAAGGGGATAGTGAGAGCTGTCCTCAATGCGGTTATCCTCTTTTGCCGGGTATGTCGGAATGTCCGAATTGTAACTGTGCCCGACAAGCTCCGGCAGGTGTCGTATTCGATTCTTTGAATTGTCCTAAGTGTAACCATGAAAATCGAGAAGATGCATTCTTTTGTTCGCATTGTGGGTATGAACTGCAGAAGAAAGAACCGGTAAAGCAATCCCGTTCGAGTTATGGGAGGAAAACGATTACGCCATGGGAAATGCAGGCTCCGGTGTGTACATGCCGTCTTTCCATGATACCAAACGCAAATGAGGAAGCCGTGGCCTCTCCTCTTGTATTTTCAGGTGAGGAGATCATCCTGAATCGTGACAATACGGATGAAGGCAATATGACGATAACTTCTAAAGAACAGGCCGCTTTGACCTACGAGAACAAGAAATGGTATCTTCAGGACAGGAGTGAACAAAAGACTACATTCGTATATACAACCGAAAAAATAGAGCTAAAGCCCGGAGACATTATTGTGTTGGGGAATAGGAGATTTGAGTTTGACGAATAACCTCAAATGAATAGCCATGTCCGGAGTTGTCGTTAACAGGTGTGATTTTGCGGTTGGCCAATATATCGGCGGACTCTATCGGGTAGACCTTGTTTTAGGGGAAGGTTCTTTCGGAAAAGTGTTCAAAGTGACGGGTCCCGGTTCGCAGGTGTATGCTTTGAAGTTGTTGAAATTGTGGGAAATAGTCCCAGAGCTTCGTAAGCCTTTGATGGACCGTTTCGTCATGGAATTTGAGACTGGGTTGATAAAGAGCCGGTTCTTGGTTCACTCGGTTGGCCATGGGTTGGAGTGCGGAAATCCTTTTATCGTTATGGACTATTGTCCGAAAGGGAATCTTACCCAATATATGGAACGTTACTCTGTCGACCTGGTCAAAGTCGGACGGGAGATTCTTTGTGGGCTGAACGATTTGCACAAAAGCGGCAAGGTACATCGGGACCTTAAACCTGAAAACGTGTTGATCAAGGAGGATGGAACTGCGGCTTTGACAGATTTTGGAATCAGTGGCGATCGAAACAAGCGAATGACGGAACGGAATATATTGGGGCGTCCCCAACAGATCTTCGGAACCTATGCTTATATGCCTCCGGAGCAGGTAAACCGTTTGCGAGGAGATGCGACAGTACTTCCGACAACCGATATTTTCTCTTTCGGCGTGATGATGTATCAATTGCTGACGGGCAAGTTGCCTTTCGGTGAACTGAATGACCATAACGATTTGGTCTCCTATCAGCGGAACAGGAAAAACGGCAATTGGGACAGGCGGTTATTGGAGCGTACTGAAAATGGTGCGGTCTGGCAAAAAGTGATCGAAGGTTGCTTGATCCCGGATTTCAAGCAGCGTATGCAATCGGCTACCGCTGTCCTTAATCAGATGCCTCAAGGACAGCCTGTTTCATATATTCAGCAACGGGTAGGGTGGAAACTGGAACCCGGAAAAAAAGGATTGTCCATGCGTGTAATGCAGGGATTGGAACATGGGAAGGTCTACGATCTGAGTCACTTGTTCAGAGACCGGAAAAGACTGATCACGATAGGGAGGGAAGACTCGAATGTCGTATGTATCCCGGAGAACGAGAGCCCTTATATCTCACGTCGGCATTGTACGATCGAAACGGATGTCAGGACAGGACGCTGGTTTATTCGTGACGGGCAATGGATCACAGAGAAGGGACGAGGGGGATACTGGAAAGAGTCGGTGAATGGAACTTATATCAACTCAGCTCCGGTGACTTCGGAGGGAAGCGAACTTCATCCGGGGGATATCATTACAGTTGGCGATGTCACCTTTCGGATTGAAGATTATTAATTCTAATTTATTAATGGAAAATAGAATATAGATCTATGGTACAAAGACAAACAGAGCCATACAGACGGTCCTTTTCCGGATCGGTTGGCGCAGGAATGGGGGCACTGATGGGAGGTGCGCATAAGCAGTTTTATGTATTGGAGCATCGCATGTCTTCTAAATATCATCGTGCCGGTGAAACACAAAAGATCATTGTCGATCAAATAGAGATGGGGCGTGACCCGCGTTGCCAGGTGCGTTTTGATGATTCGTTTACTTCAGTGAGCCGTCGCCATGCGGCTATCGTTCGTGACGGAGCCGGTTGGAAACTGGTGCATTTGTCTAAGGTCAATACGACTCTTTTGAATGGCCGTCCGGTCACAGATGAATGGTATCTGCAGAATGGGGACGAGATACAGCTTTCTTCCAATGGACCTCGCATTGGATTTATCGTTCCTCAGGGTGACAGGAGCATGATCAAAAATATAAACTTTACGGAACGCTTCAGCTTGTTCCGCCAGCAGGCATTGAAACCTTATAAGCAGATGATGGTTTGGATGTCTGTCGTTTTCCTGCTGGTGATCGGAGGATTCATCGGTTGGAGTGTTCTGAATCAACAGCAAAACCAGAAAACGAATGAAATGTTGGCGGGAAGTATCGCATCTGTGAGTGCCCGGCAGGATAGTGCCGGCATTGAAGCGCAGAAGCAGCTCGCTGCCGTTTCTAATCAGGCCCGGGCTGCCGCTCAGGCAGCCATACAGGCTAGCCAAGCTAGTCAAGCCAGCACTTCGCAGGGCATAAACCAGCTTCGTAGCGAATTGGTGGACCTGAAAAGCGATTTGAAATCAGCCCGTGAGGAAAAAACGGAAAGTGAATCTGCCAAACAAACGGTTTCTGCTGGCGAGCAGGCCGCAGCTTCTGCCGTTCCGGCGGCGACAGGCATGACTTCGTATGAGAGTTGTTTTCCTTACATCTATTATATACAGTTGGATAAAGTGGAGCATACAAATAAAAAAGGCAAGACAGAAGTGATCGATATCATCAATCGTTGGGCAGGAACCGGTTTCTTGTTGAGTGACGGACGCTTTGTCACATCCCGCCGAATCATTGAAAGATGGTATTTCCAGGTAAACGGTAATCTGATGGACGAAGATATGCGTCCGTTGAATAAGGCAGTCTGTAATCTGGAAAGGGTGGTGGCCTATTTTACTGCTTATTCTTCTACCGGAGATGCGTTGACTTTCACGAGTGATCAGTTCACCTGCGACCGAAGTGCCGATACCTATACGGTTCTTCGGGGTCCATTAGGTGGTCTCGTCAAAGGAGCCCGTTTGCGTATTGCCCCGTCTAACGGAGGGAAGGACTGGGCTTATTTCCAGACAGCCAAAAAAGGTGGTTTGAAATTCGATACTTCTAAATCGACATCATTGGGTCGAGGCATTCCTTTGACCATTTTAGGATTTCCGGCAGAAGTCGGCATCAATTCGGCTTCCGGCCCGGTTTATGGAAGTGGTGTGACGGCTCACAGCGGGTTGGATCGTGGCGATATCATGACGACGAATACAAGTTTTGAGATAGGCGGTTCGGGTGCACCTGTTTTCGCTGTTTCGGAGACCGGGGAATATGAAGTAGTCGGGCTGATTTCTTCTATGGCTGAAGGACTGCGGGGTGTGGTCGTACCGATAGCAGCTGTCCGATAGTGAAAATTAGAACAATATATGGGAGAAACGAATAACAATCCTTTTAAGTTTAAGCTCGGAGCGCAAACGAACGTTGGGTGTGTCCGTACGAATAACGAGGATAATTTTGTCGTGAGTGCGGATCTTAACGCGGGGGAGTGGTTGCTTCCCCGCGATTGCCATACTGTTTTTACGTTAGGTAATAAAGGGGCGATGCTTGTTGTCGCGGACGGCATGGGAGGTTTGGATGCCGGTGAAATAGCATCCCGAATGGCCGTCGATACGATGAAAGAGTTTTTTTCGGCAGATAAGATAACGGACGAGATTGTGAAAGACGCTTCTACGATCCGCAAATATATGTATGACGCGGTGGTGGCTGCCGATAACGCTATAAAAAGAAAGAGCAGAGAGGAAAAGGGGGGCAAGTCGATGGGGACTACTCTCGTTGCTGCTTGGTTATTTGACGGTTATGCCAATATTATTTGGTGTGGCGATAGCCGAGGGTATCTGTTCAATCCCGTATCCGGGCTTGCGCAAGTGACAAAAGACCATTCTTATGTACAGGAACTGGTCGATAGTGGCCGTCTTCTTCCGGAGTATGCTTTTGATCATCCCGACAGCAATATTATCACTCGTAGCCTCGGCAATCCCCAGAAAGCGGCAAATCCGGATTTTGTCCGTTTGCCTTTGCAGGAGGGAGAAGTGATTTTGCTTTGTACGGACGGGCTTAATTCAATGCTACGGGATGAGGAGATCGAAGCTGTTATGCAAGAGACTTCGAACGAAATCGATACTTGTACGAAGGCATTGATTCAAGGTGCATTGGATTTGGGTGGCCACGATAACGTCACAGTCGTTCTTTGCCAGATTGTTCCGGAAGAAAATAAGCCGTCGGTACAGGATATGCAGCAAACCGTCTCGACATTCACTGAAAAAGAACGGAAAAAGCCACTTCGGAAATTTATTCTTTGGACGGTCGCTTTTGTTTTTGTTCTTCTTCTTCTTCTGGCATGTCTGGCTTGGTCGTTTTCCACAGCATGGCAAAACAAGATTATCCAATGGTATGAACAAACAGTAAAATAAACTATGCAGTTAGAAGAAAATATACTATTTGCTAACCGTTACAGGCTGGAACGATTTTTGGGGCGTGGTGGCTTTTCTGAAGTGTGGTTGGCTGATGATACTTTGACTTCCCTGAAAGTCGCATTAAAAGTCTATGCTCCGGGAGGCGGTATGGATGAGCATGGCGTGCAACTATTCTCGACCGAGTTTTCCCTTGTATTCAATTTGAATCATGGCAATTTGCTTAAGCCTACTTATTACGACACCTTCGAGCGGATGCCTTATTTGGTTTTGCCTTATTGCCGGCAGGGTTCGGCTGCCAGTCTGATCGGACAAATGGGAGAAAAGGAGGCATGGCTTTTCTTGCGGGATATTGCGAGCGGGTTGGAGTATTTGCACGGACAGGAGCCTCCGGTTATCCATCAAGACATTAAACCGGACAATATCCTGATGGATGTGTCGGGACATTATCTGTTGACTGATTTCGGTATTAGCATAAAGGCGCGGAATACATTGCGGAAAAGCATCATGAAGACGGAGGGTTCCGTGGGCACATTAGCTTATATGGGGCCGGAACGCTTTAGCAAATATCCTTTACCGATCAAAGCGAGCGATATTTTCTCCCTGGGAGCGACACTTTACGAGTTATTGACGGGGATGGTCCCTTTCGGAGAACATGGCGGACTGTTGTTGCAGCATGGTGCTGAAATCCCAGTTTTGGAGGGAGAGTGGTCGGATGAATTGAAGGCAATAATTGATCTGTGCTTACAGAAAGATACCTGGGAACGTCCTTCCGCGATGGAAATACGGATATATTGCGAACAACACCTGAATGGTGAAATCCCGGTTTTACCTGGTAAGCAGGTAGAGAAAAAAACGGAACCTTTGCCTGAAGTGCAGCCGCAAGAACCGGAACTTTCGGATGTCCCGGTTGTGGTACAAGAAGATGGCAAGGATGAAAGTTTGGAGATACAAGAGGTAGAAACACCTGATCCTGAAATAGATAATATAGCAGGCGATGCTTCTCCTATGCTTCCCAAAGTATTGAAGTGGGGACTTCCGCTTGTTTTTCTTTTAGGAATCGTTTTTTTCATTTTTCGTAGTATGGAGCAGAGGCAAGAAGAGGAGGAAGCCAAGGCGAAAGCAATGGAAATAGAGGCCCGCTACAACGAATATCTTCAGTATATTCATACCGGCGATAGTCTGGCCGACCTTGGCAGTAAAAGTCAGGGAGGAGATTATGAGCAGTTCTATCTGGGGGCTGTTGGGCGTTATGATGCTGCTTTAAGGCTGGAGGATGAATATCGGACTGTGTTTCCCGATGTGGCAGGCGTTTCGGCCCGGAAAGACAGTGTGCAGAAAAAGATTGAAGAGATTTATAACTTATTTGTATCTATGGCGGCAGAAGCGGAACAAACCCAGGATTACGATATGGCGGAAATTTTTTATAAACGGGCATCCGGCGTTAAACCAGAATCTGCCGTGTTGAAAGATTTTCGTGCTCGCAGAGAGGCCGTTCAGGATTCTATCGCCGTTCACATTAATAATTGAAGAAGATGAAGACAACGATAAACAAGTTTTATATGAAAGTTTTTTGTAGCCTTCTGTCCCTGTTTCTTTTTGCAGTGTCTGCCTTTTCACAGGATTGCAACGGGACGTATGAGGGCGGTTTGGCCTTGTTGAAAAAGCGGACGGAGGCGTCTGTCAAAGAAGCGGTCCGTAAGTTCGAGTCGGCCAAGAGATGCTACAAGGTAAACCGCGACCAGCAAGGCGTGCAGAATTGTGATGAGCAGATCACTGCTTGTAAGCAGATACTGAACTATTTCACGCAACAGACCGCCAAGGTAACAGCAGAAGAAAGCTATGAGTTTCCGGAGGCAGGAGGCGAGCAAATCATCCCGGTAAAAACGAAACGAAGTTGGAGTTTCTCCGGTGTCCATGACTGGTGCACGGCCACAAAGGAGAAAGACGGATTGAAAATCGTCGTCAATCCGAATCGGACAACGGTACGCCGCTCGCAAACCATCACTTTGAAATGGTCCGGCAGGAAACAACTTGTCAAGATCGTGCAGGAAGGGGCGGAAGAGAAATTGACGTTGAGTGAATCCGATCTTTTTTTCCTGGCTGACGATACGGAGAAAGTGATCGAAATAACTTCGAATTGCGATTGGGCGGTTGAAGGCAATGATGCTCCTTGGTGCTCCTGGCGTAAAGACAGTCTGCGCCTGTATGTTGAACCTTCCATCAACGAAGGGGCGGAAAGGCGTACAGGGACGATCCGTATCGGTGCCGGTTCGCGTCATGCCGAAATTCATTTGATGCAGGAAATGGATAATTTCAGGGTATTTACTCCGGATGGGAACGATACACTTGTTTTTATTCCGAAGGGAGGAACGATAGATCTACCAGTCGAATATACGGTCAGTCTAAATGAGATGCCGTGGGAAATCTACTCCTATCCGAACTGGTGCACGGCAACCCGCGAAGGCAACGCCTCTTTGGCCTTAAAATGTCTGTCTAATAAAATGAAAGAAGATCGTGATGGCACGATCTTCGTGAAAAAAGGACGCAGGCTGATTTCCATAACGGTCATCCAGTTGGGCAAAGGTTCGAAATACATGACCTTCCAACCTCTTTTCGGTAAAAAGAAAAAAGTGAAATCTTTGTACCAGCGAGCCGTTTTGTTCACCCCCGAAGAAGATTGACATTTTTACAACATCATAAACTTCTCTTGCAGTTTTTTCAGATACAGTTTGGAAATCTGCAGGTCGCGGACATTGTCGAACGGCGGATAGAACACGCACTTCTTATCCTTGATCATGATCAGATAATTGATGTTGATGATATAGGATTGATGAATCTGAATGAACGAGGGAGAACTTGCCTGTATCTGATCCGCCGCTATATTTTTCCGGATTGCAACGGGATTCGTCGCGTTGTTCAGGTACGCCTCCCATTGCTTCCGGTCTGAATTATATTTGAAATAACCGATGTTTTCGGGTCTGAGAAATTGCAGGTCGTTCGTCGGTGAGGGGATAATAAGTGTCTGTTCCAACGGCGAGAGACTTCTCAGCTGGATGTGGAAAGGCACGGTCTGCAATTGTTCTTCTTCTACTTTCTCAATGAAGCGCTTCATCATTTTGGACAATTCGTTTTTGTCGATCGGCTTCAGCAGGTAGTCGAAAGCTGATCCGCGGATAGCATCGAGCATGTATTTGTTATAGGCAGTGTAGAACACAACCTGCATGTTCCAGGTGATCTCGTTTCGGATCAGGTTCAGAAGTTCCGGCCCCTGCATGTCGGGCAATTCCACATCCAGGAATACTAGGCTCGGCATTGTCTTAAAAATCAGTTTTTTTCCTGCCGCCCCGTTTTTGGCGATCCCTTCCATGCAGAACTGAGGATAAGCTTTCAGTTCGAAGGCCAGATTATCAACGGCCAGCTCGTCATCGTCTATAATCACTATCTTGTAACTATTTTTCATAATCGCTCTCTTTTTTTACAAATTTAATTGTTGCCACCCAAGTATGCCGGTCCCGTTAGGGCCCGATTTTGAGTATTTGCCCGTTAGGGCTGATTATTCGGTTGTAATTAGAGGCTAAACGGATTTACTTTACATCCGGCAAAGCGTATGAATAGTCCTTGGGGAGCGTGAACCGGACTTGGCAGCCGGGATATTCGGCCGTTCCACGGTCGCTTTTCCGGATCACGAGGGTGATGGACCTGCTGTTTCCGGCGTTTAGTAGTTGGATGGTTTGGTTCAGGACCTTCAGTCCCATCCCTGTGCTCTGCATATCCGGCTGTCTGGTTTGCATCCTGAAGCCGACGCCGTTGTCTTCGATACTGATAATGATGGCGTCGGCTTCGCGGGTGACGGAGATGGAGAGCTGTTTTTCGCCTTCCTTCCCTCTGAGGCCGTGCTTGATGGCATTCTCAACCGGTATCTGGATCATCATCGAAGGAAGTTCGACCAGTTGCGTGTCGATCTCAGGGTCTATCCGGATGTCTGTCTTCAGGTCGGAGCCGAAGCGCCCCTGTTCGAGGTCGAGATATGTCCTGACGAAATCTATTTCTTCGGCCAAGGGGATGCACAGCTTTTCCGTCAGGCGGAGGTTGAGACGCATGATCTTGATCAGGTTATACAGTTCCTTGTAGTTGCTGTCCGTTTCCTCGTAATGGCTGATCACCCGGTTGAGCGTGTTGAAGATGAAATGTGGGGAGACCCGGTTACGGATGTTCTCCATCCTGAGGCCGATGATCTTATTTCGCGTCTCGGCCAACAACAGAGCCCGTTGCTTCTTTTGGTAGAAATAAATAAAGACGGCTATGACGCCCAGCAGCAGGCAGGCGAAGAACCAGATGTAGGCGCTCAGTTCGAGCGATTGCATGTCGCTCTTCTGCTTCTGGATGTAGAGTTGCTGCCTGATCAGCGTCGTGTCCTGCTTGTAGCGGAGTTCCGTTTCGGCGATACGCATGCGGATACGATCGTTGCGGATCGAGTTGTCGATCTGGACATTTTCTTTCAGAAGTTGGTAAGCCTTCCGGAAGTCGCCGGTTTGTTCATAATAACGTTGCTGGTATTTTTTGCGGATGCCGACGAGGGACGGTTCCACTTGCAGGTTGTCGGTCAGGCTGTGGAGTAACCTCGTCGCTTTCTTTAGGGAATCTTTCCGCAGGGCGAGTTCGAAAATCAGCGTCTGGGCATGATAAAGCGCCGAAGTGTTTCCGATTGTTTCAAAGTAAGAATAGCTCCGGTCCAGGTAGTACTGGGCTGAATCAAGTTGTCCCATCAACAGGTAGATCTCGCCTATGTTCAACATGCAGATGCTTTGTGCATAGGCATACTCGGGTGAAGGTTTGACCTGCTCGTATCCTTTCTTGAACAGTTCGAGAGCTTCTGGATATTTTTCTTCAAAATAATAGACGTTCCCGTGATTGGTGAAATAGACAAACTTCCGGTTGAGGTCCATCTGGTCGAAATGCCGGTAGGCCAGGTTGAAATAGTGGTGCGAGAGTTCGAAGTCGCGCAGTTCCATATACGTCTGCCCCAACCCTGTATAGACGTTGATGAGCTCCTGCTGGGGCAACCCGCACGAGTCGATGAGGTAGAGCGCCTGCCGGTAATAATAAGCTCCCAAGTCGTACGAGCCGCTGCGGACATATACGTCGGCCAGGTTCGTATAGCCTGTCAGCAGCACTTGGCTGTTGTGTGTCAGGCGGCTGTAATCGAGCACTCGCTTGAAATATTTGAGCGCCGAGTCGTTCTGGCTGACGATGGCATAACGGTTTCCGATGTTGTTGTTGGCATCGGTCAGCAGATAATGATGCCGGGGTGTCAACGCCTTTTGGCGGGCGCAGAATTGCAGCGTTTTTTGGCAAAGCGGGACGACGGTGTCGAACTCGGAGGTTGTCAGGTAGGTCTTGATATAGAGGTTGTAAAGCATATACCAGTCGATGCTGTCTTCGACGGCCCGCGTCCGCATGGCTTCCGCCAAGAGCCGGCGGGCGAGGAGCGGGTCGGAATAGATCGCTTCCTGTGCCTGCATGTAGACGGTGTCGTCTTGCGGGAGGAATCCGGATTCCTCCTTTGTTCTTTCATGCGAAATGCATGAAAGAACAAAGGAAAATAAAAACATAGTGATGGTATAGAAGATGTGTTTTTTTTTCATATAGAATCTGTTTTTTGTTGGTAGATTGTATTGAAATAAATGATTTGTTGTTTGTCTGAATTTATTGTCCGAACAAAGATAACGGATATAATTGAAAGAAAAAACGGTTTCTAAAAATCTAAGTTTAGCATTTGTTGGTTTTGAGAGTTGTATTGAGGATGTTTTCTGTAGGAGATACCGTCTTTTTTGTTGAAATACGTGACTTATTTTGCTTCAAACAGGCAGAAAAAGTGCCGAAGATTCCCGTTTACAGGCTTTTTACACCCGGATGTGAACGGTCTTGACACCCGAGTGTGAATGATATCGAGACCCGGGTGTCAATGGTCTTATCTTATTATGTTATTGAAAATAAGTAATGTGAAGAAGAGTCTCGGACAGGCGGTTAATGACAGTATGATAGATGGAATAGGCATCCATCATGCCTACTGTCATTGCTTGTGTCCATTGATATTCAATTGATAAAAGGCAATTAGTGATAGTATGACAGTAGTTTTTCAAAATAATCCTATTTTAAAGGTGAATTTTTTGCCATAAATCTTTTGGATTTATGAAGGAGAAAGCGCGATGTGAATCGTTCTTTTTTGTGTCGTGGATATCCTGTCGCAGCCATGCCGGGAAAACAAGGATATCCGGATGGTGCCGTTTTTTATCCTAATAGAAACGGTTATCGGCGTAATGGCCGTATCCTTCGGGATATCCGCTTTCCCTATCCATCGGCGTAAATTACCTTTGTCGACGTTGAATTAAAGGAAAATAAACAGATTACTAATTTTAAAACAAACAGCGTATGAAAACAAAGTTTACTTATTTATTGATGATCATCATGACGATGGCAATATCGTTGGCGTTTACTTCCTGCGGGGATGACGATGAAGAAGGACCGGTAGGATCTACTTCTATTGTGGGGACTTGGTCTTTGGAAGGAAGCACTCCTGACAACCCTAATATTATGACATTCGGTAAAGACGGAAAAGGAACGGAAGAAACACGCTCTGGAATTTCTAATTTTACTTATACACTGAGTCCTGTCAACCAGAATGGGGTGATGCCGTTGAAAATTTATTTCATTGATTCAGAGGTAATACTTAATTTCGATGCGACAAGAACGGGTAATACGTTGATGCTGTCAAGCAATAATAAGGTTCGGATCTATAATAAAATATAAAAATCCGAAACCGGATTGTTTATGGGCGAGGAGGAGCAGTGGATGTTTTCTCCTCGTTTTCGTATAAAAATATTTGTAATAATGAAGAATATGAATAATGCGAAGAGATGGAATTGGAGAAAATGCTTGTTTCTTCTGTGGGGATTCTTTTTGGGGTGGGGAGGGATAGCAACCTATGCAGTCTCCGCTTATCCGGGGTGGATCCGTCATCGTTGTCCGGACGGCACGTTTGTGAACCTGAAGCTGAAAGGAGACGAGCATCATAAATGGGCCGTAACCGAGGACGGCTATACGCTTTTGCGCGACAGGGAAGGTGATTGGTGTTATGCCGCCGAAGACTGTGCAGGGGAGGTTCGGGCTTCTGCCTGGAAATTGTCGGCCGAACGTCCGGAAAAACTATCTGTTTTTTTGCGTCATACTCCGAAAGGATTGAAAATACAGCAGGATTTAGGAAACCTGAAGTCTAGGAAAACTCCCCATGCCCGAAAACCCGCGACTCCTGTTGCCGGAGAGCGGAAAACATTGGTCATATTGATGCAGTTCCCGGATTTGGAGTTGAAACACTCTTGGAATGAGATCAACGCTTTGTTTAACCAAGCCGGTTATCGCGAAGACGGGGCGGAGGGAAGCGTGAAAGATTTTTTCCGGGAAAATTCGTATGGGCGGCTGGATTTGAATTGTGATATTGTCGGGCCTTTTACCTCTTCTATGGAAATGGCCTATTATGGAAGAAATGACAGGTCGGGCAGTGACGAGCATCCGGAAGAACTGTTCCTGGAAGCATTGGACCTTATCCCCTCTGATATTGATCTCGAAGATTATGTAGATCAGGATGGGTATATGAATAACGTCCATCTCGTCTTTGCCGGATATGGAGAAGAAGCCGCTGGTCCAGCCAATGCGATTTGGTCTCATGAAGCAACGTTTTATGAACCGATAGAATTTGGGGGAGTGAAAATAAAAGGATATTCTTGTGCCCCCGAACTGCGGGGAAACCAGGGAAGAGGTCTGTCGCGGATCGGTGTACACTGCCACGAAATGGGACATTCCTTCGGAGCGATGGACTTTTATGATACGGATTACGAGTCGGGAGGTGAGTTTTCGGGGATGGGACAGTGGGATCTGATGGCTTCCGGAAGTTGGAATAATGAAGGCATTTCTCCCGCCCATTTCAATCCGTATGTAAAGACAATGTTCGGCTGGACCGAGTGTGAAACACTTGCGGAAGGATACGCTGAACTGTTTCCCTCTCTGGAATGTAATAAAGTATTTCGTATCGACACAGGGACGGATGGTGATTATTTCCTGTTGGAAAACCGCCGGCAGGCAGGCTTTGATTCTGCTTTGCCTGGAAGTGGGTTGATAATTTACCACATTTTGCCGCAGATAGAGGAACGGGCTGCTGACAATCGGATTAATGCGGCTTATCCTCAAACCTGCTATCCGGTTTGTGCAGGGGGTGAAGTCGCTGTCCCCAATAGAAATCCGGCATCCTATGGCAGGGTGAATAGTCCGGAATGCCCTTTCCCTGGCAAAAATGTTGTCCGGGAGTTTACAGCCCGGACGGTTCCGGCTGCAATTTCTTCGGAAGGCGCCTCCGCTCTTGTTGGCTTGGAGGAGATTCGCGAGGAAGACGGCGGTATTATACGGTTGAACGTGAAAGCTGGAGAGGGGGAAGCGCTGGGCATGTTGGAGTTGCCTTTTGCAGATAGCTTTGAGGCGGACGAAACAGCTTGGACTTTCGAGCAGTTGAAAGGAAACACGGGATGGGAAATAGGCGGATCCGAAATAATTGGAGTGAGCATGGAAGCCGCAGACGGGAAACGGTATTTGAAGATGAATAACGGAAAAGGACTGCTTGGCTTTCAGTCGGTCGCACGTGCGATATCGCCGGTAATCAAGAATGATTCCGGAAATATGTGGTTTTCTTTTATGTACCATAATGGAGGCAGATTTTCTGAATCTGGAACTTTGAAAGTTTTGTACAAGAGCACTACGCAGAAAAACTGGTTGCCGTTGGTGTCGTTTTCTGAACGTAATGAAGGGTGGATACAATATAAAGGATTGATGCTTGCAAACAAAGAGGATTTCCAGATCGCTTTCGAAGGTGAAGTCGAGTCAGGCTCGCTTCTGATCGATGACGTGAAAATTTATTCGGATGTGGCAACTTCTACCTCTCCAATGCCGATGAATCCGGTTTCTCTGGCTTGCTACGGAATGCGAGGAAAAGTCTGTGTGGAAAGTAACGAATCCGTCCGTTTCAGAATTTATGATTTGACAGGAAAAGTCGTTTATTCCGGTACTTTGAAGGAAGGCTTGAATACTATAGAGATGGACCCCGGGCTTTATATCGGCGTTAGCGGAAAGGCCGTGTCCAAGTTTTCTGTCTATTAACCTGCTTTATTCGCCGGTTTTCCTTATCTTTGCCCCTCATTCAAAGAATAGAAAATAAAATAAATATACATACGAATTATGTTTGAGAATTTAAGCGAAAGGTTAGACAGATCGTTTAAACTGTTGAAAGGTGAAGGTAAGATCACGGAAATCAATGTGGCTGAAACATTGAAAGATGTGCGTAAAGCATTACTTGACGCCGACGTAAACTATAAAGTAGCCAAAGGTTTTACCGATACGGTAAAGGCGAAAGCATTAGGACAGAATGTGCTTACATCCGTTAAGCCCAGTCAGTTAATGGTCAAGATCGTGCATGATGAGTTGGCAGACCTGATGGGAGGAACGGCTACCGATCTGGATCTGAAGGGTAGTCCGGCAATCATCCTGATGTCCGGTTTGCAAGGTTCCGGTAAAACGACTTTTTCAGGTAAGTTGGCAAATTTGCTGAAGACTAAGAAAAATAAAAAGCCGCTGTTGGCAGCTTGTGACGTGTATCGTCCGGCAGCTATCGAGCAGTTGCGCGTAGTCGGTGAACAGGTCGGAGTGCCTGTCTATATGGAACTGGAAAACAAGAATCCGGTGGAGATCGCGATGAATGCGATCCGCGAAGCACGTGCGAAAGGTAATGATGTTGTGATTGTCGATACTGCCGGCCGTTTGGCTATCGATGAGCAGATGATGAAAGAGATCGCTGCGATCAAGAGTGCTATCCAACCGGATGAAACCTTGTTTGTGGTTGATTCCATGACCGGACAGGATGCAGTCAATACGGCGAAAGAATTCAACGAGCGCCTCGATTTTGACGGTGTTGTCCTGACGAAGCTCGACGGTGATACTCGCGGTGGTGCCGCTCTTTCTATCCGAACGGTGGTCGACAAACCGATCAAGTTCGTCGGAACGGGCGAAAAGATGGATGCTTTGGATATCTTCCACCCTGAACGTATGGCAGACCGTATCCTCGGTATGGGTGATATCGTTTCTTTGGTGGAACGTGCGCAGGAGCAGTATGACGAAGAAGAGGCCAAACGCTTGCAGAAGAAAATTGCCAAGAATCAGTTCGACTTCAACGACTTTATTTCTCAGATCCAGCAGATCAAGAAGATGGGTAACCTGAAAGAGCTGGCCTCTATGATTCCGGGCGTAGGCAAGGCTCTGAAGGATGTGGATATTGACGACAATGCTTTCAAGAGCATCGAAGCAATCATCTACTCCATGACGCCCGAAGAACGTACGAATCCGGCAATCCTGAACGGTTCACGTCGCCAGCGTATTGCCAAAGGTAGCGGTACGACGATCCAGGAAGTGAATAAGCTGATCAAGCAATTCGATGAAACGCGCAAGATGATGCGTATGTTGACGGCTGCCAAGCCGGGAAGTAAGAAATTCCCTTCATTCAGAAGATAAACCCGAAAAGATAATAGAGTATGGAAGAACAGCAGTACAAGCTATTGGACGGAAAAGCCGTTTCAGCTCAGATGAAGCAGGAGATGGCGGAAGAAGTGGCCCGCATCAAGGCTGCCGGTGGAAAAATCCCTCATTTGGCTGCCATATTGGTCGGTCATGATGGTGGAAGTGAAACGTATGTCGCAAGTAAAGTGAAGACATGTAATGAGATCGGTTTCAAATCATCTCTGATCCGTTATGAAGCTGATGTTACTGAAGAAGAGCTTCTTCATAAAGTGGACGAACTGAACAACGATCCGGACGTGGATGGTTTCATCGTACAGCTCCCGCTTCCGAAACATATCTCAGAACAGAAGATTATCGAAGCGATCGACTATCGTAAGGATGTAGATGGTTTCCATCCGATCAATGTGGGTCGTATGTCTATCGGTCTCCCTTGTTTCGTGTCGGCAACTCCGGCTGGCATCTTGGAGCTGTTGAGGCGTTACGAGATTCCTACTCGCGGTAAACATTGCGTGGTGCTGGGGCGTAGTAATATCGTGGGCAAACCGATGGCTACTTTGATGATGCAGAAAGCCTATCCGGGCGATTGTACGGTTACTGTTTGCCACAGTCGTTCCGAGAACCTGAAGGAAATGTGCTTGAGTGCCGACATTATTATTGTGGCATTGGGTGTCCCCGAATTCCTGAAAGGCGATATGGTAAAAGAAGGGGCTGTGATCGTGGATGTGGGAACGACACGTGTGCCGGATGCGACTCGCAAAAGCGGCTTTAAGTTGACTGGCGATGTTAAGTTTGACGAGGTCGCTCCTAAGTGTTCTTATATCACGCCGGTTCCGGGTGGTGTAGGTCCGATGACGATTATTTCTTTGATGCGTAATACGCTTTTAGCCGGAAAGAAAGAGATTTATAAATGAAAATCCTCCTCTCCGGGTTTTGTCTTTTGAGCTTTCTGTCTTTATCTGCTCAGGACTCGCTGACAATTTTGTTTGCCGGTGATGCCATGATGCACCAGAAACAACTTGACAATACTCGGAGGGGAGATTTTTTTGATTTGGATAGCTATTTTGCCAATATCGAGAGAGAGGTGAAAGCTGTCGATATTGCAGTTGTGAACTTCGAAGTCCCGTTAGGAGGGGAGCCATATAGTGGTTATCCGGCTTTCAGCGCTCCGGAAAACTTCGCTTTGGCTTTGCAAAAAGCAGGCTTCGACTTTTTCTTGTTAGCCAATAATCATTGTTTAGATAGGCGGACTCGCGGACTTGTCCGTACCATCCAAGCACTGGATTCTCTCGGAATCCGTCATACCGGAACCTTTCTTGACTGTGATCACCGTCACCGCACATATCCGATGTTGCTCCGTAAGAAGGATTTTCGTATCATCATGCTCAACTATACCTATGGTACCAACGGTTTGAAAGTCGATATACCCCGAATCGTCAATTATATCGATAAGGAGATAATGAAGGGTGATATTGCCGAAGCCAAGCTCTTTAATCCGGATTTTATTATAGCTAATATGCATTGGGGATTGGAATACGAACGGATGCCTTCCCGTGAACAACGTGAATTGGCCGATTGGCTGATGCGGCAGGGTGTCGATCTGGTCATAGGCAGTCACCCTCATGTTCTTCAGCCAATGGAGCTTCGCAGGGGAAAGGAGGGAGTTCCCGACCGTCTGGTTGTTTATTCATTGGGTAATTTTATATCGAACATGGGTCGGGAACATACCGATGGGGGTGTCATGGTGAAAGTCGTTTTAGGCCGGAAGGGTTTGCGCCGATATATTGTTTCCGCACAATATTCGTTGATTTATTCTTCCCGTTATAAGAATGAACAAGGAAAAGAAGATATTCGGGTGGTTCCGGCGGCCTCTTGGTCGGGAAAGAATCAAAATTCCTCTTTTTCAGTCGATTCAGCATTAATTAAGTATGTAAATAATACGCGTTTGTTTTTAAAAAGTAACAATAAGGAGGTCGAAGAGTATATTTTTGAATAAAAAAATGCCCGAATTATTTGCAGTTTAAAATAAAACCTCTATCTTTGCACCGTCTTAAAGAGATAAACACTTGATAAGATAAACATGGTGAGAATAGCTCAGTTGGTTAGAGCATCGGATTGTGGTTCCGAGGGTCGTGGGTTCGAGTCCCATTTTTCACCCATAAGGCTGTCTGTAAAGGCGGCCTTTTTTGTTTCTTATTCTCTGAGAGATGGCTATCGCTTTGTTTGATAATAAAAAATACTACCGGAATCCATCTTTATTACAGATAATATTTTTATCGTTGTTGTAGAGTTAAAATCTTCTGATTGCCAACTGTATGCAAGAAGAAGCCTTTTTTTCTTAAAAATAATACGCCAAATACTTTGTATATTTAAAAACTTAAGCGTATCTTTGCAACGCAATTAAAGGAAATGAGGCGTGAAACTCATGGAAGTGTGGGTGAGTGGCTGAAACCACCAGTTTGCTAAACTGACGTACGGGTTACCGTACCGGGGGTTCGAATCCCCCCGCTTCCGCAGGGGCTACTGATTATCAGTAGCCTTTTTTTATTTAAGGACTAAATCGGAGACTATGATGCGGAACCGCATCATTCTTGTAATACAAAAGTGATATTTTTGTGGCCGGTTCTGAGATACAGCAGACTATATATAATATGGAGAAAGAAAAGATGCGAAAGCGTACTCTCATAATTGGAATCCTCTCATTTATCATCCTCCTCTTGGCAGGTGTGGGATTCTGGGCATACTGTTTGATACTTGCACCTGATTTCGAGCCGCGCAAGACCGTATATGTTTATATTGACGAGAAGAAAGATTTTGACGATCTCTGTCGTCAGTTGGTCGACTCTGCCGGTTGCCAGCGTATCGGGAGTTTCAAGCAGCTTGCCGGAATGCTGAAATATCCCACCAATATGCGTACCGGACGTTATGCTGTGGAGCCGGGTATGAATAACCTGGCATTGCTTAACAACCTGCGTCGGGGGCATCAGGAAGCTACTCGAATCACCTTTAATAATATACGCTTCAAACTGGATCTGGCCGAAAGACTTGCCGGGCAGTTAATGATCGAGGAGGATGATCTGCTACCTTTGCTTGTTGATTCCGTCTACTGTGCATCATTAGGTTTTACGACTGAGACGATCCTTGCTCTGTTTATTCCAAATACTTATGAGGTATACTGGAATATTTCCGCTGAGAAGTTGATGCAGCGTATGCAGCGTGAATATAAGATTTTCTGGAATGACGCTCGCTTGGCAAAAGCGAAAGAAATTAGGATGACACCGGTCGAAGTTGCCATTCTTGCCTCTATTGTGGAAGAAGAGACGGTTGCCGTAGACGAATATCCTATTGTAGCAGGTCTATATATTAATCGCTTGCAGCGTGGCATTCCTCTTCAGGCGGATCCGACCGTGAAGTTTGCCGTGGGAGATTTCTCTCTCCAGCGCATTCTGTTCGAGCATCTGGAGATCGATTCTCCCTACAATACCTACAAACATGCCGGACTTCCTCCCGGACCACTCCGTATCCCGACTATTAGGGGATTGGATGCCGTGTTGAACCACATGAAGCATAACTATCTATATATGTGTGCGAAGGAAGATTTTTCCGGACGGCATAATTTTGCGGTCACTCTTGCCGAGCATAATCGTAATGCTAACCGCTACCGGGCGGAATTGAACAGACGGAAAATCCGGTAGGCAATATGGAAACATTTTCCCGGTATGCCACGATCGTTTCATTATAGGGAAACGGCAGTGCCATTATAAGGAAACGAGAGTTCCACCATAGGGAAACAACAGTATCATGCCTATGAAACTAAAAATCCAATATAGCTTGGTTGTTGCGGGTATGGGTAAAAGTCTTATCTTTGTGGGAAGATAACAGAAGCAAAATCAAGTAAAACAAAATAAACGTTACATGGAAAAACATCTATTTTTAGGGGATGAGGCCGTGGCACAAGCTGCTATCGATGCCGGTCTGTCCGGTGTTTACGCCTATCCGGGGACCCCTTCGACCGAGATAACCGAATTCATACAGGGTTCGGCCGTCGCAAAGGAAAGGGGGATTCACTGCCGTTGGAGCACGAATGAAAAAACTGCAATGGAAGCTGCGTTGGGTATGAGCTACGCAGGCAAGCGGGCTCTTTGCTGTATGAAGCATGTGGGGCTGAACGTTGCCGCCGACTGTTTTATGAATGCTGCTATGAGCGGTGTCAATGGTGGTATGATTATCATTACAGCCGATGATCCTTCGATGCACTCTTCACAGAATGAACAAGACAACCGTATGTATGGCAACTTTGCCATGATCCCGATGCTTGAGCCGGCCAGCCAGCAGGAAGCATACGACATGGTATATGACGGGTTTGAATTATCCGAAAAACTGGGCTATCCCGTTTTGGTGCGTATCACTACCCGTATGGCCCACTCCCGTGCAGGTGTGGTCAGACGTGAACAAAAGGTGGAAAACAAAATGCATACGCCCGAAGATGGACGTCAGCGTTTCATCCTTCTTCCTGCACTAGCTCGTAAGCGCTTTAAGACGTTGATTGCGGCGCAGGATACGTTTACCGCTTCTTCTGAAGCCTCACCTTATAATGCCTATTTCGACGGTCCGAATAAGGAGCTCGGCATCATCACGACCGGTATTTCGTTCAACTATCTTTCGGAGAACTATCCTGACGGTTTTGAACATCCGGTATTGAAGATCAGCCAGTATCCGTTACCTCGCAAAATGGTCGAAAAGATCGTCCGTGAATGCAAGGAAATCCTTGTACTCGAAGAGGGATATCCGGTAGTCGAGGAGCAACTGAAAGGTTTCCTTGGGATTGGTATCCAGGTGCATGGCCGTCTTGACGGAACATTGCAACGCGACGGTGAGCTGACTCCCGATGCTGTCGGTAAGGCGCTGGGTAAGCGGATCGAGAGCTACTATGCCACTCCGGAGGTTGTTGAACAACGTCCGCCTGCATTGTGCCAGGGGTGCGGACATCGCGATATGTATGAAGCGCTGAACGAGGTTCTGGCCGGGTACAAAGGAGCCAAAGTGTTCGGTGATATCGGCTGTTATACGTTAGGGGCTTTGCCTCCTTTCCGGGCGATCGATACTTGTATCGACATGGGAGCCTCCATCACGATGGCTAAAGGAGCTTCCGATGCGGGCGTTTATCCCGCAGTGTCGGTGATAGGCGACTCGACATTCACGCATTCCGGTATGACTGGCTTGCTTGATTGCGTCAATGAAAACACGAATATCACGATCGTTATTTCCGATAACGAGACAACGGCTATGACTGGCGGACAGGATTCAGCAGGAACAGGCCGTATCGAATCGATTTGTGCCGGTATCGGTGTTGATCCGGCCCATATCCGCGTCATGGTTCCTTTGAAGAAGAACTACGACGAGATGAAAGCGATCATTCGTGAAGAGATCGAATATAAAGGCGTATCCGTCTTGATTCCCCGTCGTGAATGTATCCAGACATTAACAAGAAAGAAAAAAGCAAGCAGGAAATGAAAGCAGACATCATATTATCCGGTGTGGGAGGACAGGGCATCCTCTCCATCGCTGCCGTTATCGGAGAAGCCGCGTTAAAAGAAGGTTTGTATATGAAGCAAGCCGAAGTTCATGGAATGAGCCAGCGTGGGGGGGATGTGCAGTCAAACCTCCGCCTGTCCGACCAGCCGATTGCGTCTGACCTGATCCCACTAGGGCAGGCTGACCTGATCATCTCGCTCGAACCTATGGAAGCGCTCCGCTATCTGCCTTATCTGAAGAAGGACGGGTGGCTGGTGACCAATTCGCAGCCGTTCATCAACATCCCCAACTATCCGGAGATGGGAAAAGTGAATGAAGAACTGGAGAAACTGCCGCATAAGGTCGTGCTGGATGTGGAAGCTATCGCCAAGGAGGTGGGTTCTGTTCGTGCGGCCAATATCGTGATGCTGGGAGCCGCTGCCCCCTTTATTGGCATCGAATATGGTAAGATTGCTGATGGTATCCGCCGCATCTTCGGACGCAAAGGCGAAGAAATCGTAGAAATGAACCTTAAGGCTCTGAAAGCAGGCTACGATGTAGCACAGAGCATGCAAAAGTAATAAAATGAAAAAGTATGTATTCCTTGCCTTTTTTGCTCTCATTGCCTTTGTTGTAAAGGCGCAGGATGAGAGTGGTGATCTTGTAAAAGAAGGACAACAGATGCCGGCTTTTACGATTATGAACGACAATGGTACGCAGGTACCTTCTTCTTCTTTGAAGGGAAAAGTGATCTTGATAAATTTTTTTGCAACCTGGTGTCCTCCTTGTCAGAAGGAGCTTGCAGAGGTGCAAAAGATACTCTGGCCGAAGTATAAGGACAACAAAGATTTCGTCCTGTTGGTGATCGGACGTGAGCATACAGACGTTGAATTGCAGAAGTATAACGAAAAGAAAGGTTTTACCTTTCCCCTATATCCTGATAAGAACCGAGCTATCTATGGCGCATTTGCCAAAAATCTGATCCCGCGTAGCTATCTGGTTGACAAGACTGGTAAAGTGGTATATGCGACCAAAGGCTATAGCGACGAGGAATTTGCTGAACTGATGAAAAGGATTGAAGCAGCTTTAAAATAAGGAATATGGAATATAAGAATGTACATATCATTTATTTCTCTCCGACGCATACTTCGGCTAAGACCGCTTATGCGATTGCGGAAGGACTGAGTGGTGACGTATTGCTGGAGTCGGACATTACTTATGATGCTCCGGCGGAAGAACTTGAGATCCATGACGATGAACTGACTATCGTGGCCGCTCCCGTCTATGGTGGGCGTGTAGCCGAAACGGCGATGGAGCGCCTCCGGGCTTTCCATGCTCATCAGGCTCCGGTCGTTCCGGTCGTGGTTTACGGTAACCGTGATTACGAGGATGCGTTGAAGGAATTGTCCGACACGTTAGTCGATGCTGGTTTTGTCCCTGTTTCGGCAGGTGCTTTTGTGGGAGAGCATTCTTTCAGCCGTAAGGATATGCCCATCGCCGCCGGGCGTCCCGATGAGGCCGATCATGAAGCTGCCGTCAGGTTCGGACGTGCCATCAAGGAGAAGCTCGAAAAGGTGGACGAACTTTCCTGTCTGAAGCCGTTGGAGATGAAAGGTAATTTTCCCTACAAGGTGAAAGGTCCTTCCACGCCGCAGGCTCCAGTGACGGATGAGAACTTGTGTACGCAATGCGAATATTGTATCGATGTATGCTCCGTATCGGCTATTTCGATTGTTGATGACCGTATGTTCAGTGACCCGGTGACTTGTATCAAGTGTTGTGCTTGTGTGAAGGAATGTCCCGAAGGTGCCCGTACGTTTGATACTCCGTATACAGCGATGCTGCATAAGAACTTTAGTGCTCGCCGCGAACCGGAGTTGTTTATTTGATTTTCTAAAATATCAGTTAATAGCCGATTCCACGGAGATTCAGTCTCTGAACCGAGGGATCGGCTTTTGCCTCTATCCTTATTTGTTTAATATCTAATACCAATGTATCGAATGAAGACACGTGTACTGATTTTTCTTTTTATGCTTTGTAGTCTGTCGCTTGGCGCCCAGATCCGTTTGGAAGGTTACCGACAAGCTGACATCAATCCCGAACTTTTTACCGGACGCTGGAAAGCACGCTGGATTTCCATGCCAGGAGAACCTGCCAATGTGTATGGCGTCTACCACATGCGCAAGACGTTCGAACTGGGTGAAGTCCCATCCCGTTTTATTGTTCATGTGACGGCTGACAACCGTTACAAGCTCTATCTGAACGGCCGTTTTGTCTCACTTGGACCTGCACGTGGGGATATCTATAACTGGAATTTTGAAACGGTCGATCTGGCTCCTTACCTGATAAAGGGAAAAAACGTGTTGGCAGCTGTGATCTGGAATTATGCCGAGCAGAAGCCGGTTGCACAGATCAGCTTTAATCAGACCGGATTCCTTCTACAAGGAAATACGGAGGTTGAGACTGTGGTCAATACGGATGCTTCCTGGCTGTGCATGAAGAACGAAGCCTATGCTCCTTGGCACAAGCCAGTCTTAGGCTATTATGTGGCGGGGCCTGGCGAATTTCTTTCTGCGTCGAAGTATCCTTGGGGATGGGAACAGTCTGCTTACGATGATAGTAAGTGGTTACCTGCCCACACGGGAATCGAGGGAGGAGTGAAGGGATCGCGCGACTATCCTGGACGCCTGCTTGTTCCTTGTCCAATTCCCCCGATGGACTTGCTGTCTGAGCGTTTTGAGGCTGTGCGTATATCCGAGGGGGTGAAGATTCCTGCCGGATTCCTGAAAACAAAAACTTCACTGACGGTTCCTGCAAATAGCAAGGTGCATCTCCTGCTTGACAATGGCAAGCTGACAACGGGCTATCTTTCCCTTTTGTTTAGTCGCGGCAAGAATGCTGAAATTACGATTGCCTATGCCGAAGCTCTGTATGAAGGCAAGGAGCAGGGTACGACTAAATCTTATTCGCTTCCGGCAAAGGGAAACCGTGATGAGGTAGAAGGTAAAAGATTCATAGGGTATGAAGATAAAGTGATTGCCGACGGGGGCGAGGGGCGCGATTTTACCACTCTTTGGTGGCGTACGTGGCGATATGTGGATCTGACGATCTCGACCGCTGACGAACCGCTTGTACTGGAAGATGTCTATGGTACGTTCTCTGCTTATCCTTTCCGATGTGAGATCGCTTTTTCTGCACCCGGACATGACGAGTTGAACAAGATGCTAGAGATAGGCTGGCGTACTGCACGTCTTTGTGCGAACGAGACTTATATGGATTGCCCTTATTACGAGCAGTTACAGTATTTCGGCGATACTCGTATCCAGGCGATGATTACCTTATATAATACGCATGATGCTTATATGGTGAAGAATGCAATCGAGCAGGGGAGGCAGTCGGTCGTAGCAGATGGAATTACGATGAGTCGCTACCCGTCGAGTTTACATCAGTTCATTTCTTCCTTCTCGCTTTGGTGGATTTGTATGGGGCATGACTACTGGATGTACCGTGGGGATGAGGCTTATATGAAGACTTTGCTGCCTGCTTATCGTGGGGTACTTTCTTGGTACGAGCAGTGGTTGAAGCGAGATCATAGCCTAGGGTATGTACCGCATTGGTTCTTTGCCGACTGGGCTGCCGGTTTCCAGTCGGGCGAGCCTGTACGTGAAAAGGATGGGAATTCTGCTTTTCAGGACTTGGTGTATATCTTGACGCTCGAATCGGCTGCTGAAATGGAACGGGCTTTCGGCATCCCGTCGATAGCGGATCATTATACACAGATCGCTTCTGCGATTCGGGGAACGATCCGGGAGAAATACTGGGATACTACCCGGGGATTGTTTGCCGATACTTATGATCACCGAAGTTTCTCGCAACATGTCAACTCGTTGGCTATACTGGCTGGTATCGTGACAGGCGAGGAGGCTACGAGGGTGATGGAGCGTACATTGAACGATTCGTCATTGATACAGGCGACAATCTACTTCCGTTATTATGTGCATCAGGCATTGAAGGTTGCCAGTATGGGAGATCACCTGCTCGACAATCTGCAGATTTGGCGAGACCAGATGGCATTGGGGCTGACAACTTGGGCGGAGATGCCCGAACCGACCCGTTCCGATTGCCATGCTTGGGGAGCCAGCCCTAACATTGAGTTTTTCCGTATCTTGTTGGGTATAGACAGCAATGCACCGGGCTTCAAGTCTATCCGTATCGCTCCGTCATTGGGTGACCTGAAAGAAGTGTCAGGTACGATGCCGCATCCAGTGGGTAGTGTGACTGCTTCCTACAAACTCGATAAGAAGGGTAAACTGACGGCACGTCTTATATTGCCGACGGGTACGGATGGTGTTTTCGTTTGGAAAGGAAAAGAATATCAACTCAAATCCGGTGAACAGGTCTTAACGGTAGAATAGGTTATCAGGCTTCCCCTTATTGTATAAAATGATCCTGAAAACAGAAAAAAAGCTCGAATCAAGTTGCATTTGACATACTTTTTTTCGGGCTTAAAAGAGATTGAAAAACGATTTATTCCGTAAGGTGCGCAGATAATTACCATGACGACCGTCTTCATCGCTATGAAGTCTGACTTCGTGTATGACGAGTTCGGCACTTCACGGCGATGAAGACGGTCGTCGTATTGATGAGGACGGTCGTCATGGAAATGAGGTGTCTGGTCCCTCAAAAATAGCCCTTATTTTTTAACCTGTTTCCGTACGGTCTCCCTGTCCGGATCCAAATATTCGATTCTCCGAAAGTTAAGGTTTATCGGAATGTGTAGGATAAGGGAGGCTTGCTTGACAAAATATATGGTTTTGAGATGAGGTAGGCAGGTCTTTTATGCGTATGTCACAAAAAGCAGGATTTTAGCAGAGAAAAGTCAATTTGAAATCATCCGTTTTGAGGATCGAAATAGAAAAACAGTAGGTTATTGTAAAAAATGCTGTATCATTTCTCTCACATGCGTACCATATAATAACATCTCATTTCAGATAAAGAACGAACGAAAAAAAAGTTTTCAAAACATTTGGAAGTTAGTATTAGAAGGATTACTTTT
>OGYN01000075.1_pt1 | contig 81927 bp, 62 predicted proteins | sample 1576551 | NCBI WGS metagenome assembly OGYN01 (sample SAMEA3541589, study PRJEB24748) | human gut metagenome | biome: human gut; feature: human-associated habitat; material: faeces | place: China | collected 2012 | reverse complement strand
TATATTAGTTGTTGAAACTAAAAAGAATATTTTTATAAGATTTATAGAAAGAATAAAGAAATTTCTTTCAAAATAAAATATATGTTTTAAAGGAGTAGTATAAGGAACAAACTTGTTGGTTTGCTCCTTATTATTTCATATGTTTTAGTGCGAATTCACAAGCGGAAACTACAAAGCCATTAAAATAATAATCTTTTTTATCGAGTCCTTTGTTGGCTTTTTCTACAATATTAATTATTTGAGAATTTATTTCAACAGGAAATCTAATACTTTTATAAATATTTGCTTCTGTAGATTTTTTCATTACAAACTTTTCCATAAATATAACCTCTTTTCATATTATTTTTAAATCTATTGAAATTATACTTAAAATATAACTGAAATACAGTTAAAAAAACAAGAAAGGAAGAATTAAAAATGTTATGGATGGATTATTACTTTTTTTAAGTAAATTGCCAGAAGAAAAAAGAAGAAATCAAATATTATTACTAATTGGATTTTTTATTGTTTTGTTTATAATAGTGGGATTGGTGAATTTATTAGACATAAATTCAAAGTTTACAATATTTGCAAAATGCAAGAAAATGTGCTATTATTAACATAATGGCAATAGCCATGTTGAAACCGTTATAAAATTATCACTTAAGGAGGTATAAACTATGAAACGGTATGAAAAATTTGTGCTTAAGGCAGAAAAGGGGATAACCTTTGAAGTCTCAGAGGGAACAAGCGGAGAGTTAATTATCAGAGCTCTGAACATTGCTACAGCCAATGTCTACTCTACAAACTATGTAAATCCTCCAATTCCAGAAGGATATAAGCATGTCTGTGGAGAATGGAACAATGGATTTGTAATTGAAAGATGTTCTGATGGAAGCCAGTTTGTATGGATTCCTGTTGGAAGTATCAACTCTAATGGAACACTTGATGGAGAACATTTTTCGGAGAAATTCGGCAGACGGAATTATATGAACAATGAATTTTCGGATGATGAATTCGATGAAGCTTTAAATGATGAACTGATTGAACAACTTGAAAGTGTTAAGAAATATGGGGGATTTTATATTTCTCGTTATAACATTTCCAAAAGTTCAGAAGGAAAACCACAGTCGGTAAAAGGCGTTATGCCGTGGGTAAACATCAATTTTGATGATGCCAAGAAGGTTGCATCCACTATCGAAGATAATGGAGCAGTTAAGAGTCATCTGACTTTTGGTGCAGAATATGATTCGGTATTGGAATGGTTTATCAAAACGGAAGTTAAAACTCTTACTGAAATTGTAGAGGACTCTACTGAATGGGGCAACCATTGGAGTACAGAGAATTCTCCGAAGAAAGTAGTTGAAACAGGAAGCAGAGAAGAATGGTGTACTAATAACATCTACGATTTTGCAGGAAATGTAGATGAATGGACACAAGAACAGAACAAAAGTTCTTATCGTGTTATCCGCGGTGGCTATTACTACGATTTTGGTGACATTTACCCTGTCGCCTATCGCAAGTACTGCTATCCTAATCACAACTGTAACTACACTGGTTTTCGTGCCACGCTTTATATTAAGTAGCACTGACCACTGTAAAATTGCTTTAATTGTATCCAAGCACAGACAGAAGGAGAGAACTTTGAAATTTCAGAGTCTCTTCTTCTTTTTTTGGAAAGGGGGATATATGAGATGGAGAAAAACAAAGATAACAGATAAACATGGTGGTTACACAAAATTTAAAATATATGAGCCAAAAGAAAGGATAATTATGGCATCAGAATATAAGGATAGAGTAGTACATCAATGGTATGTCGAAAAATTTATAAAGCCATACTTTGTACCACAATTTATTAGTACATCATATGCTGGAATAGAAGGAAGAGGAATGCATAAAGCATCTAAAGATGTTCAAAAAACAATGAGAAGTTCAAAATCTAAATGGAAGAATTATTACATATTAAAAATGGATATTACAAAGTATTTTCAAAATATAGACAAAAGAATACTTTGGAAAATATTAAAAAGAAAAATGAAGAATAAAAAGCTACTATGGTTAACTAGAGAAATTTTATTATCTACAGAAGGAATGGTAGGACCTCCTTTAGGAAATTATACTTCTCAAATGTTTGCTAATATATATTTAAATGAATTAGATCAGTATGTCAAACACAAATTAAAATGCAAATATTATTACAGATATATGGATGATATGGTTATAATGTGCGAAAATAAAGAAATTGCAAAAGATATATTAAATAATATAACTAAATTTTTAAAAGAAAATTTAAAATTAACTTTAAACTCAAAAACAAGAATTTTTAAAGATATACAAGGAGTTAATTTTTGTGGGTATAAAATCAATGAGAAAAGACTAAAAATAAGGCATACAAGTAAATGTAGAATGAAGAGAAAATTAAAAAGATATACAAGACAATTGAAAGAAGGCAAAATAACATTACCTGAAATACAAAGAAGTATAGCAGGTTGGCTAGGCTATGTTAAACATGCAGATTCTTATAAGTTAAGAAAAAGTATGTTTTATATAGAGGGATAGACTTAAAAAAGGTATTTTTATCGTGTTATCCGCGGTGGCTATTACTGCGATTTTGGTGACAATTACCCTGTCGCCTATCGCAATTACAACAATCCTAATAACAACTATAACAACACTGGTTTTCGTGCCACGCTCTAATATTAAGTCAGATTATATATTTCATGGAATATATACAGTATATGTATTAGATATTAAAGGAAGTCTATTCCTTCTTAAAAGCAATTTTAAGTAAATATGAATTATAAAAGTATATGTATTAGTAAATTGAAAAATTGAATATATGTATACTTTTCTATTTCCAATACATATCACTTAGTTTTTTCAATTCCATTCTAAAATCTTCAATTTGATCATCTGTATAAGTATCTCTTAATTCTCTAGCTTTTTTTGACCAAACTTTAAATTGCTTTTCTTTAAATTCTTTTGTGTGATTATAGTGTAATCTATGCATTCTTTTATATTCTCTATTATATTCTTTTAAAATTGCACTATTTTGAATTTTTTGCTTTTGCTTATTAAATGCTCCAATTTCTTTGCAAGTTTTTCTAGTATCTAAATATAAGTTATTGCAATATTTTTGGTCATTTCTACCTTTTTGATTTGGATTATTACTAGTAGTGATAGGTATAAATAATCTACCACAATTTTCGCATTTATTTATAGTAAAGTTATTTTGAATTACTTTAAATAGCTCAAATCTAATTTGTTCTTCAGTATTTTTAAGTTCATATACTTCTTCTACTGCTATATGTTTTTTTTATTAGTTTAACTACATCTTCGACATCTAATCTTCTTTCTTGTAGAGATAACCCTTTATCACATACATATTTTGTTTTAAATTTAGTATCTAAAAAAATCGCATGTGCTGGATTAGTATTAAGATAGTGTATATCAAATACTCTTTTTGCCTCATATAAATATAATCTTTCTTCTGTACTTAAATTTCTCACAATAGAGTTATTAGAATATTTGCTTATCAATTCCAATCGCTTTTTTAAGTCAGTCTTTTTCTCCATAAAATTCTCTATTAATGAATCTCTTATAGTTTCAAAGTATTTCATATATTCATTATGTTTTTTAGTTGATACTTTTTCAATATTATCAGTGAATTCATGAAGTATAAGTTCTATTGTATAGGGATTTTCTTCTAATTCCTCATAAAATTCTTTAGCATAGTATTTTGGATTTTCAATAAAAACGCCAATTTGAGATTTAAATAATAGGTCAGTTCTAAATACTTTAGAATTATATGTTTTCACAATTATATCTATTAAGACTTGTGTATAAAAATGAGTATATTGAGAAAATTCTAAACAAGCTCTAACTATTTGAAACATTTTAAAGAAACAATCTAATTTTTCATTCATAATATTTGCTTCTTTAGCAGAACATACAAGTTCTATTAATTGGGTATACATCGTTTTCAATTTATCAAAATCTTCATAACTCATTATTGCAAATTCATATAATTTATCTCCAATATTATATTCAAAATCATGAGTAGCACCAAAAAATTCTCCGATCATTTTCTATCACAGTATAGCACATTGAAAATTGAATAGCAAACTACAAGCACAGATAATGAAACTTTCGTCTGGCTAACGTGATGTGAAGGGGCGATTCTCTAAAAAGAGGAATGAGGGCAAATCTCATATGGGATTAAATACACTTGTGGTTTTTAAATTGATAAGACATAGCATAGTGTATTGTATAAAGTAAGGAAAAATTGGAAATAATTACAACTAAAGGAGTGAGATTTATGCAAGAAAGAAAAGAAAAGAAAAAGTATAAAAAGAAAAACAATATTATATTTAATGAAAAAGGAGAAGCATTAGAGAGAATAATAGAAAGAGCATTTGGAAATTATTGTCTGAAGAAAAATTAAAGTAAAATAATGGTATTTAGTGAGATAATATGTTATAATACTTGCAAAGAGTATCAATATTATCTCATTATCTTTAAATAGCATAAGAAGGAGGTAAAAGTGAGTTATACAATAATGAATAATATTGATTATAAAGTAGGCATATATATAAGGCTTTCAAGAGAAGATGAAGAAAAAGAAAAATATCAAGAAAGTGAAAGTATTGGAAACCAAAGAACTTTGCTAATGCAATATATCAAAGAAAACAAACTAAACTTTATATCAGAATACGTTGATGATGGTGTAAGTGGTACAAGTTTTGATAGACCTGCATTTAATAGAATGATAGCAGATATTGAAACTCGGTAAAATCAATATGATCGTCACGAAAGACTTATCAAGACTAGGTAGAAATTATGTGCAATCAGGATTATACATTGAAACATATTTTCCAGAACATGAAGTAAGGTTTGTTGCAATATTAGACAATATAGATACGGCTTATGATACATCAAACAATGATATAGCACCATTTAAATCAATATTAAATGAAATGTATGCAAAAGATACATCAAAGAAAATAAATAGTGTATTACAATCAAAAAGAAATCTTGGAGAATATTTAGGAACAGCACCTTATGGCTATAAAAAAAATCCAGAAAATAAATACCATTTAATAATAGATGAAGAAGCAGCAAATGTAGTAAAACTAATATATGAAAAATATTTAGCAGGGTTTGGTACAATGCAAATAGCAGATTATTTAAGTAAAAAGAAGATTCCAATTCCATCAGATTATAACAAGAGAAAAAGGGGAACAAAGTCTTTAACTTATGGACTATGGCAACAATCTACAGTAAGATTTATTCTTTCAAATGAAATTTATACAGGAACAGTTATACAAGGGAAAAGAAAGAAAGTAAGTTTTAAATCTAAAAAATTTATAGATTTACCAGAAGAAGATTGGATAAAAGTAGAAAATATGCACGAAGCTATTATAAGTAAAGAGGATTTTGAAAGAGCAAAAAAAGTAATTCAAGCAACTAAAGGCTCAAGAGTAGTTCAAAATGATTACTTATTTAAGGGATTACTTAGATGTTATGATTGCAAAGGATATATTGGAATAAGAAGTCCAGATAAAAACGGAAATATCTATGGTAGATGCCAAAGATATGGAAGGTTTGGAAAATTTGCTGTATGTTCACCACACAATTTTAATTATCAAGTTTTTGAAGAACAAATGCTAGAAGTTTTAAGAGAAGTTTGTAAAGAATATACCAATACAAAAAAACTAGAAGAAATTGCAAAACAAACAAAAACAAAACAATCAAAAGAAATAGATATAAAAAAACAAATAGAATCTTTTAAACAGCAGGTAGAGAGTGAAACTAGAAAGTTGGAAGTAATGTATGATGATAGATTGGCAGGAATTATAACACTTGAGGAATATATGAAAAATGCAAATAGAATAAAAGAATTGGTTAGAGGATATGAACAAAACATCAAAGAGCTTGAACAAGAGCTATCAGGAGAAAGTGATAAGACAAAAAATGATAATAGATTAGATAATTTGATAGAAGAGTTTCTTAATATGGAGAAACCAACAAAAGAAATAATTAGAGAATTTATAGAAAAAATTGAAATTCATAGCGACAAGCAAGTTGATATTTATTTCAATTTTAAACCATTACAAGATTTAAATAATAATTTTATATGTGCTAGAAAAGAATATAAGAAAAAAGTAGGATAATACAAAGACAATAAGACTGCAGTTACGCCTATTTCAAAATCCTTCGGATTTTGGGCTTCACTGCATCCCTATAGCCGTAATTTTGCTTCGCAAAAACGGCTACAAGGGCAGTACACACACTCTGCCATTTGGGCAATTATTGCAGAAGCCATGTTAGGTAAAGGAGATAAAGCAGTAGAATTATATAAAATGATTACACCTATAGAACATGCAAGGACAAAAGATGCTGCAAACAAATACAAAGTCGAACCATATGTACTTGCAGCAGATGTATATGGTGCACAAAATTTAGCTGGTTCAGGTGGATGGACATGGTATACAGGTTCAAGTAGTTGGTACTATTTAGCTGGTATTCAATATATATTAGGACTTAATATTTATAACAACACGATGAGTTTTAAGCCATGTATTCCGAAATTTTGGGATGAATTTGAGATTAAATATAAATTTGGCAATAGTATTTATAACATTAAAGTCAAAAATCCTAATGGAAAAAACACAGGCATTTCACAGGTTTTAATTGATGGTAATGAGCATGAAAATAAAATTATTCTTGATAGTAGTGGTAAAGTGTTTAATGTTGAAATTATAATGTAGATAAAATTTTACAAAAAAGTAAAAAAATGTAAAAATATGGTATATTTAATACGAAACAAATACAACATAAGATTAAAACAATTTTAATCTTAAACAAACTCATACAGGAGGAATGTGCAATGTCAGAAGAAAAAAGTTTGATGAACCGGATGGAGTATTTATTTGCTGAAAAAGAAGAAATTCTTTTTAGCAGCAGTTTACTCGAAAAGAATAACAAGGTTGTTATCAGTGGCGTAATCGAAAAAAACTTTGAGTTTTCACACAGTCTTCTTTCAGAAAACTTCTATTTTACTAGAGTGGGAGTAGAAAAAAATAGTGGAGTAGAAGACCTTGTACCGATAATGGTATCTAACCTGTTTTTTGACGGAAAAGACGGCATTGAGTCTGACCTGGCTGGAGAATGGGTAGGGGTATGGAAGAATACAGAGCAGAGTATATAATAAGAGAAAGGCGGAAAACTCAAATGAATTCAAAGAAAAAATTGCATATGAGGCATCAATTGAACGAATTGAAACAATTGATAGGGAGTAAAATTTAAACTGACAGATTAAGAAAAAAGAAAGGTTTTTGAATAAACAAAAGCCTTTCTTTTTTGGCATATAATAAAATAATATTCTAATTATTAAAATTTCTTGAATTTGCTGTATATAGAGAGATACAAAAAATATGTTAAAACTTAGAGGGAAAGGATGGAAAAAATGAATATTTTAAAAATGATAAAAACAAAAAAAGCAAAAATGAATATCAGTTTTGAAGAAATTGTTGAAAAATGGCTTGAATATAAAAAAATAGACATAAAAAAATCATCATATTCAAATTATGAATACAAAATTTCAAAATATTTAATGCCATATTTAAAAAACAAGAGTATAACACAGATTGAAAAATATTGTATGAAAGAAAATTCAGCTAAGGAATTAGGAATACTACTGTGTTTAAATACAGGAATGAGAATAGGGAAAATATGTGCTTTAAAATGGAAAGACATAGATTTGGATAGAAGAATAATATATGTTTGCTCAACTATGGAAAGAATTTATGATAAAAATTTAAAAAGAACAAAAATAATAATTGATACTCCAAAAACAAAAAGTTCAATGAGAGAAATTTCAATGTCAAATAAGTTATATAATGTTTTAAAACCACTAAAGAAAAAATGTAATAATAATCAATTCTTTTTAACAGGAGATGAAAATAAATATATAGAACCTAGAAGTTATCAATATATTTATAAAAGAGCTTTAAGAAAATGCAAACTTAAGCCACACAAATTTCATTGTCTACGTCATTCTTTTGCAAGTGAGTGTATTGAGGTTGGTATGGATATAAAAGCTTTGAGTGAAATATTAGGACATTCAAATGTCAATATTACACTAAATATTTATGTTCATTCATCATATAAGAATAAAAAGAAATATTTAGAAAAAATTTAATAAAATTTCTTAAAGTATAATACTTTAAAATAAAAATTAACTTGAATATACATATGAAATATTATATAATAATTATGTCGATAACAATAATTATGTAGAAACCGTTAATTATTACTTTAGGAGGAAAACAATGGAGCGGAATCAAAAAGATGTGTTAAAAGCAGATGGAAAAGTCCAAAAGTATGAAACTCCACCAATTTTGGACGGATACAAATACGTTTCAGGAAAATGGAATAATGGATTTATAATTGAAAGAATTCAAGATGAAAGCCAATTTGTGTGGATACCAGTAGGGGGGGAGATTCTAATGGCACATTTGATGGAAGTTCGTTTACAGAAAAATTTGGAAGAAGAAATTATCAGAAAAACCAATTTTCAGAAGTAAGATATCATGAAAAATTTAGAGGAGAACTTGCCTTAGCCGAAATAATAAGCCCACTGGATTTCATGCTGTATTAAATATCAAATAACACTAAACTGCTAACACACAAATAAAATGAGAGACTTTGAAATTTCAGAGTCTCTCATTTTTTGGTGCAGGATAATTCATAAAACATATATTTGCAAATTATGTAAAATACATTGAAAATATAGTCTAAATGTGGTATAATAGAAAAGAAAAAAATAAGGAGGGCTATTATACAATGGCAAAATTACGGTTTAACAAAGAGGAGTATAAAGGATTAAAACACAGACTTCAAAAACTTCAGAGTCGTGTGGAACTCGATAAGGGACCAGAGCATGAGACTGCTGTAAGGCTTTTGGAACAGATTAAAAAGAAATTAAAGAACTATGAGGAAACACATGAAATTCCAGAGTTCGTAGATTCAGATACTATGTCAGAAACAGCAACTGTTAAAACAACAACCAGTAACAGCTATAAGGAGTTCTGGGAAACTTATGAAGCTTATGAAAATGAAGGTACGAAATCAGCATTTTCACAGACGACAGAGAAGCAGCAGATGTATCAGGAGGAAACAAGAACAGAAGAAAGACTTGTAAGAGATCTTGGAGTTTTATACACGATTTTCGGCAGTACATATTGTACTGTATTGAACTACAGGACTTTCAAAATTCGTTTCCAAAATCAAATAGAGAAGCAGGAAGCGTTTTACAGAGTAATAGCAGATATCTATGAAGATGATATTTGCATAGCTAAAGGTGTGCTCATCGGTTTTTGGCCGTTTAGATTTGGAGATACAAGATGTGGTGACATGCAATTTGCTATATGGTCTTCAAGTGCGGTAACAAAATACAATGATGGCTGTATCTGGTTATACTTGACACTGCTGGATGAACTTAAAGAAATATGGAATGATTATTTCGATAACAATACACTGCTTCTTACAGGAGGGATTGAGGGCTTCTTAGGAACTTCTCGGAAAAACGAAGTAAAAGTGCAGCTCACTAAAGAACAGCGTAGAAGAATAATACAGGAAGTAGAATTCAACTGCAAAAGTTTAAAACTTGGAGGGTATAACAACTATTATTCAGACCAGCTTTATTTTCATTCTTATGTAACTTATAAGGATTTAAATGATTTGCTAGAAAGATCAGGAGTGGTTTACAAGGTAGAGCCAGATGGTGTGTATATTTTAAATTTCTTTAAAAAGGAATTTCAGAGATTGTTAGAATATACACGTGAAGGATATGGCTACACACTTTATGTCCAGTATTAAAGCCCAATAAACTCTTTTAAGAGTAAAAAGTACAATTTGGCGATTGTGCCATAAAAAAGGAGAGACTTTGAGAATTCAGAGCCTCTCCTTTTTTGGACGAAGAATAAATTGGCCATATAGAATATTGAAAAGAAAAATGTGATATTTTACGACAAAAAGTATAGGAATTTTGTGAAAAAGTGCATTGATAAATTAAAAATTTTGTGATATACTATATAAAGAGGTGATGAGAGGAATGAATCGTTTGAAAAGAAAAATAGATGAATATTTGATTAACTGGAAAAATAGCAAAGACAAAATGCCTTTAATCATAAAAGGAGCTAGGCAGATAGGAAAAACTGAGAGTATTGAAAATTTTGCAAAAAATAATTATAAAAATATAGTAGAAATAAATTTTGCATTAGATAAACAATATATAGATATATTTGACAATGGATTTAACGTAGATACAATAATAAAAAACATATCGTTTAAAAACCCTGAATTCAAGTTTGTACCAGGAGAAACTTTGATTTTTTTTGATGAACTACAAGCTTGCATTAATTGTGCAACATCTTTAAAAGCATTTAATCAAGATGGAAGATATGATGTTATATGTTCAGGATCTTTAATGGGAATAAATTATAATGAAATAGAGTCAAATAGTGTCGGAAATAAAATTGATTATAATATGTATTCTATGGACTTTGAAGAATTTTTGTGGGCAAAAGGATATAGAGAAGAACAAATTGAAGAATTATATAAAAGTATGTTAGAAGTCAAACCATTAACTAATATTGAATATGAAGTTATGATGGATAATTTTAAGGAATATATGGTAGTAGGAGGAATGCCAGCAATTGTAAATAAATTTATTACACAAAAAAATTATAGTGGAATTTTAGAAATGCAAAAACAGATTTTATTAGATTATGAGGAAGATATTACTAAATATGCTAAAGGGTTAGACCAAGGAAAAATTTTAAGTGTATATAGAAAAATTCCTACATTTTTAGGAAATGAAAATAAAAAATTTCAAATTTCAAAAGTTCAGGATGGAGCAAGAAGCAGAGAATATGTAGGAACAGTTGAATGGCTAGATAATGCAGGGATAATAAATATTTCTTATTGTATGCAACAGCCAGAACTTCCTCTTGGAGGAAATTACAATCCAGACAATTTTAGATTATATTTTGGAGACACAGGAATATTAATTGGTTCACTCGATGAAGAAGCACAAGAAGACTTGAGAAAAAATGCAAACTTTAATACTTATAAAGGTGCAATCTATGAAAATGTTGTTGGTGATATGTTGGTAAAAGAAGGATATAAATTATATTTTTACAAAAATGAAAAGGGAACTATAGAGATGGACTTTTTTATAAGAGATAAAGATTCATTAATTCCAGTTGAAGTAAAGGCTAATGATAATGCAACTATTTCACTAAACACATTAATAGATAGTGAAAAATATAAAGACATAAAATATGGAATAAAACTATGTAATAAAAATATAGGGTATAATGGAAAATTTTATACATTCCCATATTTTCTAACATTTTTATTGAAAAGATATTTGAAGGAAAAATAGACAAAAAACGACAAAATAAAAATAAGAAAAATAAAAACTAATAGTTGCAAAACTATTAGTTTTTTGTTATGATGAAAAAGAACAAAGGATTTGAAGAAATCAAAAGAAAGGATGATGTCAAGAATGGAAATAGAAGACTTACAAAAAACAATCGAAAAAGTAAGAAAAGCACAACAAGAATTCTCAAAATATACACAAGAGCAAGTAGACAAAATATTTCAAGCAGCAGCAATAGCTGCAAACCAAAATAGAATACCACTTGCCAAAATGGCAGTAGAAGAAACAGGAATGGGAATTGTAGAAGATAAAGTAATAAAAAATCACTATGCAGCAGAGTATGTATACAATAAATATAAAGATATAAAAACATGTGGAGTGCTAGAACAAGATGACAATTATGGAATCAAAAAAATAGCAGAACCAATAGGTGTAATAGCAGCAGTAATACCAACAACAAACCCAACATCAACAGCAATATTTAAAACATTAATCGCATTAAAGACAAGAAATGGGATAATAATAAGCCCACACCCAAGAGCAAAACAGTCAACAATAGCAGCTGCAAAAATAGTGTTAGAAGCAGCAGTAAAAGCAGGAGCACCAGAAGGAATAATATCATGGATAGATGTACCATCACTAGAATTAACAAATGTGTTAATGCAATCAGCAGATATAATATTAGCCACAGGTGGACCAGGAATGGTAAAAGCTGCATATTCTAGTGGAAAACCAGCATTAGGTGTAGGACCAGGAAATACACCAGCAGTAATAGATGAAACAGCAAATATAGTATTAGCAGTAAACTCAATAATTCATTCAAAAACATTTGATAATGGAATGATATGTGCATCAGAACAATCTGTAATAGTAAGTGATAAAATCTATGACAGAGTAAGAGAAGAATTTATGAGAAGAGGATGCTATTTACTAAATGCAGAAGAAACAGAAAAAGTAAGAAAAACAATTATAATAAATGGAGCATTAAATGCTAAAATAGTTGGACAATCAGCACATACAATTGCACAATTAGCAGGAGTAGATGTTTCTGAAAATACAAAAATCTTAATAGGAGAAGTAGAAAGTGTAGATTTATCAGAAGAATTTGCACATGAAAAACTTTCACCTGTTTTAGCAATGTATAGAGCATCAAGTTTTGAAGATGCAGTAAGCAAAGCATACAGACTAATAGAAGATGGAGGCCTAGGACATACATCTTCATTATATATCAATACAGTTACTGAAAAAGAAAAAATAGAGAAGTTTTATAATACAATGAAAACATGTAGAGTATTAATAAATACACCATCATCACAAGGTGGAATTGGTGACATATATAACTTTAAGTTAGCACCATCATTGACACTTGGATGCGGAACATGGGGCGGAAACTCTGTATCAGAAAATGTAGGAGTAAAACATTTAATAAATATAAAAACAGTAGCCGAAAGGAGAGAAAATATGCTTTGGTTTAGAGCACCTGAAAAGGTATATTTAAAAAGAGGTTGTTTACCAGTAGCTTTAGAAGAGCTAAAAAATGTAATGGGTAAAAAAAGAGTATTTATAGTAACAGATACATTTCTTTATCAAAACGGATACACAAAAGTAGTAACAGATAAATTAGATGAAATGGGAATAGTACATGAAACATTTTTTGATGTTGCGCCAGATCCAACACTTGCATGTGCAAAAGAAGGAGCACAATTAATAGATGCATTCAAACCTGATTGCATAATAGCAGTAGGTGGAGGTTCAGCAATGGATGCTGCAAAGATTATGTGGGTAATGTATGAACATCCAGAAATTGATTTCTTAGATATGGCAATGAGATTTATGGATATCAGAAAAAGAGTATACACATTCCCTAAAATGGGAGAAAAAGCATACTTTATAGCTGTACCAACATCAGCAGGAACAGGTTCAGAAGTAACACCATTTGCAGTTATTACAGACGAAACAACAGGACAAAAATATCCATTAGCAGATTATGAATTATTACCTAAAATGGCAATTGTAGATGCAAACTTGATGATGAATGCACCAAAAGGATTAACTTCAGCATCAGGAGCAGACGCATTAGTTCATGCAATCGAAGCATATGCATCTATGATGGCAACAGAATTTACAGATGGTTTAGCAATAGAAGCAATAAAAACGATTTTTGAATATTTACCAAGAGCATATGAAAACGGAGCAAATGACCCAGAAGCAAGAGAAAAAATGGCAAATGCAGCAACAATGGCAGGTATGGCCTTTGCAAATGCATTTTTAGGAATATGTCACTCAATGGGACATAAATTAGGAGCATATCATCACTTACCACACGGAATTACTGTATCATTAGTACTTGACGAAGTTATGAGATTTAATAGTGCAGAAGTTCCAAATAAAATGGGAACATTTCCACAATATGACCATCCACATACATTAAGAAGATATGCAGAAATTGCAGAAGCTTTAAATATTAGTGGAGCAAATGACTACGAAAAAATGGAAAATCTAATTAGTAAAATAGATGAATTAAAAGAAAGAATTGGAATAAAGAAAACAATCAGAGAATATGGAATTGAAGAACAAGACTTTTTAGCTACATTAGACGAAATGTCAGAAAAAGCATTTGATGATCAATGTACAGGAGCAAATCCAAGATATCCATTAATTAGTGAAATTAAGGATATTTATTTAAAGGTATATTATGGAAATTAAGAGAGGAACGTGAGTAAAGATGGAATATAATTTAAATGAACCAATTGCTGAAAGAAAAACTAAAACAGTATATAAAGATGGAGATAAAACAATAAAATTATTTATAGAAAATTATTCAAAAGCAGCAATTTTAAATGAAGCACTAATTCAATCAAGAGTAGAAGAAAGTACAGATTTAAAAATTTCAAAATTGATAGAAGTTACAAAAATTGAGAATAGATGGGCATTAGTTACAGAATTTATAGAAGGAACACCATTAGATGTTTTAATGAAAGAACATCCAGAAAAAGAAGATGAATATTTAAAGTTATTTGTGGATATTCAACTAGAAATAATGTCTAAAAAAGTACCATTATTAAATAGATTAAAAGATAAATATAGAAGAAAACTAGCAGAAGCAGATATTGATGATAATACAAGATATGAATTATTGCAAAGACTAGAAGGAACTAAAAATCATGACAAATTATGTCATGGAGATTTCAATCCAAGTAATGTAATAATAGATGCAAATGGAGAATACAGTATCATTGACTGGGCACATGCAACTCAAGGAAATGCATCAGCAGATGTTGCAAAAACATTTTTGCTATTTTCAGTAAATGGTCAAGCTGAATTAGCTGAAAAATATTTAAACATGATTACTGAAAAAGGTGGATTAGAAAAGAGAGGAATTCAAAGATGGATTCCAATTGTAGCAGCAGTTCAATTGAAAAAAGGTGAAGTTGAAGACAGAAAAACATTAGAAAAATGGGTAGATGTAGTAGATTATGAATAATATGATAATATAAAAATATAGGGGGATTAAAAATGACAAGAGTTGAATTAAAAAACATGGCAAAAGAACAAATACAAGGGAAAATAGGAATTCTATTTTTAATATTTTTGATTATTGCAATTATAGGAGCAGGAAGCGCATTAGTACCAGTAGTAGGATGGTTTGCTACAATTGTAATTATGCCAGCTTTTAATATTTCATTATGCATGATATTTTTGGGATTAACTAAAAATGAAGACATTTCAGTTGGAGATGCTTTTAAAGGTTTTAATATAACAGGAAAAGCAGTTTGGTTAAATATAATTACAAATTTCTTTGTATTCTTGTGGTCATTATTATTAGTGATTCCTGGAATAATAAAGGTATTTTCATATGCTGCTGCACCATTTATATTGGCAGATAACCCAGAACTAACAGCAAGAGAAGCATTATCAGAAAGTAAAAGAATAATGGATGGACATAAATTTGATTTATTTGTATTACAACTATCATTCTTTTGGTGGTATATATTAAGTGCAATTACATTTGGAATTGCATACATATATGTTGTACCATATTTTCAAGCTACAATGGCAAATTTTTATAATGATATTAAAGATAAAACTGTTGAAAACTAGATAGATATTAAATATTTAAAGATACCACAAAATATTTGCAAATTATGCGATTTTGTGGTATTATGTATATGTAACTAAAATTTTTTATAATTGAGAAAATTTTCTCAACTAATTAACAGGAGGATTATAATTATGAATGCAACAGAAGCACGGCAGAAATCACTTGATAGCCAGTATGAAAATGCTATGAAGGAGATTGATAAAGCAGTAGCTGGAGGATGGACAAGATGCAGTGTTTGTTTTTCTGACCCACTCTATCCAGAAGTGGCAGAAAGAATTGCAGAAAACGGGTTTGACGTAAAAATTAAGTTAAGAGAAAACGGAATGGGGATGTCTTCTAACATAGTATCTTGGTACAATACCAAGAATAAAGGGGAAAAAGGCAAAGTTGAATACATTACAGATGAGAGTAAGAATTCTAAACCGCCTTTGAACGAGAAATTACTAACGAGTATTTCCTTGGAGACAAAAAGACTCCAAAGAGAAGCAAGAAGAGTGAGCCAGGAAAGAAATACAAAGTAAAAGAGTTAGGGGACTGTTGAAAAATAGCCCCCTAAATTAATTCAAGAATATGAAAATTTATTTTAATATTATTTAGTTAGAAAAATAGAGTTTGTGACCTAGTTTGTGGAAATGTATTTTTAGGTCACAAAGGGAGGAAATATGTTTAAATTACACTCAGAATACAAGCCAACAGGTGACCAACCTAAGGCAATAGATTATCTAGTAAAAGGAATAGAGAGAGGCGAGAAATACCAGACACTTCTAGGAGTAACAGGTTCTGGAAAAACATTCACAATGGCAAATATAATAGAAAAAACACAAAAACCGACATTGGTGTTAGCACATAATAAGACACTAGCAGGACAGCTATATTCCGAATTCAAAGAGTTTTTTCCAGAAAACCATGTTGAATACTTTGTGTCATATTATGATTATTATCAACCAGAAAGTTATATTGCACAAAGTGACACATATATAGAAAAAGATGCATCAATAAATGATGAGATAGACAAATTAAGACATTCAGCAACAGCATCATTATTTGAAACAAGAGATGTAATAATAGTAGCATCAGTATCATGTATATATGGATTAGGAGATCCGATAGACTATGAAAATATGATAGTATCATTACGTCCAGGAATGCAAGTAGAAAGAGACAAAATGCTGAAAAAACTAGTAAATATGCAATATTCTAGAAATGAAATAGACTTTAAAAGAGGAACTTTTAGAGCCAAAGGGGACATTGTAGAAATATATCCATCAGATAAAGGAGAATCAGCTATAAGAGTGGAGTTCTGGGGAGATGAAATTGAAAAAATAAGTGAAATAAATCCATTAACAGGAAAATCAATAGGAACAAGAGAACATGTAATGGTATTCCCAAATTCACATTATGTAACATCTAAAGAAAAGATGGAAAGAGCTATAAAAACAATTGAAAAAGAAATGGAAGAAAGAGTAGAATATTTCAAAAAAGAAAACAAATTAATAGAAGCACAACGTATTCAAGAACGAACCAATTTTGATATAGAAATGATGAAAGAAACAGGATTTTGCCAAGGAATAGAAAACTATTCAAGACATATAAGTGGAAGAGAACCAGGAAGTCCACCATTTACACTATTTGATTATTTTCCAAAAGATTTCCTATTATTAATAGATGAATCACATGCAACAATTCCACAAGTTAGAGCAATGTATAATGGTGACAGAGCTAGAAAAGAATCACTTGTAAAATATGGCTTTAGATTACCATCAGCATTTGATAATAGACCACTGACATTTAATGAATTTGAAGAAAGAATTAATCAAGTTGTATTTGTAAGTGCAACACCTGCTGATTACGAAAATGAACATTCGGGAAACAATGTAGTGGAACAAATTATTAGACCGACTGGGTTACTTGACCCTAAAATAGAAGTAAAACCAGTAACAAATCAAATAGATGACTTATTAGAACAAATTAGAATTAGAGTGGAAAGAAAAGAAAGAGTATTAGTAACAACATTAACTAAAAAGATGGCAGAAGACTTAACTGAATATTTAAAAAGCTTAGATATAAAAGTAAATTATATACATTCAGACACAAAAGCATTAGAAAGAATGGAAATAATTCGTAAATTACGTTTAGGAGAATTTGATGTTTTAGTAGGAATAAACCTATTAAGAGAGGGATTGGATATCCCAGAAGTTTCATTAGTTGCAATACTTGACGCAGATAAAGAAGGATTTTTGCGTTCAGAACGTTCACTAATTCAAACAATAGGACGTGCTGCAAGAAATACAGATGGAACAGTTATAATGTATGCAGATGAACTTACAGATTCAATGGAAAAAGCAATAAAAGAGACAAACAGAAGACGTGGAATCCAAGAGGCATACAATAAAGAACATAATATCATACCAACAACAATAAAAAAATCTATTAGAGATTCAATTAGGGCAATTCAAACTGAAAATATAGGAGTAGAATATAAATTAGAAAAAGAAGAAGACATTAAAGAAACAATAAATAAATTAACAGAGGAAATGCTTGAATTTGCTAGTAAAATGGAATTTGAGCAAGCAGCTGAAATTAGAGACAAAATAAAAGAGCTAGAAAAGTTAATATAAAAATAAAAAAAATTCTTAAAAACACTTGCAAAATAAAACGAAATGTATTATTATGGTATCGAAGTGGTAGAAAGTGGCACAAAGTGGTAGAAAAAGAAATGAGGTGAAGTTTAATTGCTAATTGGTGAATACGAGCATTCTTTAGATACAAAAGGAAGAATGATAATGCCAGCAAAACTAAGACAAGACATAGGCGAAAAGTTTATAATAACTAAAGGCTTAGATGGATGTTTATTCGTATTTTCACAAAATGAGTGGTTAAATTTTGAAGAAAAACTAAAAGCCCTTCCATTATCAGACAAAAACGCAAGAAACTTTGTCAGATTTTTCTTATCAGGAGCAACAGAATGTGAAATAGATAAGCAAGGAAGATTTTTAATACCAGCAAACTTAAGAGAAGCAGCAAAACTAGGAAAAGATGCAGTAATAGTAGGAGTTGGAACAAGGTTAGAAATCTGGGACAAAGAAATCTGGCAAAAATGTGATGAAAACATTTCAGCAGATGAGATTGCAGAAAATATGACAATGTTAGGTATATAACTTGCAAAAGTTTATATAAAAAAACAAAAGACAAAAGTACAAAAGAAATCAAACTAAAGAAAAAACAAAAAAAGTTACAAAAGATAAAATTGCTAAAGATAAATTCCAAGAAACAAAAGAAGTATAAAAAATGCAGCTGTAGGAAAATATCAAAAACTCTTCAGCTGCAATAAATTATTTTAAAGAGGTGTAAAATTGGAGTTTAAGCATAAACCAGTATTGCTAGAAGAAACAATACAAGGATTAAATATAAAACCAAATGGAATATATGTAGATGGAACTTTAGGTGGAGCAGGACATAGTAAAGAAATTTTAAAGCAATTATCACCTGAAGGTTTACTCATTGGTATCGATAGAGATGAAGATGCTTTAAAGGCAGCCAAAGAAAATCTTAAAGACTTTGCCAATGTAAAATACATACATGGAAATCATGATGAAATTGAAGAAATTTTAGAAAAACTAGGAATAGAAAAAGTTGATGGAATCTTACTAGACTTGGGAGTATCTTCATATCAACTAGATGAAAGAGAAAGAGGATTTAGCTATTTAGGAAATAATGAACTAGATATGAGAATGGATAAAACTCAAAAATTAACAGCAAAAGAAGTTGTTAACAACTATTCAGAAGAAAAATTAGCTGATATCATTTATGAATATGGAGAAGAGCGATTTTCTAGGCAAATTGCGAAAAATGTTTGTATATATCGAAAAAACAAGGAAATAGAGACAACAGAGGAATTAGTGCAGATTATTGAAAAATCAATACCTGCATTTGCGAAAAAAGATGGACACCCAGCAAAGAGAACATTTCAAGCAATTAGAATTGAAGTAAATGACGAAATCAGACCATTATACGAAACTGTGCAAAAATGTATAAAACACTTAAAAAATGGTGGAAGATTGTGTATAATAACATTCCATTCACTAGAAGATAGAGCAGTAAAAAATGCATATATAGATGCACAAGGAAAATGCACATGTCCAAAAGACTTGCCATATTGTGTATGTGGTGCAAAGTCAGAAGGAAAAATCATAAATAAAAAACCAATAATCGCAACGGTAAAAGAACAAGAGGAAAATTCAAGATCAAAAAGTGCAAAATTAAGGATTTTTGAAAAATGTGACGAAAGATAAAGGAGGTGAGAACATGCCAATGAATTCATATCAATATGGAACAAGTCCAAGAAAATATGAACCAGATTATACCGAAGTAAAAGTAAAAAAAGTTAAAATCGAAAAAAAATTGGAAAAGAAAAAAGTCAATCCAAAAGCAAAACAAGGAAAAAATAGAGCTTTGCAAGTAGTAATAGTATTGGCAATTTTTGGCATGTTACTTACTGTTAGTTATAGAGAAATTTCTATAATGGAGATGTTTAATCAAAAAAAAGATTTAGAAAATAATCTTGCTGTAGTTCAAAAAGAAAATGGACAGGTTGAAAAAAGTATAAAAGAGGTTGAAAGTACTTTAGACTGGAATAGCATTCAGCAAAAAGCTACTGAAGCATTAGGAATGCAGAAAAAAGCTGGAGTTCCGATAGAATTAAACAAATCTGACAATGTAGAAACAACCAGTAAATTAATAAAAGAAGAAAAAGTAAGTTTAGTAGATAAAGTAATAGAATATTTTATAAACAAATAGAGCCAAAACATTTGAAAAAATGAATTGGCTTTTTTGTTTAATGTGCTTGCACAATTTATAAATAAATGGTATTATTTATCTAGCTTATAATGAGAAAGGATTTTTACAAATGAAAGAAATAAAAAAAGTATTTGATTTTTATGATAAAACATATTTAAAATCTTACAACCTAGACGATGCAATTCAGTACCAATTAAATTTGTTGGATTCGTTAGATCTATATACGAGAAAACATTGTGAAAGTGTTGCAGCAATAACATGTAACCTGTGTAAAAAATTACATTTATCAAATGGATTTACAGAATATTGTACAATATGTGCATATTTACATGATATAGGAAAATTATTTATTCCATCAAGTGTATTGCAAAAGCCAGGAGCATTAACTAAAGAAGAATATAAAATAATGAAAAACCATACAACATTAGGATATAAACTATGCATAAAAGATGCAAAACTTAGACCATATTATGCTGGAGCATATTACCATCATGAAGCATTAGATGGGACTGGATATCCTCAAGGGTTAGTAAAAAAAGACATTCCATACGAAGCACAAATAATTAGAGTTGCCGATGAATATGATGCACTTGTAAATAAAAGACAATACAAATCTCACATAGGAATAACAGACACATTAAAAATTATAATTGCTAATACAGCACCATCTCCCAATGCGCCAAAACATACAGGATATACTAAAGCTGGAAAGAACAATAAAAAAGTAGTAAGAGCACTACTAAAAGTAGTTGTAGATGATATCGAATATGAAATATCTGCTTCTGTAGATTATGTAAATAGTTTAAAAAGTGAAATTAAAAGGCTAGGCCAAGTTGAAAAGTATATAAATAAGATGAATTCAGCAAAAAGCGAAAATAAAAAAAATTATTATGAGCAATATGCAAAATTATTATTAGAAAAAGGTGAATCCATTGAAAAATTTGATAGTATCTATCAAGAGATAAAAGATTCATATCAAATGAAAAAACAAAATTTAAATGACTTATACAAAGAAATAAAAGAAGTAAAGAAGTTATATGTTTAAGTAGAAAGTGGGAGAGGAATTTTAGCTTTTCTCCCATTTTGTCGATTTATGTCGAACGATTTTTCTTGACAAAACAAAAAATAGATGTTAACATAGTTATAGAATTTGAATTCCAAAATTTAGTTCAAAAATTTTTTTCGAAAAAAATCAGAAAATCAATTACATAAAAAAGAGGTGATAGTGAATGCATGTTTAAACTCACTAAAGTACGAATTACCTATATTTTAACACTCACAATTTTTTTTACATTTCAAATACTTTTAAAAGAACATCCAATACAAATTGAAAAAAGTCCAGAAATCCAACAAGAAATACAAGAAAATAGTGCAGAAGAGCCCAAATGGTTTATAGAAATTCCAAAAATTTCATTAAAAGCAGAAATTTCAGAAGGAACAACTAAAGAAACTTTAAATCAGTATGTTGGACATTTTGAAAAAACACAAACAGAATGTGGAAACATTGGATTAGCAGCACATAATAGAGGATACAAAGTAAACTATTTTCAAAATATAAAACAATTGCAAAAAGGTGATGAAATAAGATATGTTCATGATAAATTTGAAAAAATTTATGAAGTTGAAAAATGTAGGATAATCAAAGACACAGATTGGAAATATTTAGAAGATACAGAAGATAATAGATTAACACTAATAACATGTGTAGAAAATCAACCAGAATACAGAAGATGTATACAAGCAATTGAAAAAGAGGAGGATAGGTATTGAAGAAAGTTTTAAAAATTTTACTTATAGTTTTACTAGTTATTGTAGCAAACATAGGAATACTTGTAAATACTGTACAAGCAGTAGAAAACGGTGAAAAAATAACAATATATTCAAAAGGATATTTTAACAGAGTAATTAGAAATAATGGAATAGTTATAAAAACAGCACATGCTGTATATCAAGAAAATGGAAAAGAATATCCAGTTTATTGCTTAAATCGTGAACTACATGGAGTGGGAGAATATATCACAACATATGATGTAAAAGACCAAGGAAAAATTGAAGATTTAGGATTATGGAGAGTAGTTATAAATGGATATCCATATAAAAGCATAGAGCAGCTTGGAGTAACAAATGAAGAAGAAGCTTATATAGCAACAAAGCAATCAATATATTGTTATATTTACAATACAGGAACAGAACTCTATTCAGCAATAAATGAACAAGGAGAAAGAGTAATAAACGCAATGAATAACATATTAGAAAATGCAAAAAATTCAAACGAGAGCTTTGACAATCCAAATATTGAGATAGAACAAAGTGAAAAATGGAATGTTGATGAAATAGAAAATAAATATGTTTCAAAAGAGTACAAAATAAAAAGCAATAAAAACATTTCGAAAATTACATTAAATTTAGAATCACAACCGAAAGGAACGAAAATTACAAATTTAGATGAAGATGGAAAATTTAAAATTTTAATTCCAATAGAAAATTTAAAAGAATCTGGAAAATTTAAAATCAAAATTCAAACTGAATTAGAAACCAAACCAATATTTTTAGGAGAAGCACCAAGTAATGACTTACAAAATTATTTATTAACAGCATATTCTTATGAAGATATGGACAAAGAATTTGAACAAGAATATGAGAAAAATAATACAAAAATAATAATTGAAAAAACAGACAACGACACAAATGAAGTACTAAAAGGAGCAAAATTTGAAATTTTAGATGAAAAGCAAAAGAGTATTAGAGTAGCAGAAACAAATAATGAGGGACAAGTTATATTAGATGGGTTAATGCCAGGAATCTATTATATAAAAGAAGTACAAGCGCCAAATGGATATTCAATAGATTCAGAATTGAAAAAAGTAGAAATAAAGTTGAATCAAGAGATATCTTTAACAATAAAAAACAATAAAATTATAATAAAACAAGAAGAGCCACAAAAAACAATCGTGGAAATTCCAAAATTGCCAGTTACAGGCATGTAAAGAAAGGAGTATTAATTTGGAGAAAGAAAGAAAGGCAAGTAAAGAAAATAGAGGAGCATTAATAATTGCTAGTATAGTATTAATAGTATTATTATTTACAGGAGCAGGAGGATATACATATGCAAGATATGCAACAAAAGAACAGGGAAAAGGAAATGCACAAATAGCTAAATGGGCATTTGAAATTGAAAAGGGACAAGAAGAGATGAAAACAGTAAAATTAGTTAATACTGCACAAAAAGATACATTAGTAAACGGAAAAATTGCACCTGGGACATCAGGAAGTTTTTCAATAACATTATCTGCAAAGAATTCGGAAGTTGGAGTGAAATATACATTAAGCTTTTTAAATGAAAAAAATAAACCAACTAATATTAAATTTAAATATAATGAAAAAACTTATAATTCTTTGAAGGAAATAGGAGAAATAGTAGGAAATATTAGTCTAGGAACTATAAGAACAGCAGTTATACAAATTCAATGGGAATGGCCATATCAAACAGGAACAACAAAAGATTTAATTGAACAAAATGATATAATAGATACAAAAGAATCAACTTCACTTTCAGAATATACATTTGATATATTAGCAATAGGAACACAAAGCAAATAAAATAGGAGAATTTAAAATAAAAAGGATTTTACTAATATTTTTTATTATTATTTCAGTATGTAAGATTTCTTATGCAAAATATATGACAGTAGAAAAAAGAGAAGCAATGCAAGAAATTGCAAAACCTATTTTAAGTGTAGAAGAAGGTAAAAATGTTGAAATAACAGAGGAAAATAGAATAGTATATTATGAATTTTCAATAAAAAATTTCAAAGAAGAGAGTGTAAGTGATATAAGTTTTTGGTATACAATAGAAATCATTTCCAGTTTAAAAGATATAGAAGTAGAATTATACGAGGATGAAGAAAATGTACAAATAACTGATTTAAAAACAAATCCTATATTCATACAGAATTATGAAAAAGTAGAACAGGATTATAGATTTAAAATAACATATACAGGAGAGAGTAGAGCAACATCTGGAAGGATAAAGATAAAAATAGAAGCAGAACAGGAGAAAAAACAATGCTAAAAAATAAAATTTTAAAGTCGATAATATTTATTTTAATTATTTCGTTAATATTAATTGTAAATACAATTTCAATTTCATATGCCAAATATAAATTTGAATACACAATGAATGCAGTAGAGATAAAAATTCATGTATAAAAAATAAAAAAAGTGTAAAAAATGAGAATGAAAAAATTTACAAAGGAGTGATATGATGGAATCAAGTGATATGAAGAATATGGTTGTTATTAAAAATTTGCCATCAAATATGGTAGAAGAGGCAATAATAATCTTTAAAGAAAACCAAAGAGTTAAAGAGAGAGAACTAATTGAAAGAGGTTGTAACATTAATTCATCAGAAACTCAAACGAAATCCCGAGATTATATATTAAAAGAAGCAGAGATGCTTGTTACAGATTATATCAAAAAGATAGAGAATAATAAAAAACGTCCCAACGCCAATAAAGACATACTATTAAAATATAAGTTATTAAAATTGTACAGTGTCTTATCAAGTGTAATGATAATAGTATGTTTAATAATTAAATTTATATAAAACATAAAACACTTTATATGTGCATAAACATTAGTAATGCAGTAAATAAAGTGTTTTTTAATATTGTTCTAATACGTATTTTTGAAATAAGATAGAAAGGAATTTGAATATGGAAAGAATGATGTCAGTAGAAGATAAAATAAGAAGAGCAGAAGAAATATATTATAAAAGAAGAAATAACGAAATATCAGCATATAATTCTACAGAGAATGAAAAAAGTAAAAACAGAAATTTAAAATTAGTAAGAAAATTAGTGAAGCAAATAATAACCTGTTTAATAATATATATGTGTTTTTATGTAATTATAAATAATAATTATGTATTTTCAGAAGATTTCTCAAATAAAATTAAAGAATGCTTACGACAAGAAGTGAATTTTAAAGGAATGTACTTAATAGTAAAACAAAAAGCAGAAGAATTGTATAAACAAATCAACAAAGTTACAGAAAATAGTGACGGAGATAGTGGAGGCGCAGAAGAACCAATAAATGAAAATACTAATGCTGACAATTCAAATATGACGACAGATGGGAATACATCTGATAATGAAAATGAGCCAACAGATGGGAGCACAGCAGAGAATGTGAGTGTACCAGAACAAGAAAATTCAGAAAATCAAGAAACAAAAGAAGTTTCACAAATGGAGCAAGATGCCAATCATATAAAAGCATCAATAAATTTTATAAAGCCGATTAATGGAAAAATTAGTTCAGGTTTTGGAGCAAGAAATCCAACTACAGCATCTGTTCCAAAAAATCACACTGGAACAGACATAGCAGCAGAAAAAGGAACAAAGATATTATCAGCGACAGAAGGAAAAGTGATACTTGCATCATCAACAGGAGACTATGGAAATCATTTGATAATTCAAACAAATGACATTACTTTAGTATATGCACATTGTAACAAATTATATGTAAAGGAGGGAGAGAATGTAAAGCAAGGACAAGAAATAGCAGAAGTAGGAACAACAGGAAATGCAACTGGTCCACATCTACATTTTGAAATCAGATATCAAAATAGATATGTAGACCCACAACTTATCTTAGAATTATAAAGGTGCACGGAAAAAAAGCGATCTCACGTGTGCAATTTTGCACGGAAAAAAAGCGATCTCACGTGTGCAGTTTTGCACGGAAAAAAAGCGATCTCACGTGTGCAAGGAGGAAAGATGAAGCTAAGGATTGATTTGAAAATTATAATTTTTATGATTATATTTGGAATTACTAAACAATTAAGAATATACATAATAGTAATGTTTTTTTGTTTTTTACATGAATTAGGACATATTATAGTCGGAAAAATATTAGGGTTAAAAATAGAAAAAATAGAAATAACGCCATGTGGATTTTCAACAGCATTTTTGGGAACAAAAAAAGTAGATATAATTGTTGCATTAGCAGGGCCAACTGTAAGCTTTATGTTAGCAATATTGTTTAGATACATAGAATTAGAACCATACATAGGAAGTGAAGAAGCGGTATATTCAAATTTGCTTATACTAATTTTTAATTTACTTCCATTATATCCATTAGATGGAGGAAGAATATTTAAAGGAATGCTAGAGACAAGGTTGAACTGTCAGAAAGTAAATAAAATAATAAGTAAGACATCAGAGAGTGTGTTAATTATATTAACAATAATAAGCAGTATAGCAGTTTACTATTTTAAAAACATAGCAATTTTTCTAATTTGTATATTCTTATGGGAAATTATAATTAAAAGAAAAAGCAATAAAACTCTTGATATTTTACGGCGAAAATAGTAAAATATAAGTGAAAAATTGTACATAAAAAGAAAGGCAGGAATATCAATGGGAAAACCAACAGTAGCAATTATTGGAAAGCCAAATGTAGGAAAGTCTACATTTTTCAATTATATAGTAGGAAGTAGAATATCAATAGTAGAAGATACACCTGGTGTAACAAGAGATAGAGTATATGCTGAAACAAATTGGAGAGGGAGAGAATTCACTGTAATAGATACAGCAGGAATTGAGCCAGAATCAGAAGACATCATAATATCTCAAATGAGAGAACAAGCAAAAATAGCAATAGAAATAGCAGATGTTATAATATTTTTAACAGATGTAAAACAAGGAGTAACAGCAGCAGACCAAGAAATAGCACTAATGCTAAAAAAATCAAAAAAACCAGTAGTATTAGTATGTAATAAAGCTGATAATATGAGTAGAGACAAAAATGAAATATATGAATTCTATAATCTAGGAATTGGAGAACCATACCCAATTTCAGCAGCTAATGCACTAGGTATTGGTGATGTATTAGATGCAATATTTGAAAAATTGCCAGAAAAAAAAGCTGGAGAAGATGAAGATGATAGAATAAGAGTAGCTGTAATAGGAAAACCAAATGTAGGAAAATCATCATTAATAAATAAAATTCTAGGGCAAAATCGAACAATAGTAAGTTCAATTGCAGGAACAACAAGAGATGCAATTGATACTGAATATCAAAATCAATACGGAAAATATGTATTGATTGATACTGCAGGAATAAGGAGAAAAAGCAAAGTAAAAGAATCAATTGAGAAATTTAGTATTATGAGAACATTACTTGCAATTGAAAGAGCAGATGTATGTTTGATGATGATAGATGCAAATGAAGGGGTAACAGACCAGGATGCTAAAATTGCAGGAGAAGCACATGAAGCAGGAAAAGGAGTAATAATTGTAGTTAATAAATGGGATGAATATGAAAAAGAAACAGGAACATTAGAAAAATACAAAAAAGAAGTGTACAATAAATTATCATATTTATCATATGCACCAATAATCTTCATATCAGCAAAAACAGGGCAAAGAGTGGACAAGTTGTTCACAATGATTAACAATGTAGCTGAACAAAATGCAATGAGAGTTTCAACATCAGTATTAAATCAAGTAATAAATGAAGCGATTGCAGTAGTTCAACCACCATCAGATAAAGGAAAAAGATTAAAAATATTGTATGGAACTCAAGTAAGTACAAAACCACCAACATTTGTAATATTTGTTAATAATAAAGAATTATTCCATTTTTCATATGAAAGATATTTGGTCAACCAGATAAGAAAAGAGTTCGGATTAGTAGGAACACCAATTAGAATAATTTCAAGAGAAAAATCAGAGTAAATAGGAAGGAGTAAATAAAATGGCAGCATATTTAATAGTAGGGATAGTAGCATATTTAATAGGGAGTGTTAGTTTTTCAGTAATATTTAGCAAAAAAATTGCAGGATTTGATGTAAGAGAAAAAGGAAGTGGAAATGCAGGAGCAACAAATGTTTTAAGATCAGTAGGCAAAAAAGCAGCAATTTGTACTCTTTTATGTGATACATTAAAGGGAGTTGTTGCAATACTTTTTGCAATTTTAGTAGGAGCAATCGCTAAAAATTCGGATAAAGCATTATTAGTGCAAATTGCAGGAATTTTAGTTGTAGTAGGACATACATTTCCAGTATTTTTTGGATTCAAAGGAGGAAAAGGAGTTGCCACTTCATTAGGTGTATTGCTAATGACAAATTGGAAAATTGGATTAATTTGTTTAGTATTTGCACTAATTTTAATGGCATTAACAAAAATAGTATCAATGGGATCTGTTGGTGCAGCAATCTTGTTCCCAGTTTTAGTATTATTTATCCATACAAATTATACAATTTCTGAAGGAAGCAGCTACTTAGTTTACAGTATAATTTTGGCATTGATTGTTGCATTTAATCACAGAAGCAACATAAAGAGAATTTTAAATGGAACAGAGAATAAATTAAGTTTCAAAAAATAAATATTTAGTACGGAGGAAAAGAATGAAAAATATAGCTATTATAGGAAGTGGAAGTTGGGGTGTTGCATTAGCAATTCACCTAGCAAAACTTGGAAACAATATAAAAATATGGTCTTTTTTAGAAGAAGAAAGAGATTTAATAAATAATGAAAAAAAGTGCAAATTCTTACCTAATGTAGTAATACCAGATAGTATAGAATGCACAACATCATTTAAAGAAGCAATAGAAGGTTCTGATTTTATCATACATGTAACACCATCAAAATTTACAAGAAATATTGTGAAACAATATGAACAATATGTAACAAATCAACCAATTGTAATATGTTCAAAAGGATTTGAGAAAGATACGATGCTAACACTAGATGAAGTTATCAAAGAAGAAATACCAAATGCAAAAATTGCAGTATTATCAGGGCCAAGTCATGCAGAAGAGGTATCAATAGCAGTGCCAACCGTTTTAGTTGTAGCATCAGAATATGATTCTGTTTTAAAACTAGTTCAAGATACGTTTATGTCAGATAAAATGAGAATCTATACATCAAGAGATGTAAAAGGTGTAGAATTGGGTGGAGCTTTAAAAAATATCATTGCATTTTGTGCAGGTGTTGCAGCAGGAATTGGTTTAGGAGATAATACATTTGCTGCTTTAATAACAAGGGGACTAGCTGAATTATCAAGATTAGGTGTCGCATTAGGTGGGCAAAAAGAAACTTTATATGGATTAAGTGGTCTTGGCGATTTGATTGTTACATGTTTAAGTGAACATAGTAGAAATAGAAAAGCTGGAAAATTAATAGGGCAAGGAAAGAGTTTGGAAGAAACAAAAAAAGAAGTCGGAATGACAATTGAGAGTATTGATAACATTGAAGTAGCACATGAACTTGGAAAATTGCATAATATAGAAATGCCAATAGTTGAAGCTGTATATGGAATATTATACAAAGGATTAAAACCAGAAGATGCTGTAGATATGTTAATGAACAGATCTAAAAAAAGTGAAGACTAAATATAGCAGAATAAAAACAAATAAATTGTTAAAAATAAAAATAGGAGGAAGAAAAAATGGGATTTTTTGATAATTTAGGAAAAAAAGCAAGTGCTGCATACGATGCAACAGCTGAAAAAACAAGTAAGATTGCAAAAGAAGCAAAACTTAGAATGAAAATAAATGAAGACAAATCTGAAATAAATAATATTTATAAAGAAATAGGTAAAAAAGTTTATGAAAAACATGTTAGAGAAGAAAACATCGATATAAAAGCAGAACTTGAAGAAGAATGTACAAAACTAGACGTTTTATCAGCTGAAATTGAAACATGCTTAAAGTCTATATTAGAACTAAAAGAGAAAAAACAATGCGAACAATGTCATACTGAAATTGATTTAGATGCTACATTTTGTCCAAAATGTGGTGCAAAACAACCAGAGATGGAAGTAAAAGAAGTTGAAATTGTTGATGGAGATGCGAAATCAGAAGAAACTTCAAATCAAGATGATATAAAACAAGATGAGAACTCAAATAATACAGGAGATTCAGAACAAGAAGACTCAAATAATATGAAAGATTCAGAGCAAGGCGTACAAGAAAACAATGAAGGAGATAATACTTCATCAGAAAACACTGTTGAGAAAGTTACAGAAGTTATGTCTGTAGAAACTCAAGAAAACGCAAAAGAATCAGCAAATCAAGAACAATAAAAATGCAAATCACCTATTTTAGCTAATAGGTGATTTTTGCATAGATATTTATAAAGATATATTGATATGGATAAGTATTTATAGAATAGGAGAGATATATATGAAATTAGTAATACAAAGAGTAAAAAATGCAAGTGTAGAAGTAGATAAAAAGATTGTTGGGAAAATTGAAAAGGGCTTTCTAGTTTTAATAGGAATCAAAGTAGGAGACACAAAGGAACAAGCAGATTATTTAGTAAGAAAACTTTGTAACTTGAGAGTTTTTACAGATGAAAATGATAAAATGAATTTATCATTAAAAGATGTAGGTGGTCAATTATTAATAGTATCACAATTCACATTATATGGAGATTGCAGTGAAGGAAATAGACCAAGTTTTATCGAAGCTGCCAGACCAGACGAAGCAATTCCATTGTATGAATATTTCTGCAATGAATGTGAACAAAAAGGTTTTGATGTACAAAAAGGAATTTTTGGCGCAGATATGAAAGTCCAATTATTAAATGATGGACCAGTAACAATAATTATAGAGCGATAGCAATTTGAGATCGCTCTTTTTTTTGTGCACCAATTATCTCGTTTTTTTTCCGTGCAATTCTGCACCAATCATCTCGCTTTTTTTCCGTGCAATTTTGCACCAATCATCTCGCTTTTTTTATGTGCAATTTTGCACCAATCATTTCGCTTTTTTATGTGCAATTTTTAAGATATGTCGAAAACTTTTAAGAATTCGACAAAAGTTCTTATTTTTTAATCTTGGAAAATAATGGAAATAAGTATATAATTGAGACTATAAAAAATGGAAAGGAGAAGAGATGAAAAGTATATATGAAAAAGAAAACAAAAGATTAATTTTTGAAATACATGAAGAAATAGACGAATATGTAGTTCAAAATATGAGAAGGAGGCTAGATAATGAAATTGAGAGATACATGCCTAAAGAAGTTATATTTGATTTTAATAAAGTTTCTTTTATGGATAGTGCAGGAATAGGGCTAATAATTGGAAGATATAAGCTAGCAAGTATACTAGGTGGAAAGGTTGAAGTTACAAATTTGACGGTTCCAGTAAGAAAAATATTTGAAATGAGTGGCATATTAAAGATAATTCCTGAGATAAAATGCACAGAAAAAAAGCGATCTCAAATGTGCAATGCACGGAAAAAAAGCAATCTCAGGTGTGCAGGAGGTAAAATATGAATAATATATATGACAATGAAATGAAAATAGAATTTTTAAGCAAGTCAAGCAATGAAGCATTTGCGAGGATTGCAGTGGCAGCATTTGTTGCTCAGCTAGACCCGACGCTTGAAGAAATTGCAGATATAAAAACAGCAGTTTCAGAAGCTGTTACGAATTCAATAATTCATGGATATGAAGACCAAACAGGAATTGTTAAACTCGCATGTAAGATTATAGAAAATGAAATTTTTGTGGAGATTTCAGACTCGGGAAAAGGAATTGAGAATGTTGAAATTGCTAAACAGCCATTGTATACAACGAAGTCAAATTTAGAAAGGTCAGGAATGGGATTTACCATAATGGAAAGCTTTATGGATGATGTAGAAGTGGAATCAATGTTAGGGGTCGGGACAAAGGTAAAAATGAAAAAAAGAATAAAGAGCCGTGAAAATCTGGTAGAGGCAATTGCTTCGATAAGGGGAGATGAATAGTGTATGAACAGGATATGAAAATCATCGAAAGTGCTCAAAATGGAAACAAAGAAGATATGACCAAATTAATCGAAGATAATAACAGACTTATATGGAGCATTGTTAGAAGATTTAATGGAAGAGGATATGATACAGAGGATTTATATCAGATTGGTAGTATAGGATTTATAAAAGCTATACAAAGATTTGACACAAGTTTTGAAGTTCGACTTTCAACATATGCAGTACCATACATTTTAGGAGAAATAAAAAGATACATAAGAGATGATGGACCAATAAAGGTCAGTAGAAGTATAAAAGAATTAAATATTAAAATTAAAGAATTGCAAAAAGAATATATTAGTAAATATGGAAGAGATATAAAATTAGAAGAAATATCGAAGGAATTAAGAATTTCAAAAGAAGAAATAGCAATGGTTATGGATTCTACAAGGCCAGTAGATTCAATAGAAGATGCTAAATATAAAGATAATAAAACAGACAAAACAATAAGTATTTTGGAACAAATATCAACAGGAAAAGATGAGCAAAGTGAAATCGTAAATAAAATAGCAATTAAAAATTTGATTGGAGAATTAGAAGATAATGAAAAAGAAATAATATTGCTAAGATATTATAAGCAAAAAACACAAATGCAAGTTTCGAAAATACTAGGAATTACTCAAGTTCAAGTTTCAAGGATTGAAAGAAAAGTATTAGAAAAGATGAAAAGAAAGTTAATTAGTTAAAAAGGAGAGGCAATGAAAAAATTTTTGTTATATTTTGTGGGTTTTGTAATAATATTTTTTATAGCTCCAGCGATTTGCACAGCTACACCTAAAAATGCACAGAAAGAGGCGATTGCAGAGATAGAAACAGAAAGTGAAACAAAGCAAACAGAAGAAAAGCCCGAAGAAAAAAATGATTCAATCAAAATCAAACTGATACATAGTGATTCTGGAACTGTTGAAGAATTGAGCTTGGACGAATACTTGTATGGTGTGGTATCAGCTGAAATGCCTGCTAGCTATGAAACAGAAGCATTGAAAGCTCAGGCAATAGTTGCAAGAACATATACAATTTATCAAATAAAACACAATTCACAAAAGCATGAAAATGCAGATATATGCGACAATTACGCATGTTGTCAGGCATGGATAAGCAAAGAAGAGAGATTTACAAAGTGGAAACAGGAAGAGGCAGAACAAAATTGGAATAAAATTGTAGATTGTGTAAATTCAACAACAAATAAAATTGTTACATACAATGGAAAACCTATAAATGCATTTTTCCATTCAAATAGTGGTGGGATAACTGAAAGTTCTGTAAATGTTTGGGGAGGCATAGATTATCCGTATTTAAAAGCTGTTGAAACTGCAGGAGAAGACGGATATACACAATTTTCATCACAAGTTCAATTAAAAAAAGATGAATTATTAAAAAAACTAAAAGAAACCTATTCTGATTGTGAAATCGATTTTTCAAAAGAAGACTGTGTAAAAATCATTGATTATACGACAAGTGGAAGAGTCAAAACAATCAAATTTGGAAATAAAGAGATTGCAGGAACTGAGGCGCGAAAAATACTAGGGCTAAAATCAACTAATTTCATTGTAGAAATTGGAGAAAACGAAATCACATTTTCAGTAAAAGGAAATGGGCATGGAGTTGGAATGAGTCAGACTGGTGCTGACAGCATGGCAAAATCTGGTGCAAACTATGAAGAAATAATTAAACATTTTTACACAAATGTAGAAATTACTGAACTAAAATCTCTTTAAATGAATAATCTTTGAAAAAATGCAAATACTGGTATTAATAATTTTTGTCAAGGAGGTTTCTATGAGAAGAGGAAAAAGATTTTTAAATAATGATAATTTACTTATATATGTAGGTGCAGCAATATTTTTTATATTTGTGATAGCTTTAGGAATCATAATGTTTATGCTTAATAAGACTGCTGCTAAGCTTGAAAACAATACAGGAGAGGTTGCACAAGAACAACAAACATCGCAAGATACTGAAAGTGTAAGTACTGAAATTGGAAAAAGTGTAGAAGAACAAGAAAATGCAAGTACAGCAAATACATCAACAAATACAACTAATTCGAATTTTATAAATAAAGAAAGTAAAGCAAATGAAGGAAAAACAGATAATGAAGCTACAAAACCTACCAATATAATGAATTCTACAGAAGTAGATGAGCCAGACACTAAAATAAAAGAGTCAGAAAAAAGTAATACAGAAGTCAAAAAAGAAGTAAGTTTTGTCAAACCAACAGAAGGGGAAATAATATGTGAATTTGCGAAAGATAATTTAATTTATTCAGAGACATTGAAAGAGTGGATAACACATACTGCTGTTGATATAAAAGCAGATAAGACAAGTGTCATAAAATCAGCAGCAGACGGAATTGTAAGGTCAATAGTAAATGACCCAAGATATGGACTTACCGTAGTAATTGAACATGATGATGGGTATGAGACTGTATATTCAAATCTATTAACGGCAGAATTTGTAGTAGAAGGAGAAGAAGTAAAGCAAGGACAGACTATCGGAACAGCAGGAAATACAGCTTCATTTGAAAGTAGTATGGAATGCCACTTACATTTTGAAATATTAAAAGATGGAGAATATTTAGATCCATCAATATATATTTAGCACATTTCAGAACGCTTTTTTTCGGTGCAATTTTGCACGGAAAAAAAGCGTTTTCAAGTGTGCAATTTTGCACGGAAAAAAAGCGATCTCACGTGTGCAACTTGAAAAAGAAAAAAGATTATGATAGAATAAGCATGTTAATAAATAAACTTGCAAGTAGCAAGAAAACAAAATATTTTTTTCAATTGAAAGGAGTATAAGTAATGGAAAGTTTGAGGGAGCGGAGAAACAGAAAATTCTTACGAAAAAGGTTAATAAAAAACGTAATATGTCTGAATGTATGCATAGCAATGATGATTGCCTATTTGCCAATAGCAATCAGTTTTATGAACAATATTGTATTCAAAATTATAACAGTATTGTTGGTAATCATCTTGGCAAACTTTTATGTGATATCATACACAATAAGAGAATCAGAAAGAATAATAGAGGCAGAATCAAGCAAAAAATTTGTAAAGTTTTTTCTGTCAAATGAAAAATGGAAAGAAGTAGAAGTAAAGAATGCAAAGGAATATGAAGAGTTTCTTAATCAATTAAAAAAAATCACAAAATTTTATGCAATTATTGATGAATCAAAGAATAGTATAATTGTAAATGTAGTTTTTGATAACAAAGATATAGATCCTAAAAAATTATATTTTGAAGCAATTTCTAAAGAGGACTTCGAAAAATTCTATAAAATTAAAAAGTGAACTTAAACTGCCCGTGCCCGTTTATATGCAATGCATATAATAAACACGGGTTATATGTTATGAAAAGAAACGCAAGGAAAGAGGAAAAAATGTTAGAAGAAATAAATTCACCACAAGATTTAAAAAAGTTAACACTTCAACAAAAGAAAAAATTAGCAGAAGAAATTAGAAATTATATAATAGAAATCGTTTCAAAAAATGGAGGGCATTTGGCTTCAAACCTTGGAGTTGTTGAGCTAACTATTGCATTACATACTGTATTCAATGTGCCGGAAGATAAAATAATTTGGGATGTTGGACATCAATGTTATGTGCATAAAATTCTTACAGGAAGAAGAGAAGAATTTAAAAATTTAAGAAAACCAAATGGGCTTGCAGGTTTTCCAAAAAGCAATGAAAGTCCAGCAGATAGCTTTAACACAGGGCACAGTAGCACTTCAATTTCAGCAGCACTTGGAATGGCGAGGGCAAGAGACTTACAGGGAAAAAATAATGCTGTTATCGCGGTGATTGGAGATGGAGCATTAACAGGTGGAATGGCATTAGAAGCACTCAATGATGCAGGTTATAGCAAATGTAAAATGACAGTTATTTTAAATGATAATGAAATGAGCATATCGCCCAATGTAGGGGGATTAAATAAATTTTTAGGAAAATTAAGAACAAAAAAATTATACACAACAACAAATAATTTGTTAAAAAAGCAAATCAGCTCAGTTCCAGTCATAGGCAAACCAATGGTAGTAGGAATTCAAAGAATAAAAAGAGCCATAAAACAATTAGTAATACATAAAATGTTTTTCGAAGACATTGGGTTTACATATCTTGGTCCTGTTGATGGACATAACATTGAAGAATTAGAAAGCATACTGAAAACCAGTAAACAAGTAAACGGTCCGGTTTTAATTCATGTTTTAACCAAAAAAGGAAAGGGATATAAATTTGCGGAAAAAAACCCAGACAAGTTTCATGCCATTTCACCATTTAATATAGAAAATGGCAAATTGAAAACTCCAAAAGAAAAAGACTATTCTAAGGTTTTTGGAGAAAAAATAGTAGAATTGGCAAAAGAAAATAGCAAAATTGTTGCTGTAACAGCATCAATGAAAAATGGGACAGGTCTAGCAGATTTTGCACAAGAGTTTCCATATAGATTTTTTGATGTAGGAATTGCTGAGCAGCATGCAGTTACAATGGCCGCAGGAATGGCAAAAGAGGGAATGATACCATTTGTACCAATATATTCATCATTTTACCAAAGAGCATATGACCAAGTAATACATGATGTTGCAATGCAGAATTTACCGGTAATCATGTGTGTAGACAGAGCTGGAATAGTTGGGGCAGATGGAGAAACCCATCAAGGAACCCTAGACATGGCATTTTTTAGACTTGTTCCCAATTTAACGATTATAGCACCAAAAGACTTTAAGGAATTTGAAGATATGCTAGAATTTGCAGTAGGTCTAAACAAGCCAGTAGTTATAAGATATCCACGAGGTGGAGAAGATACAGAAGTCAAGTTTAAAAGTCATGCCAAGATAGAATTAGGAAAAGCTGAAGTATTGCATGAAGTTAAGAGGTTAGAAAATCCAACTAAAGAAGTTACAATAATAGCAATTGGGAAAACGGTTTCAGAAGCAGTAAAACTGGCTGATAGAATGCAAAAAGAAGAAGGAATAACACCAGAAATAATAAATGCAAGATTTCTTAAGCCATTTGACTCTGAAAAAATGATTCAAAGCATTCAGAGAACCAAAAATGTAATTACCATAGAAGATGGTACTGTAATAAATGGCCTTGCTACAACCGTAAAAGAATTGATAGTAGATAACAATATTCAGAATGTGAAGTTTAAAAGTTATGCATATCCAGATAAATTTATTATGCACACGTGAGATCGCTTTTTTTCCGTGCAAAATTGCACACTTTAAAACGCTTTTTTTCCGTGCAATCTTGCACCAAAAAAAAGCGTTTTAAAGTGTGCTAAATTTCTTTATTTAAATTACCATTAGTGTAATCAGGTCCTTCTAATTTTTTACCAGTTTTCGCAATACTGATAATAGAATTTAGTTGTTCAATAGATTCATCCAAAGCGTCAATTCTAATAGAGTTTGAACATATATTTTTGTGTTCAATGGATGTAATTTTACTATTATAAATTGTTGTTACAGTGTCGATATTATCAGGCATTATTCTAAATAAAAAGCCAAGTCTGTCTTTTAAATAGAATTTTTCAGAACTGTTACATAAATGTTTGCAAGAAGCATAGCATTTATTTGATTTTCCAAGCAAACAATAATTAGAATTCATTAGTGGTGTTCTGCCATATACAATTAATTCTGTTGGAATATTTGAATTTGTAGCAAGTTGTTGCAAATCTGAGGAATTTAACTCAGGTGATAATGTAACTTTGTTACAATTCAATTGATCAATTGTAAATCTATTAAAAACATTAAAGGTATAATTGCAAATAAATTCATATTTTTTATAATTTTTCAAAAGTTCAAAATTTCCAATATTAGAAACTACAAAGCCTTTGATATTGTAAGAATTCAGGATGTCAGGCAAGTTTTTACTAATCAATCTATGGTAATTGTTTCTAATAATTGTAGGAAAATAAATATATGTATTAAACTTGTTAGTAAAATACTGCAAAATAGAGGTGTATCCAGTCAATATAAAATATTTAAATGGAATATATATATTATCAACATTCTTAAGCTCAGCATATTCGTAATTTTTATTAAGAAGGTTAAGCAAAAGGCTGACTTTTTTATATGATTCTATGGGCTCATTATTAATATTTGATGAAATAGGTAAGTTAAAATGTGAAACTAAATCTCGCCTGAAAGAGGCAATAAGAAGTTCTTCATATTTTGATAGCACTGTTCTTCTAAGTTCATTAATGCAACTAAATCCTTTTATAAAAAGTCCATCATCTAAATCAATTTCAATATTTGAAAATTGATAAGGAGTATTGTTTGTCTTAGAAAGCTGAGTGATTAAGCGTTCTTTAGTAATTGGTAAATTAGTAGCAATTTCTGGAATTACATCAGAATGTATACTAACTTCAATTCCGTTTTCATCAAAAATAGTTAATTCTATTGGTAAATCTTTATGAACAATCAACTTGCAATTCAAATTTCGTTTTATATTTTCTTTATTAAGAGTTTCAAGTGCAGAAAAAGTTAAAGCCTTATCAGAAATTTTGAAAATTTTATTTCCAACAAATATGTTGCCCTTCATTCTACCAATTTTTATAATATCACCAGGGTTGGCTTGGCGAATATTTTTGTCTTTAATCATCAATTCAGAAACGGTATATAAAGATGTTTCATGCTTTTTATTTTCAATTGAAATCTTATCTCCAACATTTAAAACCCCACTAGTTGTAAAGGTTATATGGCCTTTATTATTGTTAAACTTTGAAATATTGCCAAGAAAAACCCCCATATTGTTTGACTTTTCAGAGTAAACCAAGTTTTTGTTTGGAGAACCTGAAAGATGTCCATCAGAAAAGCCACCTCGGTTGAAAACCTGAAGTAAATCTTGTTTGTCTTGAACATCAATTTTGTAGAGCTTATTTGACTCAGCGGATTTTGCCAAATCCAAATATTTGCGATAAATTCTTGTAACAGTTGCAACATACTCAGGCGTTTTCATACGTCCCTCAATTTTCAAACAAGAAACACCAGCTTTTATAAGTTGAGGCAAATAATCTAAACCGCACAAATCTCTTGGACTCATTAAATAGCCTTTATCCAAAGTTTCTGATTGGTTAGTCAATTCATAAGGGAGTCTGCAAGGTTGGGCACACTTGCCACGATTACCAGAGCGACCGCCAACCATACTTGAAAATAAGCATTGACCTGAGTATGAAATACATAAAGCACCATGTACAAAAACTTCAATTTCTACATTTGAATTTTTGCAAATATGTTCTATTTCTGGCAAAGAAAGCTCACGTGAAAGAACAACTCGTGAAAAGCCTAATTCTTGAAGCTTTAAAACACCTTCTAGATTATGAACCGAAAGTTGCGTACTTGCATGAACTGCTAATCCGGGAAAATTTTCAATTAAATATTTTGCAAAGCCTAAATCTTGAACGATAATTGCATCAATTCCATAGATATAAGCTTTTTCAGCTAATTTAATAGCATCATTAAATTCATTATCTTTAAGTAAAGTATTAAGAGTCAAATTAGTTTTTATACCACGAATTTTTGCGTAGGTAATAGCCTTTTTTAAATCATCATCATTAAAATTAGAAGCAAAAGCTCTTGCACTAAAAGAACTCGCTCCAAAGTAAACTGTATCTGCTCCGTTTTGAACAGCAGCTTTTAAACATTCAAAATCACCAACAGGTGAAAGTAATTCTACCATAATTATCTCCTTTTGCACATCTGAGATCGCTTTTTTTCCGTGCATTGCACCAAAAAAAAGCGGAATAATCCGTGCAAAATTGCACCAAAAAAAAGCGATCTCACGTGTGCTAATTTATTATACCATAAAGAGACATGTAATACAAATGTAATATAAAAATTGATGTCAAATATTGACTAAAAAGATGTGTAATGATATACTAATGGCGAAGTACTATAAGAGAAAATGCAAAGTAATAATAAACCAAAGAGAGGGAGAAAATGAACAAAAGTATAGAGAAAATATTTATAATTTTAATATTAGTAATAACATGTATAATCATGAACCCAATTTTAGGAAACAAAGCATTAGCAATTAACCAAACAGAGACTAATGACATTAATTCAATTGATTCAAATCAATATCCTCAAATAAAAGAAATGTTACAAAAAATAAAAAATGAACATCCAAATTGGAACTTTAAAATTTTATATACAGACATAGATTGGTCAGAAGCTATTGCGAATGAGTATGTTGGACATGGAAGTTCACCAAGAAATTTAGTACCTGCAAATAATAGTAGATATGATGATGCATGGAAATGCAAAGTATGTGGAGATAAGGCATATGATAATGGAAATTCAAATTGTGCATCAGAAGCAGCAATAAAATATATGATGGACCCAAGAAATTCTGTAAATTCTTCTGATATATTTCAATTTATGCAATTATCATACAAAGATTGCAATATTCAGATTATTAGAAATATGGTTGCAGGAACATTTTTAGACAACGAGTCTTACATAAATACAATAGTAGATTCAGCAAAAAAATACAATGTCAATCCATATTATGTAGTTGCAAGAATAATACAAGAACAAGGTAAATCAGGTTCAGTATTAGTATCTGGAAATGGATATAACGGAGAATACGCTGGTGTTTATAATGTTTTTAACATTGGTGCTAGTGGAAATGGAAAAGAAAATGTTATTTTAAATGGGCTAAAAAAAGCAGAATCATATGGATGGACATCAATGGAAAAATCAATCACAGGTGGAGTCGAAATATTAGCTAAAAAGTATATTGCAAGAGGCCAAAATACATTATATTTTCAAAAATTTGATGTAGAAAATTCAGATGGAAACTTATATTGGCACCAATATATGCAAAATATATTAGCTGCTCAAAATGAAGGTTCAACATTAAGAAAAACATTTGAAAATGTTGGGGCAATTGATGCAGATTATACATTTATAATACCTTTGTATAAAAATATGCCAAGCAGTGCAGCTGTAAGGCCTTCAGTGAACAATCAAGAAACAAGTACAGACTTGGTAAAAGTAAATGTTACAAATACTTTGATGTTGAGAAGCAGTGCAAGCAAGAGTGCAAAAAAGGTCGGAACACTATATAGAGATGAAGTTGTAACAAGACTTAATAAAGCAACACAAAAAGTTGATGGAACTTATTGGGATTATGTTATGAAAGCTGACGGAACAAAAGGCTATGCAGCAAGGGAAACATACGAATCAGAATCTACATATAAATTATATTTAGTTCCTGTTGAACAAGATAATGGCGGAAATAAGCCAGATTATTCACAAGAGATAGTTCAAAACGATAAAGTTAAAGTTGACAAAAGTTCTAAAAAAGTAACAACAGTACCTAATGCCATAGGAAATGATTTGGATAATTTAATTGGAGGAAATGTCGTAGTAAAAAACTCAAATGGGCAAGTTATCAATTTAGCTGATAAGTTGGCAACTGGATATACAATAAATGATACTTATACTGTTGCTGTTCTTGGAGACGTAAATGGAGATGGAGAATCAGATGCAATAGACTTGTTATTAATAAAAAGAAGGTTGTTAGGAACACAAGAATTTGATGAATTAAAAGGAAATGCGGCCGATTTGAATAAAGATGGAGTAGTAGATGCAATAGATTTATTATTGCAAAAAAGATATTTACTAGGAACACAAAATATTAATATATAAAAAGGAATGGGAAAAATGAAAAAAAAATTTTATAGTGCAGTTATAATTATTTTTAGTTTAATTATATTATGGTGCTCACCGCAAAAAGTATTTGCAATTAATGCTTCAATAAGTGCATCAACAAAAAAAATTGAAAAGGGAAAGAGTGTAACCTTAACTGCAAATGTAAGTAGTGCATCTTCTTGGGATTTTGATATTTCAGCATCTGGCGGAACATTAAAAAAGAGTAATGATAGAGTTGGAAGCACGGATAGTGGAAATAATGAAAATAAAACAGTAAATTTAGGTACATTTGTATCAGACCAAGAAGGAACATATACAATTAAGTTAAGTGGATATGTTGTTGATGGAGATACACTTTCTAAGAAAAATATAAGTGACGAGGTTTCTATAACAGTAAGTGCAAATACTAATAGTTCTGATAATCAAGGAAATACAGGAAACACAGATACAACTCCTGCTGCCAAGTCAAAAGAAGCTAGATTAAAAACTTTCGGAATAACACCAAACGATTTTAAAGGATTTAAAAAAGATAAAACAGAATATAGTACAGAAGTGCCAAATGATGTATCAGAAGTTTCAGTATATGCAACAGCTGTTGATTCAAAAGCCAAAGTAACAGGCAGAGGAAAAGTAAAATTAAAAGAAGGAAGTAATACTGTAAAGGTAACAGTAACAGCAGAAGCTGGAAATACGAAAGTATATACATTAACTATCAAAAGAAAAGCTGCTGATGCAAACAATTCAACAACAAATGATGGTTCAACAAATACAGATAATACTGCCAGCACGAATAATACAAATACAACATCAGCTAGTACAAGTTCAAAAGTTGGATTAGAAAGTTTGGAAATAAAAGATGTAGAATTAACACCTAGTTTTAAAACAGAAGTATATAATTATCAAGTAGAATTAGACAAAGACGTAGATTCATTAGACATATCAGCAATACCAATAGAAGATGATACATCAGTTGAAATTGCTGGAAACCAAGACTTTAAAGAAGGAGAAAATGTAGTTACAATTTTAGTTAAAAACGAAAAAACAGAAAAAACAATAACATATCAAATAACAGTAAATAAAAATGTAACATCAGAAGACCAGGGAACAGTAGAAGAATTTAGCTGGTTTAAACCATCAACTTGGGGAAGAGAAATAATAATAAAAGCTGTAATTGCTGTGGTTTTAGTAATATTAATAATAATTGCTGTAATTTTAAAAATAAAACTTTCAAGAGAAAAGAAAGGTAAAAATAAAATTGATTTACCAGGTGCAGATGAATTAGATAAAGCACTTGCAGAACACCAAGAATTAACAGAACTAGAAAATACGGAAGATGACAATTATTATACGGTAAATAATGAAAACCAAGAACAAGATCAAATTCAAGAGCAGACAATACATCAATATGATAGTGAATCATCACAAGAATCAAATGCATATAAATTTAAGAATGATTATGATGGAAACTATATAGAAGACATTGCAAAAAGTAAAAATTATGATATTGATGATAACTATAATAACGATTATAGTTATGATTATCAAGATGACAACAGTAGACGAACAAAAAGAAAAGGAAGAGGAAAACATTTTTAGAACCAATTAAACCGCTTATTTTCCGTGCAGTTTTGCACGGAAAATAAGCGGTTTAAAATGTGCATTGCACGGAAAAAAAGCGATCTCACGTGTGCAAAAAGAAAAGCCCTCACTTTTCAGTGAGAGCCTCCCTTTTATGAGATTAGTGAAAACAGCCTAGATTCGCTTTGATGCAAAATCGAATCCATTTTCGAATTCGACTACAGGAGCATGTTCTGTTTCTGGAACAAGACTTACATTGATACTGCCATCAAACTGCTGAGGCTTAACAATAAAGGTTCTTTCTGTCTCACAGTTGCATCTGATTCCTTTTGAATCAATGCATGCAACAACACCACTGTCAGTGATGTTTCGATTTTTGGAATCGTTCCAAGAAAAACGAACAACATCCCCAATTTTAAGTTTCTGCGCAATTTCATGTGTTAATCTCATAGCTTTTTCCTCCGTATAAGTGACTTCTGGAGGATTACACAGCTCCCCCAGAAAAATTTAGTGAAATTTCCTGATACTTGCTGTGTAAGTATTCATGATAAAAGTATTATAACATGTTAACATAAGAATGTCAAGCGAAAATGTAAAATTTTTCCTACTATAAAATGGAGCCACTAAGCAGAATCGAACTGCTGGCCTACGGGTTACGAATCCGTCGCTCTACCAACTGAGCTATAGTGGCAAATCAAATATAATATAACATATAATTAAAAAAAAAACAATACAAAAAAGAGACTCTTTCAAAAAAGTCTCTTTAAAATTATTCCACTATCATTGGACCAATATTAGTAACAGTGCCAGCGCCGAGAGTTAGAACAATATCATCAGCCTTTACATTATCTTTCAAGTAAGAAGCGCAAGCTTCAAGAGAAGGAATATATTTTGCATCTTTACCTTGTTTGATTATAGCATTAACCAAATCTTCAGAAGAAATATTATAAGTATTAGTTTCACGAGCCGCATAAATATCAGTAACAATAATATTATCAAAAGAAAGTAAGGCTTGAGCAAAATCATCTAAAAGGTTGAAAGTCCTGCTATATGTATGAGGTTGAAAAACAACCCAAGATTGGTTATATTTCTTATTCTTTAATGCTTTTGCGGTAGCAGCAACTTCAGTAGGGTGGTGACCATAATCATCATAAACCTTGGCACCATTAACAGTCCCTTTGAATTCGAAACGTCTGTCAGCACCAGTGAATTTTTTTAATGCAGTTTGCATATAGCTTACTTCAATACCATAAGCATCACATAATGCGATACAAGCCAACGCATTTAAGACATTGTGTTTACCAGGAATTGAAAGTTCAAAACGACCAAAGAATTCACCAAATTTATAAACATCAAATTCAGGAAAACCATCCTCATTAAAAATAATATTTTGTGCAGAAAAATCAACGTCTTCATTTTCAATACCATATTTAATAGCAGGAGCTTTAGAGTAAACAGGCAAATCTAAGCAATTAGGATCATCTGCATTTATAATTAAATGACCATCTTCTGGCAATAATTTAACATATTTAATAAAAGCTTTTTTTACATTTTCAAGATTTTTATAATAATCCAAGTGGTCATTATCAATATTTAAAATGATTTCAGATTTTGGACTGAATTTTAAAAAGCTTTCAACATATTCACAAGCTTCAATTATAAAGTTTTCGCTATTTCCAACCCTATAATTCCCATTAAGTTCTTTTAGCATGGCACCAACTTGGATACTTGGATCTTTTTGAGCTTCAATGAAACATAAAGAAACAAGTGAAGTTGTAGTTGTTTTTCCATGAGTTCCAGAAACGGCTATTGTATTTTTATAGCATCTTGTAAGCTCTCCAAGAAAAGTAGACCTTTCTATAAGAGGAATACCAAGCTCTTTTGCATGAACAAATTCTGGATTATCAGGATGAATTGCAGCGGTATAAACCACACAATCAGCACCTTCGATATTTTTTGCATTATGACCTACATAGATTTTAATTCCTGCATTTCTTAAAACATGCAAGGTTTCAGAATCTGAACGGTCACTTCCAGAAACTGAAAAACCCCAGTTAACAAGAATTTCAGCGATACCGCTCATGCTAACACCGCCGATTCCTATCATATGTACATTTTTATATTTTTTTATATTATCAATATTTGGCATTATAAACACTCCCTATGAAATTTCAAATTTGCTTTTCTATTATATACTTATATAATGTAAATTTCAAGATTTTTGTTACAAAATATTATTTTAAAATTTCAAAAAATAAAAAAATAAAAAAATTGTAAAAAAAAGAGGGAAAAAAAAATGCAGTGCCGAATAATATACTAGTACATAAGATACGATACAATATATGTACAAATATTAAAAACAGTGGAGGTGCACACAATGCAAATAACAGACGTACGTTTAAGAAAAGTAAATTCAGAGAACAGAATGAAAGCTGTTGCTTCTGTAACATTCGATAATGAATTTGTTATCCATGATATCAAAGTTATCGAAAGTCAAAATGGATTATTCATAGCTATGCCAAGCAGAAAAACTCCAAACGGAGAATTCAAAGATATAGCTCATCCAATCAATGCTGAAACAAGAGAGAAGATTCAAAAGGCTATCCTAGAAGCTTATGACGCTCCTGAAACAGAAGAATCAGCAGAATAATAAATTTACAAAAGTTCCTTCTAGTGAATAGAGGGAACTTTTTTTGCACCATTTTGCACCGATTATTCCGCTTTTTTTCTGTGCAATTTTGCACGGAAAAAAAGCGATCTCACGTGTGCATTGCACCGAAAAAAAGCGATCTCACGTGTGCACTTGCACTATATATAAAATTATAATATAATAAATGCAATAAAAGGGAGGTGTCATAATGGGATTAAAAATTGAAAAAGTAAGTAAATATTATGGCGAAAAACTAGCAGTAGATAACATCAGTTTTGAGATGAACGAGCCAGGGGTATTTGGACTATTAGGGACAAATGGAGCTGGAAAAACCACGACAATAAGAATGATTCTAGGAATAATAAAAAAGAATGCAGGCGAAATAACCTGGAATGGGCAGAAAGTAGAAAGAAAAAACGTGAACTTTGGATATTTACCAGAAGAAAGAGGAATATATCCAAAAACAAAAATAATTGAGCAACTAATGTATTTTGCTGAATTGAAAGGGATGAAGAAGCAAGAAGCTGCAAAAGAAATTGATTATTGGTTAAAAAGACTGAAAGTTGAAGAATACAAAGAATTACAGGCAGAAAAATTATCAAAAGGGAATCAACAAAAAATTCAGTTTATAACAGCAATTTTAAATAATCCAGAATTAATTGTATTAGATGAACCATTTAGCGGACTTGATCCAATAAATACAGAATTATTGAAAGAAGTAATTATAGAATTAGTTCAAAAAGGAAAATACATAATAATGTCAAGTCATCAGATGTCATCAATTGAGGAATTTTGTAAAGATGTAGTGATAATAAATAAAGGAAAAACGGTATTAAAGGGAAATTTGAAAAAGATCAAAGATGAGTATCCATCAAAAAGGCTAGAAATAAATGTAGATAGTGACATTTCAAAATACATAAATGAAAGTGGAATGAAAATTGAAAAAAATCTTGACAATAATTATGAAATATTAATGGATAAAGAAGAGCAAGCTCAGTTACTAATGAAAACGTTGGTGCTTCAAGGCATAAATATAAAAAAATTCGAACTTAAAAAACCAAGTCTAAATGAAATTTTTATAGAGAAAGTAGGTGAGTAAAATGCAAGGTTTAATAACTGTAATAAAATTCACAATTAAAGATATGGCGCAACGAAAATCTTTTATTATCTCGAATATAATAATATTGGGACTAATAATTTTGATGTTTAACATACCTAACATACTGAAAAAAGTCATGGGAGATCCAGAAAATTCAAAACAGATTATACAGATAATTGATGTTGATAATGTATTTGAGGGAACATTAGAGAATCTAAAAAATATGAATTTGAGCTATGATATCAAAATTTCTAGCAAAAATTTAGAATTTGACAAAATAAAGGAAGAGATTCAAAATGGCGAAATAGATAATGCAATAATTATAGAAAAGAAGGATGAAAAAATCAATATTCAATACATAGTAAAAAATTTAGCAATGAATTCTGAAATGCCACAAGACTTAGAAAATGCAATAAGTTCGCTATATAGTGGCTTGCAAATTTCAAAGTTAGGGCTAACACAGGAACAATTGCGAAGTATACAACCAGATTTTAATTTTGAAGTCAAACAAGCTGAGACTCAAGAAGTAAAAGGAAATATATACACAATGATGTTATTATCAATTGTACTATTTTACGCAATATATTTTTGTGCATATCAAGTATCAAGTTCAATAACGACTGAAAAAACTTCAAAAATAATTGAAACACTAGTAACATCAACAGAGCCAAAAACAATAGTTTTAGGAAAAACAATCGGAATAGGAATTGTTGGAGTATTACAAATAATTGCGATTGCGTTAACTGCAATAGTTTCAAAAACATTATTTTTAGAAGAAGGAGCATTAGATGGAATAGTTGATTTTTCAACAATCACACCATTTTTAGGATGCATAACGATTATTTACTTCATATTAGGATATGCATTTTTTGCAATGTTGTATGCATTAACTGGCTCAACTGTAAGCAAGCCAGAAGATGTGCAATCAGCTAATACACCAGTAGCTTTAATATCAGTAATAGGATTCTATTTGGCGTATTTTACAATGATGAATCCAACGAGTGAGTTAAATAAAATAGCTGCAATATTACCTATATCATCACCATTTTGTATGCCATTTAGAGTGATGATGGAGATTGCTACAGGTCCAGAAATTTTAGGCTCAATAGTAATACTAGTAATTACCACAATTCTTGTCGCAATATTTTCTATCAAAATATATTCAAAAGCGATTTTTAATTATGGAAGTAGGGTTAAAATTAAGGAATTACTTAGGAACGAAAAGAAAGGTGCACGGAAAAAAAGCGTTTTAAAATGTGCAATTTTGCACGGAAAAAAAGCGATCTCACGTGTGCAATGCACCGAAAAAAAGCGATCTCAAATGTGCAGGAAAGGAAAGAAATTATGAAAAGAAAAGAAAATTTAATATGGGGAGTAGTCTTCATAATAATAGGATTAATAATAGGTTTAAAAGTGTTAGGAATAATAAATATAGACATATTTTTTGATGGATGGTGGAGTTTATTTATTATAATACCAAGTACAATAAGTATAGTAAAAAATATAAGAGACATTGGAGCATATATATGGTTAGTGATAGGAGTAGCATTACTATTATCAGCTCAAGAAATACTTGACATGGAGATAGTTGGAAAATTGATATTCCCAGCTGTATTAGTTGCAATAGGAATTGGAATGATTTTTAAAGACAGCAAATTAGAAAAAGCAAAAGAAAATGAAGAATATTATGCAACATTTTCAGGTGAAAAGTTAAATTTCGAAGGTGATACATTTAATGGAGCTAGCTTAAATGCAATATTTGGAGGAATTGACTTAAATTTAAAAAAAGCAGATATAAAAAATGAAACCAATATAAATACAACATCAGTATTTGGAGGAATAAATATTTTTGTACCAGACAATGTCAATGTTGAAATAAAATCAACATCATTATTTGGTGGAGTAACAAATAAAGTCGAAAATAAAGAAAATCAACCTACAATAAAGATAAGAGCTTTTTGCTTATTTGGAGGAGTTGAAGTTAAATAGATTGAAGTTACTTCAATCAAAGGAGGAGAAATGAAAGGATTTCAAAAATTAGTAAAATATTCAGCAATTGCATTTGGCTTATATTTGGCAATATCAATAATTGGAGCACTTATAGGAGTGATTGTAGGAGTAACTTCAGGTGTGGAAGTATTAAAAGAACTTTCAGGAAATGAAAATGTCGAATTAGTAGATGAAACTCGAAATTTTGATGAGTTATCAGGCCTAAATTTAAATATATCATCATCAAATTTGACAATAAAGGCTGAGGGTGATTCATATAGAATGGAAGCTCATAACATTCCGAAAACAACTAAGATAGAATGCAAAAATGATGTTTTAGAAATAAAAAACGTGAAAAAATTAAAATCAGAAAGTAGTATCACAATATATGTTCCAGAAAATGCTAAATTAAGTAGAATCAATTTAGATATGGGAGCAGGAAATGTTGAAATATCAAATATAGAAGCCGCCAACATAGATTTTAGTTTTGGAGCAGGAAATGTTAATATTAAAAATTTAAAATCAGAGAATCCTACAATTGAGTGCGGGGCTGGTCAGATAAAGTTTGAAAATACAGAATTGACTAATGCTAAATTAAGTGCAGAAGTTGGAAAAGTGATATATTCAGGCCAATTGAACGGGGAATCAAGAATAGAATGCGGCGTTGGAGAAGTAGAGATGAATCTTGAAGGCGGAATAGACAACTATTCAATAAAAGTTAAAAAAGGAATTGGAAACATAAAAATTAATAAGGAATCAGTTAACAATGATTCAACAACTGGCAATGGCCAAAATAAAATTTATATCGATGGTGGAGTTGGAGATATCGATATAAAAATATAATTGCACGGAAAAAAAGCGATCTCACGTGTGCAATTGCACGGAAAAAAAGCAATCTCACGTGTGCATAAAATAGAAGAAACCTTCATATACATTAATAAACAAAATGTAGAGGAGGTTTTTTTGATGGAAATAAACACAACAAAAGAAAGTTTGAATGTAAATAAAATGATATGTGAAAAGAAAGAAATTATGAATATACAAGGAGACATGATAGTGCCAGATTCAAAGCCAGACATTTTAAGCACTATTAATACAAGTGGAAATGTGTGTATATATAAGAAAGAAATAATGGAAGGAAAGTTAAAAATAGATGGGAATATTCTTACGTACATAATGTATTTAGCTGATAGTGATTCAGAAAGTATAGAAGACAATGTTAGGGGGCTTAACACGAACCTCGACTTTTCAGAAAACTTCAATATTCCAGAACTAAGTGAAGGAATGGAGGTTGACATCAATCCAAAAATAAAGATGATAGAATGCAAGGTAATAAATGGAAGAAAGATAGGCATAAATGTCACATTAGAAGTAGAAATAAGAATTCAAACACAAGAGAATGTGGAGATAATCACAGATTTAAACAACAGTGATATACAAATTCTTAATCAAAATATGAATGTAAATTCTGTATTAGGGGAAGGCACGACGAAAACATCAATTAAAGAAAATGTAGCAATTCAAAACACAGACAATCTTGCTGAGATGTTGAATGTGCAAATAAACTTAGTAGACAAAGACATAAAAATCAGTTACAACAAAATTCTTGCAAAAGCAGAAGTCGAAATCAGATTAGTGTATTTAACAGAGGACAATCGAATTTGCACGACCCAAAGCCGAGTGCCATTAGTAGGCTTTATTGATATGCCTAATATAAAGGAAGAAAACATTTGTGACACAACATACATGGTAAAAAATATAGTTATAAAACCAAATGCAGTAGAGGAACATTCTGTATATGTCGAAATGGAAATTGAAATTCACTGTATAGCATATGAGGAAAAAGAGGTTCAAATAATTCGAGACATGTATTGTCCAGGAGAAGAAATGAAATTCAATCAAAATACGATTAATACAATTACAAACAAGCAATGTAAGAAAAATATTTGCAACATCAGAGAGAAAATAAATGTTCCAGAACTTGAAAATGGAAATATAGTTGATGTTGGAATAATGCCTGTCATAAATAAAGAAAACAACATGAATGACAAAATCATGATAGAAGGTGAACTCAATGTAAACTTGATTTTTACAGACAATTCAACAGTTGGAATAAAAACAAAACAGTTAAATATTCCATTTGAACAAACAATAAATGATGTAGGAACAGCCGATAACTGTAGAAATGATACAAGGATTGAAATAAATTCGCAAGAATTTTTAAATCAGTCAGGAATTTTGAGTGCAAATGTTGATTTAGAATTTGAGACCGATTCTTATCAAAATACAGCAATTCCAGTAATTAGTGACATTTCAATGGAAGATGAAAAAAACATGGAAGACTACAGTGTTGTAATTTATATGGTAAAATCAGGAGACACATTGTGGAAAATAGCAAAGAGATTTGGAAGCACTGTTGATGACATAGCACGAGTTAATGGAATGGAAAGACCAGATAGATTAAACATTGGAGAGAAAATATATATTCCTAAATATGTGCTGAAGAGAGCGAAAGAACCGATTATAATTTAAAAATCAGAGAGGATTATTGATGGCGAATGTAGGAAAGGTGTACACAAGAAAAAGATTCATATTTACTAATAAAAGTGGCGAAAACAAAAATAGATTTAGGCTAAAAGTCACTCAAAAAATGATAGGAAAAATTCTAATATTAATCTTAATAATTACAACAATATTGAAAATTACTTACAACTATGTAGAGCCCATATTTGCTACGATGTGTGAAGACAAGGTAAAATCTCTGGCCACAATAATCACAAACCAGCAGTCAACAATTATGATGAACAAATATCAATATGACGAATTATATTCAATTGAAAGAGACGAAAGTGGCAATATATTGATGATAAAATCAAATATTGTTCCTATGAACAATCTGGTTTCAGACTTGACGGAAAACATTCAACATGAATTTGACAATATAGGAGACCCAGAAATTAGAATATCTCTTGGAAGCTTATCCGGAGTGTATTTTCTTTCTGGGTTTGGACCAGAGTTTCCTATTGATGTCGAGGTCACAGGTACTGTTGATGCTGAAATAAAAAGTGAATTTGTTTCACAAGGAATCAACCAAACTCTTCATAGAGTCTATGTTGACTTTGATTGCAAAATGAAAACAGTTACAGCTTTAAAAAATTACGAGCAGTCAGTTATTAACAGAGTTATTCTTGCTGAACATGTTGTAGTCGGAAATATTCCAGATAGCTATTGGCACAGGTGAGTGCACACGCGAGATCGCTTTTTTCTCGTGCGATTTTGCACACGCGAGATCGCTTTTTTCTCGTGCAATTTTGCACACGTGAGATCGCTTTTTTCTCGTGCAATTTTGCACACGTGAGATCGTTTTTTTTCCGTGCAATTTTAACTGAAATGTATTGCAATTCATTTAAAAGTATGATAAAACAGTAAACATAATTATTAGATGTGATGTATGGTGAAAGATTGATGCAAAAAAGAAAGGAGGAAATAGTGCCCAAATTTAGAAAAATGGGAAATTCAAAAATTTACCATATAATGATAAAAGGAATTGACGGTCAAAACATTTTTTATGATGATAAAGACAGAAGAAATTTCTTAAGAAAATTTTTAGAAAATAAAAAAGAATTTAATTATGCAGTTTATTCTTATTGTTTAATGACTAACCACGTTCACATGGTTATAAAATGTAAAGATGAATTTTTGTCAAAGTCGATGCAAAGTTTAATGATACGATATGTGCGTTATTTCAATAAAAAATATCAAAGAACAGGATCATTAGTTCAAAGCCGATTCAAAAGTAAATGTATTGAAAATCAAAAGTATTTTTTAGAAGTCTGTAGATATATCCATAGAAATCCAGAAAAAGCTGGAATTAAGAGAACTGATAAGTACGTGTGGAGTAGTTATCAAGAGTATATAAATGAAGCAAAAATAATAGACAAAGATGTTTTACTACATTATTATAATAACAATATTTTGGATTTTGTAAAGTACACAACTCAAATAGAAGACATCGAAAATTATGAAGATTATGCAGAATATGAAATTGTAGGAAAACTTACAGATGATCAATTGAAAAAGATAATTTTAGAAAAGTTCCAAATTCAAAAAGAAGAAGACATTGCAACATTTTTCAAAGAAATGAGTAAAAAAGAACTAGAAAAATATATAAAATCGATGAAAGAAATAAAAGGAACATACAAGACTCAAATTTCAAGAGTAATTAGAGTTAATAGAAGAATTGTCTCAAATATATGGGACAAGTAACGGAAAAAGTGCACCGAAAAAAAGCGATCTCAGGTGTGCAATTTTGCACGGAAAAAAAGCGAAATAAAATGTGCAAAAATAGCTTGTAAAAAATAAAATACTTTGATATAATTCAAATATCTGCACGGAAAAAAAGCGATTTCAGATGTGTATTGCACAGAAAAAAAGCGATCTCACGTGTGCAAACAAAAGAAGGAGATTTAAATGAAAATAACTGAAATACTAATAATAATTGTAAATGCATCAATATTTGTACTACCAGCAATCATGTTAATTGATAATTTAATAAATGGAAAATATAGAATATTGAATATATGTATGCTAATAAATATGTTTGCGTGGGTATACTTATCATATTTATGGAACATAAGAAATCCAGGATTTTGGATTAAATGCAATGCGAGAATACTAACGCTAATAGCAAGTATAATATTCATTGCAGCAGTAATAGCTTTTCTGTTACAAATAAGGCACAAAAAAAGCAACAAAATACTTGTGATGATTGCAACAATATTTGTATTTTATATAATAATAACGAATGATACGACATATAAAGAAAGAACAAGAGTTGACATGGTTTCAGATAAGACATTAAGACAATATGTTCTAGAAGAACATGTACCATATCTTGCATTTTTAAGTATAGAAATAGAATTATTCATTAATTTGCTAAATAGTCACAAATCATATAAAGAGCTAAAAAAAGAATTTGAAAAAAATAAAGAAATGTGATATATAATATCTAGTTCAATAGTGATGGACGAAAAAAATATAGGAAGGATTGTAGAAAAATGGAAGTAAACGAAGAAAAAAGAAACAAATTTATGGAATATGCAGGAAAGAGAGTAAATAACGTAATGCATGATATTCAAATACTTGAGCCAATGGCAAGAAGTAATGCATATGACTTTACAAAGGAAGATGTTGAAGAAATGTTTAATGCAATGCAAGAAACACTTAATGATGCGAAAACCGAATTCAACAGAAGATTTGAAGAAAAAGCAAGAGTAGAGAAAAAAGTATTTTCATTTGGAACAACGAAAGTAACGGAAACTACTAACAATCAACTAGATGGAACAGAAGAATGCCAAGAACCAGAAGTAGGATTTGAAGAAATATAATACAGAATACAGAATGGACTTATTTTATAACTAAATAGGTCTATTTTTGTAATTGCACGGAAAAAAAGCGATCTCAGGTGTGCAATGCACGGAAAAAAAGCGATCTCAGGTGTGCAAAATGTGACAAAATTGTAACATAAATGTAATATAATTGTTAAAGTAAAAATGTTGACAAACATAAAAATAGATAGTAAAATGAAATTAAATTGAAAATAGAAGTGAATTATGGGAAAGGAAGAAAAAATGAAGGGAAAAAGTAATAAAAATAAGAAAAAATCAGAAATGAACGCAATGTTTTTTGTAATATTATTAGCTTTGGTTATGTTTATAATATCCACATATGCATGGTTTTCAACGCAAAAAAATGTATCAATCACAAATTTAACAGGTACTGTTGAGGTAGCAGAGGGATTGGAAATTTCGTTAGATGCTGAAAATTGGTCAAATGGATTAGTACTAGGTACTGAAGAGGGACAGTTAAGTATTATAGATGATGCATATTCAGGACATCATAACATATCACCTTCAGAAATGTTACCAGTATCAACATTAGGTTTGGTTACAGGTAACCAAACAGATTTGAAAATGCTAAGAGGAAAAATCACTAACTCAAAAGAATTAAGTGAAATAAAATCAATGATAGAGACAGAAACAGCTCCAGCAAGCTCTACATACCCAGGCTATTTTGCGTTTGATGTATTTTTGAAAAATTCATCAAAACAAGAAGTGACAGATGATATTTTGCAATTAAACTATGATTCTTCATTAGAAATATTAGAAGCAGAAAAAAGTGCAACAGGATTACAAAACACAGCAAGAATAGCATTTGCAAAATATAACGGAAAATCTGATGTAATGGCAGATCAAGCTACAATTTTAAAAGAAACAGCAGGGATTGGAGCAGGTGCACCAAGTCCATATATAACAGATGTTGCAATATGGGAACCAAACTCAAGTGATCATGTTGAATATATTGTTCAAAACAACAATAAAATTACATGGTCAGCACAAGATGCTGGAAAATATGCAACAAAAGAATTGGCAAATGGAATGAAAGGTTTTGACCTTACAACACAAATGCCTACATATGCTTTAAAAGACAGTTCAATAGGAAAGAGTATAGCAGATATATATAAATGGGATGGAAGTGAATCTCAAATACAAAAACAAAATTCTTTACAAACAACTAAAAAGTCAGAAGAAGATTATACAATAAAAGAAGGAGTTCAAAATCTAGTAAGTGCAACAGATGGCACGCAAACATTTGGCATTGCACCAAATGCAATTTGCAGAATGAGAATTTATTTGTGGCTAGAAGGTCAAGATGTTGATTGTATTAACTATGCATCACATGGTGGAGGAGTAAAAGTTAATATCGGTCTAGTTAAAGGATCAACAATTGGAGCAACAAGTGCTGAAACAGAATAAAATACAACATAGCAAGATGACAAGTCTTGCTATTTTTGAGGAAAAATGCACGAAAAAAAAGTGATCTCACGTGTGCATTGCACGAAAAAAAAGCGATCTCACGTGTGCATGTAATACAAATGTAACATAAATGTAACATAAAAAGGGTTGAGAATGAGTGGAAAATGATGTATAATTAATTAAATACTAAAGAATGGAGGTTAAAATGGCTGAAAAATTATTAAAAGAAACTAAAGATACTCAAACAAAGAGAAAAAAAACAAAAAAAGTTGCAGAAGAAGACGATATATATAAAATAGATTTAACGCTTGAAAGTCCTGAAAATGAAGATGATTTTAAGGCAAAAGACCTCGAATCTGAAGAAAAAGAAGAAAAAACAAAAGCGAAAAGAGGAAGAAAAAGCAAAAATGTAGTAAAAGTTGTTGAAGATGATGAAGAAGTTGATGAAATTTTTGGAAATATAAATAAATGGATTAATGAAGATGAAATTGAAGAAAATCTAGAAAAAGAAAAAACAGAAAAAAAGGGCAGAAAAAAGAGTCTTACAAAAGTTGAAGATGGCATTAAAAGCAGCAAGACTACTGCAAAAAAGAATGCAACAAAAAAAACTACGACTAAGGCAACAACGAAAACGAGAACAAAAAACAAAAAAACAGATGAAACGGAATCAATACAAACAGAAAATGAACAACAAGGAGAAATAAAAATTCACGCAGAAAATGACACAACTGAGTTGCAATTAAAACACAATGAATATAAAGTAGAGCTACAAAAATTAGAATACAATGTCTACACTCAAACAAGTGATAATTCATACATAATTGTAAGAAGTCCAAATTTAAGAATAGTATCAGGAAATGTATATTTGATGATAAAAAAACAAGAAGAAGACTATGAAATAACGACAAATCAGGATTTTAAAATAAATTATGTAATTGATAATTTAGAAAGAAAAGACAACGTGGTCAATTTCAAGCTCACAAACTTAGTTGAAATCATAGCAAATGAAAGTGGATTGATATTTGAAATTGACGAAGAAAAAGTCATAGAAAATAATCTAGAAGACAACCATACACTTGTTATATCAGAAGAAGATGGAAAAGTTTATTTACCATATACAAAAGATGAAATAAAAAAAGACGTATCACAAAACAAGGGCGCCAAGATTTCTGAAATAATTGAAAATAAATATATATTACCGTTAGATAAATATAAAAATTCAATAAGAGCAAGATTTAGAGAAGGATACAATTTGATGTATCATAGAGAAGGAAAATCAAAAAGAAGTGCAATAATGCTTGGAATAGAATTGATGTTTGAAACTAATCTACATCCTGCAATAATATCAGCTTGTAAGAATCTAGAAGAACTTGATATTTATTTAGATTGCTTAGATGATAATGAACTTGAAAAATTCTCATGCTTTAAAATTATTTATAAAAGTTTGCCAACTTTGCGAAAAAAGGCTAAATATAGAGAAATATAAAATGAAATGTGTTGAACTCAAAATGAGAGCCGACACATTTTTTGTTTTGCACGGAAAAAAAGCGATCTCAGATGTGCAATGCACCGAAAAAAAGCGATCTCACGTGTGCAAAAAATGCCATAAATTTCTTAGAAAAAAATGCCGAAAAACGTTGAAAAAAAGAGATCATTATGATATAAATATATAGAGAAAAAATAGAAGATTTGAGTCAAAAAAACGGAGGAAAATAATGTTAAAAAATAAACTAATAGCTAAAAGAATAAGAAACATATTTATACTAATTATGACAATAGCAATCATGATGGGTGCATATCATAATGTACGAAGGTCAAGGGCAGAGAAGGTAATAGAAATATCGTTGGAAGTTACAGATAAAAGTGAGCAATTAGAGAAAGAAACAATCACAGTAGAGGCAACAGAAACAAGTGATGGAGTTTATCTATTAGAATTGCCAGAAATAGTAAATACAAAGATGATAACTAAATATTATAATTCTGAAGATGAAGAAATTGATTCAAGAACTATACAATTAACAGATAAAGAGATTTCAGAGAAGAAAGTTCAAGTGGCAACTGATTATGATACAAAAGAAGTTGAGAAGCTAGAAGTAAGTGGAGCAACAATAACAGTGGCTGAAAATGCAGAAAAAAAGACATTTTATAATAGAAAAATAACAAATGAAACAGGAGACATTATAGCAACTGGATATATGCCATTAGATGCTCAACTAGAAACAAAAGATATAGATATAGGAACGTTAACAGACGTAAAACTTCCAAACGAAAGCCAATCAATGAAAAAAGCATTCACTGCAATAATAACTGAGAACAAAACTGAAAGTCAGAATGGAGTTTCAAATCAAGCAGAAATACAAGAAGAAAACGCGAATACAAGTCAAAATAAGGCGCAAGATGAAATAGAAACACAAAGCCAGAGCGAAGCACAGAATCAAGCGAAAACACAAAGCCAGGATGAAGCACAAAGTGAATCAGAAGAAATGAAAGCAGTATATAATCCAAGTGAATATGGAGAAATTGTTGAAATCCAAGCAAAATACGAAGCAGAAAATACAAGTGAAAAAATAACAGTATATAGTTTAGATGAACAGAACCAATTGAAAGAATTAGAAACAACAGAACTAGAAACAGAGGAAGAGGGAACAGCAAAAACATATCAATTCCCTATGAACAATGAGGTAGGAGAAAATGAAGAAAAAACATATATAACAACAGCAGAACTAAGCGAAGATGCAACAATAGGAGATGAAACAGTAAATGATGAAACAAACATAGCAGATTCATCAACAAGCTATACAACCAGTGATGATACAAGTAATGGAGGAGACTTTGGAGAATCATCAACATCGCCAATAGTCGGAGAAGACCTAAACGCAGCATATGCAGGAGGAACATCAGGAAAGGATACAACATTAATGACAACAAGTAGTGAAACGGCAGCAACAAGTGGCTTCTTTGGAAACTCAAGCATACAAAGACAAAACATAGAAAATGTAACATTTACAAATCAATTAGTTCAAAATGACGCACCTGTACATAAATGGGATGCTAGTAAAAACACAGGAAGCAGTCATAGTAGTTCTACAACAACGTGGAAAGACTTAAATGGAAGCATGAACGGAACTTTACATGGAGGAACATGGGGAACAGACTACTTACAATTTAACGGTACAAGTGATTGGGTAGGACTAGCTGCATATAATCCAACACAACAAATAAGAATAGATACATGGGTAGCACCAGTATCAATACAATCAGGAGAAAGAGATATAATATCAAACTTTGAAGATGGAGGGTATGGATTATACTTACTAAATGGAGTTCCAACATTTGATATTTATAATGCAAGTGCAAATGCATGGAAATCAGCAAAATCAAGTTCGGCATTAAAAGCAGGACAAAAAACACATTTAGTAGCAACATATGATGGATTTAGTGTTTGTTTATATGTAAATGATAAGCTTGTATCAAGAGTTGTATCAGAAGGAACAATAAAAGCACCTTCTAAAAGTACAATATTAGCAATGGGAGCCAACCCACAAGGAAGTACAGTCAATACAAAATATGGTTTTTTTGCAAATATAAGAATTTACTCAATAGCAATATATGATAAAGTATATACTGCAAGCAGTTATGACGCATCAGCAGTATCAAGTGCATATAGCAACAGTACTAAAATCTGGAAAGATTTAACAGGACAACATGATGGTGTAGTAACAGCGGGAACATGGGGAACAAATTACTTACAATTCAATGGTACAAATACATGGGTAAACATGGGAGCAATAGATTTTACTACATATGCAAGCATAGAAGCAACAGTAACGATAAATAAAATACAATCAGGAGAGAGAGACATAGTAAGTAACTTCGAAGATGGAGGACTTGGAATATATTTAAATGATGGATATCCTAAATTTGAAGCATGGAGTACCGGTTCGAATAAATATGTATCAGTACAATCGCCAAACAAAGTCACGGCTGGAACGAAGTACACATTTAAAGGTGTCATCCGGAAGTGGAAAATTAATGCTTTACGTAAATAACGCCTCAGTTGGTTCAGTAGCATTTTCTGGACAAATAAAGAAACCAGCTGCAGAAAACAATAGCTCTGGTAGTGGATCATATAACGAGCCAACTGTAATGGCAATGGGATGTAATCCAAAAGGAAATAGAGCTCAAACAGACTATAAAGGTGGATGCTTTACTGCGATGAATTTATATAACTTAAAAATTTACAATCAGACAGGATGTGTAGCGAGTTATGAGGCAACTAGAAATGTAGGAGCATTAAAAGATTTAACAGGTCATAATGATGGAAATGTAAAAGCAGAAGACTGGACAAATGAATATATACAATTGGACGGAAAAGATGACTGGATAAACTTAGGACAAATGAGTTTTAGAACAAATCAAGTAACATTAGATTTAACAATGGAATTGGTTACACTACCATCAACGTATAAAACTCTTATGGGAAACCTTGAAGGTGGAGGTGTATCACTAGGACTTACAGAAGACTATAAACCGTATATGCAAATAAATATAGGAGGGTCATACGACAATGCGAAAGCAACAACAGCACTAAAAAAAGGACAAAAAGTACATTTGCTGGGTTCGTATGATGGAACAACAATAAGATTATTTGTTGATGGTCAACTAGTTGCATCAAAAGTACATGCAGGAACACTAAAACCTGCAAATGGTAATACAGTAATGTCAATAGGAAGCAACCCATCAGGAAACTCTGGTGGAGGAGAATTTACTAATATGAAAGTATATTCTGCACATATATATAATAAAGCATATTGGGATGTATCTTCGAATGGAGATAACTCAATATTAGCATGGGATGTAAACAGTAATAGTAGTGGTGCTAAAAAGGTATATATAGCAAGTAAAGGAAATATATATGCAAACGCAAATGCAAGTTATATGTTCTCAAATATAGGAGCAGCATCAATTTGTACAGCGACAACAGCACTAACAAATTTAAACTTGCTAAAAACAGCAAATACAACAAATATGTATTCAATGTTTTGGAAAACAGGATATAATGCAATGACAAGCTTAGACTTAGGAACAAGTTTTAGTACAGCAAAAGCAACAAACCTGGAATATATGTTCCAAGAGTGTGGATATAAAGCAATGACATCATTGAATCTGCGAGGAATAAATACTTCAACAGCAACAAGTATGTATGCAATGTTTGATGGAACAGGGTATACGGCAATGACAAGCTTGAATTTAGGAGCCAATTTTAGTACGGCAAATGTAACTAAAATGACAAGAATGTTTAAAAATTGCGGATATACTAAAATGACAACACTAACTTTAGGTTCTAAATTTAATACAGCAAAAGTAACAGAAATGATCAGTATGTTTGAAGGAACAGGATATAAAGTGATGACATCTTTAAATTTGGAAGGCTCATTCGATACAAGCAAAGTAACAAATATGCAGGCAATGTTTAAAAATTGTGGATATACAGCAATGACAACACTAACTTTAGGCTCTAAATTTAATACAGCAAAAGCAACAAATATGCAAGAAATGTTTGCAAATACAGGATATACTAAAATGACAAAATTAGACTTAGGGGATATATTCTATACAACAGTAGCAACAAATATGACATCAATGTTTAATGCAACAGGATGTACTGCAATGGGTGAATTAGACTTAGGACCAGCATTTACAAAAATAGCAGGAACATATTCAAATGTATTTACAAATACAGGAAAATCAGGATGTATAATTTATGCACCAGAAGCAATATATCAAAACAAAAATGCATTTAAATTAAATACAAGTTCAGGAACAACAATATCTTATACAAGAGGTTCACTAAACTTAAGATATAAAACAGAATGGATAGTAGAATCAAAAAATGCAAATACATCAGCAAAAAATGTAACAATACAATTAAGAGGAAGAACAAATAATAATGCAACATCTGTATATAAGAGCAATGTAACAAGTACACTAACAAAAGATAATATAACAGTATACATAAATGGTGCAGAAGCATCAAGTATATCTAAATCATTAGGAACAGTAACAACAAGTAAAAATCCAACAACAGGATATAATGATGTATTAGTAACATTAACACTATCAGGATTTGAACAATCAGCACTACAATCAGGAAAAAACTACAAAGAGTGGAGTGGTGACATATCAATCCAAATAGCACAAGGAACATTGAAAGATTCATATGGAAATAAAAATACAGGACTAAATTCATCAGGAGCAAGAGTAAGAGAATCATTAGCAGGACCATTTGCAGACTTTATCGCACCAAATGTAGCATATAAATTTGCAGATTCTAATATAGATAAAACAAATAAAAGATTCACAATGGTATTTGATATAGTAGATAAATATTATAATGCATCAACATCAAAAACATTAGCAGTAACAGACTTAACTATAAAAATAGATGGAGCAGTTCCTGATTGGAATAAGGTAACAAGAAATCTTACATCAGCAGACTTATCAAATACAGTAAATGGAGCAAGCAAAGTTGTAGGAAAAAGATACACATTAACATTATCTAATTTACAGCAAAGCACAATAGCGTCTGGTGCAAGTTATAAAGATTATAGTGGTGTTATAACAGTAGTAGTACCAGAAAAAAAGGTATATGATACTTCAGGAAGGTATAATCCAACAACAACAATAACCTCTGGTGTTAATATACCAACAAACAGCGGAACAGGAAAAGTAGTGGACGTTGTAGATCCATTCTGGCAGGTAAGTAATGTAAATATAGACCATAGTAAAAACCAAGTAACAATGACGATAAAAGGTACTGATAAGTACTATAGTGGAAATTCATTAACTAAAGATAAAATAACAGTATTAGTAGATGGAGAAACAGCAACAAGCGTAACAAAGACATTAAGTTCAGCAACCTCAATAACAAAAGGTGTGCAATATACATTAACCTTAACAACATGGCAACAGAGTTCAAAACAGTCAGGAAAATCATACTTAGAGTGGAGTGGTAATACAGTAATAAGAATAGCAGCAGGAACCTTGACAGATTCGAATGGAAACTCGAGCAAACAACAAGACTTCTCGATAGGATTGGTAGACTTTATAAAACCTACAATAACGAAAGTTTCGGCAACTAAAGATGCAGCAAATAAAAAAGAAACAATAGTATTTGATGTAGATGACAAATATATTAATACAACTAGTATAAGTACTGATAATATAAAAGTTTATATGAATGGCGTAGAAGCCACAAGCATAACCAAAAATTTATCAAGAACTGCAAAAACTGGAACAGTAAATAAAGTATCAAAAACAGTTGGATACAAATATACACTGGTATTAACAAACTTTGAACAATCAACCTATCAGACAAATAAAGAATATAAAGAGTGGAGTGGTACAGTATCAATAAAAATTGTGGCAAATGCAACAAAAGATACGTCAAACAATGGAAATGTAGATACAACAATAACAGGAGACTTTGTTGACTTTATAAAACCACAATGGAGATTAGTTGGTTCACCTACAATAGACCATACAAATAATAGAGTTGTAATGACAATAAAAGGAACAGATAAATACTTTAAAGCAACCACATTAGCAACAAGCAATATAAAAGTATATGTTGATGGAACAGAAGCAACATCAGTAACAAAGAACTTAAGTGCGGCAACAGATGTAAAAGAAGGAACTACAAAAGTTGGTGTACAATACACATTAACATTAACAGGTTGGGAACAAAGTTCAAAACAAAATGGAAAAAGTTATTTTGAATGGAGTGGTAATACAGTTGTAAAAATAGCAGCAGGAGTGCTAACAGATACTAGTTCAAATTCAAGTCCAGAAACATCATTTACAATAGGCCAAGTAGACTTTATAAAGCCAAAGATTGAAAAAGTATCATCAAGTAAATCTGGCGGAACAGAAACAATCACATTTAAAGTAATAGATAAATATTTCAATACAAGTGCCAAATTAACAAAAGATGATATAACAGTATTAGTAGACTCTGAAACAGCATCAAGTGTAAGTAAAACATTAAGTGATCCAACAGAAATAAAAGAAACAGTAAATGGAACAAGTAAAGTAATAGGACATCAATACACGATGACATTAACAAATTTTGAAAAATCAAGGACAGCAATTGATAGAAACAGAGAATACAGTGATTGGAGCGGTACAGTAGCAATAAAAATAGCAGCTGGAAAAGTAAAAGATACGTCAAATAATACAAATGCAGAAACAACAATAACAGGAGACTTTTTAGATGTTATAAAACCAAATGTAACATATCAATTTTCTGAGTCTAATATTGATAAGAATGGTAAAAAGTTTACAATGGTATTTGACATAACAGATAAATATTATAATGCAAGCACATCAACAACATTGTCAGTTAATGATTTAACAATAAAAATAGATGGAGCAGTTCCAGATTGGAATAAGGTAACAAGAAACCTTACAGTAGCAGACTATTCAAACACAGTATATTACACAAGTAATGGAGTAATAAAACATGAGAGTAAGGTAATAGGGAAAAGATATACTTTAGTATTATCAAATTTACAACAAAATTCAATAGCATCTGGTGCAAATTATAAGGATTACAGTGGTGTAGTAACAGTAGCAATTCCAGCAAATAAAGTAGCAGATACCACAGGAAATAAAAACAATGCAGTTACAATAACATCAGGTGTTAATATACCAACAAATAGTGGAACAGGAAAAGTAGTAGACGTTGTAGACCCATTCTGGCAGGTAAGTAATGTAAATATAAATCACAGCACCAACCAAGTAACAATGACAATAAAAGGAACTGATAAATATTATAAAGGAAGTACATTAAGCAGAGATAATATAACAGTATTAGTTGATGGAGAAACCGCAACAAGTGTAACAAAGACATTAAGTTCAGCAACATCAATAACAAATGGAGTGCAATATACATTAACATTAACTACTTGGCAGCAAAGTTCAAAACAATCAGGAAAAAGTTATTTAGAATGGAGTGGTAATACAAAAATAAGAATTGCAGCAGGAACCATGACAGATACAAATGGAAACTCAAGTAAACAACAAGACTTCTCGATAGGACTTGTAGATTTTATAAAGCCAACAATAACGAAAGTTTCATCAACAAAGGATGCGACAAATAAAAGAGAAACAATAGTATTTGATGTAGATGACAAATATATTAATACAACTAGTATAAGTACTGATAATATAAAAGTTTATATGAATGGCGTAGAAGCCACAAGCATAACCAAAAATTTATCAAGAACTGCAAAAACTGGAACAGTAAATAAAGTATCAAAAACAGTTGGATACAAATATACACTGGTATTAACAAACTTTGAACAATCAACCTATCAGACAAATAAAGAATATAAAGAGTGGAGTGGTACAGTATCAATAAAAATTGTGGCAAATGCAACAAAAGATACGTCAAACAATGGAAATGTAGATACAACAATAACAGGAGACTTTGTTGACTTTATAAAACCACAATGGAGATTAGTTGGTTCACCTACAATAGACCATACAAATAATAGAGTTGTAATGACAATAAAAGGAACAGATAAATACTTTAAAGCAACCACATTAGCAACAAGCAATATAAAAGTATATGTTGATGGAACAGAAGCAACATCAGTAACAAAGAACTTAAGTGCGGCAACAGATGTAAAAGAAGGAACTACAAAAGTTGGTGTACAATACACATTAACATTAACAGGTTGGGAACAAAGTTCAAAACAAAATGGAAAAAGTTATTTTGAATGGAGTGGTAATACAGTTGTAAAAATAGCAGCAGGAGTGCTAACAGATACTAGTTCAAATTCAAGTCCAGAAACATCATTTACAATAGGCCAAGTAGACTTTATAAAGCCAAAGATTGAAAAAGTATCATCAAGTAAATCTGGCGGAACAGAAACAATCACATTTAAAGTAATAGATAAATATTTCAATACAAGTGCCAAATTAACAAAAGATGATATAACAGTATTAGTAGACTCTGAAACAGCATCAAGTGTAAGTAAAACATTAAGTGATCCAACAGAAATAAAAGAAACAGTAAATGGAACAAGTAAAGTAATAGGACATCAATACACGATGACATTAACAAATTTTGAAAAATCAAGGACAGCAATTGATAGAAACAGAGAATACAGTGATTGGAGCGGTACAGTAGCAATAAAAATAGCAGCTGGAAAAGTAAAAGATACGTCAAATAATACAAATGCAGAAACAACAATAACAGGAGACTTTTTAGATGTTATAAAACCAAATGTAACATATCAATTTTCTGAGTCTAATATTGATAAGAATGGTAAAAAGTTTACAATGGTATTTGACATAACAGATAAATATTATAATGCAAGCACATCAACAACATTGTCAGTTAATGATTTAACAATAAAAATAGATGGAGCAGTTCCAGATTGGAATAAGGTAACAAGAAACCTTACAGTAGCAGACTATTCAAACACAGTATATTACACAAGTAATGGAGTAATAAAACATGAGAGTAAGGTAATAGGGAAAAGATATACTTTAGTATTATCAAATTTACAACAAAATTCAATAGCATCTGGTGCAAATTATAAGGATTACAGTGGTGTAGTAACAGTAGCAATTCCAGCAAATAAAGTAGCAGATACCACAGGAAATAAAAACAATGCAGTTACAATAACATCAGGTGTTAATATACCAACAAATAGTGGAACAGGAAAAGTAGTAGACGTTGTAGACCCATTCTGGCAGGTAAGTAATGTAAATATAAATCACAGCACCAACCAAGTAACAATGACAATAAAAGGAACTGATAAATATTATAAAGGAAGTACATTAAGCAGAGATAATATAACAGTATTAGTTGATGGAGAAACCGCAACAAGTGTAACAAAGACATTAAGTTCAGCAACATCAATAACAAATGGAGTGCAATATACATTAACATTAACTACTTGGCAGCAAAGTTCAAAACAATCAGGAAAGAGTTATTTAGAATGGAGTGGTAATACAGTAATAAGGATTGCAGCAGGAACCATGACAGATACGAATGGAAACTCAAGTAAACAGCAAGATTTCTCGATAGGACTGGTAGACTTTATAAAACCCGTAATAGAAAAAGTATCATCAACAAAAGGAACAAATAATGAAACAATAGTATTTGATGTAAATGACAAATATATAAGCACAAAGTTATCAGCGGCCAATATTACTACGTTAATAAATGGAGAAGTAGCAGATGTAACTACAACAATAACATCAATTTCTGATATAAAAGGAACAGGAAAACATAGTGCAAAAACAGTAGGGCACAGATATACAGTAGTGGTATCTAATTTCAACAAAGGTAGAAAAAATGGCAGAAAATACAGTGATTGGAGTGGAACAGTATCATTAAGAATTGCGGCAGATGCAGTACAAGATACATCACAAAACAAAAATAATGCAACCACAATAACAGGAGATTTTGTAGACTTTATCAAACCAGAATTTACATATGTATATTCAAGTGGAAATATAGACCATACAAATAAAACCTTAACAGTAGACTTTACAGTAGCAGATAGATATTTTAGTACTTCAACATTAACATCAAATGCGGCTAATGTAACTGTAAAATTGATTGATAAAAATATTAATATATCAGGTTTAACAAAAACTATAACAAAATTATCTGATTATTCAGACGGTTCAAGAGGAAAAGTTGGAGAAAATTATAGATTAACGATAGGAAATATTCAAAGAACAACTGAGACAGATGGATTAAGAGATTACAGTGGACCAATGAGCATAACATTTCCAGCAAATATGGTAAAAGATACTTCTGGAAATGCAAATGATGCCAAAACAATAACAATAGGTGTAAATGACCCAGGTACAGGAAGTCAACAAGTAGTTGATGTTGTATCACCAGTATGGTCAGTAGCAAGTGCAGATGTAAATACAGGAATTGTAAAAATAAGAGTAAAAGACAAATACTTATTAAAAACAGGAACAGCGAATACTGCACTACAACTAACAACAAGTGAAATAGCAGTACTTGTAAATGGAACTGAATCAACTCAAGTAACAAAAACAATTACATCAGGTCCAACATTAGTAGCCTCAGGTTCAAATGGATATGATACAACATATGAGTATACAATTAAGATAGGAAATATAGCACAAACAACAAAGAATTATATTGAATTTACACCAAAAGAAACAGTAGTTGGTGGGAAAGCAAAATATAGAGACGAAAATGGAGGAAGTATTACATTAAGAATAAAAGCAGGAGCAGTACAAGATGCATTTAAAAATACAAATGCGCAGCAAGATTTATATGTAGGAAATGTAGATAATACAGGACCAGAAGTATATGACATTCAAAAAACAATTGCAGCAAATGGAGACGAAACATTTGTATTCAATATAACAGATAAAAACTATGATTCATCAAAAGTAGTTGCTTTAAATGAATTAAATATTACAATAGATGGAGCACAATTCAGTAGTGCTGTACAAAAGAATCTAACATCTCAAACACTTACAGATAGTGCAACAAATAAAGTTTTAGGACATCAATATACATTAAAATTAACAAATATGAAAGAATCTACTTCATCATTTGCAAGTGCAGTAACAACTAATAGAAGAGTTTATAGAGAATACAGTGGTACAATAAGAATTGTAATAAATTCAAATGCAGCAAGAGACTTAAAAGGAAATACATTAAATACAGCAACAACAACGATAACAAGCTTTAATGATAAATTAGCACCAGAAGTAGTATATATATGGTCAAACTCAGTAATAAATAAGAATTCCAAAACATTTACAATGATATTTGATATAACAGATAAATACTATTCTTCTGCAAGCTTAGCAATCGGAGATTTAACAATAAAAATAGGTGGAAAGACACCAAATTGGAGTTCAAACGAAGTAGGACGTTCACTAAGTGTATCAGATATTCCAAATGCAGCAGGAAAAGGTAAGAGATATACATTAACATTATCAAATCTACAAAAACTACAAATAAAGAGTGGAGATAAGTATTTAGATTATAGTGGCGTTGTAACAGTAGCAATACCAGCAAATAAAGTAAAAGATACTTCAGGACAAGGAAATGTGGCAACAACCTTAACTTCTGGAATAACAATTCCAGGTGGAACAGGTTCACAAGAAGTTGTGGATGTTGTAGAGCCATATGTTCAAAAAATGAGTAGCACAGTAAATGCACCAGCTAAAACAGCATCAATAACAGTAAGAATATCAGATAGATATTTTAATAAGAGTACATTGACAAAAGATACAATAAAAGTTTATATAAATGGAACTGAAAATGCATCAGTAAAAACAGGATGGTCAACATCTGAAGAAACTGAAACAAGAACTGAAAAAGGCACAACTTCAACAGTTCATGTTGCAACAAATTATACTTTGAACATGTCAGGCTTTGCTTCTAATATTAATCAGATAAAGGTTGTAGTTCCAGCAAATGTTGTAAAAGATACTTCTGAAAATGGAAACAAACAGACAGAGTATATTATTTATAATGTGTTAAGGAGTGCGGTGTCAGAGGATAGTAAAACAAGTGCATTTTTAGGAAATAGCAATATTCAAAGACAAAATGTAGATAGTGTAACATTTATTAATAATATTCCATCAACAATTTATGATAAATCAGCTAAAAAGATTTTGAATACAACGACAACATGGGATGTATCAGCACAACAAGACAAATCAATACTTGCATGGTATACAACATCAAATGGAGTTTACAAAGTAAATATTGGTAGTGATTCATCAATGTTTGGAAATATAGATTCAAGATACTTATTCAAATATGTAGGATGGTCAGATAAATGTACATCAACAGATACAATAGTAAATTTAAATTTATTAAATGTAAGTAATGTAACAAATATGCGTGGTATGTTCTGGATGACAGGATGGAGAAAAATGACAAAACTAGATTTAGAAAGTAATTTTGATACAAGTAATGTTACAGATATGGTATGTATGTTTGGGGAAACTGGTAGCCAGGCGATGACAACATTAAATTTAGGAAGTAAATTTAATACAAGTAAAGTAACAGATATGAGTTATATGTTCAGCCAAACAGGAAATATGAAATTAACTGCATTAAATTTAGGAAGTTTATTTGACACAAGCAATGTAACAAATATGAACAATATGTTTTCAGCAACAGGATATACAGCAATGACAAGTTTGAGCTTAGGAAGCAAGTTTAATACTGCTAAAGTAACTAATATGGAAAGTATGTTCTTAAATTGTGGATTTACAGCATTAACAGGTTTAGACTTAGGAGGATTATTTGATACAAGTAAAGTAACTACGATGAAGAATATGTTCCAAAGCTGCGGACATAAAGTAATGGCAACATTAAATTTAGGAAGTAAATTTAATACAGCTAATGTAACAACAATGGAAAATATGTTCTGTCAAACTGGAAGATATAAATTAACAAGTTTAAACTTAGGAAGCCAATTTAATACAAGTAAAGTAACAAATATGGCAAATATGTTTAATTGGATGCAAGCATTAAATTCATTAAGCTTAGGAACAAATTTTGATACAAGCAATGTAACAACAATGGCGGGAATGTTCTGGGGAACAGGATATAGCAATATGACAAGCTTTAGTTTAGGAAGTAAATTTAACACTAAAAAGGTAACAAACATGAACAGTATGTTCTATGATTTTGCAGGAACTAAATTAACTTCATTAGACTTAGGAGACCAATTCTATACAACAAATGTAACTGATATGACAAAAATGTTCTATCAAACTGGTATAACAGCGATGACATTAATAGATTTAGGTCCAGCATTTACAAAAATTGCAGGTACATATACAGATATGTTCACAAACACTGGAAAATCAGGAGCATGTGTAATCTATGCATCAGAATCAATTTATCAAGATAAGAACAACTTTAAATTAAATACAAGTTCAGGAACAAAGATAAATTATACAAGAGGAACAATAAACGCAAGATATAGAACAGAATGGATAAAAGAATCAGTAACGGTAGATGAAGCAAACAAAAAAGTAATGATAACACTAAGAGGAAGAACAAATCCGGATGCAGGAACAACATATGTAAGTAACTTAACAAGCTCATTAGCAGCAGGAAACATAAGAGTATATATAAATGGAACAGAAATAACTAATATAGGTAAAAGTTTAGGAACAGCAACAACAGTACAAAACGCAACAACAAAAGCAAATGATGTAAGACAAGTGCTAACATTAACAAATATAGAGCAAGGAAGAGTAACAGGAAAAGATTACAAAGAATATAGTGGAAATATTTCATTGGAAATTGCACAAGGAAACCTAACAGACAAATATGGAAACAAAAACATGGCAGTAACATCAGCAGGAGCAAGGGCTGGCAACACAGTAGCAGATGATACTAAACAGGCAAACACGTCAAATATGATGTTTGCAGATATGATAAAACCAGAATTCACATATGTATATGCAGATTCTGATATCAATCATACAACTAAAACATTAACAGCAGTATTTAAAGTGGCAGATAAATATAGAGCAAGCACAGCATTTGCTAAAAAATCTGATGGAAAATATGATGCAAGCTCAATTACAGTAGGAATCGACAGTTATGATAAAACAGCATTAAATAAAGCAATTACAAAAACATTAACTCTTGAAAGTCAAACAACAGAAACAATAAGTGGACAAAGTAGAGTAACAGTTCAGACATATAAATTAGTAATTGGAAACTTAGAACAAAAAGGACAAGGAGGATTAAGTGATGGTTATACTTATAGTGGAATTTTAACATTAGGATTCCCAGAAGGAACAATTACAGATACATCAGGACATAAGAGTCCAGCGACAACAATTACAATAGGCAAAAATGAACCAGGAGGAACAGGTACAGGAAAGCCAGTAGACGTAGTAGATCCTGTATGGTCAGTTGCAAGTACAAACGCAGATACAGGAGTTGTAAAACTAAGAGTAAAAGATAAATATTTAACTAAGGCTACGAGTAAATTCAATTTAGCAAAAGAGAGCATTAAGATAATAGTAAATGGCGTAGAATCAACAGCAATAGTAAAAACACTAGATGGACCAACAACAATTACAGATGGTAAAGAATATGAATATACATTAACACTATCAAATATAGCACCATCAGGAGGAGGATATACAGAATTTACGCCAATAGAAACAATAGTAGGAGGAAAAGCAAAATATAGAAATGACAATGGTGGTTCAATTACAATAAGAATTCCAGCAGGAGCAGTAACAGATGCAAATGGAAATAAAACAAAACAACAAGACTTAAATGTAGGAAATATGGATTTAACTGAACCAGAAGTTTATTTTGTACAGAAAAATAGAGATTTGGCTAATAATCAAGAAACGATTATATTTAATGTAACAGATAAAAACTATGATTCAACTAAATTAATTGCAGCAAATGAATTAACAACATGGATAGCTGGAACTCAAATGGATAGCAAACTAACAAAGACTATTTCTAGCAAAACAATCAGTACAAAAATTGATGGCTCAATAAGAGTAGTTGGACATCAATATACATTGGTATTAAAAGGCTTTGCAGAGAGTGATTCAGCATTTGCAAGTTCTGGAAGAGTTTATAGAGAGTATAGCGGTAACTTACAAGTTAAGATTAATAAAAATGCAGCAAGAGATAAGAGAGGAAATACACTAAATTCTTCAACAACAACAATAACACAATTTACAGATGTTGTTAGACCAGATATAAAATGTAAATGGTCAGATGCAGTTATAAACAAAAATAATAAAACATTTACATTGATATTTGATGTAACAGATAAATATTACTCAAGCTCAACTCTAACATTTGATGATTTAACAATAAAAATAGGTGGTAAAACACCAAATTGGAGCACGAATGATGTAGGACATTCATTAAGTGTATCAGATATTCCAAATGCATCAGGCAAAGGAAAGAGATATACATTAACATTATCAAATTTACAAAAATTACAAATAAAAAGTGGAGATAAATATTTGGACTACAGTGGTGTTGTAACAGTAGCAATACCAGCAGGAAAAGTAAAAGATACAACAGGAAATACAAACTTGGCTAAAACAATTACTTCTGGAATAACAATTCCAGGTGGAAGTGGTTCAGAACAAGTTGTGGACGTTGTAGAACCATATGTTCAAAAAATGAGCAGTACAGTAAATGCAGTAGCAAAAACAGCATCAATTAAAGTAAGAATATCAGATAGATATTTCTCAACAAGCACATTGACAAAAGATACAATAAAGGTTTATATAAATGGAACCGAAAATACAGCAGTAAAAACAGGATGGGTAGAGGAAGAAGAACCACCTGAGACAAGAACTGAGAGCGGAAAAACTTCAACAGTACACGTTGCAACAAATTATACTTTAAATATGTCAGGCTTTGCTTCTAATATTAACCAGATAAAGGTTGTAATTCCAGCAAATGTTGTAAAAGATACTTCTGGAAATGGAAATAAACAGACTGAGTATATTATTTATAATGTGTTACGAAGCGCAGCATCAGAGGATAGTGCAACAAGTGCATTTCTAGGAAATAGTGCAATGCAGAGACAAAATGTAGATAATGTAACATTTGTTTCAAGCACATCTGGAAAAAATAGCACAGCATGGGATGTATCTGCTCAACAAGATAAATCTATACTTGCATGGTATACAACAACATCAAATGGAGCTTACAAAGTATATATTGGTAGTGATTCAGCAATGTTTGGAAATGTAAATTCAAGTAGATTATTCCACTATGTTGGAAATTCAACTAAATGTACATCAACAGAAATAATTACAAATCTTAAGTTAGTAAATTTCTCAAATGTTACAAATATGTCACAAATGTTTAGACAAGCAGGGTATAATGCTATGACTAAATTAGATTTGGGAGACAATTTTGATACAAGCAATGTAACAAATATGAGTGCAATGTTTGGAGAAACAGGATTTAAAGCTATGACCACACTTAACTTAGGAAGCAAATTTAATACTTCGAAAGTAACTTCTATGAGTTGGATGTTCTGCCAAACAGGTGTTGATAAGTTAACAAATTTAAATTTGGGAACTCAATTTAATACAAGTAATGTAACAGATATGTCACATATGTTCCAAAGTACTGGAAGTAATGCAATAACAACACTTGATTTGGGAAGTAAATTTAATACAGGTAAAGTAACCGACATGGAATATATGTTTAAAGGAACAGGTGTAACAGCATTAAAATCATTAAATTTAGGAAATTTATTCGATACAAGCAATGTAACAAATATGCAATATATGTTTAATGAAACAGGATATACAGCAATGACAAGTTTGAGTTTAGGTACTAAATTTAATACATCAAATGTAACAAATATGCAATACATGTTCTATAAAACTGGATATATGGCAATGACAACATTAAATTTAGGAAATCAATTTAATACAAGTAAAGTAATAAGCATGGCAAATATGTTTAGAGAATGTGGATTTAAAGTAATGACAACACTAAATTTAGGAAGTTTATTTAACACAAGTAATGTAACTAATATGAGTAACATGTTCTATCAATTAGGATGTCAAGGTTTACAAAGTTTAAATTTAGGAACGAATTTTAATACAAGTAAAGTAACTGATATGTCATATATGTTTGCTGGATGTGGACAAAGCAAAATGACAGCATTGGATTTAGGAGATCAATTCTATACGACAAATGTAACTACTATGGTATATATGTTCCATGCAACAGGACAAACTGCAATGGCATCATTAGACTTAGGACCAGCATTTACAAAAATAGCAGATAGCAATAGCAATGTGGTTAATACGTATACAGGAAAATCAGGCTGTGTAATTTATGCACCAGAAGCAATCTATCAAGACAAAAACAACTTCAAGTTAAATACAAGTGCTACAACAAGTGCAATAAATTATACAAGAGGAACAATTAATGCAAAATACAGAACAGAATGGGTAAAAGAAAGTGCAACATTTGATGCAACAAATAAAAATCTAAAAATAACATTAAGAGGAACAACAAATAGAACAACACCATCAGCTGAATACATAAGTGACTTAACAAGTAGTTTAGCAAAAGGAAATATTAAGGTATACATTGATGGAGTAAATGCAACAGATGCATTAAATAAATTAAATGCAATATCAGTAGCAACAGCGACACAAACTGCAAATACAAGAACAGGAGCAAAAGATGTATTACAAGTTATAACATTATCAAACTTAGAAGAAGCATCAAGACAAAGTGGAAAAGGATATAAAGAGTGGAGTGGTAATGTTAGATTAGAAATAAACCAAAAGACATTAACAGATTCAAAATATGGAAATAAGAATATGGCATTAACATCTGCTGGAGCACGAACAGTACATTCATTATCAGATGGTAAGGTAGAAAAGAATACATCAAATACAATGTTTGCAGACTTTGTTAAACCAGAAATTACATACACATATGTAGATTCAAATATAAATCACACAAATAAAACACTAACAGCAGAATTTATACTAACAGATAAATATTATTCAGCAGCAGCATTTCCTTTAAAATCCGGAAATGAATATTATGCAAATACAATAACAGTAGGAATCGACAATTATGATAAAACAAAATTAAATAATGCAATTACAAAAACATTAACAAAAATTGGAGACGTAACAGATACTGTAAATGGAGTTGCAAATGTAAAAGTTGGAGAAAAATATCGTTTAGTAATAGGTAACTTAGAGCAAAAAGGACAAGATGGAATTGGTGATGGTTATACTTACAGTGGATATATGTCATTAGCCTTCCCAGAAGGAACAGCAACTGATAAATCAGGAAATAAGAGTCCTGCAAAAACAATTACAATTGGTAAAAACGAACCAGGAGGAACAGGCAGTGGAAAAGTAGTTGACGTAGTAGACCCAGTTTGGGAAGTAAGTAGTGTAAACATAGATACAGGAGTAATAAAGCTAAAAGTAAAAGATAAATATTTAACAAAAGCAAGTAGTACGTTTACTCTAACAAAGGATAGCATAAAGGTAATTGTAAACAATAAGGTATCAACAGCAATTGTAAAAACATTATCTGATCCAGTAGAAGTAAAAGCAAACGAAGAATATGAATATACATTAACACTAACAAATATTGCACCTAGTGATGCAGGATACACAGAATTTACCCCAAAAAAACCAATAGTAGGTGGAAAAGCTAAATATAAGAACGAAAATGGTGGTAATATTTCATTAAGAATAGATGCAGGAGTAGTACAAGATGCAAATGGTAACTCAACTAAACAACAAGATCTATATATTGGAAACATTGACGGAACAGGACCAGCAATTTACTATATACAAAAAAATAGGTCAATTGATGCAAATAAAGAGACTGTAATTTTCAATGTAACAGACAAAAACTATAACCCAGCAGACCCAATAACAACAGGTGAAATGACAGTAACTATTGATGGAACAACAGTTGCTTCTAAGAATATAGCTATTACAAAATCAGTTGAAATAATTACAGATGTTGATGGTAAAACGGATGTTGTTGTAGGACATCAATATACTTTAGAAATTTCAAACATCAGAGAAACTGACCAAGACTTTGTAAAATCAGGTAGAAAATACAGAGAATTAAGTGGTACTTTGAAGATTCAAATAAATGAAGATGCAGCTAAAGATATGAAAGGAAATACTCTTGATAAGAAAACAACAACAATAACAGACCATACAGATATTGTTAAACCAGAAATCTTTTATAAATATGCAACAACAGATATTAATCATACAGATAAGACATTCAAGATGGTATTTGAAATGATTGATAAATATTATGACTCAACGAAATCAAGTACATTAAAAGTAAATGATTTAACAATCAAAATTGATGGTAAAGTGCCAGATTGGACAAAAGTAACGAGAGGATTTAGAGTAGAGGATGTTTCAGCACAAGTAAATGGAGCAACAACAATAATTGGAAAACGCTATACATTAACTTTATCAAAACTAGAGCAACTTCAAGTTAAGAGTGGAGATAAATACTTAGATTACAGTGGTGTTATAACAGTTGCAATTCCAGCAAATAAAATGCTTGACAAGATAACAGGAAATGGAAATAATGCTACAACATTAACGTCAGGTGTTAATATTCTTGGAGGTTCTGTATCAACAGACTCAAAAGTAGTAGATGTTGTAGACCCATTAGTTGAAAAAATAAGCTCAACAATAAATGCACCAGCTAAGACATCAACTGTTAAGTTTAAAGTTACTGATAAGTATTTTGATTCAAGTTCATTAACAAAAGACAATATTCAAGTTTTAGTTAATGGAACTGTGAATACTTCTGTTGGTAAAACTTTAACAGGTACAAACTTAACTGAAACAAGAGTTGAAAATGGTAAAACTTCAACTGTTCAATATGGTATTGAATATACTTTGAACATTACTAATTTTGCAGCTAATGCTAATCAGATTAAAGTTAGAATACCAGCAGGCTTAATTAAGGACAAATTGGTTGATGGAAAACAGAATGGAAATAAACAAACTGATATTATGGTGTATAATGTGCTAAAAAGTGCAGCAACAGAGGCTCAAGCAACAACAGATGGAGCAAATAGTAGTATATTCTTAGGAAATTCAGCAATTTTAAGAAAGAATATTGATAACATAACATTTGTTTCTAGTACATCAGGAAAGAATTCAACAGCATGGGATGTATCAGCACAACAAGATAAATCAATATTTGCATGGTATACTAAAAATTCTAATGGAAGCTTTAAAGTTTACATTGGAAGTGATTACGAAATATTTGCAAATACAGATTCAACAAGTTTATTCCATTATGTAGGAGACTCGACACTTTGTACATCAGCAGAGACTATTACTAATTTGAATTTATTAAATGTAAGCAGTGTAACAAATATGAAATGGATGTTTAGACACACCGGAATGAATGCAATGACAAAACTTGATTTGGGAAGCAATTTTAATACACAAAATGTAACCAATATGCAAGCTATGTTTGGAGAAACAGGATATAATTCAATGACGACAATAAACTTAGGAAATAATTTTGATACTTCTAAAGTAATTGATATGCAATGGATGTTCTGCAATACTGGAAACAAAAAAATGACAAGTTTGAACTTAGGAAGCAAATTTAACACAAGCAATGTATATGAAATGAATAATATGTTTAATGGCTGTGGATATACAGCAATGACAACTTTAAATTTAGGCAGTCAATTTAATACAGGTAAAGTAACTAATATGGCAAGAATGTTCGTATATTGCGGATATAATTCATTAACAAGTTTAGACTTAGGAAGCTTATTTGATACAAGTAAAGTAACAAATATGTCATATATGTTTGCTTACGCAGGCTATACAGCTATGACAAGTTTGAACTTAGGAGCAAACTTTGATACAAGTAAAGTAACTAATATGTCAAACATGTTTAATTCAACAGGATATGCAAAAATGGCATCATTAGACTTAAAAGCTAAATTCAACACAAGTAAAGTAACAAACATGTCAGGAATGTTCGCATCAACAGGACACGAATTGATGACAACTTTAGACTTAGGAGCAAACTTTGACACAAGTGCAGTAACAGACATGTCAAGCATGTTTGAAGCAACTGGATATAAGAAAATGACAACACTAAATCTAAGAGAAAAATTCAATACAAGCAAAGTAACCAACATGTCAAAAATGTTTAAAAATACAGGCTTTACAGCCATGACAAGCCTAGACTTAGTAAATACATTCTATACAACAGCTGCAACAAATACAAGCGAAATGTTTAACAACACAGGAGCAACAGCAATGACAATACTAGACTTAGGTCCAGCATTTGACAGAATACCAGATACAAACACAGACATGTTTAAGAACACAGGAACAGCAGCACTTGTAGTATATGCACCAGAGTCAATTTACTCAAATGTAACAGCATTTATAGCAAACAGAAGATAACAAAAGAACGAGACGCGGAATTAAGCGCCTCGTTTTTTGTTGCACCGATTATCTCGCTTTTTTTCCGTGCATTGCACCGATTATCTCGCTTTTTTTCCGTGCAAAAATAAAAAATAAAAAAACTCTTGTCAGATAGAGTTTTTTATGTTATATTAGATATGTACTAAATTTGAAGTACAAAAGCAGCTTAGCAATACAGAAATAAATTTTAAATTTTTGATTTTATTCAATAGTTTAATTCACATGAAAAAATCAGTATTTAGAAAATATCATACAGAACGGAGAGTGATGCCTATGCGCCTTTATTAAACAAGCTTTAAATAAAATATATAGAAAAAATAGCATAAAAGATTGCTAAAAATACTAAAAAACGATATAATGAAAGGAGCGATAGGATGAGTTTTAAAATAGAAATAAATCCAGAACTAAAGATGAAAAGCGATATAATGTTTAAAGCATTTTATGGCAGAAAAGAAAATGAGGAATTCTTACAAGATTTTCTAGAAGCTGTACTAGGAGAAAAAATAGAAATAAAAAAAGTAATGCATGATGTAAGGTTAGAACAATTAGCAAAAGAGCAAAAATTTGGAATACTAGATTTAGGAGTAGAACTAGAAGACGGAGAGTTTATAAATGTAGAAATACAAATAAAAAACTATAAAAATATAGAGAAAAGAACAACATTTTATGCATGCAAAAAATTAATAGAGCAATTAGGGCCAGGAGAAGATTATAGACAATTAAAACCAACAATAATAATAGCAATATTGGATTATTCATTTATAAAATTACCTGAATATATTACAGAAACAGTAAGAGTAGTAAAGGAACATAGAGAATATGAAATAAATAATGATGTAAAATATTATTATATAGAATTAGAAAAGTTTAGAAACCAAAATCTGGATATGACAAAACGAATAAATCAATGGAGCGCATTTTTGGACATGGAAAGGAGTGACTTGTTAGAAATGGCATGTGAGGAAAATGATAAAGTAAAAAGAGCAGTAGAGAACTATGAAGTTTTAACAGGAGATGAAGAAGTTAAAAGATTGGCAGAAATTAGATTAATGTCAAAGCTAGAAGAAAAGTCTGCACTCGACTGTGCAAGAGAAGATGGAATGAAAGAAGGCAAGGAAATCGGACGAGAAGAGGGCTTAGAAGAAGGAATAGAACGAGGAAAAAAAGAAATAGCCCAAAAGTTAAAAAAACAAAAAATGCCAATCAAACAAATATCAGAAATAACAGGATTAAGTGAAGAAGAAATAGAGAAAATATAAATAAAATATAAGTAAGTTTGAATTTAGAAAATTCAAGCTTATTTGGTACTATAAAAGTGTAGTAATTAATTACTAAGAAGTAATTGATTATTGCACTTATTTTTATTATGATTGAATGGATTGGATAACGGGGCTTATTTAGAGATAAAGTTCTCGCCAAAAAAACAGTTATCCAACATTCACATAATATATTCGCTTAAGCAAGTTGAGACTGAAATAACTCTCGTGTAAGCAACCAAAATGAGGATATGTAGAAGAGTTGGAACCAATCATAATAAAAAATATAGAAAGGAAAATTAAGATGAAGTATGGAGTAGGAATTGATATTTCAAAAGGAAAAAGTACTGTAGCAATATTATCAGTTGAAGGAGAAATAATTGAAGAGCCATTCGAAATAACTCATAATATTGAAGGATTAAATTTACTAGAAGAAAAGATGAAAATATTTCCTAAAGAGAATATCAGAATAGTGATGGAAGAAACAGGAACATATCATTTACCAGTTTTGGGTTATTTACTAGATAAAGATTATTTTGTTACTACAGAAAATGCATTTAAAATAAAGAAATATTTAGACCGAGGATTAAGGAAAGCAAAAACAGATAAAAAAGATGCTTATAAACTAGCAGAGTATGCTTGTGAAAATTGGTACAAAATAAACAAAGTAAGAGAAAATGATGAAATATATGACAATCTAAAATTTTTATCTAGACAGTATTTATCAACAATAGCTGTGCAAGTAAAGCAAAAAGTAAATTTCTCTAATCTATGTGATTTGTTATTTCCTGGATACTATCAATTACTAGATGATAATACATTTATGCTAGGCTTAGAAATATTTAAAAAATATTTTCATCCTGAAATAGTTAAAAATAAAAAAGAGAACAGCTTTATTGATGAAGTTGATAAATTAGCGAGAGAATTAGGACATAAAGGTGCAGGCATAAGTTTAGCTACTAAAATTTATGCACTTGCACAAACTACCATTTCTCCACGTCCTAATAATCAATATACACAACTATCAGCTACAAGTTGTGTAGATGCCTTAATTATAACTATAAAAACATCTAATACAATTATAACAGAAATGGACAAACTTGCAAGAGAATTACCAGAATATGATGTGATAAATGAAATAACTGGATGTGGAAAGAAATTAACATCAAGAGTAATAGCTGAAATTGGAGATATAAGAAGATTTAAAAATGCTGGCAGTATTATAGCATATGCAGGTTTAGATGCTCCACCATATCAATCAGGACAATTTGAAGCCACAAATAGACATATATCAAAGAGGGGAAATAAATATTTACGAAAAACTGGATATGAAATTATGAAATCAATAAAAGGTAGTTGCAAAGAAGATAATGAATTAAAAGCATATATAATAAAAAAAGAAAATGAAGGAAAATTAAAAAAAGTAGCAAAAATAGCTGGTTTAAATAAATTTATAAGAATGTATTATGGAAAAGTAAAAAAGAAATATAGAGAATTAAATATTTGGTGAAATTGTTAACATAACTGGTAATAGACCTATAAAAATAGGTCTATTTGTCATGTTTAAAAGTTTTATAAAAATAATTTAAAAAATATTATAAACACTATTGACTTTTGTTAGCAAGTTTTTTTGAATTGCACCGATTATCTCGCTTTTTTTTCGTGCATTGCACCGAAAAAAAGCGATCTCACGTGTGCAAAAATGCACCGAAAAAAAG
>OGYN01000061.1_pt1 | contig 87108 bp, 87 predicted proteins | sample 1576551 | NCBI WGS metagenome assembly OGYN01 (sample SAMEA3541589, study PRJEB24748) | human gut metagenome | biome: human gut; feature: human-associated habitat; material: faeces | place: China | collected 2012 | reverse complement strand
AAATCAGCGTCCACGCAAATGCTTGAACTGGAAATCGCCTTTTGAAGTTTATTTTGATATATCGTTGCATTTGACTTGACAATTCAAGATGCAAAAAAACAAAGGAGCGATAAAAAATGAATGATGATAAAAAACAATTATGCCCGAACTGCAAAACAGGTGCGGACATATTGAAACTCGATCCGCACGAGCCGATGTGTCCGTATATGGAATTTCATAACGGGCAGACTTGCACAAAATATGTGCCTGTCGAAAAAGATAACGGCTAATAGCAAACAATCTACGGACGGAGGTGTTTATCATATATACATATAAAGATTTACAGATTATGCAGAGCTGGTCGCTTGAAAGAAAAGTACGGGTTACACAGCTTCGCATAATGGAATGGTACAAGCATTTTAACGGAAAAGTTAAGGTGTCGTTTTCCGGCGGCGTAGATAGCCTTGTACTTTTAGACCTTGCAAGACGAATATATCCCGAAATCGGAGCAGTATTTGTAAACACAACAGTGGAATATCCCGAAATTGTTAGGTTTGTCAAAGGCTTTGATAATGTGGATATAATCACACCAAAAATGAATTACACTAATGTTATAGAAAAGTACGGCTATCCCGTTATTTCAAAAGAAGTATCAAATTACATACATCGTGTGAGGTCATATGAAGGCTGCTATGAAGCATATAAACAAGGCTTACACTTAAAGCCTGCAGAATGGATAAGAGAAAACTTTTCAAGCGTTCCGTTTGCATTTTGGAAATGTATGCTTGGCTTATCACATAAAACGGCGGATACTTTTCTGCAAACGGGTGTGTTGCCGCAAAAGGCGAGATACTATATTCCTAAACAATGGCAGCATTTAATCGACGCACCGTTTAAGATAAGTGATACTTGCTGTTATCACTTAAAAAAAGCACCTGTTAAAAAATATCTGAAAGATACGGGCTGTGTGAATATAGTCGGAACACTTGCGGAGGAAAGCAAACTGCGTGAATATGTATGGCGTAAAAACGGTTGTAATGCTTTTAATTCCGCAACACCGAAATCGACACCGCTTTCCTTTTGGACTTCACAGGATATTATGCGATATTTGCAAATAACAAAAATTCCGTACTGTTCAATATACGGTGATATTGCAGAGGAAAACGGAGTATTACGATTTACAGGGTGTCAGAGAACAGGCTGCACAGGCTGTTTGTTCGGTTGTCAAAACGACGGAGAGCCGAACAGACTGCAACAGCTTAAAATAACACACCCGAAAATATATAACTATTTGTTTGAAAAACTGAATTATAAAGAGGTATGCGACTATATTGGTCTTGCATACTGACAAATTGGAGGTGAATACAAATGGCGAGCAAGCTGCAAAACATCTGTGCCTTATTAGATGAAGTCGGCAAAAGCCTATCCGATTATGAGAAATGGACATCATTTTTGAAAAGTGCGGCGTGGCAATATAAATATTCCTTTCAAGACCAGCTATTCATTTAGGCTCAACGCCCAGACGCAACAGCGTGTGCAAGCATTGATGTTTGGAATAAACAGTTAAAGTCTTGGATAAACCGTGGTGCAAAAGGTATTGCCCTGCTCCGTGAGGGCGACAGAGGACAATATCTTGACTATGTTTTCGATATTTCCGACACGCACAGCCTTGACAATACAAGAGTGCGGCTATGGCAATATAACAGCCGATTTGACGAAGCTATCATTGAAACTCTTGAAAATTCTTTTGGTGAACTGAAATCCAAAAGCAGTATTACGGACGCTGTTATCAGTGCAGCACAAAATGCGGTTGAGGATAGCAAAGCCGACTATCTTTCGGAACTCAAATATGCAAAAGAAAACAGCTTTTTGGACGGTCTTGACGAATTAAATATTGATGTTGAATTTCAGCAGACGGCAGAAACAAGTATTGCATATATGGTATTGCAAAGGCTCGGAATCAACGCTGATGAAGTGTTTGAGCGTGAGGACTTCCCTCATATTATGAACTTCAACACCATTCCGGTACTGTCGGTTTTGGGTAATACGGTATCAAGCATATCGGAGGAAACGCTGCGGAATATATCCGAAACTATCCGTGCGGAAGTCCGTGAAGAAATAAATGCCCGAAAAATTTTGCAGAAAAAGAAAATGCGGTGTATAATGAAGTCAAAGAAAAAGACGCACCGACAATAAATAATGAAAGGACGGATAATTATGACAGAGATAACATACACGGAAGTGAACGGGTATCTGATACCGAACTTGACAGCACCGCAGACCAAAGCACAGATAGGCAAATACGGGCAGATGCGGAGGAAATTCCTCAAAAATCACAGACCGAGCCTATACACGAGCTTGATGATAACGGGCAAGATAACGGAGCATCTGCTGGAAGTACAGACATCAGCGACCGAGCAGATACAGAAGATAGTTCGGGAATTGGCACAGACAGAGGGCGTGAACGAGGGACTGAAAGCGAAAGACCCGATGATGTGGACGGGACTGATGAACAACCTTTTACATTCAGCGGAAGAAATCGTACTGCCGGAGGTAGTTTACAGTTAAGTCTGTTCGACCTCATTCCGACAGAAGAACAACAGAGAGAAACCGTACAGAGAGCAGCACACGAAATTTTCGGTGCTGCTTTTTCTATGCCGGGGCAGATTATTGACGAGGTTTTATGCGATGGTTCATTAAACCCTCAAAGCCGTTTAGATATTTGCATAGAATTTTCAAAGAATAAATCTCTTGCGGATAAATCAGAATTTCTTAAAAGCCTTTACGGTACTTCCGGTAAAGGCTTTGTTGTTGACGGACGGAATGTGTCTGCTTGGTGGAGTGAGCAAGGTATTCGTATTTCATACGGTAATACGGCAAATATAAATACCGCACAGCTCATTTCTTGGGAGGATGCGGCAAAACGCGTTGACGAGCTTTTGGACTTGGGTAGATATGCACCGTCAAGTGTGCTTTTACAAATGCGGAGTTATGAGCTGAAAAAGGCAGCAGACGCATTTTGGTATATGGAGAAAGACCTTGATTATGACGAATTCCCCGACCTAAAAGATATGTTCAATGAGGAATGGTTTAAGGGCGATTTTCCCGACAGCACAAAGCGTATCACGGAAATGCTTAATAATCCGGAGCAATTATCGGAGCTTACGGAAATAACGGCGGCTCTTGTCGAGCGAAACAAAAATGAGGATATAATGCGTTTTCGTATGTATCGACCGGAGCGTGTGTATAAACAGCTTTCCGATTTACAGCTTGAGCGTAAAACATATACTTCGCAAAGGCTTACCGATACGGCTGCTGACAGATTTATCACAGAGGACTTTATCGATAAATACTTTATTGACGAGGGTATTTACAGAACGTATGATACGGCGGAGTTTTTCAGAGAGCATACCGACCGCAAGGAACGGGTTGACTACTTGAAAAAGCTGCACGGTACTACCTATGGTGGTTCTCATAATTATATTCACTTTCAAAACAGCAGAAAAGGTATTGAATTCAGTCTTGGCGATTATTCAAAGCCTTACGGGAAAACACTTGTCAAATGGAATGACCTTGAAAAGCGTATCACCCGTCTTATTGACGAGGATAAATATTTCACCGCAGAGGATAAAGAGAAAAATATTCCCGACCTTTTGAAAGAACGGGAACAACAGCGTATACGCAGTGAACAAATAGCGTTTGTTGAAAGTGTTAAGGATATGTCTGATAAAGAAAAGGCGGCTACTTTGCCGAAACGCATTGTATATTTTGTAAACACCATTGACAAATATGAGAAAGATATATTTGCGAATAACGGTGCTTCAATGCTACTTGATGCCAATGAATTTGAAGTTTATGATATGCTCCGTGATGAATACGACAGATATGTTATTGCAAATGCAATGAAAAAAGTCAGCGGTGCGGCAGTGAGCGTTTATGACAGAAACGGCAGTTATCATTTTGAGGAGGAAATATCCGCTATAAAATGCGTATCCTTTGAAAAACACGGAGATACCTATGAATTGCACGAAGATGAAGCAACCGCCGTGTCTGAAATTCTCGGACTTTCCGTGTCGGATGGAGCAATCAGCTTTCCGGCATACGCTTTGGAGGAATATGCAGGGATACTTTCGGATAACGGATATATTTACGTTATACACGATGCCGACGAAGAAAATACGGTTGATAAATTCTTGAAGTCTGTGTCCGATGATAATAAAGCATTTTTTGAAGGAAACACTTTGAAAGCGGAAATCGGCAGAGAGATATACAGCGGTGATGAAATATACCGCCATATACTGAACGATATACTTTCCTTTGACGAAAACGGCGGTCTTTCAACAGGACTTGCATATGATGCGGAAACGGTTGAAAATCTGAAAAAATATGCAGCTCGTTACGGTGTGGAAATAACCTCGGTTAATGAAAATATACAAACACGAATTTCAAAAATGTCCGATGATGAAAAGGAGTCACATATCGGTTATGTTGAAATTAACCTTGATTACAGTCGAAACGACCTGTTGACAGATGATGATATGGCTTTATACAGAGCTTTAATCGAGGAACGGTTTGAAAAAGAAAATCAACCGCAACAGCCGTTTTCCGAATATCTTGCAGAGCTTCATAAAGACGATAACGGCTCAAAAACCGTTGTCCTTATTCCTCTCGGTGATTTTTACGAAAGCTACGGTGAAGATGCGGAAAATGCGGCACAGGTGCTTGATATAGTCTTAACCTCAAAACAAATTGAGGGTAACACATACAAAATGTGCGGATTTCCGAAGCATATTCTTGACGAATACGCAAACAAGCTGCTCTATGCCGGGTATGATGTTGTAATTGCCGATGAAAACAGAAATTCGCACAGACTGCTGTCGGCAGATAAGATTATACCAGAACAGGCACAGCAAACGAAAAATGAGCCGAAGCAAGCAGAAACACCGCAAACATCAGAGCCGGAGGAAAATGCCGAAATTCTTGTCGGAACGGAACTCACCATTGATGACCGCAAATTTGTTGTAGACAGCATAAATACTGATTTTAACAAGGTGTCATTAAAGGATATAACATTTCAAAACAGTACGGGGTTTCCCATATTCCGAAGCGAGAGCATAGATTTTGTCAAGAGCATAATTGCAGAGCAGGCAAAACCGCAGCTTACGGCGGAATTTCAAAAGGCAAAGCCACAGAGAGTACAAAACACGGTTGTATATCCCGAAATATCGTTGTCGGAAAGACGCAATTTCCAAATTACAAATGATGAACTCGGCTATGGTACACCGAAAGAAAAGTTTAAGCGAAATGTTGCGGCAATAAACCTTTTGCACGAGCTTGAATTTGAACACCGTCTTGCTACTCCCGAAGAACAGGAAATCTTATCACAGTATGTCGGCTGGGGCGGTCTTGCAGATGCTTTTGATGAATCCAAAGAAAATTGGTCGGAGGAATTTAAGGAGCTATACACCACTCTTTCGCCCGATGAATATGAGCAAGCGAGAGCGTCAACGCTTACCGCACATTTCACTCCGCCTGTTGTAATCAAGGCAATGTATAAGGCACTTTCCAATATGGGCTTTACGCAGGGCAATATCTTGGAGCCGTCGTGCGGTATCGGCAATTTTATGGGACTTATGCCGCCGGAAATGAGCGAAAGCAAAATGTACGGTGTGGAAATCGACAGCATCACGGGCAGAATTGCCCGTCAGTTGTATCAGAAAAACTCCGTTGCGATACAAGGCTATGAAAGCTCCGAGCTTCCCGACAGTTTTTTTGATGTGGCAATCGGCAATGTGCCTTTCGGCGATTTTAAGTTGCTTGACAAGAAATACAACAAGCATAATTTCCTTATTCACGACTACTTTTTTGCCAAAACCTTGGATAAGGTGCGACCGGGCGGAGTTATTGCCTTTATTACCTCCTCCGGCACAATGGATAAGCGTAATTCAAAGGTCAGAAAATATATTGCCCAGCGAGCAGATTTAATCGGTGCGATACGCTTGCCGAATAACACCTTTAAGAAAAATGCCGGGACAGAGGTTACGGCAGATATTTTGTTTTTGCAGAAAAGAGAGCGTATGACGGATATTATGCCGGAATGGGTAAATGTCGGTCAACACGAAACAGGACAGCCAATAAATCAGTATTTTCTTGACAACCCCGATATGGTTATGGGCGAATTAAAAGAGGTCAGCGGTCCTTTCGGTCCAGAGCTTACCTGTGTTCCGAATGAGGATACCACGCTTGCCGAGCTGCTTGACGATGCAATTCAAAATATTCACGCAAGCATTACCGAATACGAATTTGACGATATTTCCAATGACGAGGAAATCACAATTCCAGCAGACCCGAATGTTCGCAATTTCAGTTTTACGGTTGTTGACGGTGATGTGTATTTCAGAGAAAACAGCCTTATGCGTAAGGTTGAGCTGAACACAACGGCTGAAAACCGAGTAAAAGGTATGATAGAACTTCGGGACTGCGTGAGGACTTTAATTGAGTATCAGACGGAAAACTATTCCGATGATGAAATTAAGGCACAGCAGGCAAAGCTCAACACTCTTTATGATAACTACACAAAGAAATACGGACTTATCAATTCCCGTGGCAATTCTCTTGCTTTTTCGGAGGACAGCAGTTATTTTCTGCTCTGTTCATTAGAGGTATTGGACGAGTACGGAGAACTCGAACGCAAAGCGGATATGTTTACAAAACGGACTATCCGTGCAAAGCACGAGGTGACAAAGGTTGATACGGCTGATGAAGCATTGGCGGTGTCGCTTGCGGAAAAGGCAAAGATAGATATTGCTTTTATGGGAAAATTATCGGGCAAAACCGAACAGCAGCTGTATGAGGACTTGCACGGCGTTATATTCTTAAACCCCGAACACGAAATATCGCCGGAATATGAGCCGAAATATCTGACTGCCGATGAATACCTTTCGGGCAATGTTCGTGAAAAATTAAGTCAAGCGGAGCAGTTTTCAAAAGACAGCTCCGAATACCGTGTAAATGCGGAATATTTGCAAAAAGTACAGCCGAAAGACTTAACGCCGGGCGAAATTTCCGTAAAGCTCGGCACGACTTGGATACCCGAAAAGTATATCGAGGAATTTGCGTTTGAGCTTCTTTCGCCGAATTATTATGCGCAAAGCAAAATCGAGGTCAAATATTCAAATCTTACGGGCGAGTGGAATATTCAAGGCAAGAGCGCCGATAAGGGCGTTAAGGCTACCAACACCTATGGTACAAGCCGTATCAGCGCTTACAAAATTATTGAGGATTCACTTAATCTGCGTGATGTGCGTATTTTTGATTATATTTACGACGAAAACGGTAACAAGGTTGCAAAGCTGAATATCAAGGAAACCACCATCGCCCAGCAAAAGCAAGCATCAATCAAACAAGCCTTTGAAGATTGGATATGGAAAGACCCCGACAGGCGCGATGATCTATGTAAAATCTACAATGTTCGGTTTAACTCTATCCGTCCCCGTGAGTATGACGGCAGCCATATAACCTTCAATGGGATAAACCCCGAAATAGCTCTGCGGAAACACCAAAAGGACGCCGTTGCACGAATTATGTACGGCGGCAATTCTTTACTCGGTCATGTGGTCGGCGCCGGCAAGACTTGGACTATGGTTGCGGCAGCAATGGAATCACGGCGGCTCGGACTTTGCAATAAATCGCTGCTTGTAGTACCCAACCACTTGACCGAGCAATGGGCAAGCGAATTTTTGCAGTTATATCCGGCGGCAAATATTCTTGTTGCAACAAAAAAGGATTTCGAGATGAAAAACCGCAAAAAATTCTGCGGCAGAATTGCAACGGGCGATTATGATGCCGTTATTATCGGTCATTCGCAATTCGAGAAAATACCGATGTCGGCGGAACGGCAGAAAACCATACTGCAAAATCAGCTTGACGAGATTATTAACGGAATAATCGAGGCGAAAACCGAAAATGCGGAGCGTTACACGGTTAAGCAAATGGAAAAGACAAAGCGTGGGCTTGAAGCAAAGATAAAAAAGCTCAATGACCAAGAACGCAAGGACGATGTTGTTACCTTTGAAGAAATCGGCGTTGACAGAGTGTTTGTGGATGAAGCACATTATTACAAAAACCTTTTCCTTTACACAAAAATGCGTAATGTAGGAGGCATCGCACAGACCGAAGCACAAAAATCAAGCGACCTGTTTATGAAAACACAGTATCTTGACGAGCTTACGGGCGGAAAGGGTGTTATTTTCGCAACGGGAACACCTGTTTCAAACAGTATGGTTGAGTTATATACTATGCAGAGATATTTGCAGTATAAATCACTTCAAGACAGAGGTTTGCAGCACTTCGATAGCTGGGCGTCTACCTTTGGTGAAACCGTATCGGCAATGGAGCTTGCACCCGAAGGCAGCGGCTACCGTATGAAAACAAGGTTTGCAAAATTCTTTAATTTGCCCGAACTCATTGCAATGTTCAAAGAGGTTGCCGATATTCAGACGGCGGATATGTTGAATTTGCCCGTGCCGGAGGTTGAATATCACAACGAGGTTGCAGAGCCGACCCAATTTCAAAAGGATATGGTGGCAGACCTCGGAGAACGAGCCGAAGAAGTCCGAAACCGAAGCGTAGACCCAAGCATTGATAATATGCTTAAAATCACAAATGACGGCAGAAAACTTGCACTTGACCAAAGAATGATAAATCCTATGCTCCCCGATGACGAAACCTCAAAGGTGTCTGTATGTGCCGACCGTGTGTACGATATATGGAAAGATACTGCCGATAGAAAAGCTACACAGCTTTTGTTCTGTGATTTATCTACACCGAAATCGGACGGTACTTTTTCGGTATATAACAGCATACGGGAAAAACTGCTCCAAAAAGGTATTCCCGAAAATGAGGTTGCTTTTATTCACGACGCAAACACAGAGGTTAAAAAAGATGAATTATTCAAGAAAGTGCGAAGCGGTGATGTTCGTGTGCTTCTCGGCTCTACCTCAAAAATGGGTGCCGGGACAAATGTGCAAAAGCTGCTCTATGCCTCGCACGACCTTGACTGCCCGTGGCGTCCGGCAGACCTCGAACAGCGAGCAGGGCGTATCATCAGACAAGGCAATACAAACGAGAAAGTGCATATCTACCGCTATGTAACCAAAGGAACCTTTGACACTTATATGTGGCAGACCGTCGAGCAGAAACAGAAGTTTATATCGCAGATATTTACTTCAAAATCGCCTGTTCGTGTTGCTGATGACATAGACCCCACCGCACTTTCCTTTGCGGAAATAAAGGCACTGTCAACGGGTAATCCGCACATTAAGGAAAAGATGGAGCTTGATATGGAGGTATCCAAGCTGAAGCTGATAAAATCGTCCTTTATGTCGCAGATTTACGACCTTGAAGATAAGGTTGTGAAATTCTACCCCAAACAAATTGCGGAAATCGCAGCAAGAATTAAAAGTCTTGAAAAGGATATTGAAACAGTCAAGCAGTATCCGAAGGCTGAGGATAAATTCAACACAATGACGATTGACGGGTTTGGATATTTTGAAAAGGAAAAAGCGGGTAACGCACTCATTGAACGCTGCAAGAAAATGACCTCGGAGGAACCGGTGAATATCGGTGATTACCGAGGTTTTTCTATGGAGCTTTCCTTTGACAGCTTTCAAAAATTATTCTATGTAACCCTTGTCGGGAGCTTGTCGTATAAGGTTGAACTCGGAACAGATGTTTTCGGCAATATTCAGCGTATCGACAACGCTATCGACGGTCTTGAAAAAAGGCTTGAAATATCCAAAGAGGAGCTTGCAAACACCAATACGCAGTTTGAAACGGCAAAGGCTGAAGCAAAGCGACCGTTTCCGCAGGAGGCGGAATTACAGGAGAAAACCAAACGTCTTGCCGCCGTGGAGGTTTTGCTCAAAATGGATAAGAAGGACGATAATGTTATCGACACCGAAATTTCGGACGATGACGCTCCGATTAAAAAACGGGAATATGCTATGGAAAGATAGAAAGGAATGATTTTTATGGAACAGAGAAATGAACTCAAAGACCTATTATATGAAAAAATGAGCAAGGAACAGGATAATTTCATAGAAAAGCTGAAACATTCATCGCCGGAGGAAATTATATCGGCGGCATACGAAAAGGTTATGCGAGATGATATTCTTATGCTTTTTGACGATGATTTCCTTGATACGAAACAAACGAAAGCCCTGTTGAAACTTGAATATCCGTTGTCGGCTTGCTATGATGAATGGCTGAAAAACGACTGCACATATATGGATATGCTCCGTGATACGGTTGATGATTTTTCGGAAAACCTTGCACGAAACCAAGAACAGGCGAAAAAGAAAAAGCGTTCCGAGCCGGAACGATAAATATTCGCAAATCAGTCTGCCCCCACAAGGCAGGCTTTTTTGATACAAAAAATTTATGAAAGATGAGGTAATCAAAAATGAACAAGAGAAATCAATACACAGTAATGGTGGAAACAAAGGAAATTCGCAAATTCTGCGTAGTCGCAAGCTCCGTTGAAGAAGCCGCAGAGCTTATGTGCAATGTTGCGGCAAACACAGATATTTTGCAGACAGATTTATCGGAGGACAGCGAGGTGTTTACCGAAATTGCAGCTTATGGCAAAAACGAAAATGATGTTGCAAAATTACACTTATACCGTGTTGGTGTCCCCTGCGAGGATGACGAGGCAACGCTCGGCGGAATGATAACGCCGGAGGACTTATTTGAAATGTTCATATCAAACAAAGGAGATGATAAAAATGACCGTGGGCAAAGTAATACGCAAATGCCGAAAGATACGGAAAATGAGCTTGACTGAATTGGGAAAAGCCGCAGGCTTTACAAAAGGTGCAGATGTAAGAATTTCGCAATATCAAGCCGACCGTGCCGTTCCGACAATGGCAATAAAAAAGCGGTTGGCATCCGCACTCGGCATAAGTAAATATGCTCTCTCACCGCCGTCGCTTACAAGCAACATAGAAATTATGCACACGCTTTTTAAGCTCGATGATAAATTTCCGTTATATATCGGAAAACATAACAACCGTGTTTTTATGTTTTTTGAGCCAAGTGATACCGAATTAAAAAGTATGCTTGAATGTTGGCATAACAAGCAAACCGAATTGAAAGCCGATAAAATATCGCCGGAGGAATACGATTTATGGAAGTATAGCTTTGAAAGCCTATCGGACGGGGCAAATGCGGAGCATTTGTATTAGCAAGCACGGCATTTTGCTATCAAAACGCCCGCTTGTTAGTGGCAATGCCCCTAATACCCCGCCTGTCGGCAATGAAATGAGGTGATTTTTAATGGATAGGACTACTGCCGTTTTGGTGCGTCTTTCAGAAAAAGAGAAAGAACACCTAAAATCACAAGCCGCTGCTTGTGCCTTAAAAATGGAGCCGTATATCCGTAAACTGATTATGGGAAAAGAAGTTCGCCCACGCCCGCCCGATGAATATGTAAAGCTCTTGCGAGAGATAAACGCTATCGGCAACAACATAAATCAAATAGCACATATCGCCAATGCCGAGCAGCATATTTCTGAGAGTAAAATCAATGAGGTTCTGCATTTGCAAAATGAGATAATGCGAATGGTTCGGAGTGTCCGATAATGGCTATCACAAAAATATGGACGGTCAAATCAAGGCTCGATTCAAGCCTTAAATATATCGCCAACCCCGACAAGACTTCAATTCAGCCGGATATAGATGCGGTTGAGGGTGTAATGAAATATATCAAAAACGGCGATAAAACCGAGCAATGCAAATATGTCAAAGCATATAACTGCACGACAGACAAAGCATTTTCGGAAATGCTGGAAACACAAGAGTTTTTCGGGAAAAGCGGTCGAAAAAACGGTGTACTCGCCTATCATTTGGTGCAATCATTCAAGGATTTTGAAACCACACCCGAAATTGCTCACAGGTGCGGACAGGAGCTTGTCGAACGGTTATTTGCGGATAAATACGAAGCCGTCATTGCAACGCATCTTGACCATAAACACTTGCACAACCACATCATTATAAACGCCGTTTCATATATTGATGGCTACAAATATCGCAACAATTATAAGGACTACTTTATAGACATTCGGGGTATTTCAGACCAAATCTGCCGTGAAAACTGTCTGTCGGTAATCGACAAACCCAAAAGGCGAGGTATGCACTACGGCGAATGGCTGGCATTAAAGCAAGGCAGACCGACCATCCGTGGCAGTATCCGCAGGGATATTGACGAGATTATAAAATGCTCATATACAATGGAGCAGTTTTGGAATAATCTCAAAAAAAGAGGTTTTGTCATTCACAGAAAAGGTCCGAACATCAAATATACATCAATAATCGCACCGAACGCAAAACGCCCGATGCGTCTTGATAATCTCGGCAAGGGTTACAGCGAAGCAGAGATTTTGGAAAGGATAATTGCAACCCGAAACGGAATTATTACGGCTGCCCCGTCCGAAATGCCGAAAAAGCAATATAAATTCAGAGGTAACATTAAAAATGTAAAGGGCAAGAAGTTAAAAGGCTTTATCGCCTTATACTTCCACTACCTCTACTTATTCAAAAAAATTCAGCGTAAGCAGACACCTCAAAGGGTGTCATTTTTTATGCGTGAGGAAATGATTAAGTTTGACCGCTATCAAAAGCAATTCAAGTTTTTGTTTTCTCACGGCATCGAAACGGGTGAAGATTTGCATAAATACCAAAAGGACAAAGAAACCGAAGTTGAGATTTTAATTACACGGCGTAAAAAATTATATGAAGAAAGGACTGATGAAAATTGTGATGAAGCCAAAGACCAAGCGAAAGAAATCAACACGGAGCTTAACGAACTCCGAAAAGAAATCAGACTGTGCAAAGCAATATTTAAGGATTCGTATAAAATTGCCGAGAAAAAACGGCAGGCACTCGCTTTGCAGAAACAGGCAGACAAGGAGTTGAGAGAGAATGAACACAAGCGGAGAATAAGGTAATGTCAAAATCTTTGATTTTGGTAACAGTACCTTATGCGTAACGGAAAATATGAAAGGAGCTGTGATTTTCTATGAATACCAGTGGAGAAGTCGCTGATTTAATGGCGAAAGAAGCTATACAAATGATCGAATCGGCGGTCAAGCTAACCGCCCTCGGTGTAAAAAACCTTGCGGCAATCGTTATGGCGCTTGCAAATGACGACGGCAAGACGGAAGGCGTTGCAAAATTAAAGCAAATGCTGAAAACGGGCAAACAGCTTTGTATTATGCAGATAAAAGAAGCCGACCTCAAAAAATTTAACGCCGAAGCAAAAAATTACGGGATAATGTACCGTCCTGTTGCAGACAAGACAAACGATAACGGTTTGTGTGATGTTATCGCATTTCAAGACGATATACCCCGGCTTAATTACATTATGGAAAAGCTCGGATATTCCGCAACGGAACACGAAATTGAGCCGGAGGCACCCGAACAGGCGGAAGCTCCGCCGGATAAGGCAAAGGACGAAAACTCAAAAAACCGTCCGTCCCGTGCGGAGAGAACAAACGAAAATCCGCACGGGAACAAATCTATCTTATTCGAGGATACGGCAAAAACGGGCAACGGTACTAAACCCTCGGTCAGAAAGAAGATTGAGGACATAAAGGCTGATTTGGAAGAAAAGAAAAAGCCTGCTCCCGAAAAGGAAAAGGCTATACAACACAAGCAGCCGCAGCAGAAAAAACGCAAAAAGAAAAACCGGAAAGGCAGAGAGTAAATGAACATTACACAACCACGCTACCGAGAGCCGCCGTAAATATGGCGGCTTTTCGTAATGTATAAACCAAACTATAAATTTGTAAAGGAGAATTTTATTCTATGAAAACCAAACATTTTTCTATGAAATCGGTTATTTCAATGCTGCTTGCAGTTATTCTTGTTGCAGGCACACTCCCCGTGTCGGTCTTTGCGGCACAAAAAAGCGATTACGAAGATCCTGCGGATAATTGGCTGAAAACAAATAACAGAACCAATGAGCTTGATATGAATGCAACCGTAACCTATGAAACGCAGTGGTGCCCGGTATGCAATAAACACACAACTGTTTTAACCTACCGTGTACCCGAATACACCAAATCGGGACAGACCGCTATGAATCACGGTGTTAAATGGTCAGACGGTTATGACCTTGAAGGCAAGAAAAAAGGTAACACGGACAGCGGTACTCCGGGCGTGGACGCAAGCTATACGGGGTATCATTACACAAAGTCTGTGTGTCAGACTTGCGGCACAATTAACTCCGTTGACGGTTCGGGAGCATATAACTTTAACAATAATGTTTACGGCTTGAACTCTTGCGACCACAACTTTTTTATCGACTTTGATAATACGACTTATGAGCCGTATGACGAACATCAGCACACAACTGTATTAAAGAAAGGCGAATACTGCCAATTCTGCAAAGGAACTTATGCAAAGGCAACTATCAAGAAAGAGTCGCACGACCTTTCAAGTACGGTTGACGGACAGATCGGCAACAACCGCTTTTACCTAACGGAAAAGTGCGATGACTGCGGCTATACCACAAGCGAATATGTTGCGGCAAAGTCGGTTGTATCTTCTTATTACGGAACGGCGGACGGTGACGCACATACGGTAAGTGTATCCGATTTATCCGACAGTGGTGTGCATACAAAAATCCGTTACGGCACATCAGCTTCCGACTGCTATATGACTTCCGCACCGAATTACACCAAAGCCGGATATTACCCCGTATATTATGAAATCTCATATAAATACGGCGGTGAAACAATGGTTGAAAACGGCGTATCGTATGTATGGCTGTTGGAGGACAAAAAGGACGATAACAACGGCGGAACGGTTATTGTACTTCCCGAAAAGCACGAACACGATTACAGATATTTGGAAACCGTTGCTCCCTCTTGTGATAATCTGGGTTATGAAAGATGGCAATGCGACGGCTGCGGTAATCTTGACAAGAGAAATTATACAAAGGCAACCGGGCATAATTACAAAGCAATCACCATAAGAGAAGCGACCTGCAAGCAGGGCGGCTTAAAGCTCAATTTGTGTAATAAGTGCGGCAGCTTTTATGAGGAAAGCACACCGACAGGCGAACACAAATACAAGGTCGAAAAAGTACAGCCCACTTGCAGAAATGTAGGATATACAAATCACATCTGCGAAATTTGCGGTAACTCATACATTACAGATATGACGCCGATTATTTCTCATTCCTATGAGCGTATCACAAAGGAGCGGACTTGTACCGATAAAGGCTATACAACATCGACTTGTACTATGTGCGGACAGACATTTGTATCGGATTACACAGAACCTACCGGACACGATTGGGACGAGGGACACACAATCACATCTTCCTCCTGCACCTCTGAGGGTGTTATTGAATATAACTGCAAAAACTGTTCGGAAAAGATGATTAAAGCCGAATCCGCAACGGGACATACACCGGGCGAGGCTGCTACTTGCATGGAGCCGCAAACCTGTGAAAAGTGCGGTACGGTTTTAGCGCTCCCCACAGGACATAATTATTCCGAAAAGATAGTTGCTCCGACTTGTACCGAAATGGGTTATACCGTTTTTGAGTGTAAAGACTGTAAAGACACCTATAACGGCGATTATACAGATAAAATTGCTCACGATTACAAAAAGACCGTATTTGCTCCGAGTTGTACGGCTATGGGATACACAACATACACTTGCAAAAACTGTGATGATGAATTTATTTCAGATTATACAGACAAGCTCTCTCATAATTATAAAGCAGTAATCACAAACCCGACTTGTACGGAATTTGGATTTACAACCTATACCTGTGCCGAATGCGGCGATACCTATGTTGCGGATTATACCGATAAGACGGAACATAATTATGACAAAAAGGTTATTCCGCCTACTTGCACCGAACACGGTTATACCGTTTACACTTGCCCCGACTGCGGAAAAGAGTATATCGGGGATTTAACCGACTGTGAAAAGCACACCTACAAGAAAACCGTAGTTCCACCCACTTGCACAGAAATGGGATATACAATTTACACCTGTGAAAGCTGCGGCGATAGCTACAAGGCTGACTATGTTGACAAAGCTGCTCACGACTACAAAAAGACCGTAACTGCTCCGACTTGCACGGCTCTCGGATATACGGTGTATGAGTGCAAAAACTGTGACTATAAATATATCAGCGATTACACCGATAAAATCAATCATAGTTATATTGCTGATATAACTGAGCCGACTTGTACGGCATCGGGTTATACCGTATACACTTGCGAGAACTGCGGTAAAACATATACAGCAGATTACAAGGATATGTTAGGACATAAATCATCGGATTGGATAATTGATATTGCAGCTACTATTGAGCAGGCAGGAGAAAAACATATTGAGTGCTTGACTTGCGGTGAAGTTTTATCAAGAGCAGCAATTCCGCAGTTAGTTGAAAAAGACCGCACGGATGAGGACGGTAATTCAAAAGTCGGCGATTTCTCTATTCTTGTAACCAACGCAAACGGGAAACCGATTTTTGACAGTGAAATCAGCATTGACATCAATGATAATGTAACTATCAAATTGCCAAGCGGCAGACTGCTTGATTATGCTGACCAAACCATTATAACTGCAATGAACACGGATTCACAGCAGCCGAAATCGGAGTTGCAGATTTTTATTTATGATGTAAACAATAATGCTGCAACGGGTAAAACAGATGAAAACGGACAGCTTAAAGTGCCGAACAACAAAACCTCTACCGGTGATAACAGCGGTACGGTCGGCAAAGATGATGAGGATAAGAAAAACACATTTGTCGTAAAGGCTACCGACAAAATGAATGTCGTTATTCCAAACTGTGAAGTGTATATCGGCGAAAGCAACAATATCGTTGTTGACTTACCGGACGGCATTAAGCCGACAAGCGAATATCCCGTTATTATAACTGTTACCGACCAGCACGGACAGCCGCAGCAGGGCGTTACGGTTATAACGCTCGGAGATGCGGACTACATCGAAAAAGGCGTAACCGATATGTTCGGAAAAATCACATTGCCGACAGCAAAGGACGGTTTTACGGACGATACAGGTAAAGTACGCATTGACGGAATGTATGTGTTTGTCAATGACGAGAGCGGAGCTATCGAAAATGCTTTTGTAAAACTGAATGATGATAGCACAATCTCTGTAACATTGCCGGACGGAACAAGTATTGATTACGCAAACCGCATTACAGTAACCGTAACTGATAAAGACGGAAATCCTTTGAAAGATATTTCCGTTACTGTTTCGGACACTATGGAAAAGAGTTTGACAGACAAAACTGACGAAAACGGAAAAATGGTTGTACCGCCGTTTTCGGAGGATATTACCGATAGTGAGGGTAAAGCAAAAGTCAACGGCTACAATGTTTTAATTACAGACGAAACAAAGCCTATCGAAAATGCTTTTGTTACTATCGGCGAGGGACAGATAAATGTTATGCTTCCCGATGGTGTTATGATTGACATTGATAATCGCATAACGGCTACAATTACCGATAGCGAGGATAAGCCTGTTAAAGATATGACTGTAATATTTACAGATAAATCTGAGAGAACAGAAAGCAATGTTACGGACGAACACGGAAAAGCAACCGTGCCGCCGACAAACATTGATGTTACCGATTTCAACGGCTACGGCGAAGTTGACGGATATATTGTAATCGTGAAAAATGCTGTCGGAGCCATTGAAAAGGCACATATCACTCATAATGCCGAAGTAAAAAATGAGGACGGCAGCGTTAAATCGGAAGAAAATATTTCTGTTGAATTACCCGAAAGCGTAAAGTTTGATTATGCGAACAGAATTATTATAACCGTATCAAACAAAGCAGATAATACGGCGGTAAAAGATATGACGGTTGTTACTTCCGAATTTGTTATTGAAGGCACAGAAACAAAATCTTTAACGGGAATTACCGATAAAGACGGAATTATTATTCTTCCACCGTCAAATGAGGGCGTAACGGATAAGGACGGAAAAACGGATATTTCTGAAACTATCCCCGGCAAGGATACCGATGGTGACGGCAAGGAAGATACCGAAGAATCAAAAACGGAATACAACATTAACGTTGAGGATACCAAAGGAAAAATTGAAAATTCGTATATCGAAATAAAGGACGGCAAAATTACCGTTACGCTTCCCGATACGCATACGCTCACAACTTCAAATCAGACAACCGTAACCGTGCTTGATAAGGAGAATAAAGGCGTTGCAAATGTTTCTGTAACCGTTACGGATAAAAACAAGTCAACTGCAACAAAATTTACCGATACAAACGGTAAAATTACTGTTCCCGTCAAGTCAACAGGTGGCGGCTCATCCTCCGGTGGCGGTGGTGGTCGTGGCAGCAGCGGTGGCAGCTACATCAGTTCCAACATCACAAATATTACCGTAACCGACAAAAACGGAAAAAATGTATCTGTTTCAAAATCAACCGACAAGGACGGTAAAATCACGCTGACACTTCCGAATGGTGCAGACTTGACGAATGATAACTACTACACCATTAAGGCAACCGACAATAAAGGTAACGCAAAAGCTGATGTTTCCATTATCTTAAAGGATGAAAAGAATAATTCCGCTAACGGCACAACGGATAAAAACGGTATGCTGATACTTCCGGCATCAGAGCATAAGGCATATATTTTCGGGTATAATGACGGCACTTTCAGACCGGACAACAATATGAGCCGTGCTGAAGCTGCTGCTATCTTTGCAAGGCTTATTTCCGAACAGAAAGGCGAAAAAACCAGCGGCAAGTCAAACTTTAATGATGTATCCAAAAACGAATGGTATTCCGACTATATCGGCTATCTTTCAAAGTACGGTATTATTAAAGGTTACGCAGATAACACATTCAGACCGAATGATAATGTTAGTCGTGCAGAATTTGTTGCTATGACGGTACGCTTTGACGCATTGTTTAATGATGTCAAGAAAGGCAGCTACACCGTAAAATACACCGATGTTGCAACAAATTATTGGGCATATTCCGATGTTGCCTACGCAAAACACGCAGGCTGGCTTAACGGCTACGCTGACGGAACATTTAAGGGCGATAACGCTATTACCCGTGCGGAAGTGGTAACGGTAGTCAACCGAGCAACAGGCAGAAAAGCTGATGAGGGCTATATCACAAAGAATGTGTCCGTACTCAATAAATTTACGGATATTCGCAACAATGCTATGTGGTATTACACAGATGTGATGGAAGCAGCAAACACGCACCTTGCAAATTCCTCAAACGATACCGAAACTTGGGTGAAATAAACCATTCGATTAAAAGAGGTTTCACCTACATTTTAAGTGAAACCTCTTTTTCACTTTCTCCGGCAAAATTTTTTGACGGTCTTTTTGTATGATGATACAATAAAGATACCGAAAATAAACTACTGAAACGGAGGAATTTCAATGAAACGAACAGTATTTACAGGCTTAATGGTAATGCTCATTTTATCAACCGCAGTTACCGCACAGGCGGCACACACGCACGAGTATACAAAACAGGATTCAAAGGTTTATGTATGTGAGTGCGGAAAGGAAAGGCCGCTGTATTCCTTAAAGGGTGAGAGGGTTATAACTCTCAACTGCAACGGCGGCTCGTTATACGGCGGAATTTACAAGACGGACATCACAGAAGCCGTTACAGAGCAGAACAAAATCAAACTTCCGCTGCCGTATAAAAACAGCGACTATCAGTTTGAGGGTTGGTTTACCGAAAGCGGCGAAAAGGTATCGTCTGATACAGAGTATTATTCAGATACAACGCTCTATGCACATTGGAGCTTGACAGGGACACGTGCTCACACCTTTGCCGCAGAGGACGGCTCATATATCGAGCCTGTTGTAAAACCGCTTGGCACTACAATATCGCTTACGGAGTTTATTCCGACAAGATACGGATATGACTTTGACGGTTGGTATTCAGACCCGCAAACAAAGGAAAATCGTGTAACGGAGTTTACTTTCAATGAAAGCGATACCGTTTATGCGAAATGGATTCCAAACGGAACGGTGATATATAACGCTCCGGCGGTGCAGAGAGTTTATGCGACTGATGATGAAATCCTCGCCTTTGGTAATTACATTGATGAAAAGACGGGTGTACCCGTTACGGCACAATGGGTTAAGCAGAATAAAAGATTAAATGAGCTTATGGAAATTTACAACGAAAAATTCTGTAAGTAAGCCTATCACACATTTGGGGGCAGCTTTTGTATAAGGAAACTTATGCAGGGGTTGCCCCCTTTTTTATTTATTTTCGGAAAGGACTGATAACAATGCTTCAAATTTTAATGACAGTAAGGGATACCTCGTGAACAGACAGGAAAATCAAAAAACAATATATATCCTTCTCGGAATACTCACAGTATTTGTTATATGGCTTGCCTTAATGGTTGCCGGGTGTTATGAGGAGAATATAAAGCTATTTGAATTGCTTGACCGTTTGACCGTCGCTATGAATAACCCTACACATATCACATTGAATGAGTATAGCTTAAAAGCCGTGCTCATTTTCTTGTTTTTATATGCAATGGGTATCGGTGTATATTTTTCGTCAAGAGAAAACCGCCGACCGGGCGAGGAACACGGCTCGGCTCGCTGGGGCAATGTCAAAAGCGTTGTCAAACGGTATATGGATAAGGACAGCTATAAAAATATCATTCTATCTCAAAATATGCGGCTCGGCTTAAACGCAAAAAAGCACAGACGAAACCTCAATGTGCTTGTGGTCGGCGGCAGCGGTGCGGGAAAAACAAGGTTTTACGCAAAGCCAAATTTGATGCAGTGCAATACCTCTTTTATTGTGGCAGATCCGAAGGGCGAAATGCTCCGAAGCATTGCACCGTTACTAATTGAAAATGGCTATGATATTAAGGTGTTTAACCTAATCGAGCCGGAAAACTCGGACGGATATAATCCGTTTGTGTATATCCGTAAGGACGAAGATGTTATAAAGCTGATTTCAAACCTTATTCAGAATACAACACCGAAAAACGCATCGCAGAACGACCCGTTTTGGGAAAAATCCGAAATTGCACTTGATTCTGCTTTAATGCTTTATCTTCTGCACGAAGCCCCGCCCGAAGAACAGACCTTTGAAATGCTGATGTTTTTAATCGAAAACGCAGCAACCGTTGAGGACGAGGACGAAAGCGGCTATCAAAGCCCTGTGGATATTCTTTTTCAAGGCTTGGAGGACGAAAAGCCGGAGCATATTGCAGTAAGGCAATATAAAATTTTCAAACAGGCAAGCGGCAAAACTGCTAAAAGCATATTGATTTCAGCGGCGGTGCGGCTTGCGGCATTTAACTTGCCGGAGATAGCAAAAATGACTTCATACGATAATCTTGACATAGGCACTCTCGGCGAACGCAAACGAGCCATATTTTGCGTTATTCCCGACAATGACAATTCCTTTAATTATCTTGTCGGAATGTTATATACACAAGCCTTTCAAGCGTTGTATTTCAATGCAGACAATAATCACGGCGGCGAGCTGCCTATTCCCGTGCATATTGTGATGGACGAGTTTGCAAATGTCGCTCTGCCCGATAACTTTGAACGCATACTTGCAACAATGCGGTCACGGCGTATTTCGGTATCAATTATTATTCAGAATATGGCACAGTTAAAAGCATTATTCAAGGATAGTTGGGAAAACATCACGGGGAACTGTGATACTCTGCTTTACCTCGGCGGCAACGAGCAAAGCACACACGAGTATATTTCAAAAATGCTCGGTAAGGAAACCATCGACACACGCACAAGAGGTATTACAAAAGGTCAGCACGGCTCAAGCAATACCAATTACCAAAACGCCGGGCGTGAGCTTTTAACGCTCGATGAGGTGCGTCTTTTGGATAACAGCAACGCCCTTATCTTTATTCGTGGCGAGCGACCGTTAATTGATAAAAAATTTGATATACTGTCGCACCCGAATATTGCAAAAACCGCAGACGGAAAAGCTGTGCCGTACAAGCACAGCAAGTCGGAAAAATATTTACGAAATGATTTATCCTTTACCATAAACGAGGATTTATCAAATATCAAGCTATTGAAGGTTGACGGGGACAATGTGAAAACATTTGATTTTGCAAACCCACAAACAAAACAAAATGAAATTTTGGAGGTAACAGACAATGAAAAATCAGAAAACAATTCAGAGAATTGCAAAAACACAGAAAATTCTCCGCAAGGCTAAACTTGTACTTACGGCACTTGCAGTTATGATGACCGCACTCACGGGAACAGTTTTTGCAGCAGATCCGCTCGGAACAATAAATAGCCTTTCAGACTTTATCTTCTCGGCAATTAAGGCTATCGGACTAATCCTGCTCGGCTTCGGTGTTGTGCAGATAGGTCTGTCGCTTAAATCTCACGACGCATCGCAGAGAGCAAACGGATTTCTGACCTTCTTCGGCGGCGTCATCATTGCATTTGCGAAAGATATACTCGATATGATTATCTAAACGTTCAGATAATCATATTTATCCGAACTTTTGCAAAATCATAATTCCTTGAGAATAAAAAAATTTTAGTGCAAAAAGACGAAAACGCTTAAAATCTATTGACTTTTTTCAAAATGTATAGTAGAATTAATGTGCGGAAAGGTAGATGTATCAATTTTATCTTTCTTGCATACAATGCTAACAGGGGTGTATCTCAGCCCTATAAATGAGAAACTTATAAAGCGAGCTTCTCTTGGCTCTAATCAAGAAATTTACAAGCGAGCGTTTCGCTGCTCTGAATGCGAGTGTAACAGGGGGCAAGCTTGCTTGCCCTTTTGTTATATGTTCAAGGAGTAATAAATGGATATAAGGTTTTATCAAATAGAAAATAAGTACATAGATTATTTATCCCCTCACGCTCCGCATTTGTTTCACAACAAGCAGGCAGGACAACAAAATGAGCGTAAATATATAGGGATTGTTTTGCAAGTAAACGGTTTCGATTATTTTGCACCTTTATCGTCTTTTAAGCCGAAGCATAATAAAATGTCTGAAATGATTGATTTTATAAAGATTAAAAAATATGCTGTTATCAACTTAAATAATATGTTTCCCGTTCCTCTTTCGGAATGTTTCTATGTTGACATCAGCAAGGAAAAGGATGAGCATTACAGAGCTTTGTTGCTGTCTGAATATCGTTATATAAAGTCTATTCAAGAAAAGATACGGAAAAATGCTTCAAATGTCTATAAGCATAAGATAGAACACGGAAATTCAACGGGACTTGCAAAAAGATGTAATGATTTTATTCTCTTGGAATGTCTTTGCAGGGAATATAAAAAATAAAATAAATTTATAAGTTTTAAGCCATCACCGTAAAAAGTGGTGGCTTTTTTGCGTTTTAGGACAGGAGGAGGTGAATTACCTTTGAGCGATAATTGGATTGTAGCCAACCTTGAAAATGCGTTTTCCACTTGGAATGATAAAATGACGGAAATATGGCAGCTTTTGACGACTTCGCCGCAAAGCTTCAAAGGCGGTGCTATATGGGGTGTTATATCCGGCATAAACGGAGGACTGCAAGCTATAGGACTTGGTTTGTTAGTCCTCTTTTTTGCCATGAGTATATTTAAAAGCACGGCATCATTTAGGGACTTTCAACGTCCCGAATATGCTTTAAAGCACTTTATCCGCTTTTGTGCTGCAAAGGTGGCAATTACTTATGCAATGGACTTGATGACGGCAATATACACCATTTGCGGCGGAATTGTGGAACAAATCGCAGGCTCTCTCGGCGGTATCGGCGGAGCTTCTGTTACGCTCCCGGCAGCGATTGAACAGGCAGTCGAGGACACAGGCTTTTGGGCGAGTATTCCGCTTTGGCTTGTAACGATACTCGGCTCGTTAGTCATAACGGTACTGTCATTCATAATGATTATGACCGTGTACGGCAGATTTTTTAAGCTGTATATCTATACGGCGATAGCTCCCGTTCACCTTTCCTCATTTGCAGGGGAAACAACATCGTTTATGGGAAAATCATTTTTGAAGTCGTATGTCGGAGTTTGTATGGAAGGTGCGGTTATCGTGCTTTCGTGTATCATATTTTCGGCATTTGCGTCAAACAGTACGCCGACCATTGACACAAGCATTACAACCGTCACGATGATATGGAAATACATCGGAGAGGTCATTTTTAATATGCTCGTTTTGGTAGGTTTAATCAAAGGAGCAGACAGAGTTGTAAAAGAATTATTCGGAATATAAAGGAGGATTTTTATATGAGTTACAACAATAACGCTATCAGCAGCGATGACCCGAAGGCTATTGAAAAGCTGACAGAAAAACTGCAAAAATGCGAGGAATTGCAAACGCTGATGAAAAAAGCTAATGCACACTACAAAAAATACGGAACTGTAAAAGGCTGTGAAGGCATATCTGACGAAAAGGCTGAAAATTTGGATATGTCAGCTCGCTCCGTTCATTATCATTGGGAAAAGCAGCCTTTTCCCTCATATCACATCACAAACAACGGTGCGGAAATACGCCGTATCAAAAAGCGTATTGAAAACCTTGAGGCTAAAAAAATACGGAGTTTGTCGGCTGGAAATTTAACGGCGGCGAAGCTGTCATAAATGAGGATAAAAACCGTTTGCAGCTTCTGTTTGATGAAAAACCGAGCAAAGAACAAAGAGAAACGCTTAAAGCAAACGGCTTTCGGTGGGCGCCGAGTGATACTGCTTGGCAAAGACAGCTTAATCACAACGCTTTCTATGCGGCAAATCGGATAGATTTCATTAAACCCGAAAACGGTGAAAGACCTACCGACTTGCAGCCGAAAACACCGAAAAAGAGCGAGCCGGAAAGATGAGGAGGTAATCAATTCGCAAGGACAGTTTTCTTAAAAGAATATCCCTCTTTCCTAAAAGACAGTATGATTTCAGAATTAACCGACTTTTCAAGGAGTATGATGCTCTCTATCACGATTCAGCCTATCCCCACCGATGAAGCAGTGAAGATAGTTCAGAAAAAACTGCTCGCCATTGAAACGGATATAACCAAATGGCAGCAGAAACAGAATGAAAACAACAATTTTTCCGCCAATATTCCGTATGAAATGGAGCAAATGCGAAAGGAAATCAAAGAGTTTTTAGATGACCTCACTACCCGTGACCAAAGAATGATGTTTGTAACGGTTACGCTATTGCATATTGCCGACAGCTTGGAGCAGCTCGATAATGACACCGAAACGCTGATGTCGATAGGCAGGAAACACCTCTGCAATTTTGCAACGCTGAAATATCAGCAGGAGGACGGTATGCAGACGGTACTCCCGTTCGGAACGCTTAATATCAAAGCTATGAGAACACTCACGACCGAAAGTACGGCGGTATTATCTCCGTATAAGACACAGGAGATTATAGACAAAGGCGGTTTGTATTACAGCATTAACGCTATCTCCCATAACCTTTTGATGTGCAACAGAAAACTACTGCTGAACGGAAACGGATTTATTCTCGGTGTGTCGGGTTCGGGCAAATCATTTGCGGCAAAAATGGAAATTCTGATGTCGGCTCTGTTTTCAAATGATGATATTATCGTCATAGATGTTGAACGTGAGTATGGCTCGCTTATACGAAATCTCGGCGGAGAGGTTATTACGCTTTCAGCTTCATCGAAAAATCATATCAACGCACTTGAAATAAATAACGATATTGATATGGACGAAAACCCTGTGTCGATAAAGTCGGAGTTTTTAATATCTCTGTTCGACCAATTGCTAAAAAGTAATGATTCAAGGCTCGGCGGAGGTGTCGGTGCAAAGGACAAGTCAATCATTGACCGCTGTGCAATTAAGGTTTACGGTGAATATTTAAGCGGCAAATCGGAGTATATGCCGACTTTGGTTGATTTTAGAAATGAGCTTTTAAGGCAGCCGGAGGACGAAGCACAAGACCTTGCTCTGTCGCTTGAAATATTTACAACAGGCTCGCTTGACGCATTTGCACATCAGAGCGATGTTAATACAAATAACCGCATTGTTGCGTATGATATTTTGGAGCTTGGCGAACAGATGAAATCTATCGGACTTTTGATTATGCTTGATAATATTTTTAACCGTGTTATGGCAAATCGCAGACGGGGAAAATATACAAGGGTTTATGTCGATGAAGCACACTTGTATTTCAAAAATCCGTACAGTGCAGATTTTCTTTTGAAGTGCTGGAAACGGTTTAGAAAATATGGAGGACTGCTCACGGGTATTACGCAGAATATTTCCGACTGCCTGTTAAATGAAACAGCAAGAGGTATGCTTTCAAACAGCGAATTTCTGCTGCTCTTAAATCAAGAGCCGTCCGACAGAAAAGACCTGTCGGAGCTTTTATCCATATCCGATACGCAGATGAGCTACATCACCAACGCCGGAGTAGGACGGGGACTTATCAAGGTTGGCGGCTCTATTGTGCCGTTTATCAATGAGTTTCCGACAGATACGGAACTCTATAAATTGATGAGCACGAAGCCCGGCGAAAGTTAATAAAAAATATCACATTTAACACGGCGGATTTTCCAAACGGAGATCCGCCGTGATCATTTAGGAGGACACTATGAAAAACAAAATGACAGAAAAATTATTTGAGCTTGCCTATACCGACTCTATGACCGAAGTGCAAAATCGCAACGCTTATGAGGAACGCTTAAAAAAGCTCCGAAAACCTAACGCAAACATTTCACGCATTACGGTTATTGTTGTCGATGTAAACGGCTTGAAAGAGATAAACGACAGCTACGGACATTTCAGCGGTGATGATGCAATAAAGACCGTTGCAAAGGCTCTCCGGGATACTATCGGATTAAAGGCTGACATTTACCGTATCGGCGGTGATGAATTTGTCTGCATATCCGAAAGCAGTGTGCTGCCGTATATATCGCAATTTAAGGACACGATATATTTTATCAACAATGAAAAGCTGTATAACCTGTCTGTTTCGATAGGCTATTCAAGATTCCACGAAAAATACAGTAAGAGCATTGACGATATAATCTGCCGTGCCGATGAGAAGATGTATAAGGATAAAAAGAGTAAAAAATAACGCCGGAGGTGATATACTTTGAGCGAAAAAGATATAAAGGTAAAACCGCAGACTACCACAAAATCGGTCAAAAACGCTCCGAAATCGGTGGAACATTCGGCAAAAACGGCGGCTTGGGATATAAAGACGGTTGCAAAGGACACACTTGTTAAAAACGCTATTGATAAGCAGCTTGATATCAAACACTCCGAACAACCACAGAGAGCCTAGGTTGAAGCGACCGAACAGGTGGAAAACACATATTATTCTGCCGTGGATACGGTGTACCAAAAAGGCAAAAGCCTTGCGGAAAACAAGGTAAAGCAACACCGACAACAGGTTAAAACAAAGAAAAATACAAATGTTCCGCAAAATAAAACGGTTTCGGATATACCCAATACCCCCAAACAAGCCGAGCATACCCCCAAAACAAAAGAGAGCGTACAAGCGTCTGCACCTGAAAATGCTCCCGAGGTGCAGAGTAAATCTACCGCACAGGTTAAGACCAAAGAAGCATATATGAAGTCGCAGAAAACGGATATATCGGAAAAATCAGCGGATACGGTTAAAACAAAGGCTAATTATATAAAGCAGCATAAAACCGCCGAAGTTAAGGACGGTGTTAAACAAAAACCGACCGAGTTTGCACCGAAAACAAGAGAAAATACCGCCGTTCCCTCTGCTCCCACTTCAAAAACCAAAGAGCAAGCCATAAAGGACGCACGGAAAAAATATGTTTCGAAAAAACTGAAAACAAAAGCTGAAGCTGAAAAGACAGCTCGGCAAAATCATACTTCGGATATACCGATACATAACGAGGGCTTGCTGAAAACAAGCACCGAATCTATAAAAATCGAGGTGTCTACTCCTGCAAATGCTTCGGATACTTCTTTCCCCTCAAAATCTATGCCAAAAACAAAGGAAAGCTACATACGCTCGCACGGCAAAGCTCCGTCCGACCTCATAAAAACACCGAACAGAGCAAAAACAATGCCGAAACAAAACACTCATACCGTTACCCGAAATGTATCGACCGGGACAAAAAAGGCGGTTAAGACAAAAGACAGTCTTTTGAAAGGCACAAACAAAGCCGTAAAAACAGGCAATTCCTATGTCGGCAAAGCTGCAAAGAAAAAGACCGTTAAAACGGCAAAAAGGGTGGTAAAGACGCAGAAAGAAATCACGAAAAAAGCAGCTAAACAAGCCGCAAAACAGGCAAAACAAGCGGCTCAAAAGGCGGCACAGGTTGCAAAGGCAACCGCAAAAGCGGCTGTCAAAATCACAATTAAAGTCGCTCAAATGGTAGCGGCAGCAACCAAAGCCGTTATTTCAGCACTTGCCGCACTCGGCGGTTGGGCGGTATTGTTGGTCGCTTTAATTGTTGTAATCGTGGTTGCGGCAATAGCCGCAAGTCCTTTCGGTATATTTATTTCAGATGAAGCGGCAGACAATGACAGTATTCCAATTTCAGCGATCGTTGCCGAGTGCAATATGGAGCTTTCAAACAAACTCGATGACATAGAAAATGCCGCAGCCGCAGACCGCAGCAAAATTATCGGCGAGCAGGCAAATTGGGACTTGGTACTCGCCGTATTTGCAACAAAGGTTGCGGGTGTGGAAGATGATACGGTCGAAGATGTTGTCGTTATCACGGAGGATAAAAAACAAAAGCTCAAAGATGTGTTTTGGGATATGCACGAGATAACCTTTTGGACGGAAACGGTTGCAAACGGTGATACTAATGAAAAGGTCGTGTATATTACAATTACGGCAAAAATAAAAGAGGAAATGATAGAAAAATATCATTTTACACGCAAGCAACAGGAAGCGTTAAATACTCTTTTGGAACAAGATGAGGTGTTGATTTCAGCAGCACAGTCGCTCATAGTATCGGACGCAACCGCACAGGATATTTTGAAAAATTTGCCCGATATTTTGTCCGCAGAACGAAAGAAAGTTATAAAAGCCGCCTGCTCGCTTGTAGGCAAGGTAAATTACTTTTGGGGCGGTAAATCTTCTGCTATCGGCTGGGACAGCGAATGGGGCAAGCTGAAAACCGTATCGGCAGAAGGCAGTAAAACGACCGGGACAAAAAGACCTTTCGGACTTGACTGTTCGGGGTTTGTTACTTGGAGTTTTATCAATTCGGGATTTAATGCTTCGCAAATCGGACACGGAACGATAGGACAAGTTGCAAAATGCAGTCGTATATTATGGAGTGCTGCCAATGCCGGAGATTTAGCCTTTTATGCTGATTTATCGCACGTCGGAATCGTTGCCGGAAAGGACACTGACGGAAACATTCTTGTTATCCATTGTTCAAGCGGAAGAAATAATGTTGTTATCACAACAAACAGCGGCTTCGGCTTTGCGGCACGACCGAGCTGTTATTAAGATTGGAGGAAAAATAAAAATGATTTTTAAGAAAATATTTATAGGTATATCGCTTATATTGTCATTATCGGCTGCGGCGGCATTTGCAAGCGAACTGCCGTTTAATGATGTTACGGAACAAACACCGTATTATTCTGCCGTTGACAGGCTTTATAATATGGGCATAATCAGCGGATATGAGGACGGAACATTCAAACCGAATGATAAAATATCGGTTGCCGAGGGCATTACGCTTGCTGAAAAGCTGTTCGGAGATGCCTCCGCTCTGCCGCCACTTTGGTCGGGATGGTTTTCCAATAAATGCGGCTGGAATAACCATATTGAATTAAGCGGTTATCCGTTTCGTGGCGATTACGGAGGTGTGATGACATACGAAACTGCGTCGGAGCTATTACTGAAATTAAATAATTTGCCGCCGATAAATTCAACTATGTGGGATACCGATGTAAAATACGGCGGTTTTTCGGACTATACAAACACAATGTATGTGCGAGGTTACGAAAAACGTACTTCTTATTGCGGTATTACCCGTGCCGAGTTTTGCAATATGCTTGTATTTATGCTCAATTATGACGGCGAATATGTTATCCCAAAATCGAGAGAGCCGATTATAGAGCCGGAAATATACGGGGGCAGCATTACAAACAGCCGTGAAACTATATTAAACGCCCAAAGCAAAATGATATGTGTTCCGGAATTTGTCCGAAAAGAATTTGCCGAAAGTGGCTATCGTCTGATACTTGTTTCAAATGATTATTGGACAGAATTATTTGATAATAAATATTCGGGCATCTACAATTCGCAGAAAAAAGCAATATACATACGAATGGGATATTACAGCAGTATTCCCCACGAGTTCGGACATTATATACAGAGCGTTTTACAAAATCATAATATAGCCGCCGATGAACGGCTGAAAAATCAGCTTGCAAAGTTAAAATTCACAGGCGATGACTATTTTATGACAAGTGATACAGAATTTTTTGCAGAGGCAATTGCGGAATACTGTAAAAACGGTAATCGACTGAAAGAAAGCTGCGAAGCTGTTTATACCTATATAGATAATGCGTTAAATGCTTTTTCAAACCTATATCAATAAGCACAGATGGGAAGCGGGACAACTGCTTGCTTCCCGTGAAATTTTAATTAAATGGTATAATATATAATGGGGTAAAAAATTCAAAATCGGAGGTGAGCGAAATATGCAGGAGGAATACGGATATGTACGGGTATCCTCAACCGATCAAAACGAGGACAGGCAAATGCTTGAAATGAAAAAACTCGGCATAAAGCAAAGTAATATCTTTTTAGATAAGCAGTCCGGCAAGGACTTTAACCGACCAAGCTATCAAAAATTGCTAACAAAGCTGAAAAAAGGTGATTTGCTCTATGTCAAATCAATAGACAGGCTCGGCAGAAACTATAAGGAAATACAAGACCAATGGCGGATACTTACAAAGGATATGGAGGTTAATGTTGTAATTATTGATATGCCAATGCTCGACACAAGGATATATAAAGACCTGATGGGAACATTTATTGCCGATTTGGTGCTGCAAGTGCTGTCATTTGTTGCGGAAAACGAGCGTGTTAATATCCGCAAACGACAGGAAGAAGGCATACGGGCGGCAAAACTGAAAGGAATAGCTTTCGGACGACCGATGATAACGGCACCGGATAATTTCGGCGGTTTGGTTAAACAATGGGAACGAGGTCATATACGGGCTGAAGATGTGGCGAAGGAGTGTAATATGAGCATTGCAACATTCTACCGAAGGCTTCGTGAATACAGACTTGCAAAATAAAATCTACTATCACAAAGTACACCTTTTGATAGTAGATTTTTTTATGCTCAAATATCGCTTTTCGCTTGTTTTTGCAAGAATATTATACCAAAAACCACTTCGCCTGTCAATAAAAAAGGGCAAAATCAAATTTTAACAGCTTTTTTCAAAAGGTGTACTTTTTGCTAAATGCGGCACGGTACACGGCGAACGGAGTTGATAAATATATGAGCAATGATAATTTAAGAAAACATCGATGCTGCTTTACGGGACATCGCCCCGAAAAATTAAGCCTTTCCGAAAACGAGGTAAAACCTCTTTTGGAGAAAGCTATTGATAATGCGATAGCTGACGGATATGTAACTTTTATAACGGGAATGGCAAAAGGCACGGATATATGGGCGGCGGAAATTGTGCTTGAAAAGAAAAGGCAGAATGACACTCTGCACCTAATCTGTGCCGTGCCGCACCCCGGCTTTGAGAAACGGCGTGGATTCTTTGAAGAACGACGGTATAATCACATATTAAAAAATGCCGATTATATAACCACAATCAGCAACCATTATTATAAGGCTTGCTATCAAAAACGCAATGAATGGATGGTTGACCGTTCAAGCCTTGTAATCGCCGTTTGGAACGGACAGCCGAGCGGGACAAAGAATACAATAGACTATGCCAAAAGAAAAAATATACTTGTTCATAATGTCATAAAATGAAAAAAATATAGGCAAATCATTGACAGCTCAGAAGTATATTACTATGTTAATGGTAAAATATAATATAGTGAGAAAAATAAAAAGGAGTTGTCAGACAATGAAAAAAATCACAGACAAAATAATAAAGAAATTTGAGGAACACCTAATCAATGAGGAAAAGAGCAAAGCCACGATTGAAAAGTATATCCGTGATATATCGGCGTTTGCTTCTTGGCTCGGTTGTGCGGAGCCTTGTAAAGCAAGAGTTTTGGAATACAAGGACCGGCTCATAAAAAAATATGCTCCGTCAAGCGTTAATTCCATACTTTCATCACTCAACAGCTTTTTTGATTACAGCGGTGAATACGGTTTAAAGGTTAAGAACTTAAAAATCCAAAAGCAGATATTCGCCAAAAATGAAAAGGAGCTTACAAAAGCGGAATACGAAAGGCTGCTGAAAGCGGCAAAATCAAAAGGCAATCGCAAATTGAATCTTATTATGCAGACGATATGCGCAACCGGGATAAGGGTCAGCGAGTTAAAATATATCTGTGCCGAATCTCTTAAAAGCGGTATTGCACAGGTCAATATGAAAGGCAAGCTGCGCATTATCATCATTCCGAAAGAACTTTGTAAAATGCTGAAAAAATATGCGGCGGAGCAAAAAATATCAAGCGGCAGTATTTTCGTTACGAAAACAGGCAGACCGCTTGACAGAACGAATATATGGAAGTTGATGAAATCGCTTTGCGAAAGCGCAAATGTGGATAAGGGGAAGGTTTTCCATCATAATCTCCGTCACCTTTTCGCCCGTACCTTTTATTCGATTGAAAAGGATATTGTACGGCTTGCGGATATACTCGGTCATTCATCGGTAAACACCACCCGTATTTATACAATGGATACTTGGGAAATCTGCCGCAGGCAGGTACAGAGATTAGGACTTTTACGCTGCTGAAAATAAAAAAACCACATAATCAGAATTATGTTGCAGGCAAAGTGATTTCTTTCATAAATCCAAAACAAAAAACGCTGCATAACAAAAAATTTCAAAGCTTTTTTGTGCAAAAAGGCACAGCAAAGCAGACCAATGTAAAAAATTAAAATAGCATTGGTCTAAAAGCTATGTCTTTTTTAGTGCATAATGATGAAAATATGTAAATATGTAAATATTAGGGCAAATCATTGACAAAAGCTTTTTTCAATGCTATAATATAAACGTATATTTTATGTACTTTAAAATTTTCTACCACATAATTCTGATTATGTTGCAGGCATATTTTTTTGAGAACGAATAAAACGAACGTTCAATAGACTTATTGGGGTGATACAAATGAATACTGCCGTATATCAGACATCGGATAAAAACGAGCTTTCGGAAAAGATTTTCCCCTATCTTGTGAAGCACGGGCTCGAAAACATTACAATTCGTGAAATGTGCAGGGGAACGGGTATTGTGCAGGGTACACTGTACTATTGGTTTGGCGACAAGACAAGCATTGTGTGCGAGGCGACACAGTACGGCTTGAAAACGGTTACTGACGAGATATTTAAGTATGTGTTTGCAAGCCTTAACGACTTAAAAGGTTTTTTCGCAAATTGCCTTGATTATGTCAGCAAGTATAAAAAGGAGCTTCGCTTTATCTATCAGCTTGCCGCAAGTCCTGTCTATGGTGATAAGATAAGAAAAACAGGAAAGGACTTCAACTTCATATATGACAAGTACACGCACAGATTATCGCAGCTGCTTGACTGCAACGAACAGCTTTTGAAGCCGCGTGTATATCTGTTCATTTCTGCCGTACTTGACTATGTGATATGGGACGAAAAAGAAAAATCGCAGATGCAGCTTGATTTTATCTATTCGGCTCTGCCTGAAATAATGAGAGCACAGCCTAATTAACTTTGAAAATATATTACAAATATATTTTACAACTACATAACAGGAGGTACTACCTTATGAAACACACTTGGAGGGCGAAAATATTGAGCACGGCGATAGCGGCATGTCTTGCATTTTCGTCAATGCCCGCCTTTGCGGACGGGACAAAACAAATTAAGGTAACGCTTACGGACGTTACCGCAACTGACGCCGCCACACAATACGGCGAAGCAAAAATCAAGGTAAGCATATTAGGTGCAGACGGAAATATTTCCGCTGTTCAGAACGCTTTTACATTTGAAGGATTAGATTATAAAAACGTCCAATTCTTAAAGGGCGAAAACAATCCGCCGGAATGTGTTTGGGTTTCACCGGACAAGGCAAAAGCCAATGCCGATAAGAAATTCAGCGTGGGAATTGCTGCGCCGGGCGGAATTGCCTTCGGCGATAATGAGGAAGTATACATCATTACCTTTTCCGGCAAGCCGGGCGAGAAGGTTACTCTTAATGTTGCCGACGGAACATTTTGTGTGACGGACGGCGGCAGCAAGATAACGGCTTCTGCGGAGGGGACGTGTGAGGCTGCGGCAAGCGCAAAGGAAAATAAAAGTATAGACGCCGTTATTAAGCTCGCAATGGATAAAATAACCGGCTTTAATGCAGCGGCTGAAACCGGAATAACGCTTAAAATAACAAGTCAGACCACAAAAGGATATATGATAACCGATATTTTAAGCAACAAGGCGGTGCAGGAGGGCGGACACCGTGAAAGCACGGACATTCCAACCTTTACGGTAAAAAACAGCGTTCTTGCCGGAGATAAATACACAGTCGAGCTGTACGGCGCAGGCTATGTTACATACAAAAAAACGGACGTAACCTTTGACAAGCCGCTTGAAATCACAAATGCTGATTTTGTTCCGGGCGATGTGAATGATGACGGCAAGGTCGACGCAGACGATAAGGCGTTGGCAGAAAAATCGAAAAACGGTGATTATAACGAAGCGGCGGACTTTGACAGAAACGGCAAAACCGACTCGGCGGATATGGCTGTGTTTGCCGGAATAGCAAGCAAAACAACTCCGGCAAAAATGAGCAAGCCAACCGTTACGGGCGGTGCAAAGAAAATAACCGTTAAATGGACAAAGCCAACCGATGAAAGTGTAACAGGCTATACAATTAAGTACGGTACAAGCAGTACAAATCTTTCAGGCACAAAAGAAATTGACAAGGCTGACACATTAACGACCGACATCACAAGCCTTTCGGCAGGCACAACCTATTATGTTCAAATTGCCGCAAAGAACGTAAGCGGCACAGGCGAATATTCCGACATAGCAAATGCTAAAACCAACAGCGACTCCACGCAAGGCGGCGGAGGTGGCGGTGGCGGCGGCACAGGCGGCTCCGGTGGAAGTTCCGGCGGCGGTTTTTCCGGCGGCGGTTTTTCCGGCGGCGGTGCAACAACGCCGTCAACGACCGAAACCTTTACAGACCTTGCAAATCACGCTTGGGCAAAGGACGCAATTTATACATTAAAGAATAAAGGCATAATAAGCGGTGTCAGCGATACCGAATTTGCTCCTGCAAACAATATTAAGCGCGGTGATTTCATTCTTATTTTAACAAGAATGCTCGGCGTAAACAATGAGTTTACGGAAAACTTTGCAGATGTTCCCGAAAGTGCTTATTACTACCGGGCAATCGGCAGCGCAAAGGCGGCAGGTATTGCACAGGGCAGCGGCGAGAACTTTATGCCCGAAAACAGCATAACAAGACAGGATTTAATCACGCTTGCCTACCGTGCTTTCCTTGCAAAAGGTTATATAACCGAAACAACCGACCTTATATCACTTGACACATTCGGTGATAAGGACAGCATTTCCGACTATGCAAAAACCTCTATGGCATCAATGGTTAAAGCCGGAATTATTCAAGGCTCAAACGGCAATGTAAATCCGAAAGGCTTTGCTACTCGTGCCGAGGTTGCCGTTATGTGTGCAAGATTGGTTGAGCTGATGAAGTAATGGAACAGGGCGAAAACGAAATATTTTTGTACGGTATTCTGTTAGCTCCGCTTATCGTTTTAAGCATCGCTGCCGTTTATATGAATATCATTCGCCCCTTTTCAGAGGGCAGACGATATATAAAGGCGGAAATACACCGTTCTTATAACGAAAGCGAATACCGTTATTGGAAACGGGAGCTGAAAAAACTTTGCATATCACAGATTCCGATTTTTGGGGAATATATTGTAAAGCGTATGCGATGATTAGTCGGCGGCACCGGATAATTATACATCATCTTGGGGGAAACTCCATATTTAAAGAAATTGTGCACGGTAGATTTAATCGGCTTGGCAAGGAGGGGTGGCACAAAGCAAAATCGAACGGCACACAAAATTTTCAGAAAGAAGGAATTTAAAATTATGAAAGGTAAAAAACTTTTGGCAGGGGTACTCTCTGCCGCAATGGTACTCGGTACTATGGTACTTCCGGCATTTGCCGATGACGAAGCCACAGAATTGCCGGCTGCCGATGAAAATGGGGTCATCACTTTGACAGAGGATGTAACACTTAAGGGTTCATTTAACATCAGTGATAATCTTGATTTGGGCGGTCATAGTCTTACGATAGACAATGTGACATCTGTTATCAAAAATGGCACTATTAAAAATGGTACAATTAAAGTAGCACAAAACGCAAACTCACCTGAAACAATGTTAAGAATAGGCGACTACAGTCATGCTTCGTTAGAGGTAGAAATGAAAGATGTAACAATTGACGCGCAAGAAGACTACACTGCTTCTTGCGGCTTGTTGGGTATATATCAAGAAAGCAAGCTTACGCTGAATCATGTTACAATTAATGTAGGCTCCAATGACGGAGTTGCTGTTATTTATGGTAATGACCAAAAAGCAGATTTAATTGCAAATGACATTAATATAACCGCTGTAAATCAGAATAAACTGATTTACGGAGTAAAAGATGCAGACATTAAAAATATGACATTTAAGGGTAAGGTTAACAAAGAGTTGTTCTCGGTTGTTGGCGGTAAGGTTAAAGACTCAACATTTACTTATACAAATGCTGAGAATGAAGATTCAAGATCAATTACGAGTGATGCAGGATTTGAAAAAGAGCTTACATTTATAAACACAAAAATTGAAAATTCACCCACATTTACAAACGGTGCTATGAATAATACCGGCATTAATTCTAAGGTTGTTGCTGATGATCTGTCTACAGTTAATGGCGATAAAATGGTGGACATCGCAGATGCTAAATTAGCCGTAGCACAAATCGGTGATAAGTATTACACTTCTCTCAAAGATGCCATTGCAGCAGCACAGGACGGCGATACAGTAACGCTTGCTAATGATGTAACGGAAAGCATTAAAATCGACGAAGGAAAAGCCATAACGTTGGATTTGAACGGTAAAACACTGACAAATACAGACGGTAAACACACCATAGAAAACTATGGCGCATTAGTAGTGGAAGATGGTTCTCAAGATAAAACCGGCAAAGTTGACAACATCACAAACGGCAGAATATCATTTGTTAATTATGAGGGCGGCGTGGCTACATTAAACGGCGGTTCTTTTGACAGAAGTTTGGAGAACGGAAAAGTTGGCGCAACAGATAAAGGTTGCAACTCCTGTTACACTATCAAAAACTGGGGCATAATGACTATAAATGAAAATGTCAGCGTTAATAACAACACAGACGGGCAGGGTGGCTCGAGTGCAATCGGCAACGGATATCAGAACGGTGCCAATTTTGACAAGCATACCAATGTGACATCGGCAAATGTAAAACTCACAATCAACGGCGGTAAATTTACCGGCGGATTAAACACCATTAAAAATGATGACTGGGCAATACTTGAAGTGCATGGCGGTGTGTTTGAAAACAATACTCAGCAGTGCATTATGAACTGGAATAAAGCCACTATAACCGGCGGCATATTCACAGGCGAACCAAATGCAATATACAACGGATATGATAACGACAGCATGGACAAGGGCATACTTGAAATAACAGGCGGAGAATTTAATGGAAAAATCCAAGTTTATGATGTAAATAAAAAAGGAAAAACGAGCATAAGCGGCGGTACTTTTAATACAGATGTATCAAATTACTGTGCGCCCGGTTTTTCCCTGAAGCTTGTTAACGGCAAGTATGTTGTAGATGACAGCGCCGACACATTAAAACTTACTTTTAAAAAGCACACCGATGATGAAAGAGTATATGACATCGTATTAAACGGTGACGGCAAGGACATCAACAGACTTAACACTGTTCATTTCACATTTGCTTTGGACAATCCGAATATGACATATGCAATCAAAACCGCAAAAGGAATGAGCACAATTTATCCGGATAATAACGAATATGTATTCTACTATGACGGAAAAGACGGTTTTGGTGATACCGACCGTCCCGATACTGCGCAGAATATCACAATCGGTACGGTTACCTTTGATGGCTTCGGTAAATTCACATTTAAAGCAACAGCAGGAAAAGCAACGGCTACAACAACGGCAGACAACCTTGTTACCGAATTTGTTACAACCGGTGAAACAGGTAAAGGCGCTTTAAAAATCGGCGAAGATTACAATATGATTAAAGATGCGGAAATCAAGGTTCCTACACAGAAGCTTACAGTCAACGTTGCTATGGAGCACAACGTCGGCGACAACACAGAAGCATATCAGGATATGACCCTTGCAATTTCCGGCGGCGACCTTGCAGGAAAAGTATTGGAATACAAGCTCGGCGACGCTGAGAATACCGCTATAACAAAAGCAATGAACGGTGCTATGGTTGCTTCGTATCAGATTAAGGCTGACCTCACAAAAGACAGAATCTACACAGTAACCGTATCGGGTGCAGGCTACAGAACATCACGCTATACCGTTACTATGACAGAGGACAAGACAATGAACTTCTGGAACAACGATAAGACAAATGAGGTTACGGTTATCGACGATGAAAAGGCAAAGACAACCTTCCTTGCCGGCGAACTTGTAAGGGACGGGAAAATTGATATATATGACCTTTCGGCAGTTGTTGCATACTTCGGTCAGAAGAATATAGACAAAACTCAGGCAAGCAAGTTTGCAAAGTATGATTTGAACCGTGACGGCAAAATTGATATTATGGATATTTCTATCGTTCTTACCTCTTGGGGAAAGTAAGGATAATTGAAAATTGAAAATTGACAATGAAATAATCGTTAATTATCAATCGTCAATCGAGGGAGGCGGCGGATTCGCTCCGCCCCTCTTTCAAAAGGCATAAAGTGCACTCTGTGCCTTTTGAAAGAGGTAACATATAATCTCAAATATATAATATTCACAAAAGGAGAATCAAGCTATGTCTAAAAAAAGAATACTGTCATTTATATTAAGCGTGATAACGTTGTGTACGCTATTGCCGGGGAATATCGCCTTTGCGGACGATACCGATAAGACAAGCCGCAGCTTGTATTTGCACGCACAGGGTGAAAACCCAACTTCAACCGTAACCGGCAGCACAATTTTCACCGATGAAGCGGCGGACATATATTTTGCCGTTGACAACCCGAACAAGGGCATTTTTGAAAACGGCGAGCATAAAGAACCGCAGTATGATATGAACGGTTACAGTGTAACAATCTATTATGACCCGATATACTTTGAATTGGCAGACGGCGCAGACCACGATTCACCTATCGACTGCACCGTTCCGAACAAGGATGTCTCGGCAAGCGATAATGCCGGAATAGGCTTTTACCGATTCCGTAAGGGCGGCGACGAAAATATAAATATTCACGGAAAGACATACAATTCCGCATATATTACTGTGTTTTTCAGCGGCATCTATCTTCCGCAGAAGAAAGACGGCGCACTTTGGTATAACCTCTGCAAGCTGCCGCTTAAACCCAAAAAAGCCGGAAGCACACAGGTTTTTTTCGACACCGAGGGCAGAAGCGATTATCTTGATAATATGGGGCGGCAGTGCAACGGACTTGAAATATTCTCAAAGGACGAGAGCGGCGAGCTTGATAAGCAGACTTTCAGCTACAGAGCCGTAAACGGCGGTTATTATAATATCACAATCAAGGACAGAAAACGACCGGACGTACCTGTTGCCGACCCGACAGAGGGCAGCTATACAGAAACGCAGAGAGTAAAGCTTACGGCGGACGCAGGCTGCGGCATTTTCTATAAAATAAACGGCGGCACATATACACAATATATTGACGGAGAAGAAATAGAAATTTCCACCACATCAACAATCACCTGCTATGCAGAACGTAAAAGAGACAAAAAGACAAGCTCGGAGATCAGCTATACATACAGAATTATACCGAAAGCTCCGCACCTTTTTATCGGCGAGGACAGTACAAAAACGGCGATACCGAATATTTATAGTGAGCAGAGCGCCTTTAAGGTGTATGTTTCGGATAAAGAGAGCTTTGACGCTATTGACCCCGCAAACCGTGTGTATTATACATTCTCAAACACTTCCGCCGAAAACATCGCTGATTCGGCAGAAAGCCCCGAAAGCGGCTGGGCTGAGGTGTCAAAATCAGCTCCGTTTATTACTGTTGACAAAAAGTGCACGGTGCGCCTTGTAACGGTTAATTCAAGCGGAGAGAAATCGGATGTTTCGGAATATCATCTCGGCGTTAAGCCTGCAAGGGTAACGGCAGACAAGCCGTCGGGCGATTACGATAAGACAATAAGCGTAACATTTGAAACGCCTACGCAAAACGCCGTTATATATTACACAACCGACGGCAGCGATCCGATAGTTTACGGACGGGAATATATATCCCCTGTTCCGATTGCGGCAGACACAACGCTCCGTGCCGCTGCAACATACGACGGGCTTTGGAGTGAAATATCATCATACTACTATGTTTTCACAGGGTACAATGACTATCACATAGGTGCATTTTATCCGTCGGGAGTTTACGACGGCAGCGTAAATGTAACACTTACGGCAAACAACCCCGAAATTTCTATTGAGTACAGTACAGACGGCGGTAATACTTGGAGGCCATATACAAAAACATTGCTCTTTGAGGAAGATACGGAGCTTTATGTCCGCGCGGTTGGTAAAGACGGCGTTCCGCACGAAAAACAGCAACCGCCATATACCTACAAAATAAGACCGCAGCCGCCGAAGTTCGTGCCGGAAAGCACGCAGTTTACACAGGCGACCGAAATATCAGTTTTCTGCACAGACAGTAACGATGATACAAAAGACCGCTATGAGCTTTACTACACGACTGACGGCAGCGATCCGCTGACAAGCAACACAAGAAAAAAAGCACAGAACGAGTACAGTACAGCTCTTATCACAATTAACGATTACACCGTTGTCAAAGCGGTTGTAATAAAGGACGGAATAACGCCGTCAAGGGTAGTTACGCAGACCTATGACATTGTAAATAAAAAGCCTGCAAGACCGCTTATGACCTTAACACCGGGAAACTATATAAGAAAAATCGGCGACGACATTGGTTTTTCCACAAAGTTTATGCCCGTGCCGACTGGAACGGAAGTCTACTACACAATAAGCTATGACGGAACATTTACCGCCGACCCCGTACCCGGCACAGCAGGTACAAATAAATTTGATTTTGACAGCGAGCCGATAGTACCGATAACCGTTAAAGGACACACGATTATAAAAGCGGTTGCGGTCAATGTGTTCGGAGTAAAAAGCGATGTCGGTATATTTGAATATATCATAACGCCCGAAGCCCCGAAAGCTGCTCCCTCTGCCGTAATGGGCGGAGATAAGCTCCCTATTGTTCCCGTGAGCGCAGTTAAGGGCTGTACGGTGAAATATGATGTAAACGGAATTAAAAATGAATTTGTGTGCGAGGACGGCAGCTTTTATCTTGATACCGCAACGGGGAACTCCTATAAAGACGAAGCTTGCACAGAGCCTTTGGGAACCCGGAACACAGGCACAATAACCGCACCGGCGGTGCTTAACATCGGCGCAGATCTTGACGGTATCGAAAGCGAACGGAACAGATACACCTATAAATTAAGTTCTGATACAGGAACGCTTGCACCGCCTTACGCCGACAAGGAAACAGGCGAATATGAGGAAATAAAAGCGGACGAAAATAACAATTTATTGCTTGTAAAGCTATATTCCTTAAACAAAGGCGACACAATTCAATACACGACTGACAACGGCGTAAATTGGATTGACTATACCGATACAATACCGATTAAGAACGACACCGTATTGCAGATAAGAAGCGAAAAAGACGGCAATTACAGTAAAATTACAAGCTATGTATATAACTTTGTTCCGCTTGCACCGATTATCACACTTCCGTCGGGAAGATACTTAAAGAGCGAAAATCAATTCACAATGATAGAGCTTGACGGCCGTGCGCCGACCGACAAGGACTACACGATTTGGTATCGTGAAAACGGTGGAAAGCAGGACGTTATATATCAGAATCAGAAAAGATATATAGACCACACTATGTCATTCAAGGCATATGTAAAAAATAATGAAACCGGCAAAGTGAGCAAGAATACAATTAACTATTACATCATTGAGCCGGAGGGCTCGGCAACAGGCAGAGTTTTTGTCGGCACACCTTATGACGATAGCCGTATAAGTGCAGATGTTCTTGATACAGGCGAATATGCAAAAGGAATTAAGCTCAAAACGCACAGTTCCGATACGGTGATACATTATTTCTACACATACACACAAGATGGCTTGCAGGGCAGCGTAAAATCGCCGGACGATATGGTTTATGACAATATGCCAATAATGGTAAACAAAACTATGATGTCAATTACAATTACGGCTTGGCTGACAGACAAAAACGGAAACGAAATCACAGGCAGCAAGGAAACATTCCCGATTGAGTTTGTGCATTTGAAAGTTCCCGAAACCTCGCTCGGCAGTGATAAGGTGGAATTTCCGAAAGGAACGGCATACACAATTATAAACGACTACGAGGGTGACAAAAACATTCTGCTTTATTACACTTTGGACGGAAGCGATCCGAGTATTGAAAGCAATGAAAACAGAAAACTGTACAGCAGCGAAACGCTGACATTAAATGACGCCGTAACTGTAAAGGCAGTATATATGAGCGTGTGCGGTAAGTGCGTATATTGCAAAGACGACAAGCCGGAGCTTTGCACCGACAAGGTTTACGGAAGAACGGGTGTATATAAATACACCGTTCCTACAGTCATTCACACCGGCGGCGGTGGCGGTGGCGGTGGCAGACATACAATCGACAAGACAAGAAAATATACAAAGGATATTTTCGGAACGGAGCACCCCACCCATATCGGATACATAAACGGCTATCCGGACGGCAGCGTTAAGCCCGACGGCGAAATTACAAGGGAGGAAATAACCTCTATTCTCTATCGTATAGTAAATCACGATTATGAAAAGCCGTTTGCTGCAACGGGCGAAGCCTTCCCCGACGTGAGTATGGAGCGTTGGTCTGCACACGATATTGAATATATGTCGGATAAGAATATTGTCTACGGCTATCCTGACGGCGAATTTAAGCCGGGTAACAATCTGACAAGAGCCGAGTTTGCGGCGCTTATAAAGCGTTTTGCAAAACTCGAAAAAACGGATAAAGAAAACCCGTTCCCCGACCTCGATAAATCACATTGGGCGTATGAGGATATTTTGGCTCTTAATGCATCTGGGCTTATGCAGGGCTATGAGGACGGAACGTACCGACCTGAAAACCGGATTACCCGTGCGGAGGTTATGACGGTTATAAACAAAATTCTCGGCAGAAATCCGTCAGAGCCGTATGTAAAATCGCTTGACTTCAACCCGTTTAGCGACCTTAAAAAAGATAAGTGGTACTACACAACAGTTCTTGAAGCAACGGTAACGCATAACTATTATCTTGACGATAAGAACGTTGAAATCAAGTGGGAGTACTGTAAGTAAAACATTATATAGGTATCGGGGGCTTTAATGCTCCCGATATTTGATAAAATTCTACAACAAAGGAGCACAGCGATATGAGAGAAATATTGATATTTTTAGGCGGAGCAATGTTTGACGGTTTTGTCGCATTTCTGACCTTCTGTATGCTTGCCGGCATCCGTATGAAAAGTGAAACAAAGAAAAAAAGGTACGGCGAGGGGGATAAAGCAAATGTTTAGAAGAAAGCTATGCCCTCATTGCAAAACAGGAAAATATACATACGAGCTTGATAGCCGTTCGCCGGAGTGTCCGTATTTGTGCTGCCACAACGGCAGAAAATGTGTGATGTATGTGCCGCTTGAAAGCAAACGAAAAACAGGCTTTTTTAGACGATTTTGGGGCAAAGAAATTGTTACCCGCCACGAAAAATTGAGCCTTATACGCTGATTTGAAGCCTGTTGCAATGGTATTATTTTGCAATGGGCTTTTATTACTTATTAGTTTATACTTGCGAAAAAGCAGCCTTCAATGGAGAGGGCGGAAATATCTGTATAAGCCACTCAACATAAAGGTTTTACATTCCTTTTTGTCGGTGGCTTTTTTGTTTGCGGTTTGCGAAGGGTTGTTACAAAGACACATTTATTTTAATAGCGGAATAGCAATAATTTGGCGTGGCATATCTGCCCGCAAGACATACCCTCCTCCTGCTTTTCCGGATATGCCGTGCGGTTATGAGTGGGATTATGACAAGCAATAAAATTATAACCGTGCATAGCATAAGGCGAGAGCATAAAAAACATAAGACAAAACAAAAAGCTCCCAAGCAATCGGATGACTATCACACGGACACCTAAAACACGCTGACCGTACAGCCAAATTTACCCGTATTTTTAGAACGGGCAAGTTTGGCTGTTTTTGTTTTCTGCACCTTGTTAAACATAGCCGAGCGCCGCCAAGCTCTTTTGTGCAATTTTAACGAAATTTACACGAAAGGGCGATTTTATGAAATTATTTTTTGAAAGTTACAATGGGCTTGTGACATTAGGTGCTACAATGAATTTCGGAAGGAGGTGTAACGGCTGTGACGGGTAAACTATCTACCTTTGAAAGACGGATAGAAATACTGTTTTTGATAATGAGTTCAGAAAAAGTTACTTTGTCCGAATTAGCAAAAAGATTTTCCGTACATAAAAACACGGCATACAATGATGTTGCCTTTTTAGGTCGTTACGCTCCCATCCGTGCAAAAAGCGGTGTAAACGGCGGAATATTCTTGATGGAAGATTATCATAACAGAGTTTTCCGGTATTTATCCTATGATGAAGAAAGAGTGCTTACTGAAATTATAGACACTCTCGACCAGCCGGAGAAAAACATTGTGAGCAACATCATCAATAAGTTTTCAATGCCAAAAACCGCAATATAATTTTTTACAAAGAAAGCACGCAAGATAACGGCGGTGCAGTATAACGGCAAACAGATACATTCCGGTATGGACGAGCCAAGCGGCAGATACGCCAAGACGATAGTTTTGCTTCTACTTCATCCTTCTTTCTAAGATGAAAAACTATCCGAGCGAGAAATATCAATGCCGCAAAGTAAGGCGGCTACCTTGCGGGCGAAGACTTTATATCGGGACAATGATACTTCTGCCCAGCCACAGTCCGAGCGTTAAAAGCGTCGCAGGCAATGGGGGCAGCTCGGTCGGATGGCGGAGAGGTGAAATTCCTATGGCGTGTTCTTGCAAAACACCGTCTGAAATTGCTTCAAAACAAAGAAAATAAGTTGTACCCGTCTTTCGGGACGGGTACGGCTTTAACTTTGATATTAGAAATTAAAGCATTTTACGAGTGCTTTAATTTGTGGTATTAAAACCGTACAAATACACTATACTATCATTTTTCGTGTAGTGTGTTTGTATATTATTTCAAAAGGAGGTCGCACTATGACAGATATTAAAGAATTAAAAAATACGGACGGTTTTATTGATATAAACGACATATCCGTTGACAAAGATTTACCCAAGCCGGAGCGTATCAAGGAATACATACGGCAGATTAAAAATCCGTACCGGTTTAAGTGCGGAAATTTTGTCGTTAAGGCAAGATACCAAAATGCCGGGCTTTCTATTGAAGATTGCCTGCAAAGCATTATCATATGATTTTTTTTGCAAAGTCCGCACAGCCGTGATAGAATATATTACGGAAAAAGAATTGAAAAACAGACAAATTCAAAAACTCTCTGATTTTTGCGGACAAACCGTAAATTTCAAGGAGGTAAATTTTATGTACAATGCTACAAAATATCTTCGCTTATCCTACACAAGCGACAGAGCAAACGAAAGCGACAGTATTGCAAATCAACGAAAATACATTGATGAATTTGTCAAAAGAAACCCCGATATTAAAATTGTTAATGAACAGGTGGACGACGGTTATTCCGGAATTGTTTTTGACCGTCCTGCATTTAAGGCAATGATTGAGGACATTAAAAGCGGAAAAATAAACTGTGTAATCGTAAAGGGCTTGTCAAGGCTCGGCAGAGAATATAACGAAACCTTTACATATTTACGCCGTATCTTTCCGGCTCTCGGTGTTCGCTTTATTGCCATAAATGATAATATAGACACCGCAAAAGAAGCCGTAACGGGCGATATTTCCGTATCCTTTAAGGGTGTAATGAATGACGAGTATTGCAGAGATATATCTGTAAAGGTACGCACGGCACTTAATATAAAAAGAAAAAACGGTGATTATGTGGGAGCTGTTCCCGTCTACGGATATAAAAAGGCTGCTGATAATAAAAATCAGCTTGTTGTTGACGAATACGCCGCACGGGTTGTTAAAGATATATTCAAAATGCGGATAGACGGTTACAGTGCGGACAGAATTGCAAATGAGCTGAACAGGCTCGCGGTTTTATCGCCGAGGGAATATAAAAAGGACAACAATATACCGCTGCCCCGTAACGGTTACTGCGATAAAGAAAATTCAAAGTGGTCGGCAACAACCGTAATTCGTATTCTTAAAGACGAGATATATACAGGCAAGCTGATACAAGGCAAATACGGCAAGCCGAATTACAAAGTTAAGGAATATGTAAAACGCAATGCCGATGAAGTATTTGTAACCGAAAACGCACACGAAGCTATAATCAGCAAACAAGACTTTGAGCTTGTGCAGCGGCTTATGCGACTCGATACGAGAATATCACCGAAAAAGAACGCATTACATTTGTTTTCGGGAATTTTAATCTGCGGCTGCTGCGGAAATCGTATGACACGAAAGACCGTTACCCATAATGGCGAAAAATACTTCTATTATTATTGCCCCACCGGAAAGAAAAACGGTTGCTTAGGCGGTAATATGATTAAGGAAACAGACCTTGTAAATTGCGTCACGGGCAGTATTAAGGGACATATAAAAAATATTGCTTCTCTGGACGATTTAATCAGTGGCATCAACAGCAATGCAATAAGCAGGGATATGTGTAATAAAATATCCGTACAAATTACAGAAGTGAAAAAACAGCTTGACAAAACAAGCGAATACAAATCAACTCTTTACGAAAACTATATTTCCGGGATTCTCAGCAAAGAGGACTATAAAGCATTAAATTCCTCATACACCCAAGAAAAAAAGAGTTTGGAGAAGGCACTGAAGCAGCTTGAAACGGAGCTTGACGAGTACAAAAACAATACATCTAAAAAACTGCAATGGATAGAACGCTTCAAAGCCTTTGAAAACATTGATGAAATTGACCGCAATGTTGTTATTCAGCTTATAGAGTGCATACACATTTATGACAAAACACACTTGCAGATAACTTTTAACTTCAAGGACGAATACGAACAGGCTTTAATAACTTTGAGCGAATATAAGGAGGTTATCTGATATGGCAAGAAAAAGCAGAAAAAACACAGTTAATACACAGCCGGAGATTTTGAATACGGCTGTATACATAAGAACAGCACAATATATAAGATTATCTGTTGAGGATAGTCATAACAAAGGTAATTCCATTGAAAATCAAAAGATGATACTTGATGATTTTATCACCCGAAACGGCAATATGCGGTTAGCCGGAGTGTATATTGACAGCGGGGCGACAGGCACGAACTTTCAGCGACCGGAATTTCAACGAATGATTGAAGATATTGAAAACGGTAAAATAGAGTGCGTTATAGCGAAGGACTTATCAAGGCTTGGAAGAAACAGTATTGACACAGGCTTTTACATAGACAGTTACTTCCCCGAAAAGAAAGTACGGTTTATCGCCGTGAACGACAACTTTGATACGGACGCACCCTCAAACGGTGATAAAATGCTGTTGTATATTAAAAATATCATAAATGAAGCCTATGCTTTAGATATTGGAAAGAAAATCAAAACACAGGCACAGCAGGCGATGCGTGACGGTCAGTATGTGAGTGCAAGACCGAAATACGGCTATCTGAAAGATCCGAATAACTGTCATAAGCTCATTGTAAATCCCGACACCGCACCCGTTGTAAAATTGATATTTGAACTTTTTAACGGCGGTATGGCAATGAATGAGATATGCTTGCAGCTTAATGAAAAACAAATTCCGACACCGGGTGTTTACGGCTATCAAAAAGGATATATTACTTCCGAAAAAAGCATCGGTAGCGGTTTATGGCAGACTATGACCGTGCGGCAAATTCTTATGCACGAAATCTATACGGGTAAGCTCGTTCAAGGCAGGAGCGACAGCTTGGCAAAAAAGCAAACGGCTGTTGACAAGGATAAATGGATAGTCATTCCGAATACGCACGAAGCCATTATACCACAAGAGATGTTTGATAAGGCACAGGAGCGTATTGAACAGTTAAAGAAAAAGCACGACAATATATCTGTAATCCCCTACACGGAGAATATATGGAAGGGTAAAATCTTTTGCGGAGAGTGCGGCAGACCTTTGCACCGTACAAGATTTTCGAGAGTAAAAACAGGTTTTGTATATAACATAATCTGTCTTACAAATACAAGATATAAACGGGGCGGCTGCGATAACAGCAGTATTCTTGAAACAGATTTGCTTAATGTTGTTATAACTGCAATAAAAATACAAGCTGCTGTGCTTGCAGACAGAAAAAATCAGATATTTTATTCTCTGAATGATAAGCAACGAATTGAACAGCAGCAGACGGAATTGAAAAATTTACGGGCATATATATCCAAAAATCAGAATTTTTTGAACAGCTTGTATGAAAACCTTGTAAACGGCATCATCACACAAGAGGAATATCAAGAAATGCGTACAAGCTACGGTGATAAAATCTCCGATACGCTTCGCAAAATAAACGAGGTTGAAAGCCGACAGGCAGAACTTGAAAAGCAGTATAGTCAATATTGCGACCTATCTGACGCTGTTTCGGTTATTACCGAAAACAACACACTTACAAAAGAGCTTATAAACAAGTTGATTTCAAGAATAGAGATTTATAAAGGAAAAAAAGTTGAAATAACATACAGCTTTGATAATGAATTTGAAGGTGAGGTGTCTGCAAATGTATAGATATATCGTAGCAATATATTTGCGATTATCCGTTGATGATAAGCGTGTCGAGAGTATGAGCATTGAATCTCAAAGGCTTCTGCTTCGTAAATATGCGGAAATCCTCGGTGATAATGTTGAAATTATTGAATATGTTGATAACGGGTATTCCGGGACTAATTTTGAACGCCCCGCCGTTCAGCAGCTTTTGACCGATGTTAAAACCTATAAAGTAAACTGCATTTTGGTAAAAGACTTCTCACGCTTTGGAAGAAACAGCATTGAGGTCGGATATTTCACACAGCAGATATTTCCTCTGTTCGGAGTAAGGTTTATATCTGTCAGCGATAATTATGACAGTGATGAACATAAAGGTGATACGGGCGGTATTGCTGTTGCTGTTAAATACCTTGTAAATGAGTACTACAGCCGAGATTTATCGGTCAAAACAAAGAGTGCCAAATACACAAAAATGCGGCGTGGTGAATATAAATCGGGAAATTATACTTACGGTTATAAACCCGATAAAAATGGCGAACAGATTATTGACGAAAAAGCCGCCGAAACTGTTAAAATGATATTCGAGCTTACCGCTGACGGGAAATCAGCCGCATATATATCAAAACTGTTGTTTGACAAAAATATTCCTACCCCTGCACAATATAAGGGCATTAAAGGAAATTACGGCTCTCGTTTTCCAAACTGTAAATATTGGAGTATTTCCACTATAAATCGAATTATTGTCAACGAACAGTATATGGGTATGTTTGTAATGTTGAAACAAAAGGTGCAGGATGTGGGCAGCACGAAAATGATTAAGCGTGATGAAAGCGAATGGATTAAAATTCCCAATCATCACGAAAGCATTGTTTCAAAGGAATTGTTTGAAAGAGCAAATGCGGTACGCCGAACATTTAAGCAGCCGAATAAACAACAGCGGAGCTATCCGCTTCGTGGAAAGGTTGAGTGCGGTTGCTGTCAACACGCAATGGACTATGTGCCAAAAAAGATACCGATATACCGATGCAGTTATACAAGGAACGATGAAACGGAACCTTGCTATAAGTCGGAAATACCGGAAAGCTCATTAAATCAAGCTGTTTTTGATATAATCTCAAAGCAGGCTGAAATTTTATTGAATATTGATGATGTTTCAAAAGCTGATACGGCACAGATAAAAACCGGGCAACTTGCGGATATAGAAAAACAGATAGCAGCTTGCCAAAAAGAAAAGCAAAAATTATATGAGCATCTTTTGACAGAAAAAATTACTCTTGATGAGTATAGGCGGCTAAAACAGGAGTATGACACAAAGGCTGAAAATTATCGAATACGATACGATAAATGCCGTCAGTCGGAGGAGCAAAATCGCCTTAAAATTGAGAACAGAACAAAAATCGTTCAGACCGCAAAAACTATAAAAAAAGAAAACACCTTAACACAAGCACTTGCGGATGTGCTCATTGAAAAGGTGTGCGTATATCCCGATAACAGGCTTGAAATCGAGTGGAAAATCAAGGACTTTTGTACCGAAAATACGGCAGTGATAAGCTGATGAATTTTTTAGTTTTAGCTTGACATACGGGTGTCTAAAATCGTGAATGCGTATTTTTTTGACATTTGCAATATCGGCAAACTTTTCGTTTCGCTTTTCTATGGTTGTATCACGTAAACACTTAATACCGCCACATATCCGCAAGTTATCAGAATAACCGTCAATAGCCTTATAACGTTTTTGGTGTTCGTTTAATATATTAATAAGTGGCAATGGCATTTGTAAATCACGAACAGACGATTTATTCTTTGGAGGTGTTTCTCTGTCCTCACCCTTAAGCTTTTGAGCAATACTCCGACGTACATGAATTACTTTTTCATCTATATCGGACCACTTTAAAGCATTTATTTCACCCTTACGCATACCCGTATAAAATGCGATATTAAAAAATACATAGAAATTCCAATCATATATACTTCCTGTTGATTGTTCGGATAGTTCTGCTTGCTTTTTGGCGGCTTGTATGTACTTTTTAAATTCTTCGGGGGTGTAAAAATCCATTTCCTTTTTATTTTCATATGGATTTCTGAAATTCCCGACAACAGTAAGAGGATTTTTCGGTATGTATTCCATTTTTACCGCATAGTTCATCAATGCACGAAATTCACCGAAGATATTTTGTTTCATACTTGATGAAAGTTTTTCTGTTGGCTTTTTGGCATTTGTACAGGTTTCAATATATTGTTTCCACTTTTGTAACTCTGATGATGTAATCTTGTTTAATTTGTAATCTTTAAATTTAGGCAATACATATAACTCTAATCGTCCTATGATAGTACGCATAGAATTTTCTCTGACTTCAAACTTTTTTACGGCAATGTATTCATCATATAGTTGTTGCAATGTTATTCTCTTTATTGTTTCGTTACTGAGATTGTGTGCTAATTGCCGTTCAAGCTCCTTTGCCACTTCTTTGCCGTAGGCAACACGGTCAATTTGTTTTGATTTGCCGGAACTGTCGGTGAAATTAATTCTTACACGATACTTCTGCAAACCGTCTTTTTTACCGTCCATTTTATAAATAGGCATAAAAATAACACTCCTTTTCATTTTTTTGTATTGAAAACAGAGTGCATTTATGATACAATATTATTGGTTTGGATATTGTGTATAAATGCACTTTATTCTTTTTCCCTCAACTGTTGGTAGCGGTTGAGGGGATTTTTTTAATAATCTGAATTTTTCAAGTAGTCCATATGTCTGCGATAACGTCTTGGGACGTTAATGGGCACGTCATAACCGATTTGTTTTAGAAATTCGGTTATAGCATCAACACCGTCATTAAAAAATTCTGTTATACGTTTTTCTTTATTAGTTATATTTTTGTAATTAGGTGGGCATACAAAAGTCCAATCCGCACCTTCGTTATCAAAAATAATTCTAAAATATTCATCTATATTATATTTGTCGAGAGCCTTTGCCAATAATAAATGATGTTCACACCCTTCGTCAAGCAATGAAACAACAGCGTGTGAGCGGTCGTGTGCAATGACTGCCATTAACGGCTCACTGTCGTGATTGATAAACTCTGTTTTGGTTTCATCACTACCGTAATATTTTATTATTTCCAATATCATCACTTCCTTGTTTTATTTTTATAAATTTGAATAAACATCAAAATCCGACCCTACACTCAACAACTTTTCCAACTATTTCAACACTATCTTGTTTTAAATCATAGATTTGTGTTTGATGTTCAGGGTTATATGATTGTGGCATAAGCATTACAATGTTTTTCTCTCTTTTAAATCTTTTTATGGTAAATGAATCATGGTTAATACGAACTGCGGCGATTTCGCCGTTTTCAACTGTTGGTTGTACGCGAACAGTTACAAGACTTCCGTCGGGAATGTTTGCGGCGGTCATACTATCGCCTTTTACTTTTAAAGCAAAATATTTACCACCATGATTAAGCTCTGTATAAGTATATCCCTCATAATTTTCTTCCGAAAATATCGGTAATCCTGCCGCAATATCCCCTAAGATAGGTATTCTGTGCATTACAGGGTTATACGGAACAGCTCCCTCGGGCAAAGTGGTTGGATATTCACCAGTAATTAATGTTACGGGATTAATATTTAAAATCTTTGCTAAGGCTGATATTTTATCTCTTTTCATATTAGATATAAAACCATTTTCCCATTTTTGAACGGTGCTTTTACTAACACCAACGGCATTGCCGATTTCTTCAAGGGTTAAATTAAGTTCCAAACGTCTATTTCTTATAATAGTTCCTATATCCAATGTCAACACCTCTTTTCTATAAATACATATTATCATAATGGTTTCAAAAAAGCAACTATTTTTTCAAAAAAGTTTAATAAAGTTTCCTAAAGGGGTTGACAATAATTAATTTGTGTGCTATTATAAAAGTATCCTAAAGGAAACAAGAAAGGGGGTCATTAAATGAATACAGATGATTTGAATGCAGAGATAGCAAGAAATGGCTTAACAAAGCCACAACTTGCAAAGAAAATCGGTGTATCAAAGAAATGCTTGTATAGTAGGCTAAAAGGGGAAACGAGCTTTAAGCAAGAAGAAATTCAAAAGATTGCGTCAATTCTTGGACTAAATGAAGAAAAAATAATGAATATTTTTTTTGCAGAATTAGTATCGTAAAGGAAACTTAAGTAACACGGGTCATATTAGAAAGGAAAAAGAAGTATGGAAGAATTAAAGGTATTTGAAAATGCAGAGTTTGGCTCTGTAAGAACAACAACAGTAAACGGAGAGATTATGTTTGTCGGTAAGGATGTAGCGGAAATCCTCGAGTACCAAAACGGTAGTCGAGATATTAACCGCCATGTAGATGAAGAAGATAGACATAAGGTCATGCTTTTTGACGGTAATCAGAATAAAGAAACAATCATTATAAACGAATCGGGTTTGTACAGTCTTATCCTATCAAGCAAAATGCCGAATGCGAAGAAGTTTAAGCATTGGGTTACGGCTGATGTATTACCGGCAATACGCAAAACGGGAATGTATGCGACCGAAGAACTATTGGAAAATCCCGATTTGGCTATACAGGCGTTTACGGCATTAAAATTGGAGCGAGAGAAAAATAAGAAACTAAACACTACTGTTAAAGTTCAAGAACAGCAGATTATGGAACTTCAACCAAAGGCGTCATATTATGATTTAGTTTTAAATTGTCCCGATTTATTATCAGTCACTGTCATAGCAAAGGACTACGGCAAATCAGCAAAGTGGTTAAACAATTTCTTAAAAGAACACAAGATACAATTTAAACAAGGTAAAATATGGCTACTGTACAAAGAATATGCGGAGCAAGGCTATACAAGCACAAAGACGCACACTGTAAACGGAAATGACGGCAAAAAACATTCTAAAGTAAATACATATTGGACACAAAAAGGCAGATTGTTTATTTACGCACTGTTAAAGAGTGAGGGTATACTGCCGATAATGGAACAGGAGCAGATCGCTTAGTACAAAGTAATAGGACAAAAAATGAAATACATAGATTAAAGCAGGAGGTGGAGATTATGGAGGCGGAAAAGACCAAAAAGGCAAGAAAGCCGAGAAAGCAACCTAAAGTACACGTTGAAGTGGTAGGCAGTTGGCAAGACAGACCTGCTTATGAGCGTTTTCAGCATTGGAAACCTCATATAGAAAATATGTATCATATGCTTGGGTACGGTGATGTAACAGTTGAGCCGTCGCAGGAGATGATTGACGAGTACAATGCTATTCAAGCAAACAAAGAAAAAGGAGCTTAATGCTCCGACGATAGGACAAGCTCACAGGATAAAGAGAGGTAAAACAAATGAACACAATAGGAATTGCGCTGATAAGTTTCGGTATCGGACTGATAATCAGTTGGAAATTGGCAGAAAGGGATATAAAAAATGCTAAAAAGAAAACCAAAAACGGAGAATGAGAAAACGGAAGAATATTTTCACAGAGAAGTATTTCCGATGATTAACGCATTCGCCAAGGAGTGCAGAGGACACGCAAAACAGAAAATAACGGTGAAAGGAATATTTTCAAATGAACAAATATGTAGTAATGACGGGCAGAGATGATGTAGTGGTTTTAAACGCCGATGACAGCAAGTCGGTTAAGGCATACATAGCAAAAGGATACGGGATAACAAATCGTATCAAGTCAAAGCATCCGCTTGAAATGAGTGTCGCAAAGATTATCAGCGGAGATAATTAAACGGCTATGACGAAATACGAATTTGACGATTTGGCGTGCATAGACGATGACTTTGCTTGTCGTGATGATGACTTCGCCTGTATTGATGATGATTGGGCGTGCATAGATGATGATGACGCAGTACGCGACAATGAACGCGACGGACTTACGGAAGAAGAAGCCGACGCATACGAAAAGGAAAAGCGTGGTATGACCTATTCAAAGAGGTATTGCAGTATCCGTACAGTTACGGATTATCTTGGGGAATAGTTTTAGCATACAGACAACCTATAAAATATCAGAATTAGGAGGTGAGAAGGGTGGCAGATGAGAAGAAAATACTGAAAATGTATAACGATTTAACACCAAATGAAAAGCATTTGGTAGGTGTTTTCGTAAATGCGATGATACTTAGTCGCAATAAAAATGACCGTCAGAGCGGCAACTCAATAACGGTCAAATAACAAAAACACATAGATTATTAATCTATGTCAACATTATACCACGGAAAGGAACGAAAATCAATGATAAAGATAAATGAACTCCAACTTGAGAATGTCAAGCGAATAAAGGCGGTTAAGCTTGAGCCGGCACAAAGTGGATTGACGGTTATCGGTGGCAAAAACGGACAGGGTAAAACTTCTGTCATAGACAGTATAGCGTGGGCACTGGGCGGTGACAAATACCGTCCGTCACAACCACAGCGTGACGGCTCGGTCATTCCGCCTATTCTTCATATTGAATTGTCAAACGGTTTAATTGTGGAGCGCAAGGGCAAGAACAGTGCATTGAAAGTAATAGATCCGAACGGTAACAAAGGCGGTCAACAGCTTTTGAATGAGTTTATCGAACAATTTGCACTGGACTTGCCGAAATTTATGCAAGGCACATCAAAGGAAAAAGCCGATATACTGCTTCAAGTAATCGGTGTCGGAGAGCAGTTATATGAAATTGAAAACAGAGAAAAACAACTTTACAACGAACGTACCGCAATCGGAAGAATAGCAGACCAAAAGAAGAAGTTTGCGGAAGAAATAGTCGATTATCCCGAAGCACCGAAAGAACTTATTTCAATCTCGGAACTTATCCTAAAGCAACAGGAGATACTTGCAAAGAATGGTGAAAATCAACGCAAGCGCGAAAAAGCACAATCACTTTTAAAGCGTTCCGAAGATTTAAAAGCACAGATTACAAATCTTCAATCACAACTTGATGTTGTACTTTCGGATCTTGAAATTGCACAAAAATCGGCACTTGATTTGCACGACGAATCAACCGAAGAACTTGAACAGAACATCAAGAACATTGAGCAGATAAACATTAAAGTTCGTGCCAATATGGATAAAGACAAAGCCGAAGAAGAAGCGAAAGAATACAAGGACAAGTATGACGAGCTTACCACAGCTATTAGTAACGTTCGTAAAGAAAAGACGAATTTATTGAAGAATGCAAATCTGCCACTTGATGGATTGTCGGTTGAGGACGGCGAGCTTACATACAAAGGCTTTAAGTGGGATAACATGAGCGGTGCGGAGCAGATGAAAGTATCAACGGCTATTGTCAGAAAGCTCAATCCCGATTGTGGTTTTGTACTTCTTGACAAGTTGGAGCAAATGGATACCGACACATTAAAAGAGTTCGGCGAATGGCTTGAAAAAGAGGGATTGCAGGCAATAGCCACAAGAGTAAGTACAGGTGAAGAATGCAGTATCATCATTGAGGACGGATATTCAAGCGAATCAAGCACAGCAACACCTAATGCGACAAAAACTTGGAAAGAGGGAGAATTTTAATGGATATTACAAGCGGAAAAATCGAATCGGCACAAAAAGTAATCATATACGGTCCGGAGGGAATAGGCAAATCAACGTTTGCGTCGAAGTTCCCAAATCCTCTGTTTTCAGATACAGATGGCAGTACAAAGCATATGGACGTAAGACGTTTGCCTAAGCCTACCTCTTGGACATTGCTAAAAGAGGAAGTAGCATATGTCAAAGCAAATCCGACTGTATGCAAAACATACATTATAGATACTTTTGACTGGGCGGAAAGACTTTGCATTGCAAAGATATGCGCAGATAATAACAAAAAAAGTATTGAAGATTTCGGATATGGTTCGGGATATGTTTACGAATTAGAGGAAATAGGCAGATTTTTAAATTCACTTGATGAATTGATTGAATTGGGTATCAATGTAGTTTTGACGGCTCATGCACAGTTGCGCAAATTTGAACAGCCGGACGAAATGGGAGCATATGACCGTTGGGAGTTGAAACTCGGCAAAAAAACAAGTTCGCAGATTTCACCTATTTTGAAAGAGTGGGCGGATATGATTTTATTTGTCAATTATAAAACATTTTCGGTTGCGACTGACGACAAAGGAACAAAACATAAGGCACAGGGCGGTACAAGAACAATGTACACCACACATCACCCTTGTTGGGACGCAAAGAACCGTCATAATCTACCGGACGAAATGCCGTTTGAATATGAACGAATTGCACATTGTTTTAAAGATAATGCACCGACACAAGCGGTTACACCGACAGTCACACCACCACAAAAAACGACAGTTGCACCGCCTGCACCGCCGATTGACAACAACGTATCAGACGAAAGAAAAGAATTTGATACACCGGCACAATCGTTTGATATGCCGAACGGAAATATACCGAAAGCATTGTCGGATTTAATGCAGATTAATAAGGTAACAGACGCAGAAATCAGACAGGCAGTTGCGTATAAAGGATATTATCCCGAAGATACACCGATAGAAAATTACGACGCTGATTTTATCAACGGTGTATTGGTAGGAGCATGGAATCAAGTATTTGAGATTATAAAGAAAATGAGAAATGAGAATGTATTTCAAGGAGGTAATGAATAATGGCAGAAGAAAGAGAATTTGGTTGGGATGATGAAATAGAAAACGACAGTGAGTTTCAAATATTGCCCGACGGTGATTATAATTTTACGGTAACAGGCTTTGAGCGTGGCAGACATCAAGGAAGTGCTAAACTTCCGCCGTGCAACAAAGCGATTATAACATTAAACGTTGCGGACGGCAAAGGTAATCAAGGTACGATTAAACACAACCTGTTTTTACATACCAAAACAGAGGGAATGCTTTGTGCATTTTTTACCGCAATAGGACAGAGAAAGCATGGCGAAAAGTGCCGTATGAATTGGAGTGCGGTTGTCGGAGCAACAGGCAGATGTAAAATCGGTATACATGAATATACAAGCACTAAGACAGGTGAAGTCTTAAAATCCAATGAAATCAAAAAATTCTATGAGCCGACAGGAACACAAGCCGAACCAACGCAATCTCCGTCGTCGTCATTTACTCCGGGAAGTTTTTAAGGCGGTGTAATAAATGGAATTAAGACCATATCAAAATGAAGCTAAATCAGCCGTTTTCCGTGAATGGGAGAACGGCTGTAATAAAACATTGCTTGTTCTTCCGACAGGTTGCGGAAAGACAATAGTATTTGCAAAAATAACAGAAGAATGTGTGCGAAAAGGTCAGCGTGTTTTAATACTTGCACATCGTGGGGAACTGTTGGAACAAGCGTCTGACAAGATTATGAAAACAACCGGCTTAGGTTGTGCAACGGAAAAGGCAGAGGAAAGCTGTATAGGAAGTTGGTACAGAGTAGTTGTAGGTTCGGTACAAACACTAATGCGTGAAAAAAGATTAAATCAATTCAAAAGTAATTACTTTGATACCATTATAATAGACGAGGCACATCATTGCATATCCGACAGTTACAGACGTGTATTAGACCATTTTTGTGACGCAAAGGTATTAGGTGTTACGGCAACACCCGACAGGGGCGATATGAAAAATCTCGGACAGGTTTTTGAAAGCCTTGCATATGAATATACACTCCCAAAGGCTATTAAAGAGGGATATTTAAGCCCTATCAAGGCTTTGACAATTCCGTTAAAACTTGACCTAACAGGAGTTGGAACACAGGCAGGCGACTTTAAATCAAGCGATTTAAGTACGGCACTTGATCCGTATTTGTATCAGATAGCAGATGAAATGGCAAAGCATTGCGTTGACAGAAAAACAGTGGTGTTTCTGCCACTTGTCAAGACAAGTCAAAAGTTTCGGGATATTCTGAACGAAAAGGGTTTTAAAGCGGCGGAAGTAAACGGCGAAAGCAAGGACAGAGCAGAAATACTAAATGATTTTGAAAACAATAAGTATAATGTGTTGTGCAATTCAATGCTTTTGACAGAGGGTTGGGATTGCCCCGATGTGGATTGTGTTGTCATATTAAGACCTACAAAAGTACGCAGTTTGTACAGTCAAATGGTAGGGCGCGGAACAAGACTTGCACCGAATAAGGACCACTTACTTTTACTCGATTTTTTATGGCATACGGAACGACACGAACTGTGTCACCCCGCACATTTGATTTGCGAAAATGAAGAAGTTGCCGTAAAAATGACGGAGAATATCGAAAATGCGGGTTATCCTGTTGACATAGAAGAGGCAGAGGAAAAGGCAAGCGAAGATGTAGTTGCACAAAGAGAAGAGGCACTTGCAAATCTTCTTGCGGAAATGAAGAAACGTAAGCGTAAATTGGTTGATCCTCTGCAATTTGAAATGAGCATACAAGCCGAAGATTTATCGGGATATGTACCGACATTCGGTTGGGAAATGTCACCTCCGTCAGACAAACAAATAAAGGTACTTGAAAAATACGGAATATTCCCTGATGAAATAGATAACGCAGGTAAGGCAACCAAACTGCTTGAACGATTGGAGAAAAGACGTGTGGCCGGACTTACAACTCCAAAGCAAATACGCTTTCTTGAAAGTCGAGGTTTTCAGCACGTCGGTGTTTGGGAGTTTGAAAAAGCAAAAAATCTTATTGACAGAATTGCCGCAAACGGTTGGCGAATACCGTCGGGGATAAATCCGAGTGAATATTAAAGGAATTAAGATATGAACGATTATAATTTGACAGAAATTCTTGAATATATTGATCCGTTAACTTGCAGTTATCAAGAGTGGATAAACGTAGGTATGGCACTAAAACACGAGGGATATACGGTATCTGATTGGGATATGTGGAGTATGAAAGACGTAAACCGTTACCATAGCGGTGAATGTGCAAAGAAGTGGGCGACATTTCAAGGCTCATCTGCTCCCGTTACTGCCGGAACTATCATTCAAATGGCTAAAGAAAACGGATACCATTATGAAAATGTATCAGCCGAGCTTGATTGGGACAGTGAAATAGGTTCTAAAGACGAACTTGTTGTAGTAGACAGGAACTGGCTTGAACGCAGTGAGATACATATTCCCGAACAATGGAATCCGACAGAGCAGATTATCACATACCTCGAAACACTTTTTGAGCCGGATGAAAACGTAGGCTATGTTACGGAAAGTTGGGAACATGACGGAAAATTCTTGCCGTCAAAAGGCTGTTACGACAGAACGGCAGGTCAGCTTATAAAGGAACTGTACCAATGCAAAGGCGATATAGGCAGTGTACTCGGCGATTATAACAGCGAAGTCGGTGCGTGGATAAGGTTTAACCCTCTTGACGGTAAGGGCGTAAAAAATGAAAACGTAACGGAGTTCAGATATGCACTTGTCGAATCCGATACAATGGACATTTCGGCACAAAAAGCCATTATAACAGAATTGGAATTACCTGTTGCGGCACTCGTATACAGTGGCAAAAAGAGCCTGCACGCAATAGTAAAAATTGACGCGTCAACATATGAAGAATATAAAAAACGTGTTGATTATCTGTATAACGTGTGTAATAAAAACGGATTGAAACTTGATATTCAGAATAGAAATCCGTCAAGATTATCGCGTATGCCGGGCATAATGCGTAACGGTAAAAAACAATATCTTCTTGATACCAATATAGGTAAAGAAAATTGGAACGAGTGGCGTGAATGGATTGAAAGCGTGAATGATGATTTGCCCGATCCGGAAAGTATGGCGGACGTGTGGGATAACTTGCCCTCTCTTGCACCGCCGCTTATTGACGGAGTTTTAAGACAGGGACATAAAATGCTTATAGCGGGACCGTCAAAGGCAGGTAAATCATATGCACTTATAGAATTGTGCTGTGCCATTGCAGAAGGAAAGAAATGGCTTGAATGGAACTGTACACAAGGCAGAGTGATGTATGTTAATCTTGAACTCGACAGAGCAAGTTGTCTGCACCGTTTTAAGGACGTTTATACAGCACTTGGCATAGCACCCGACAATCTATCCAACATTGATATTTGGAATCTTAGAGGACGCAGTGTACCAATGGACAAGCTCGCTCCGAAACTTATACGCAGGGCAAGCAAAAAGAATTATATAGCGATTATAATTGACCCTATATATAAGGTTATAACAGGCGACGAAAACAGTGCAGACCAAATGGCGCATTTTTGTAATCAGTTTGATAAAGTGTGTACAGAACTCGGTTGTGCGGTTATATATTGTCATCATCACAGTAAAGGTGCTCAAGGCGGTAAAAGGAGTATGGACAGAGCGTCCGGCTCGGGTGTGTTTGCCCGTGACCCTGATGCACTTATTGACCTTGTCGAGCTCGAATTGAACGAGGATATATTAAAACAGGAAAAGAATAAGGCAGTATGTAAAGTTTGTGAGGGGTGGTTGTATAAATACGATAAACTGTATCATGCGTCACAGGACGATTTGTGTAGTGAAACTCAAATGCTTGCATTGTGCCGAGAATACCTTGAAAATGACGCCTATGAGTGCGTTATAGAAGATGTCGGTAAGGTAAGAAAAGAGGTGGAAAGCCGTAGTGCGTGGCGTATAGAGGGTACACTTAGAGAGTTCCCGAAGTTCGCACCGGTAAACCTGTGGTTTAAATATCCGGTACATGATATTGATAATATCGGAGTGTTAAAAGACATTGCAGTTGATGACGGAATGCCTACATGGAAGAAGAATTTTTCTAAAAAGAAAACAGACGCAGAACGTAAAACAGAACGTAAAAATTCACTTGAAACGGCATTCGAGGCGTGCGGAATTGATGATAAAGTGACAGTAAAAGCAATGGCAGAATATATGGGAGTATCGGAAAAAACAGTAAGAAGACGATTAAAAGAACACGGCGGATTTTGGATTGATGAGGGTCAAGTAGGTAAGAAATAATTGGGACAAAGTCGAAAAATGTCCCGTCCCTTTAATAAGGTCAAAATCGAAAAATGTCCTTGTGTCTTTAGGGACAGACAATTCGGGACAAAATCGACTTTGACCTTAGGGACAGACAAACTATATATACTACGTATATATAAAGGTTTCCCTTTCCCTAAGGTCAGGGGGAAGTAGTTGTGCGACAGCTTACGCACAACAACTCCTTCCCCTTACTGACTGACAAAGCAAAAATTTCAGAACAGACACAAAGTAAATAAATGGAAGTGAGAAAATGAAAGTACAATTTTTTATGGCAATGATACCGCCGACAAAAACGTATCAAGAAAAAAAGGTTGCAGTCGTAAAAGGTAAGCCGGTATTTTATGAGCCGCCGGAAGTTAAAGCGGTAAGAGAAAAACTTGCGGCACATCTTTCACATTACGCACCTGAAAAGATGTTTGAAAAGCCTGTGCGTATGGTGACAAAGTGGTGCTTCCCGAAAGGTAAACATTCGGACGGTGAGTATAAGGCAACAAAACCCGATACGGATAACTTGCAGAAAATGCTTAAAGACGTTATGACGGAAGTGGGATTTTGGAAAGATGACGCACTTGTGGCAAGTGAAATAACAGAAAAGTTTTGGGCGGAGCAAACGGGCATATTTATAAGCATTGAGGAATTGTGATATGGATATTCTTGAAGTAAAACAAAATCTTAATAAAACGGTTTATTATTCGGATTTTTATAATATCCCCGAACAGACACCGTTTATCCTTAATGCGTGTATCGCAAGAAAAGACCCGAGAGGATTTTTGAAATATTCACTTGAACTGTTGGACAAAACCAAACACGCAGTAATTATTGTTCCGATTGAAAAAGTGAAATTGAAAATTGATGAATGAGGAGGATAACGATTTGACGATTAAAGAATGTAAAGAGTGGCTTTCGAGAGCGAGAAAGACGGACGAGGAGATTAACGCACTTATTGCGGAGCGGGAGCGAGCATTGACAAACGCAACAAGCACTGTGGCTCAGTCGGGCAGTGAAAAGGTGCAGACGTCAAACGTGAATACTTCGGAGAATAAGTTCATAAGCTATGCCGCTTATTCCGAATTGATAGATAAACGCATTGACAGACTGTACGAGATTAAAAAAGAGATTTTGGAAAACGTGAATAAACTCGACGACGCAACACTTCGGACTATATTAATTTTGCGTTATCTCAATTTTCAAACGTGGGAAATGATTGCTTGTAAAATGAATTACAGTTATAAACAAGTGTGCAGATTACATGGAAAAGCATTGAATTTAATAAAAGATGTCATAGAATGTCCTATTGCACCTGTGATATAGTGTATAGTAGAACAAGTAACATAAGCGGTGTATCATCGAGAGATGATGGGTGAATATCTCGTGTAATTGGTGGGAATGGAGATATTAAAAAAATTATCAAAAAAATGTTTGAAGTTGTAATATTATGGGTATATATCATACGAGGTGATGATATATGTCAAAAAAAGAAGAAAATTTATTTTTAGAAAATCAAAAAATCCCGGAAACGTTAGATATGTATTTCAAAAATTACGTGCAAAATGGTGATTATGAACTGCTAATAAATAAAGCAAGGGATTACATATGTGAAGATAACGGTAATGTAGACATAGTTATACACAATTTAAATCTTGAAAAAGAACAAATAGAGATTGATAAGAGAAGTAGAGAAACACTGAACTTTCCTATATCGGTGGGAATTGTTAGTGCCACTTTTACGGCTTTATTAACAGTTATTTTTACTTCCGCAACCAAAACGTGTAATAATTTAGTGGGGATCATTGCATTTTATGGAACAGTTGTGGCAAGTTTTATAGGACTGTATGTATTTTCAAAAAAGATTTTTGATTCTATGCAGGAAGATAAATTACGAGTTTAAAAAAATAGAGAAAAATTAAACTTTTTAGAATTTTGTATTGAAGAATATACTAAAAAGAAACAACAATAATTCTAAAACACACCTAATCGGGTGTGTTTTTCTTATGGGATAAAACAGGAGGTGATAAGAGTGACGGAGAAACAGAAATTGTTTTGTGAGGAATATTTGATTGATTTGAATGCAACGCAGGCGGCGTTAAGAGCGGGATATTCGGAAAAGACGGCGTATTCGATTGGAAATGAAAACTTGAAGAAACCTGAAATTCAAGAATACATACAAAAACGGCTGAAAGAGAAAGAGGACGCTCTTATCGCCAAACAAGATGAGGTCTTAAAAACGCTTACGGCTGTTATGCGACGTGAGAAACCCGAAACGGTTGTAGTGACGTGCAAAGCACGTAAATCACACTATGACGACAATGGCAAGAAAGTCACTGACGAGGCAGAGCAACCGATATGTGTTGAAATACCGACAAAGGTGTCGGACGTAAACAAAGCGGCGGAAATGTTGGGTAAATACTACGCATTGTTCACAGACAAATTAAACGTTGACGGTGATATGGACTACAGCATTAAGATTGATTACGGAGGCGGTGACGAATGAACAAAATAACAGTACCGTTCAATCCGATATTCAAACCTGTACATCAATGCAAGAAACGTTACGTTGTAATGAAAGGCAGTGCGGGAAGTGGCAAGAGTGTTGATACTGCACAGCTATACATATTGCGTTTAATGCGTGACAAAGGTCGTAATTTGGTATGTGTGCGAAAGTCCGATATAACTAACCGTGACAGTACGTTTGCCGAGTTGGAAAGTGCCATAAACCGTATGGGTGTTGGCAGAGCGTGGAGAGTTACGCAAAGTCCGTTGTCGTTCACCTGTATAAATGGCAACAAGATTATATTTCGTGGTGTAAACGATAACAAGCAACGCGAAAAGCTGAAATCAATCACATTTGCGAACGGTAAGTTGACCGACGTATGGATTGAAGAGGCTACGGAGCTTGTGCAACAGGATTTTGAAATTATAGATGACCGTTTGAGAGGCGAACTTCCCGACGGTCTTTTTTATCAGATAAAATTGACATTTAACCCTGTATCATCAAGTCACTGGATAAAGAAAGTGTTTTTCGACATACAGGACGATAACGTCTTAACGCACCAAAGCACATATTTAACAAACCGATTTTGTGACGAGGCATACAGACAACGTATGCTACGTCGTAAAGAAGTTGACCCTGAGGGGTACAGAATTTATGGTTTAGGTGAATGGGGCGAAACAGGCGGATTGATATTCTCGAATTATCGCATTGAAGAATTTGATACAGATATGAGCCGTTTTGACGCTATGGCAATAGGTCAAGACTTCGGATTTAATCACGCAAATGCTATATTGACGTTAGGTTATAAGGACGGCGATATTTATGTTTGTAATGAACTGTATGTACACGAAATGGATACGACCGAAATTATCACTAAAGCTGACGGGAAGTTCAGCAAAAGTCTTGCAATGTGGTGTGACAGTGCAGAGCCGGACAGGATAAAAATGTGGCGTAAAGCCGGCTATCGTGCAAGGGCGGTTGTTAAAAATCCGAACAGCATACAATCGCAGATTGACTGGTTAAAAGGCAGAAAGATACATATTCATCCGTCTTGCGTGAATGTAATCAAAGAGATACAGCAATGGCGTTGGCGAGTTGATGAAAAGTCGGGCGAATATACTGATGAACCTGTCAATGTATTTGATGACGCAATGGCGGCACTGAGATACGGCGTTGAGAGTTGGCGCAAGGATAAGAAAGCTAAAATCTATTCAAGAGAGGAGTACGGAATATGATAATTGATGAAGATATAGTCGCAGGCGGTGTGACACCGTTTATCATAACAAAATTGATTGAACGGCACGAGCGAGAGCGACAGAGATACCGATTATTGCACGATTACTATATGGGCGATCACCGCATTTTAAACCGCAGAAAAAGGGGCAAAAACGTGGCAAACAACCGCATAATGTGTAATCACGCAAAGTACATAACGGATATGACGCAGAGTTATCTTGTCGGCAATCCTGTAACGTATGCGGTGTCGGACGAATACGATATTGAGGCAATCAAAAACGAATATTTGGAACAGGATATGCCGAGTGTGGACAGTGAAATTGTAAAGAATATGAGCATTTACGGCAAAGCATATGAACTGATTTATGCAGATGAAAAAAGCAAGCCGAGAAGTGTCCGATTGGACCCGGAGCATACATTTGTATGTTACTCACAGTCGGCATTTGAAAAGCCGTTGTTTGCGGTATATTACTACAAGAAATACGACCTTGACGGCTACTGCACAGGCAGTATTTGTCGTGTGTATGATGAGTCGTTTATATATACATACACAGGTCTTGACAGCTATACGGCATTGTCATTGCAAAATGTTGAACCACATTACTTTTTTGATGTACCTATTATCGAATACAGAAATAATACGGAAATGCAGGGCGATTTTGAACAGCTTATAACGCAGATTGACGCATACAATATGTTGATGTCAGATAGAATTAACGACAAAGAGCAATTTGTTAATTCGCTGTTGTTTTTGTGTAACTGCGACCTTGACACCGAACAGGCAAAAAAATTATTGGTAGAACGTATCTTAATGGGTGACGGTGACGCAAAGGCGGAGTATCTGTCAAAGGTGCTGAACGAGGCTGATACAAAGGTGTTGCGTGACGACATCAAGGACGATATACACCGTTTGTCACACGTTCCCGACCTGTCGGACGAAAGTTTCGGCAACAACTTGTCGGGTGTGGCAATAAAGTACAAGCTGTTGGGATTTGAGCAGCACGTCAAGAACAAAGAACGTAACTTCGCTAGGACGTTGAGAAAACGTTTAGAGATTTACAACAATTTTCTCGTGACATTAAACGCAATGAAAGAAGTGCCGTCGCACAGAGTTGATATTGGATTTACATATAACTTGCCTGCAAACGAACTTGAAATAGCGCAGATGATTAATTACCTCAAAGGTCTTGCGTCTGACGAAACATTACTTGAACGTTTGCCGTTTATAACAGACGCAAAGGAAGAAGTTGAGATCGCACGCAGAGAGCAAGCAGAAAAGTCCGCCGAGGATATGCGTATCGCTGAAAGTTCGGCAAGGAAAGTAAACTACAATGAAGAGTAAGGCATATTGGGTAAAACGTGCCGTTGAAGTTGAAACATATTTGCAATCGCAAGCGGACAGTGTTAAGGACGGTGTAATTAAGGCATATGAGCGAGCAATCAAGAATGTAAATAATGACATTGAGAAAACATTTAAAGCCTATATTTCAACTGATATACCCGAAAAAGAGGCACGTCGGCTGATGAGCATAGCCGACAGCGACAAACAGTACGAAGAACTGCTTGAACTGTACGACGAAACAGACGACAAGACAGTCAAAAAGGAAATTCTAAACCGCATAAATGCACAGGCATACGGTGCGAGAATTAGCCGATTAGAGGGACTGAAACGTAATGTATATATTTACTTTAGACACGTTGCGAATGAGGCTATAAAGGAACAAAAGAAACTGTATGACAGCGCGGTAAAGACGGCTTATTATACAAACATATTTGATACTGCACAAGGTTTAAACTGCGGTATTGATTTTTCACTTGTACCGCAAAAGGCGGTTAATATGGTATTAAGAGAGCCGTGGCACGGTCACAACTACAGCGAGAGAGTGTGGATACATAACGACAGATTTATACAGGCAGTCGGACAGACGATTGAGGACGGTATAATAAGCGGTCACAGTGTAAGCCGTATGACCGATAAGCTGATTGATTACGTCAAAGATACTGCACCGGGTGGAATACGAACATCAGCCGAAACTCTTGTGAGGAGTGAAACGGCACATTTTATGAACCAAGGTCAGAGAATGGCGTATGAGGAAATAGGTATAAAACAGTATCGTTTTGTAGCGGCATTGTCAGAGTTGACGTGTGACAGGTGTGGAAGTCTTGACGGGAGCGTGTTTGATACGGATAAAGCCGTTGAGGGCGAAAACTTCCCACCGATACACCCACGTTGTCGGTGCGTTACGATTATGGCAGACGTGAATTTGACGAGTCGTATTGCACGCGATCCGCTCACTGGTGAAAATTATAAGGTTGACGGCAATATGACGTTTGATGAATGGAAAAACAGTTTGTCAGATGAACAGAAAAATGCGTTAAAATATGTTGCAAATGCCGAAAAACGTGGTATAATAAAAGTAGATAAAGAAGAACGACATCATATGTCTAAGTCGGCTGATGTTGACTATTGGAAAGACACTAAACCGATACTCAATACAAAAGTAGATTTGGACAAAGAAAGAGAATATGCTAAAGCGAATAACATAAACTTGATACTATCGAACAAATTCGACGGAGATACCAAACTGTTAAGAGAGCAAGTAAGTACCGCAAGAAAAATTATGGATGATTTCTCAATTAAAGATAAGTTGACACTTGAAATTGCTAATTTATATAATGGTGATTTTGGGGAAACGGTTAATAATACTATACGAATAAGTAATCAAGCATTAAGGGATAAGATAATTACAGAAAAAATATTGAATTCTGATAATATATTGGCGTCAACTAAAATTAATGGAATAGCTGCTCATGAATGCGGACACATTATTGCAAATAAGATTGGCAATAAAGGTATTGAAATAGCAAAAAAAGCATACTGTAATATAAACTCGACAGAAAATATATCAACAGTAGAAATATTAGACTATTTGGAAACAAACATATCAAGCTATTCGATAAGTATTTTAAATGATAAAAAAAATAAAAAGTTTAAGCAAAGTTACTATAAGGAAATAATATCAGAAGTTTTAGCTAAGGGTTATACAAATCCAAATAAATTTGCGATGGAATTTTTTAAGATTTTAAAGGAGGAGTATTTATGAAAAGGTTAGATCTTTATTGGACAACTAATCCCGATTGGTGGGAAAGAAAAGAAAACTATGTAAAAGTAATAAAGCCTACTGCACCTAAAGAGGCTCAAGAAAGTTACAAACATTATTTAGAACAAACATCCGGAGAACAAGGGAAATCATTATAAATATTAAAAGCACGTTTTCGGACGTGCTTTTTTGATACATTGAAAGGCGGTGATAGTGTGAAAGTAGGCACAACATACACATAGAAGAAAGGAATGGTGATCCGATTATCTCCCTGTTAGACGTGGGGTTATACGTCTTATTTTTATACAATTTTTTTTAGAAAGGAATGATTTGAATGGCAGATACAGCAGAGCAAACAGAAAATCAAGAGCAAGAGAAGTCCACAGAGCAGAAGCCTTCCGAGCAAAAAAGCGGCGACAATCAAAAGGCGATTGACGAAGCATTAGCAGCGGCGAAAGAGAAGTGGGAAAAGGAAGTTGAAGAAAAAATAAAAAAAGCCGAAGAAGAGGGCATGAGAAAAGCCAAGTTGACAAACGAGCAAAGAAAAAAAGAGGACGACGACAAGGAACGAGAAGAATTTGAAAAAGCAAAGGCAGAGTTTGAACGTGAAAAAATCGTTGCATATGCCGAAACAGAACTTGCCAAAGTCGGATTGTCTGCCGAGATTGCGAAGTACATTGTAGCAGAGGACAAGGATAGCACAAAGGCGGTTATTGACAAGATAAAAGAAAGCTATGACAAAGATGTACAAGCAGGTGTTACCGAACGTTTAAAGGGCAAAACACCGAATTTAAACGGTGGCAGTGGCGGTCACAACACAGGCAGTTTTATGGACATAATCAGAGAAAATCAGAGATAAGGAGTGAAATAAATGGGTTATTTGAAAAATGAATTGACAGGCTTTGTACCTGTCGAACAAGCAACAGAAATCATCAAAATGGTGACAAGGGGTTCAAGTGTTTTAAGAATGGCGAAAGTCGAGGAAATGAAACACGAGAAGAAAAAGTTTAACGTACTTACAGACGGTCCGGGTGCTTACTGGGTCGGTGAGGGTGAAAGAATTAAGACAAGCGGTGCTACTTGGATTCACCCTGAAATCGAGGCTAAGAAGTTAGCCGTTATTATTCCGGTAACAAAGGAAAAGTTGGAAGATCCGACTATCAGCGTATTTGAAGAACTAAAGCCGGAAATTGCAGAGGCATTCTACAGAGCGATTGACGCGGCGTGCATTTTCGGTACAAATTCGCCGTTCAAGACAAACATTATGAACGCTATAGACAGCAAGCATATGGTTGTTACAGACAACACAAATATTGATATTGCTATATCTGACGCAATGTCAATGATTGAAGAAAACGGCTATGACCCGTCGGGATTTATCGGTCGTATCGGTGTTAAGAATATGCTAAGAAAGCTACGTGACGCAAACGGCGCACCTGCATATGTCAACGGTACAACAGGCGGTGAGCTGTACGGTCAGCCTATCGAATTTGTGCGCAACGGTGCGTGGGACAACAAACGTGCCGATATTATCACAGGTAACTTTAAGTATGCCGTTGTCGGTATGCGTGCAGGTATCAACTATGAAATCTTGACGGAGGCTACACTTCAAGGCACTCTTGACAGTGACGGTAAACCGCTATCACTTGCGGAGCAGGATATGGTTGCAATCAAAGCTACTATGCGTTTAGGTTTCCTTGTGGTTAAGGACGACGCATTTGCCGCATTTAAGAACGGTGTTCCGACACTTGGCGAATTGACAGTTGAATCGGTTGCAGGAACAACAGGCAACACTGTTATTACAGTATCGCCAAAGCCTATCGGCGGTCACAAGTTGGTTTACAAGACTGCCGCAAGTACCGCTCCAAGTGTTGCGTATGACGACGATTTGTCGAAGTGGACAGAGTTTAACAACGGTGACGAAATCACTGCGACAAACGGTCATAAGATTACAGTTGCGGAAGTTACCGCAGACGGCAAAGCGAGAAAGTCGGGCAGTGCCGACGTTGTAAGCGGTGAATAATATGGAACAGTTGGGGACACTAAAAATGTTGTTGGGAATTAAGGACGACGAGCAAGACAGCTTGTTGTCCTTTTTGATTGAGGACACGGTTAATATGATTATGGCGTATTGTCATATTGATGTACTGCCACGTCAGCTTGAAAGCCTTGTTCCGAAGATTGCGGCGGATATGTATAGGGCGAAAGGTTATGGGGACAGTAAAAGTCCCGAAGTAGTCAAGAGCGTAAGCGAGGGCGAACGTTCCGTAACATATGCCGAAAATGATAATGATGAGATTTTCAGCAATTATTATAAACGTCTTGACCCGTTCCGCAAACGAAAGGGGCGTGTTCCGAGTGATGTCGGTATTCAGTAGGTTTTATAATAAAGACGTCATAATTGCAGAATACGAGATTGACGACTATACAGGCAAAGCCGAAAAGACGGTATTATCCGAAATCAAAGCCGATATGCAACCGTACAGTGGTGGCAGAGCAAGAGAAGAATACGGTCTTGATATAGAATGTCAAATGCGTATGTTCTGTGATATGTCGAACGGTGTAAAGGTCGGCAGTAAGGTTGAATATGACGGCGATATATATGATATAACATATGTGCAGAAATGGGACAGCGGTTTGGTAGCAATGCTCGAAAGGAGTAGGCTGAAATGAATTTTTCAATCGAGGGGATAGACAATGTTGTTGATAAGCTGACACAGTATGCGTCGGGCGATAAAATACAGCGAGGTTTGGCAATGGCGGGTGAAATCGTAAGAGCGCACGCAGTGGCAAACTGTCCTGTTGCAACAGGACGACTTAGGGGCAGTATCGTAAGCCAAGTGGACGGTGACAGCGTTGCAATCGGTCCGACTGCCGATTACGGTATTTATGTCGAATTTGGCACAGGCTCAAAGGGCGATAAGTCTGTTTCGCATACCTCAAAAAGACACTGGACGTATTACAGTGGCGGTCGATTTTACACAACGTCGGGGCAAGCACCACAGCCGTTCCTTGTTCCGGCATTAAAGAACAATGTAAGTGAAATAGTAGCTAAGTTTAAGGAGGGTTACGGTGTATGATATTAACCTTGAATTACGGGATATTTTAAAGCAAATAGACGGTGTAAATGTATGCTTTGCATATCCCGATAATTTTAATAAATTGCCTGCAATAGCATATTACACGCTAACGGACAAAGGCTCAATGTCATATGACAATACGGTCGTTACGAATGATACGACTGTTCAGATTGATATTTACGCCGATTATCCGCAAACGTGTTTTGAATTGTCGGAGAAAGTATATAAATTGCTTACGGATAATGAATATTATCACGAAATGACAATGGACGTACCGAATCCCGACACAAGTATAAAACACAAAACAATGAGATTTGTAAAAGTAGTAGAAAGGAATGATTGATTTATGGCAAATACAGAGAAAAGAAAACCACTACCTACAATAGGTGTGGACAGATACACATTTTTTGCAGTGACAACAGATAATGCAGAGGGTACAACATACGGCGAGGCGTACAATTTAAAAGGTACGGTTGAAGTATCACCGACGGACACAGGCGGCAGTGATGTTTTTGACGCCGATAATGGTGCGTATGAAACATCAAATTATATCGAAAAATTAGGTCACGACATCACAAATGCGGATATTCCGCCGGAGGTTGATGCAATGTGGCGTGGACTGACACAAAAAGACGGTGTAGTAGAGGTTGGCAACGATACAAAAACCGTTTATTTCGGTGTTGCGTGGAGAATTATGAAATCCGACGGCTCATACCGTTATGTAAGATATTACAAGGGTTCGTACAGCTTTGCGTCAAACGTAGGCGGCAAAACAAAAGCGTCAAGCGGTGCGCCTGAAAAGCAAACCGCAAAGGCTACATACACAGCCGTACAACGTGATTTTGACAACAACTATTACGCATACTTTGACGAAAGCGATTTGCCGGAGGGCGTTACAAAGACAGAACTTGAGGAAAACTGGTTTAAGGATATGAACTACTATCCAGTGAAGAAAGCACTGTAAAATAAACGTAATTTGACATTATACGTCGATTAATGTAAAATATATTATAGGCGAAAGCCTTGATATATAGGAATGGCTTGGCGGTTATTCCGACACCTCTTGAAAGGAGGTGTTATCTTGGACTTGAATTTAGTTATCAACCTTATAATACTTGTTATTATTCTCGATATAATCAAGAACATAAAAAAATAACCGCCTACTCTGCCAAGTAAGCGGTTAGTCGTAGAAGTAATTTCTTTCTACTAATTACGTTACATTGCGGAATAACTAAAGCCATTCCTTTTATATCTAAATTATAACACAATAAAAAGTTTATGTCAAGCACGCTATATGCGTGTTTTTTGTATGCGAAAAATTAGGAGGAATATATCATGCAACATACATTAACATTTACACACAACAAGAAAAAGTACGTTTCAAAGCCGTTTGATTTTGAGGCAATGTGCATTATCAATGACGCACATAACGACGAAAGCAAGAACGGACCGCTTAACATTTGCCGAGATGCGGTTGATTATATGTTCGAGGGAACAGAGGCAACACAGGATATTATTAATTCTCTTGATGTGAATACACGTTCAAGACTGTGTATTGAGCTGTGGAAGTTCTATATAGAGGCATTGACATCAAAAAACGAGTAAAGGGTAATAACTCTAAAAGCCGACCACTGCGTACTTTGTACGCAGATTGGTTTAGGCAAAGAGGGTTATTGCCTGATGTAATATCAAAACAAAATCCGTTTGTTTTGTTTAAAATGATAGACGATTTAGAAGATGATACGGAAGATGACTATACAGGAAACGACCCGTATTTAAAAATGTTTTATGGAATGTAGTGAGGTGATTTGTAGTGGCTGACGCGGCGGAATTAGTAGTAAGAATAAGAGGCGATGCGTCGGATTTAGAGGCAACAATAAGCGGTGTATCGCAACAACTCGAAGAATTGGAACGAACACAAAGCAATACAAATGGTGTGAAAGGTGTAAGAGAAAGCACAAGTGCATATCAAGGTCTTGCAAGTCAGCTTAAAGATACCGGAAAAGGTATAAAAGAAGTCGGCGAAAGTATTGACACGATAACAAAACCGATACAATACGCATCAACGGCTCTTGCCGCCGGAGGTGTTGCAAGTGCGAAGTTTGCGATAGATTTTGAGGATAGTTTTGCCGGAGTTAAAAAGACGGTTGACGCTACACCGGAACAGTTAGCTAAAATAAAGCAAGGCATTATTGATTTGTAAACAACAGGTATTGACGGCAGAGGCGCAATACCACAGACGGCAACTGAACTAAACGAACTTGCGGCGGCAGGCGGTCAGTTGGGCATATCCCAAGAAAATATCGTCGATTTTACGGAAGTAATGGCACAAATGGGTTCAGCAACAAACCTTGTCGGCGAAGAAGGCGCGGCTACACTTGCCCGATTTATGAATGTAATGGGTACAAGTCAAGGCGAAATTCGTAATATCGGCAGTGCAATCGTTGACTTGGGTAACAATAGTGCTACAACCGAATCGGAAATCGCGTCAATGGCATTGCGTATGGGTAAATACGGTTCATCTGTACGAATGTCAGCGGCGGACGTGTTGGGTTATTCCGCCGCATTGTCCTCATTGGGAATTGAGGCACAAATGGGCGGTAGTGCGATAGGTCGTACGTGGCTGTCCATAGAAACAGCCGTTGCAAGCGGCGGAGAGGGCTTAACGAAATTCGCAAAGTACAGCGGTAAGAGTGCGGAAGAATTTAAAGAGCAGTGGAATACTGACAGCTCCGGTGCATTTAACGGACTGTTAAAAGGCTTGCAGTCTGCCGAAAATCTAACTGTTGCGTTAGATGATTTAGGCATAAACAATACACAGGATATACAGGCTATGATGGCATTAGTCAACGGTTATGATTTAGTAACCGAGAGTGTCAATCGTTCAAACACCGCATACCAAGAAAATACGGCACTGCAAGAAGAATTTAATGCAAAGAATGAAACGACCGCATCAAAATTGGCGAACACAAAAAACAATATTATTGAGGCGGCGAGAAGTATCGGAGAAACAATGTTGCCGTCAATACAAGACGCAAGCACCACAGTAGCCGATTTTGCAAAAGGATTGTCGCAAATGTCAGACGAACAAAAACGTGCTGTTGTTAATACGGGTGCGACAGTTATTGCGATAGGTGCTATTTCAAAAGTCAGTGCCGGAGCAATCAAAGGTGTTGGCGGAATCGTTGAGGCAGTAGGCAACATCAAAAAGGCATTTTCAGCTGGTGGAGCATTGGCAAAATTCGCACCGACACTTGCAAGCATAGGTTCTGTTGCCGGACCGGCGGCGTTAGCTGTTGCGGGTATTGCTACGGCGGCGATAGCCGGAAAGGTTGCATATGATAAGTGGTATCAATCACAATACAGATGGAGTGAGGGACTGTCAGAGGGCAACGAGAAAGTCAAGGAAAGCCTTGAAAAATACAAATCCTTGAATGATATTCAAGGACAAATAAAGTCGCTGAAAATGGTTATTGAAAGCCCCGAAAGCAGTCAAGAACAAGTTGACAATGCAAAAAGCAAGTTAGAAGAAATAAAGGAAATGCTATCACAGGAATACAATCTTGTTATCAATTCCGATAATTCTAATTTGGACGACGCTGTTGAACAAGTTACAAAACTGTCTAAGAATGAATTGCAATCTAACATAAATAATCAACGTGCCGAATTATCTGAATTAATAAATAATAATTCTAATTATGTACAAACACGACGCGAGGCACAAGAAAATTATAACAAAGAATTGGAATTGCAGACCAAATATTCAGAGGCACAGTCTAAAGTCAGTAACATTACTGCAAAAATAGCAAATAACGAAATCACTGCGGCTGAGGGGTATGCGAAAGCTAAAGAGATATATAAAAATACAATAGGTAGTGACTATGAAAACGCAATAACAGATGAATCCGATAAGAATGCCGAAAGCGTGCTTGCTTCAATCACCGGCAGTTATAAGGTTGTGACAGGAATACTTGAAGATTATAAAAAGCAACTGGATGATTTGGACGGTTCACATCAAGAACTACATGATACAGCAGAAGAACTGTCTAACATGGAGCTTGAATTGTTAAAAATGTCAGTGGCAAATAAGGATAATGAGAGTGTGGAAAAATCATTGTCCGATATGAAAGAATTTATTTCAGCGGGCAAACTGGATATGAACAGTTATGCACAAGCCGCGGCATTGGCAATGAATGGAGTTGATAATTTAGAGTCTGCGTGGGAAAAAGCGGCAAATGGTGACGGAACAGAATTGAATAATATAATTAACGATTATGTTCATTCAATGCAAAAGTTTGGAGCATATTCAGGTGATATTGCAACAAATGCCGCTTTACTGCAAAACGGATTTAAGACTGTAAAAGAGGCTGCCGAAAATGGTAAACTTGATGTTATTACCGAACAGGCAAACGAATTAGCACACAGTATGGGACTGATTCCCGAGAATAAGCGGATAGTGATAGATGCCGATGGGAACATTTCGGTAGTAAAGGAACTCCAACAGGCTGTAGATGATGTAAATACAAAAGGTGACGTAAAACTGCAAGTCGGTGCAGAGGGCGATATTTCTGTATTGGACACAGCTGATGAAAAATTAAAAGAACTTGTCAAAAATGACGAAGTTCAGATTAAATTTAATGTCGATACAGGCGGTTTTGATATTAACGATTTGAATGGTAATAAGTTGGGTGAAATCACTGCAACGGGTAAAGTTATATGGACTAACGACAGCACAGAGCCTGACAATTATACAGCACCACCCAAAGATGGCAATGTTACATTTAAGAAGAATAGTGCAGAACCTGACAGCTATCAACCCGAAGACAAATTTGCGACAGTCCATTACACATTATCAGTCGAGGGTTCGGCTATTGAGGGACTAAGTAATAAAAATGTTCCGGCGGCCAAGTTTGGCAGTTCGGGAATGTTCGTAAAAAAAGCAAAAAAAGCCAAAGGTACACAAAATTTTGAGGGCGGTTTGGCAATGGTTAATGATGAAAAGGGTATATCTGACCCACGAGAATTAATCGTTGACAAAGGACGTGCATTTATACCGCAGGGCAAGGACGTGTTGTTGCCGTTGTCAAAGGGTGCAAAGGTGTACACAGCGTCACAAACCAAGGCGATAATGTCTGGTATGGGTATACCGCATTACGCAACAGGAAAAGACAATTCGGACGCGTTTACATCAGCCAAGGACGATGGGACGCATTACACAAAAACGCACGCAGTAACGACCGCACAAGAACTTGAAAAGTGGTTAGAATTTCAAGAGAAATTCAAATCGAACGACAAGGATATTGCCGATATAGAGGAACAAATTTTCTCTATTATGCAGAAACAGACGAAAGAGTTCAACGAGCAGTCAAAGGCATACCTTGAAAAGCACAGCGCTATAAACGATTGGGGTGATAACGGCGACACACCGCTTGACGCTTTTACACGTATAAAAGACAGAAATTATCAAGATTTACAAGACGCAAAAATCACTTGGGACGATTATGTTGACAACGTGTCGGACGCAGGCGAAACGCTTTATGACGATATGAAAAGCTACTCGGACAGTTGGCTTGAACATCAGCAGAAGTATCACGATATGTCGATAGACGACTACATTGCAGGTATCGACAGAGAGGCGGAACGGCTTGAAGAATTTTATGCGAATGACGTTATTAATTATCAAAAATACGTCGAGGAAAAACAGACACTTGAAGAAAAACGTTATGACGCAGTGGCTCAAAAGAATGCTGACGAGTATTCGGCATGGCAAAAGGACGCAGACGCTTGGCAGGAGTTAAGAAGTACATATGATGATTGGGATAAGTACGGTGACAGTGAGGAAGATTTTCTAAAACGCAAAATTGACCGAGTAAAAGAGTTTTACAATGCGGGTAAAATCAGTTTTGAGGAATTTATTGACGACACAAACAAGTACAGTATGGACCTGTACAAGTCGCAATCAAGTGCGGTTGACGAACTGCTCCAAAAGCAACAAGACTATATTTCAAATGTCAAAGAGGAATTTTCAAAGCAAGAGCAAGAACTTCGTGACAGTTGGGACGTACAGGACAGAAAAAACGATATGTCGGAAGTCCAAGCACAACTTGATGTTTATGCAAATGCAGTGACCGACAGAGGGCAACAGAAATACAAAGAACTGCAAGAGCAGATGAAACAACTGCAACGTGACGAAGAGCTGTATCAGTTGCAAGTCAAAAACAATGCCACTATTGAAAGTCTTGAGGCGGAATATAAGCAAATGGAGGACGGCAAGAAAAACATTCTTACAGGATTGCAAAATGCCGACATCAACATATCTGCATACGTGGCAACAATAACCGATAAGGTTTCGGCGACAGGCGGTAATATAGAAAGTTTGCTAAGTCGAATGCTTGACAAATTCGATAGTTTCAAAATTGAAAATAATTCAATGAGCGACAACAGGAAGATCATAAATAACTTCATGCAAATGACACCGGAAGAAAAACAAGATGCATTGAACAAATACGTAGGATTATAGGAGGAAAGATATGCGTAACGGTTTTGAATTTAACGGCAAAAATACAACGGATTTTAAGCGAGTGACGGTCAGAACAAAGGACCGTCCCGTATTTCCACAGGTAAAGGAGTTTACCGTAAGTGCCGACGAAACAGACGGTGAATATGATTTTACTGACGTGTCGGGTCACGAATATTTCAATACACGAAAATTTCAGATTGATTTTAACATCGGTGCGGACAGTACCGAAGAATTAAACAAAAAGCTAACCGCTATAAGCCGTTGGTTTAAGGGCAAAGGCACGCTTATTTTTAACGATATGCCGTTTGTCAAGTGGAACGTAAGGGTAATGGACAGCGTGTCATATACACCCGAACACGACGGCAGAAAAGCCGTTTTGTCAGTGACGTATAAGGCAGAGCCTTTTTCCGAGTTGATATTTGACGCACTGAACGGACCTTGTCTTGATACGGAAATACCGCTCGACACAGAACAACCGATAGGACAAGACGAGTATTTAACATTGAATGGCAGTGGCACATATAAGAATGTACCGAATGTCGGTGATGTACACGTCAAACCGATTATAACGGTAACAGGTGCAAAAAGTCCGTTTACCATAAGCAATAATGGCAAGAGTATCACTGTTAATTACACAGGCGACATAGTTATCGACTGCGAGAAAGAAATAGTTTATAGCGGAAATACAAGCCTTATGGCATATGCAGAGGGTGAGTTTTTTGAACTTGCTCCCGAACTGGATAACACGATAACGGTAACAGGCGGTGGAGTTGTACAGATAAATTACACGCCTAAATTTTTGTACGACGTAGATTTTGATAATATGAAATGGAGTGAATAATATGGCTTTTAAATTACACGAATGGAACGAAACAGACTTCACAGGCGGTTGCCTTGCGTATCTTAACAAAGCGTATGAAGTGGCGGTGTTTGAGGGATTGCAGGAAACGCACACAGTTTCTTTTAAGTACCCTATGAAAGACGAAAAAGCGGAGCTTATAAAAGAAAATCGTATAGTATCGGTTGAAGGACAAGCATACCGCATTACACTTGTAAAGCGAGATTACAGCGGTTCAAGAATTATGACGGTGAAAGCTAACCGAATATTCTATGATGACGCACTTCATCATCACTTGCCGACAATCGGCAACGATACGGACGTGACAAAATCAACGATTGGTGTTGACCCATACGACGTTATAAAACTTGCGATAGCCGATACAAAGTTTGAGCTTATATCCGACAGTGAACTTAAGAAAATGGGGATGACGAGAATAGGCGCAGACGGTGTAAAAATTGATTTTTACCCGACCGACAAAATAAATACATATGACGTAATTCAAAACGTCATAGAGGCTTACGGTAGGGGTGAAATATATTATGACAATTACCGATTTGCGGTTGTGGAGCGTATCGGTAAGGATAACGGCGTGAGAATGTCAATAAAAAAGAATATGACAAGTCTTTCAGTCGAGAGAAGCACGCAAGAGCTGACGACAAGACTGTATATGTACGGCAAGGACGATTTGACGATTTCATCTGTAAACGGCGGCAAGCCGTACATTGACAGTAAAGAGGGTATCGAGAAGTACGGTATTCGTGAGGCGTACCGAGATTATAGCGATTACGATGACCCCGAAAAGCTAAAGGCGTTTGGTGAGTGGGACTTAAAGGGCGAGGGTAACGATTTTAGACTTGACCGCCCTCAACTGACAATCACGGGTGATGTGGTTGATTTGAGTAAACTTGCCGAGTACGGTGATTTTTATAAAATTGCGTTGGGTGATACAGTACACGTTTTTGAAGATAATATCGAACATAAACAGCGAATTGTATCAATGACGTATTACCCATACAGCGCAAAACAGCCGTCAGTAACAATAGGTCAGCCGACGTTAGCAAATCCGTATTACCATGCGTGGTATATGGGTAAACTGATTAAAACAATTCAGAAAAATTCGGGCAGAGCGAACAAGCTGAAAACAAGCTACTTCCACGGTACATTGAACAGTACACAAAATCCCGTTGAATCAGATAACAAAAAACTGCTGTTAGACGGTGATTTGCTATATATCGAAGATAATAAGGGCAGACGAAGAATAAACCTCGGAAATATGGACGGTGCGTTCGTTTTTCAGATATTCAATCAGTTGTCGGAGAAAACCATTGAAATGGACGAGGACGGTAATGTTACTATAACAGGTGTATTTGCCACAGGCACAGACAAAAATGCAAGAACAGTTATAGATAAGAACGGTATTCAAAGTTACGACGCTGACGGCAATAAGTACGGATTGTGGTGTAATGCACCGAGTAGTAGCGGTCAAGGATATGCCGATTTAATATTGTATTATAACGGGAAAGAAATTTTTCAAGTATATAACAGTATCAGTGAAGCATATATAAAATTACAGGGAAACAATATTTTATACGGTGGTAACGGAGCAACACGAGGAGTAGGACAGTGGAAGTTTGAGCAAGGAGCAAGCGGAACGTTTCAAACGGCAGACGGAAAGACGGTAACTGTTTCGGGCGGTCTTATAACAGGCATTTCATAAAAGATATTTACAAAATTATTCCTTTGTGGTACAATTTAGGTATCACAAAGGAGGTATTTTTATGAAAGGGAATATTAAAAGTTTTATATGCGGTATGCTCGTTATGGGCGTTATATCGTGTGCGGGAGCGTATGCGACTGACGTATGGCAAAATATAAACGTTTTGCCGAATACAATAAAAGTTGTTGTGGACGGTAAAGAAGTACAAGCCGATAATTTCCTATACAACGACACAACATACTTGCCGATAAGGGCAGTTAGTGAAGCGTTGGGGAAAGATGTACAATATGATACCCAAACAAGCACCGCCACAATATCAGAAAAGAAAGAAGATGATACTATGACAGTAACAAGTAAATATACACCGCCGGCAGAATATATAAATAATTCTGATTATATAATTCAAAAGGACGGAGTGTATTATGTGTCAGTAGTTTTTATATGGGATATGATGCAAGGCACTGATTGTAAGCCTGAATACGACCATGATACAAGAGAAGTAAAAATATCAAAGGACAAAAAAGAAATATATTCGTGTCAAGCGATTTTGGTAGAGGATAGAAGTGTTATCCCATACGACCAATATGTAGATGAAATAGAGCCATTATTGAAGTAAGAAAGGGTTGTTTACATATGAAAAAATATTTATCTTTGATTGTAATGATATTCGCCATAGGTTGTTTATGTGCTTGTGGCTCGGTATCCTCAAATGAAGTGTCAATATATGATACCTCGACAGGGAAAACAATATCCGTAGGCGATACAAAGGAAGAAGTCGATGAGGCTTTGGGAACACCTAAAGAAGAAATGAATTATAGTGAATATGAGGATAATCTTCATATTACATACCTAAATAAAAAGGTAGAATATATGTCTGTGGACGTACAACATACAAAAAGTTGTCCGAGCAATGACGTTAATCATTCACGATACCAACTGAAAAAAGGAAATATAACTGCTGAAAGTACGTTAAATGAGTTTAAACAAATTTATAAACAATCCATTTCTGATAATATTCAAAATCAGACTGAAATTTATGAAAAAAAGCCTAATGGCAGATATAAAAAATTAGATATTTCGACAGTCGATGAAATATATGATTATCCCGACACCAATAATATATACGGTGTAGCCGTTGGAGTTCCGTTTGATTGCGGTGATGAAGATAAAATTATATCTATTGAAGTAGGTCAAATTGACAGACTGATGTATGGAGCAAGTTTTGGAAACGAACTGTCGGACAATCAGAAGAATTGGAAAACAGGTTATGAATCATTAAGTGATGAAGAACTACAATCAACAAAAAAACAGTTAGAACAATTAGAAGAACAAGAAAAGTACATATCCAATATTGCAGATAAATCTAATAATACTGCTGAAAGTATTAAAAGTATCGACAGACAACTTGCAAACAGTAAGGATATGGATAATGTAGAATTGGAAATAAGAAAACGAGAAAGTAACAAATAAACATTAAAGCACGTCTTACGGCGTGCTTTTTTCGTACCAAAAATGAGGTGACACAATGTACAGAAGAATACCACCATAGCACGCGAACGGCGTGTTTTTTTAATACCAAAATCCCAATCAATTACGATTAGAAAGGAATGATAAAATGAAATTAAATTTTAATTTTGACGGAAAGACGTTTTTATCGAAATGGTGGAAAATTGTCCGTGATAATTTCACGGCAATTCAAACCGACCACAACACACTGTCCGACAAATTGGACACAGAAATAACGCAACGCACCAACGCTGATGTAGGTTTGGCAGAAAAAATCACCGCCGAAACCAAAGCGAGGGAAAGTGAATATAGTTCGCTAAGCAGTCGCATAAACAACGAAGTGACAATACGACAGGCGGCGGATAATGAACTGCAACGTAATATTGACAGTGAAATCACCGAAAGACAGACGGCAGATACCAATATTTCAAATTCAGTGAAAGCCGAAGAATCAGCAAGAAAAAGTGCTGACAAAGAATTGAAAGCACGTATTGATGAAATCAATGCGAACACCGAAACAACTATACTGTTTGGCGACAAAAAGCAACATACAGTAAAATTTGTTGCACCGAGTAAGCCTACACTATATTTTGACGGACAACAAGAATATGATGGCGAGAGTATGACGGTTGATATTACACTGAAAGACGCGTTTTACATTGACGGGAAACAGATTGCCGGAACGTTTTCAGAACCGTGTATAAATGTACCGATAGACGGCATTTATATTGTTGTTCGCTATGATTTTATTAAAAATACGTGTAGTATATCCCCAAGTTCTACATCTGTACCGTCGGCAATTTCGGGTGATGTATGGACATTTACATTGTATCATATTCACGATATAAATTTAGAAATGAAGATAGACAGCGAATCGCCGACAGGGGAAAGATACGAGTTTGTATCGGCGGCGGTTGATTATGTCATAGAAAACGAAAATACCACAGGCGACAGTTATTTCATAACCAATACATACGAACGTGTTCGTACATTGGCAGATTTGGCAACTGTCAATAAAAATTCATTTATTGACGCTGTAAATGAAAATGCAAAAAATATTACAGACATCACCCAAAACCAAATATTTGTCGTGTGCGACGGCGACCACGACGAACTGAAATTACAGGCGGCGATAGATAGCGCGCAAAACAACAGCGTTATCTATCCTGTAGGTACACAATGTGTTTTGACAAACGAAAATACCATACGTGGTTATGGATTGCCGGAAAGTAGCGGTAGAGCTGTTATATCACTAAAATCGGGTATTACATTAGACGGTTCAATGTGTGATGATTTCGTTTTTAAAAACACAAATCCTGTCGCAAAACAGTACATTTTCCATATGACACAATCCACGACAATGAAAAATGTAGTATTCCACGAAGATACTGAAACAGTAACAGCCGATACTGTCAATCCGACAGTGCTATCTGTCGGTAGTGAATCCAAAATAGTATCCTGTACATTCTACAATATATTTAGTACACATCAATTCGGCGTATCAACGTTTGAAATGAACGGTGTGCTATTTGTAGATAATATCATAGATACGTTCGCAGGCGCACCGGCAAACAATTTGACAAATGAAATAAAAATCACAAGCAATTCGTTTGTTATGGGTAACAAATTTTTGAATTTCACACAAAAAGAACAAACATTAGGCTATATGTTGCAGGCGTCAACCGTATTTGTAAACAATTATATGTCCGGTTTTACAAATTGCAGTATTGCTATAGGTAAAAAAATAGTAGGCAATATATTTAAAACGTTTACTGATTGCAGTATCGATATAAGTGGCGAAATTTCGGACAATGAATTTACAACAATTACACAGAACACAAAAACACCGTTTATATCCACCACGGGGATTACATTAATCAGCGGAAACAGAATGTCTGTTATAAAAATCAATGCAGAATATATTGATTTTATCGAATGCGGAAATTATACCGTTATATGCGGAAATTATATGCACATTTCCGACGGCCCTGCGTCGGGACAGTGTAACTTAATCACCGCCGGCAGTAAAACGTTCATAGCAGATAATATGTTTAGGGCAATGACACCCGTAACGGCAAATGCGGATTTTTCAATTATATACAGCGACGGTAAAACAGTAGTCAAAAATAACGTGACAAACGCGACATCTATTGGAACGTTTGGCGATACGTGCGTTGTTGACGGAAATGTGACAGGGTGGTGATATTATGTACAAATTTTATAGTAAAAACGGAACAGTGTATTTCTATGAACACGGTGTCGAAATTGACGGCACGGTGTACGGAATACATACCGACAGGGATATATTGCGTATAAAACGCAGGATTGTCAATGATAAATTCGCCGAAACTGACGGTGATTTCGATATGGGTACAGAAATTGCAAAAATTCAGCATACAGACGTAATGTTGGAACAGCCTACGGCAGAACGGCTGTCACAGATACAGGCGAAAACATTTGACAGTATGTCGGATATGAAACAATATGTTCAGTCTGTTATGAACGGTGACGAAACAATGTCACAGGACGAAATCAACGCTATGTTGATGTTGCAGATTGCGGAACTGAAAGCAGGTGTCGAAGGTGAGTAAAGCACTGATAAAAAAATATTACAAAAAGGGTATTTACAAAGAAAAGCATTTAGATATATTCGTCAAAGCGGGATATATCACAGAAAACGAGAAGAAAGAAATTATGGAGGGTTAATTTATGGATAAAATTTTTAATTGGACGAGTACAGTTATAGGAATTGTGGGCGGTTTCTTTGCCGCCCTATTCGGCAAGTGGGACAGTATCTTGTGGGCATTATTAGTCATTATGGTATTGGACTATTTGACGGGTATTATCAAGGCGGTTTACACGAAAACAATGTCAAGTGAGATAGGATTTAAAGGATTGCTGAAAAAGATAACTATACTGATTATAGTTGCACTGTCAAACGTTTTGCAACAGGTCACAGGCGACAACGTGGCAATTCGTGAGATTGTCATTATGTTCTACATAGCGAACGAGGGTATAAGTGTATTGGAAAATGTAGCAGTGATATATCCAAGAATGCCGAAAAAAATCAAAGATATATTGCTACAACTACGCGGAGAAGATGATACGGAGGAATGATGCAATGGATATTCAAATCAGACAGGGTCCGCAGTGGCACACGTCTAATTGTTACACATACAGGAATGACGATATTAAATATATCGTCATTCATTTTACGTCAAACAACGGCGATACGGCATTGAACAACTGCAATTATTTCAGCGGTGAAAATCGTGGTTCGTCTGCACATTATTTTGTCGGTGACGACGGAATATATCAATCTGTACCCGATAAATGGGCGGCGTGGGCTGTCGGTGGTACAAAAAATTACAAACACCCGTATTGTAGGAATATGAACAGTATTTCGATTGAAATGTGTAGCCGCATTGGTGCAGACGGTAAATATTATATCGATGATGGCGTGGTGGAACAGACAATTAAATTAACACGATATTTAATGAATAAATACGGTGTGCCGGCACAAAATGTACTGCGTCATTATGATGTGTGGGACAAACAGTGTCCTGAGCCGTTTGTGCGTAAACCGGAATTGTGGGCGAATTTTAAAAGAAAAATTAATTGAAAGTGAGGATTTAACAATGACACAGTACGAGGAACTAAAATCATTAATCGAAAAACAGGCGGCGGAAATTGCCGATTTAAAAAACATCAACAAACAGTTGGTGAATGTAGTTCAAACTACAATGATTTACGATTTCAATGATGACAATATGCCCGATTGGGCAAGAAAATCCGTACAAGCGGCTATGGATTACGGTGCATTGGTCGGTGACGAGCAAGGAAGATTGGGACTATCTTATAAGGACCTACGAACAATTTGTAGAGAGTACAGATGTGGTATGTATAATAAGTAGTTTTTAGGGTGGTGTAATGCCACCCTTATTTTTTTACTTGCGATTTACAATTTATTTACAAAACATAAAACAATATTGTAATTTAGTGACATATGTTGTATTATATAACATAGGGGGAGAAAGGACTAAGATATAACTATGTATACAATTACGCAAGACAAAAAGAATATTGATGGAGCGGTAAAGACTACATACGGCATTAAATGTGACGAAGTGTCTGTCAAAGATGTGTCACCGAATAAGGAAGAAGTGACAGAATTAATAGACAAACTGAACAAATACGAATTGTCATCATACCATTTGCAAGATGTGATTGAAGATTTTATAGTGCATTAATATAGTGATTTTTGTACACGTTTTTTACACGTTTACACGAAAAATGTACAAATTTTATGTGAATGACGAAATAAGTCAAAAGTAGCGAGAATGGCTTAAACAGTAGTGTTTTGAATAATTTTAGAGGGTAATAAAATAAGGGTAAAATAGTAAAAATAAATCCTGTTATCCGCACCACGTC